>Ga0209181_10000874_pt1 | contig 54270 bp, 46 predicted proteins | sample MAT05_FD_187208 | JGI IMG/M metagenome (GOLD analysis project Ga0209181, IMG submission 187208) | Freshwater microbial communities from Lake Fryxell liftoff mats and glacier meltwater in Antarctica - MAT-05 (SPAdes) (version 2) | ecosystem: Environmental > Aquatic > Freshwater > Ice > Liftoff... | reverse complement strand
ATAAAATTATTGAGTTCACGCCGCAAATGAGCCAAACAAATCTGGTGGGCTTTGGCGTTGGTTATCGGTCGGTGGAGACACCGACCGATAAGTAAATGGTTATTCGAATATTGGTGACTGGTTACATTATCGGTCGGTGTCTTCACCGACCGAAACCGTGGGATGTAATTTATTAAGTTTATTGGCCGGTGGGGATGCAGACCTATAAGACTCTATTGTTTCGGTCGGTGGACACACCGACCGATAAGTAAATGGTTATTCGAATATTGGTGACTGGCTACACTATCGGTCGGTGTCTTCACCGACCGAAACCGTAGGATGTAATTTATTAAGTTTATTGGCCGGTGGGGATACAGACCTATAAGACTCTAATCGTAATTCATTCACTGTTTTGGTTAACTCCTTTAACTCATAAGCAGATTGCTTTAGGGCAGTATTGTGATACAGGTATGGTGACAGTTGGTTGGATAGAGCAAAGAAATACTCTTTAATCCTTACTTTAACCTATCCTATTTACTACTTATTAACCGAAACATGCAGTTTGACCCTTTTATTCAACATTTGAATATTATTGCGTGCTGAGTAGTTGCAAGTTTTTTAAAGTTTTCAGAATGGAATAATTAAGTTAGTGATTTTCAAGGCTTGCAAATTTTGTAAAAATGCACTTTATAAGTTATAATGCTATGTTTATAAAACACTTCAAGCCAATTAACTTGCTGTCAAAAGTAAATAATTAGATCATAAATACCCAAAGAGGATATTTATCCTCTTTTTTCGAGAGTTTGTTTCATAGGTTTAACCACATCGATAAACGATTCAATTTTAGATGGCGAGTTCAATGCTTAATATTTAATAATCATAACTCTTGAGTAAATTGAAATATTCCATTAAATTGCTTTTAGGAATTACAACTTGAAATGATTTTTTAATCGGAATATTCATCCTCTTGGAGAAGTATTACAACATTTCCTGTTTTTTGTCCGGTTTCAACGTATTTAGTTGCTTCCACAATTTGACTAAAAGAATAGACTTTATCGATAATCGCGCGGTATTTTCCTTCTTCAATGATACTTTTGAATTCCAAAATATCCTTTTTGCTATCAGTTGGAATTGGGAAACTAACTTTTTTGTTTCCAAACATCGGAGTAAATAGTGCAAAAAAAATATTCTGAGATAAATAGCCAAGTTCGGTAGAAAAATAAACGCCTTTTGGTTTTAGAATTTTTTTACATTTTCCAAAAGAACTTTTACCTACCGCATCTAAAACAACATCGTAAAGTTGACCGTTTTTAGTGAAATCGGTTTTGGTGTAATCAATAACTACCTTGGCGCCTAAAGATTTTATCAATTCTAAGTTTTCTGTGCCACAAACAGCTGTAATATCAGCGCCAAAATAGTTGGCAAGTTGAACAGCAGCAGAACCAATAGAACCGGCGGCACCATTGATTAAAATTTTCGGATTGGTTGAAAAGTCGATTTTACGGATATAATTTATGGCCAACATCATTCCATCACAAACGGCCGCTGCTTCTTCAAACGACATATTGCTCGGTTTGATGGCAATAGATCCATCTTCTGCAATGCAAACATATTCAGTATGCATTCCAAATTTGTATGTATTTAACCCAAAAACAGGGTCATCTATTTTGAGACTTTTTACATTAGCCCCTACAGTTTCAATGATGCCAGAAAACTCAGTACCTAAAACTTGGTTTTTAGGTTTTAACAATATGGAAAAAAACCGAACGATAAAGTATTCAGCCTTTCGGAAACCGGTATCTGTACGATTCACAGTGGTAGCCTTAATTTTTACCAAAACCTCGTTTGATTTAGGTTCCGGTTTTGGAATATCTGCAAAATGAATCACCTCTGGAGGTCCGTATTTTTTATAGATGGCTGCACGCATAGGTTGGTTAAGAACTTTGTAAAGAATTAAAGGTAATTCAGAATGTCAAAATTAATAATTTAGATTAATTATTTCATTGGTAAGATTAACCTTGATTGATTCTGTTAATTTTAGGTAAGAGAGGAGGAAACTGAATGGAGGCTTTAGGTAAATCTTCATTTCGCAAATAGACGTAGAGTCTATATTATTACAAAAATAAATAAAATTCGAAATTACAAACACGTGGCGAAACAATTGCTCAGGGCAAACGCATCTAAATTAATGCACATGGTGGTATAAAAGGCTTAATCGTATGTATCATATTATAATTTCATTGATTTTTTTCGTAAGAAAAAAATGAAATCTCCTATCCAATACTTTTCATCCATCACCGACCCACGTGTTGAACGCACGATAGACCATTTGATGTCAGACATTATTTTTATAACGATTGCTGCAGTAATATGTGGTTGCGAGACTTGGAATGAAATAGAATTGTATGGAAAAACAAAAGAGCCTTGGCTTAGAACATTTTTATCACTGCTCAATGGGATTCCATCGGATGATACATTTAACCGTTTTTACAGTGCTGTAGAACCGCAACAACTTGAGGGTAGTTTTATAAGTTGGGTAAAAGATGTATCAAAAATAACGGACGGGGAAATCTGCCTCGTCCTAAAATAGGTTTACACTTTAAAAGTGTAAACCTATTTTAGGACGAGACATTATCATTAAGTATTTTCCTGTCATGTCTTTGTATTGTGCCTAACTAGTTTATATACCCATCTTTAACAATTCTTTATTTCAAATACCTAAAATCATGCCCGGCTTTGAGTTGTAATAAGGCTTCGTACATTAACTTAATTACATTGTCAATATCATCTTTGTGCACCGTTTCTACCGTTGTATGCATGTATTTCAAGGGCAGTGAAATAAGGGCTGAAGCCACGCCTTCGGATGAATAGGCGAACATGTCGGTGTCAGTTCCTGTGCTTCGAGAAGTAGCATGACGTTGGAATGGGATTTTATTCTTTTCGGCAACATCTACCAACATTTTAAATACATTATTATGAACGGCAGCACCAATAGTTAAGGTTGGTCCTTTCCCGCAAGCAATATCACCTTGATCTTTTTTGTTGTACATTGGAGAGGTGGTATCGTGTGTAACATCCGTTACCAAAGCTAAATCAGGTTTTAATCGACGTGAAATCATTTCTGCTCCGCGCAATCCAATTTCTTCTTGAACCGAATTAACCACATACAAAGTAAACGGAAGTTTCTTTTTGTTTTCGCGCAACATACGAGCGACTTCAGCAATCATAAATCCGCCAATTCGATTATCCAAGGCACGTGCAACAATAAAATCTTTGTTGAGTTCCATCATTTCATCAACAAATGTGATGACGGTTCCAACATGAATACCCATGTCAATTACTTCTTCCTTATTTTTTGCTCCACAATCAATAAAAATATTTTTTAGTGTAGGCACATCCTCTTTACCTGGTTCACGAACATGAATGGCAGGCCAGCCAAAAAGCCCTTTGATAATGCCTTTTTCCCCATGAATATTTACGCGCATACTTGGCGCTATTTGATGGTCGGAGCCTCCATTGCGAATAACATAAATATAACCTTCCGGAGTAATATAATTTACCAACCAAGCAATTTCATCGGCATGAGCCTCTATAACCACCTTGTAATCCTTACCCGGATTAACAATTCCAACCGCTGTACCATAAGTATCTACTAAATAATCATCGGTAAATGGTTTGATATAGTCGAGCCATAATTTTTGCCCAGAATATTCGTGGCCCGTTGGTGAAGCATTATTTAGGTATTCTTTTAAAAATTTTTTTGATTCTTTTCTCATGGTGTTTTGGCTATTGCTTTTAGTGGTTGTTAATTTTTATCAGCAGCAAAAATACAATTCAGGTTCAATGATTTGTTATATTGTATTAAGTTTGCCCCATGCAATATTGCAATTCCATTTTAGAAACCATTGGCAATACCCCTTTGGTTAAAATTAATAAAATTACCAAAGACTTTCCGGCGCTGGTTTTGGCAAAAATTGAGACCTTCAATCCGGGAAATTCCATCAAAGATCGCATGGCCATAAAAATGATTGAAGATGCGGAAAGATCCGGGAAATTGAAACCCGGTGGCGTTATTGTGGAAGGAACTAGCGGTAATACAGGTATGGGTTTGGCAATTGCTGCCGTGATAAAGGGTTATAAATGTATTTTTACAACAACCGATAAGCAGAGCAAAGAAAAGGTGGATGCCTTAAAAGCATTTGGTGCTGAAGTAATTGTTTGTCCTACGGATGTTGAACCCGAAGACCCGCGTTCTTATTACTCCGTTTCGAGCCGATTGGAAAGAGAAATTCCGAATGCATGGAAGCCCAATCAGTACGATAACTTAAGCAACACGGCGGCGCATTACGAGCAAACTGGTCCCGAAATATGGAATCAAACCGAAGGTAAAGTAACCCATATTGTTGTAGGTGTTGGAACCGGCGGTACCATTTGTGGAACTGCTAAATATCTAAAGGAACAAAACCCTTCTATCAAAGTTTTTGGAATTGATACATACGGATCAGTGTTTAAAAAGTATAAGGAAACGGGCATTTTCGATAAGAACGAAATTTATCCTTACATAACAGAAGGTATTGGTGAAGATTTTTTGCCTGCAAATGTTGATTTCAGTTTGATAGATCATTTTGAAAAAGTGACGGATAAAGAAGCCGCTATCATGACAAGACGAATAGCTCGAGAAGAAGGAATTTTTGCCGGTAATAGTGCTGGAAGTGCTATGGCAGGCTTATTGCAAATGGCCGATAAATTTAGTAAAGACGATGTGGTGGTTATTATTTTTCACGACCATGGAACCCGTTATTTAGGTAAAATGTTTAACGATGATTGGATGCGTGATCGCGGTTTTATTTTACCCGAACCGAAAAAACAAGCTCTCGATTTAATTGAAACTCACAAGCATTTACGTTTGATCACCACTAAGGAAGATCACCTTATTTCAGAAGCTTTCGAACTCATGCAAAAGTTCGATATATCTCAGCTTCCGGTGCAAAATACCGCCGGTGAATTTACGGGTAGTTTAGTTGATAGTCATTTATTTGCACAATTGGTAATAAACCGTCAACTTATGAACGAGCCTGTAAAATCAATCATGCAAGCATCGTTTCCTATTGTTAAATCATCCGATACCATCGATCACGTTTCTAGTTTGTTTAGCAATAAAACCCAAGCAGTTTTGATGATGGATATGGGAGGAAATTGGCATATCATTACCAAAGTAGATGTGATTACTGCAATAGGTTAATTAAGATTGAACCTAATTGGATTGAGGTCTTAGTATTTTGAAACGAAAATTTAACGTTATTGGAAATTTAGGTTAGTTTTTCAATCTTGGAATTTATAGACCAACTTAAGCGCAAGGTTCATCTTGATTATTTTCCTAAAAGGATTGTTTCATTAGTCCCTTCTCAAACCGAACTGTTGTATGATTTAGGTTTGGAAGATAAAATCGTTGGGCAAACACTTTTTTGTGTGCATCCAAAACAAGCTTTTAAAACTGCCGAAAAGGTTGGTGGTACTAAAAAATTAAATCTCGATAAAATATTCGAATTAAAACCAGACCTAATTATTGCCAATAAGGAGGAGAATGAAAAGGATCAAATTGAAAAATTGGCGGAGCATATTCCTGTTTGGGTAAGCAACGTTAATTCGCTTGATGACGCCTTGCTTATGATTCGGAGTATAGGTGAACTTACTAACACTGCAAAGTTATCGCTTGCAATAATCAAAGCAATCGAGGAAGATAGAAAGCAATATCTATTTCATTCAAAAACTAAACCAAAGATTGTGTATTTGATTTGGCAAAATCCGCTGATAGGAGTAGGACAGAGTACATTTATAAACGCAATGCTTGAAGAGGCCGGTTTTGAAAATCTGATTAAGGATAGCCGATATCCTAAGTTAAGTTTGGAAAACATAATTAAACTTAAGCCGGATTATGTTTTTCTTTCTTCCGAACCCTTTCCTTTTTTAAAATCGCATCTAAAAATTATAGATGATGCCATGAGAAGAACCTGCAGCATTTTAGTTAATGGTGAAATGTTTAGTTGGTATGGAAGTAGACTGCAATTAAGTTTCGATTATTTTGAAAAAATAAATCAACAAATCAATGGTATGACACTTTGATTTGTTGAACTCAATTTTTTTAGAATGATTATTGTCAGTATTTCGCATGACTTTTGTCGTCTTTTGGCAAATGAGCGAATATTTTTCTTTGGTAATCAGCGCTTTATGTAAGGTGTATTAATTGAGAATACTTTTGTGCTAAAGAGGTAGTTGATTTTTATGATTGAGCGCATAATTGAAAGTATTCGGCAAGAATAACTTTGAACTCAGTTATTTAAAATCAAACAATATGAAAAAAAACTTAGTATTTATTTTATCGATTGGATTACTTTTTTTTACACTTTCGTGCAATACGGGCAATCCTGATGAAAGTTCTGCAGCGGTTGCTACGGATGAATCTGTAGGATTAACGGGTCAATCCGGCGTAAAGGATGATGTTTCAGCAAAAAACATTGTTCAAGTTGCCGTGGGAAGTAAAGATCACACCACATTAGTTGCTGCTGTAACTGCCGCTGAATTAGTGGATGTTTTGAGCAATGCCGGTCCATTTACCGTGTTTGCACCAACTAATAATGCTTTTTCTAAGTTGCCTGCAGGAACAGTTGAAGACCTTTTAAAGCCTGAAAACAAAGAAAAACTCCAAGACATTTTGCAGTATCATGTGTCTGTTGGTGTTTATCAAGCCGAATCATTCCAGGATGGTCAAGTTCTAGGGCAAGTTAATGGAAGTAATGTTACCATTAGCTTAAAGGACGGGAAAGTGATGCTTAATGGAACAGCCACCATCATAGGTTCTGTTCCTGCCAGCAATGGAATTATCCATGTAATTGACGGTGTAATTTTACCTCCAAAGAGCTAAATTATTTTTCAGTTAAACAAAAGAAACATGGGTCTTCGGGTTCATGTTTTTTTTTGTCTTGGTTAAGGGTTATTGTTTGCAAACAAAATAAATTTTACAATTAACTTTTCTGCATTTGAACTATTTGTATTCTGTTTTTTGAAGTGATTTTAATGGTGCCTTGGGCTAAAAAAGCACAATTATATCTACAAGTCTTTTCGCTTGAATTTTTGTAATGAAATACGCAACGGAACTGCAGCCCATAATATAAGAACAACGAGTGTTGCAAGGATTCCAAGACTTGTACCGAAAAATTCTTTGAAAACAGCACCGGTATATCCCATTAAAGCTGAAACATCCAACCGTAATAGAATAGTAATTCGACATAAGTCGATTGGATTTAAAACACTCAAAAACATCATCGGTTTTTCGAGCGGATATTCAGCAAATTGAAATAATAGGTAAAGAACCAAGCCATCAAATATAATTGAGAAGTATATCCACAGTAAAATTGCAATGCCGATACCTTTGGCTTTGTCGCGAATATTAACAACAGCTAACATAGCTATAGAAACGAAAATAATAGATAAAATACTACCACAAAGTATCAGTACGAAACCACTTTTGTCAGGTTCAAAAAGTAGAATGGGAATTCCGGTTCCAATAATAAAGGCCACAAGTAAGGAAACTGATAATCCTGAATACAGACTAAGCCAGATTTTTGCCCGTTTCATTGGCTGACTAACCAGCAATTCAATAAACTCGTTGCTATTATAAATGTAAATGGTCGAAAAAATGATGGAAACTAAAGGGACAATAAATAAAACCAGATTAAGAAGCGTTAAGATGCCTTTGGCAGAATTATCTTCAAGGCTAAATACACTAATAGAAATTAAGAGTAGCACCAAGGTGTAGGTCAACATAATTTTGTTGCGCAAAATATCAACCATCACATATTTAAACACTTTGTTCATCATAAACTGTTCTTAATCATCAAGGAAGCAATAGCTTTTGAAAGCTTTTCTTCTCCAGTGTCAGCTTTTAAAATAGCTATTGATTTATGAAACTTCAATTTGCCATCTTGCATATAAATAATTTGAGTAACTAAATCGTCTAGATCACTCAATATGTGTGAAGTGAGCAATATTAATTTTCCGGCGTTTTTTTCTTTGTGAATTTTCGATTTTAAAATCTCAGTTGCAACTGGATCTAAGCCTGCAGTAGGCTCATCAAGAATAATAACCTGTGCATTGAACATGAATGCGAGTGATGCACTCACTTTTTGTCGGGTTCCACCGCTCAGATTTCGCATTCGTTTGTTTAAAATGGATTCAATTTCGAAGAAGTTAAACAACTCATTGTCTTGGTCAGGATTTTCATTTTGACGAATATCGCGAATCATACTTATTAATTGACCAATACTCATATTGTCGGGATATCGCCCAATTTGAGGCATATAACCTACAAAAGATCGATATCGCCAATCCTTTAAAATATCAGAATCATTGAAAAATATTTGTCCTTTGTCAGGGAAAACCATTCCCAGAATACATTTTAGAAGTGTTGTTTTGCCACTGCCATTCGGACCTATTAAAGCAATACACTCACCCTTGTTTAATTCAAGATTAATGGAGTCAAGAGCTTTTAGTTTTCCAAAACTTTTAGAAACATCAGCTATTTTAATCATAAGGGTAAAGGTTTCATTATGGGAAATTCATCTACAAGATTTTCAGGAGTAAGCGAAGGTATTACTTTTTCGCTTTGGTCTAAAAGATTTACAATGATGCTTCTAAACAAAATCATTGCCGGTGGGTTTTTTTCAATGATCATGGAGTAAAGGTTTATCGGGTGGAAAGGAATGTCTCCTTTTTTGTCTTTGTTTAAATCATACCCTGTGTATTTATCCCAATAATTGCCGTTAAAGTTATTCAAAACTAAGGATCCATTTGTGCTGACGTCGAAGGTGTTGCCGAAAAAATTATTTTGGCAAACATTCACATCCATTGAACTTGCTTGTATTTTTATTGCCCAGCCATTAGAGCTAAAAATATTTTTTTTAACTTGAACTCTACTAGCTCCTTCTATAAAAATTCCAGTTGTGTTTTTATCAAATACATTGCCCTCAATATAACTATCTGAAATTTCTTTTAGCAAAAGTCCATAGGACGCATCACCCCAATTCTCGGTAAATGTATTGTTGTACATTTTTACCCCATGTGTAAACATTACAGCCACGCCTGCACCATTCTGTTTGAATAAGTTAGCAATATAGGCATCGTTATGCGAAAACATAAAATGTAATCCATAGCGAAGATTTTTTAAAGAGATATTTCGCCAAATGATGGAATTGGTTACAAATTCAAAGTAAATTCCATCTCTGTGACCTTCAATGGTATTTGCAATTATTTGTATACTATCGCTTTTCCAACAATGAATTCCATTGCCAATTTCCTGTTCTTGAGTACCATGTGATCGGATTCGATTATTGAATATTTTGCAATTAGTGGTGTATTGTAAATAAATACCGAAGAAATTGTCTTCAATGATATTTCCAAATATAGAAACATCATTGGAGTCATAAATTTTAATGCCAGCCGGGTCGTTCATTGTTCCAAACCCCGAATGCTTTACTTTGAACCCCGAGAAACTTACAAAATTTGCTTTAATTGAAACAACTTCGTAACGTTTTTCACCTGTAATAACAGGAAACTTTTTTCCGATAAGTGTTAGCCGTTTATTTATTATGAGATTTTTTTCATAGTAAATTCCGGGTTCTACCAATAATGTATCGCCTGGGTAGGCTAATTTTATTGCATCTTTTATTGTTTTTATTCTATGAATCGAACCAATGTTTAAAGTTTTCGCGAAGCCTGAAAAATGCAAACTAAAAAGTAATATTATCGTTGAGATTCTTCTGTATAACACTCGTATGCTAGTTTTTATTCGTTAATTAATTTGTTCCATTCAACTATTTCGCCATCTAATTTGGTTTGGTAAACTCTAAGGCTGTCAGAGCTGGAAAACGCAATAATATTTCCCCCCATTGGACTTCGTAAAACAGAACTTTTTAGAAACTGACATTGCTTGGCTGGATTCAATCTATGACCACAAAAATCGGTAATGAAATATTCCTGAATTGTCGATTTATCAAACGAAGCATCAGAAATGTTAGCTAACATACAACTCAATTCGTCGTATTTATAAACTCTCCCTTTAAAAGTTAGAATTTCGGCCCCATACCGACGGTCGGTAATGGTCATTTTACAGAAATGACAACTGTCATTGCCATATTTTATGGCTTCGGGCACAGATGTGCATGCGTTTAGAAACAAAGAGCTTAGAAGCATTATTGAAATTGCAACTGCTTTATTTGAAGAAATTTTTATGGCTTTATGCATAACCACAACACAAGTAAGCAAAATGACACCGACACCTAAAAATAGGGAACCGCCAATATCAGGGATGGAGTAGGCACCAAAATTTAGAAGTTGTTTAAATCCAATTAGTGGTGGTTGGTAAGCCATTCCTGGCACAATAATAGCTGCATTAGGGTCAAGATTATGACCATAATCGTATTCCCATCTCCAAAAATCAACCATGGCAACTATTCCAAAAGTTACAAAAAGTACACATAACCAATTCATCCATTTTACTCGATTTGAAAGAGCCACAATAAAAAATAAGGCGGCAAAAATTGAAATTAGTATTGGTAAAATTTTAAATTCTACAAAATCTTCTGAGTGCAAAGTTTTCATCCCTATATAATGATTTAGACCATTAATAATATCAACATTACCGCCTATATGATCAGGATAAATTAGAAGCATTAAGCCTTCGGGGTATTGAGGCGCGTCTAAATCGATTCGCCACATTGGAACAAACAAAACATAAATAAGAGCAAAGCTGCATAACAATAGCAGTAATCGAACCCATATCTTTAAAGGAGATTGTTTCATACGAAGTTGTTTTGTTTTTGTAAAAGTTTAAGTAAAGCTTAAATTCAAAAAGATTTTATTATAAAAAAGCAAGCCGGCATTATACCGGCTTCCTTTTTTGATTTTAGTTTTTGTTGACTTCCGATTCCGCAGCAGGTTTGTTGGTACCTGTGCTGTAGGAAAGTGGAACAGAGCTTCCCGTAGGTGATACTCGCACATAGCCTGTCATTTCCTGATGAAGGGCACTGCAAAAATCTGTGCAATACATGGGCGAAATTCCTACTCGGGTTGGAATCCATTTTAAGGTTTGTGTTTCTCCTGGCATAATTAATAACTCGGCATTTGCTGCTCCTTTTATTGCAAAGCCATGAGGTACATCCCAATCTTGTTCAAGGTTTGTTACATGAAAATAAACTTCGTCTCCAAGCTTGATGCCTTCTATATTATCGGGTGTTAAATGTGAACGAATAGCAGTCATGTAAACATGCACTTTGTTTCCTTCTCTAACTACTTTTGTTTCTTTCTCACCTAGGGCGACATATGGATTTTTGTTTTCACCTATTTTGAAAATTTTCGTAGAATTATTTTTAATCAAATTTGCATCAACAATCTGTGCATAATGTGGCTCACCAATAGTTGGGAAGTCAAGAATTAACTTCATTTTTTCGCCACTGATATCATACAATTGTGCACTTTGAGATAGTTCTGGTCCGGTAGGAAGGTAGCGGTCTTTGGTTATTTTATTGTAAGCTACTAAATACTTACCTTTAGGGTTTTTAGTATCACCATGAGCCACACATAAATGACCGACCGAGTAGTAAGTTGGGGCGCGGTCAACAACTTTTAAGTCTTTTATGTTCCATTTAACAACTTCAGAAGATACAAAAAAAGAAGTGTAAGCGTTTCCTTTATCATCAAATTCGGTATGCAATGGGCCTAATCCTGGTTTTTTAACTTCTCCATAAAGAGCAGATTCATATTTAATTACTGGAATTCCTTCAAATTCACCATCATACGATTTTGCAGCAATGGCCGCTTGAATTTTATCGTAACTAAATACTGGAATTAATGCCGCAAGTTTACCACTACCTACAATATATTCTCCAGTTGGATCAACATCACAACCATGTGGAGATTTTGGACAAGGAATAAAATAACAAATATCTTTTAGTTCTTTAGAATCTAAAACAATCACTTCGGTTTTAATTTCGGAAGTTGCAGAATGAGTTATATCGCTATAAGTATTATGAGCGTATCTAACTGCTTTTTTCTTTCCTTTTCCAGCTTTTAGATATTCTTCCGCCTTTTTCCAGTTCACGGCCATAATAAAATCTTTATCGCGTTGAGAGGCATTAACTTCTAATAATGTGTTGGCTTGCTCGGTATTATAACATGAAAAGAAAAACCAGCCATGCGACTTGCCTTTTCCTGCACGACTCAAGTCAAAATTAACCCCTGGACATTGAATTTGAAAAGCAATATCCATAGCTCCATTCTCTTTATTAACACTAATAAAACTCAAAGTGCCTTTGAAATTCTGTTTATAAGTGTTTATGGGCACATCTCCATTCACATCATCTGGCGGCACACTAAAGCGTGTTCCAGCCACAATATATTCTGTGTTTTGAGTTATGAAAGGAGAGGAATGATTCCCGCCACTATTAGGTAATTCGATAATTTCTGCTGTTCTAAAAGTCTTTAAATCAATTCTAGCAACCCTTGGTGTGTTGTTTGCATTTCCAAATGCCCATTTACCATCATATTCACCATCGGTTTTAGACATTTGAACATGGTGCAAATCATCCCATGGCACAAAACCATGCGAGGTATTTAACATGGGTTTTGTTTCTTCAGAATAACCGTAGCTTTTTTCAGGATCAACCGAAAAAACAGGAATAACACGCAATAATCGACCTGAAGGTAAACCATAAACACTCATTTGGCCACTAAAACCTCCACTCACAAAATTGTAAAATTCATCGTATTTTCCCGGAGCCACATACACTTTCGTGGCGGCATCGCCACTCACAGCATTTCCTGCATTTTTTGGTTTACAAGAAATAAAGGTTACCACTAGCAATGTTGTAGTTAAAATTGAAAAGCTTAATTGTTTGATTTTCATAATAGTAAGTTTAATATATTATATTTATTTTAAGATAAGTTCTTATTTTATACCGTCGTTTTTACGCATAAATTCAAGGATTCCTCTAGCCTCATCATCATTTAAACTTTGATTTGGCATTCGAACAAGACAAATTTCTAATTGAGCCTGAACCGCAGGATCTTTGTCAATCATAGCATCAGTATTGGTTATGAAATTCATAATCCAAACTGGTGTACGTCTTTTTGTAACCCCAGTCCAACCCGGGCCAACCAACTTTTCTTCCGAAAGTTTGTGACAAGAGGAACACTTTACATCAAATGCTTTGAGACCAGATTCCGCCTTAGCTACGTCCAATTTTTCTGAAACCTCAACAGTTGTGTATTTTCCCAAACCTCGGTTCGGATCATAAGTTGGATTTTCATCGGCTTCAGGCACGTCCGAATTGCTTTCTTCCTCTGAAATGCTTGTCTGTTTTTTTTCTTCAGCACCGCCACATGAAACAAGAAAGGAGGTAATAGTCAAAAGGAGAATAAAAGGAGTTAACTTTTTCATAATATGTTATTTATTTAGAATATTTCGATGCAATATTAGACTTGCGTTAGGATTTCATTTTATGCGTCAAATCATAAGGAAATATTTTTAGCCGGTCCCATATCTTCTGAAAAATTAGTAATAATTTTAATGTATTGTATATTAGTAAGTTATCAATATTTTTAGAAAGTTCATTGATGTAAGATGATACAGATACTGATTAGAATCATAACGAAAACTGATAAGAGTCATTAAGTTAAATTCAACGATAATTGAACCTAAATTTGTCATGAATTTATGATTGATGAAGAGCTAATAAAAGAAAAAGGAGGCACTTATAAATCCTTTGAACCTAATGGTATTATTTTTCGGGAGGGAACTGAATGCGTCTATTATTATCAATTAATTAAAGGTAGAGTTTGTTGGGGAAACTCAAATGAAGAAGGTAAAGAGTTTATTCAAAAAATTATTGAGCCTGGTGAATGTTTTGGAGAATTACCTCTTTTTGACGATGAACCTTTTGCAGCCGATGCCGTTGCAATTGAAAAATCTCTGGTGCTCCGCCTACCCAAACCTGATTTTTTGAGACTCATAAAAGATTTTCCCGATTTGCATTTTCAATTTAGCAGAATGCTTGCCCAACGGGTCCGATATGAGTTTTTTCTTCTAAAAACTTTTGCCTTGGAAAATCCAGAAAATCGTATTCAAAAGTTATTATTTCACTTAAAGAGTTGTCACTCAAATGATGGCGCTAGTCCGTATTTGATTAAACTCACTAGGCAACAAATTGCCTATATGACTGGTCTTAGGGTAGAAACCGTCATTCGGGCCATTAAAATACTCTGTGAAAAGCAGATTTTATCAATTAATCAGGGCAAAGTGTTTGTTTAAATAATTGCTTTCGGAAATTAAGAAAATAATTTTTGCGGTTATAATTTTTGTTCAAAGTAATTTGGACTAGTAGGCTTAATTATGATTGCACTCATAATACTCCTCTATTCTTTTTGAGCAACTTTGCCAAATCTTATGACAACTAATTTTACACAAAAGTGGTTGCGAATTGCAATTTTAAATTTGAATATTGTGGCGTTTCTAGGTATTATACTTCGATACAAGATTGCTTTTTCATTACCTTTTATCGATCAGAAACATCTTTTACATAGTCATTCTCATTTTGCATTTAATGGGTGGATCAGTCAGGCACTGATTATACTTATGGTAGAGTTTTTGTACAAATCCGGAATTAAAAATGTTTACGTTAAATATAAGTGGCTTATTATTTGCAACTTAATAACAGCTTATGGTATGCTATTATGTTTTGCAATGCAAGGATATGGGGTTTTCTCGATCACATTTTCCACTTCTTCCATTCTGCTTTCTTACCTTTTTGGAATAATTTATTGGAAAGATCTCAATTCACTTAAATCTAAATCCAAAACGAATCTTTGGTTTAAAGCTTCCATTATTTTTAATATGGTTTCTTCGCTTGGTGCATTTGGTTTGTCAATTATGATGATAAATCACGTTGTACAAGAAAAATGGTATTTGGCAGCGGTTTACTTTTTTCTTCATTTTCAATACAATGGTTGGTTCTTTTTTGCCTTGATAGGCCTAATAATTGATTATTTATTTAATCAAAGTAATGAAAAAAGCGTGTTAATTGTCTTTAGACTATTTGTCTTCGCTTGTCCTGCTGCTTATTTTTTATCCGCCCTTTGGCTTCCAATACCGCTTTGGATTTATGTTATAGTGATAGTTTCTGCCTTATTTCAATTTATTGGATGGCTGCTTTTGGTAAAATTGATTGTAAAGAATAAAGTAAGTTTAAAACTTATAGTTTCTGTTCAACCACGATGGATACTTTTAATTGCTTCCTTCGCTTTGAGTATAAAATTATTGTTACAGTTAGGCTCAGTTTATCCCCCATTAAGTAAGCTCGCCTTTGGATTTAGGCCAATCGTAATAGGTTATTTGCATTTGGTTTTATTGGGTGTGATAAGTTTAGGAATATTGGGTTACCTATTTGCAACGAAGCTGATTCCACTAAGTAAAATTAACATTGCCGGCGTTGCTATATTTATTTTTGGAGTGTTTTTAAACGAATTTTTATTAATGTTGCAAGGGGCTTCTGCTATATTTTATCGCTCCATGCCTTATTCAAACGAGAGTTTGCTCATCGCTGCCTGTATTATGTTTATAGGTTTGTTTATATTAAATGTAGGACAATTGCGAAATCAGAAGGCTTTACTAGTGAAATAACTCCACCATATTGATAGAATCAAAAACAAAATTATAGTAAAAAAAGCATTTAGGTTAACCCATAATGATTCCTTTAATATCCATTTTTATTTTGTCCGTTAGGTTTTCGGCTGTAGTGCCCGTTTGACTTTCTGCGTATATTCGGATAATTGGTTCTGTATTAGATCGACGTAGATGAACCCATTCATCATCAAATTCAATTTTCAGTCCGTCTACTTTATTGATGGGCTGTTTTTGGTATTTTTCCTCAATTTTCTTAAAAATCAAATCAAGGTTTACATCATCATCCAGTTCAATTTTATTCTTCGCAATAATATAGTTTGGATAACTCAAACGAAGCCCTTTAGTGCTTTTGCCTGACTTTGCAAGATGAGAAAGAAACAAAGCGATTCCAACTAAGGCATCGCGACCATAATGAAATTCAGGATAAATGATTCCGCCGTTACCTTCACCACCAATAACAGCATTTTCTTGCTTCATCATTTCAACAACATTTACCTCGCCAACAGCGCTAGCAAAATATTGGCCGCCATGTTTAAGAGTTACATCTTTTAATGCTCTGGTTGAGGAAAGATTACTTACGGTATTGCCTTTTTGAGAGGTAGGTAAACTTTTTAATACATAATCTGCCACCGCCACCAAGGTATATTCTTCGCCAAACATTTCACCGTCTTCACAAACAAATGCCAAACGATCAACATCAGGGTCAACCACGATGCCGAGTTGAGCACCCGATCGTTTAACTTCGCCCGAGAGTTCACCCAAATGCTCAGGTAATGGTTCAGGATTGTGGGGAAATTTACCCGTAGGTTCGCAAAAAATTTCAACAATTTCTTCAATACCTAATGCCTTTAACAATCGAGGCACAGCTATTCCACCTGTTGAATTTACTGCATCAACAACAATTTTATATTTCTTTTCCTTGATAGCTTCAATATCTACAAGGTCTAATGATAAAATGGCATCGATATGCTTTTGAATATAATCTTCCGAAGGTGTGATTTTTCCAAGTTCATCTATTTCTGCAAAACTGAAATCACCGGTTTCGGCAATTTCTAATAATTTTTCGCCATCTGCAGCGGATATAAATTCACCCTTTTCATTGAGCAATTTTAGAGCATTCCATTGTTTCGGATTATGACTGGCAGTGATGATTATTCCACCAGCCGCATTTTCCCAAACCACTGCTAATTCAACTGTTGGTGTGGTAGATAATTCTAAATTAACAACGTCAAAACCACAACCCATTAAAGTTCCTGTCACTAAATTACTAACCATTTGGCCCGAGATGCGCGCATCTCTTCCAACCACGATTTTTTTCTTTTCTGAAGTTTGGCTTAGCCAAAAAGCATACGCAGATGTAAATTTAACGATATCTGAAGGCGAAAGACTATCTCCCGCTTTTCCACCAATGGTTCCTCTTATTCCCGAAATAGACTTAATAAGTGTCATAAAGAGCCGCAAAATTACAGAAGATTTGCTGAAATCTGTCAAGAAATTGCGAAGTAAGTTTTTTAACTTTTTTTTTGGCACCTTTTAAATCATCATTTTCATAATTTAAAGCAGAATAGCTTACTTTTTAAGTCAACCATTTCAATTTAAAGGGATAAGGAAATATTTCTTAGGGTACAATTGTCTTGATATTGTTTGTTATACGAATAAAAAATTAAATTGTCTTTAAAATTATACATTTTTATATACTTTTGCTAAGCAAACCGACCTGTCGCTTTTTACTTGTTAATACACGTAAAGGGAGGAAAGTCCGGGCAACACAGAGCAACATACTCTCAGAAATGGGAGGTTTCGGTATAAAAGCCGAAAACAGAAAGTGTTACAGAAAATAACTACTTCTGTTTCGAAAGAAGCAGTTGAAAAGGTGAAAACGCGGAGTAAAAGCCCACGCAATTTGCAGTGATGCTATATTGGAAAAAACCTTATGCGTTGCAAGACCATGTATACTTCGAATTTGGGGCTGCTCGTCCCATCCAGTTGAAAGGCTGAGTCGAAGTGGGTAGGTCGCATAGATAAATGACAGGTGCTTTTTAGTGGGTAACCATTAAAAGGAACAGAACCCGGCTTATAGGTTTGCATTTTTTTTAGAACAAAATTATGGCAAGAATATTAATAGTAGATGACGAAGCAAGTATTCGAGAAACTCTACATGAAATTTTAACTTTTGAAGGCTATGAGGTTGATATGGCCGAAGATGGTGCTCAGGCATTGGATATGCTTCGTAAAACGGAGTATGATGTGGCTTTATGCGACATTAAAATGCCTAAAATTGATGGTCTTGAATTACTAGATCGCGTAAAAGGTATTGCCGATGATGTCTCATTTATCATGATTTCAGGTCATGGTACCATTGAAACAGCTCTTGAAGCAACAAAAAGAGGTGCATACGATTTTATAGCAAAACCACCTGATCTAAACAAACTATTAATAACAGTTAGAAATGCTGCTGAGAAAAACAATTTGGTTATTGAAACCAAGGTTTTAAAACGAAAAATTTCTAAAACTCGCGAAATAGTTGGAGATTCTCCTTCTATAATAAAAATCAAGCAAACCATCGATAAGGTTGCTCCAACAGATGCAAGGGTTCTTATAACTGGTCAGAATGGTACAGGAAAGGAATTGGTTGCAAGATGGATACACGAAAGAAGCAATCGTTCTAACATGCCATTGATTGAAGTTAATTGTGCAGCAATTCCTTCTGAATTAATAGAAAGCGAATTATTCGGTCACGAAAAAGGTTCGTTCACTTCTGCCATAAAACAAAGACTTGGTCAATTTGAACGGGCCGATGGAGGAACCATTTTTTTGGATGAAATTGGCGATATGAGTTTATCTGCTCAAGCCAAAGTTTTAAGAGCACTTCAAGAAAATAAAATCACTAGGGTTGGTGCTGAAAAGGAAATTGATGTAAATGTGCGTGTTATTGCAGCAACTAACAAAGATCTTCGTAAGGAAATAGAAGCCGGTAATTTTAGAGAAGATTTATACCATCGACTGAGTGTGATATTAATTCATGTTCCAAGTTTAAACGAAAGAGTTGATGATATTCCTTTATTGGCCGAAAAGTTTGTTTCTGACATTTGTGAAGAAAATGCAATGTCGCGTAAACAGTTAACCTCGGGTGCTATGCATGAATTAAAAAACATTACTTGGAGCGGCAATATCCGTGAACTTCGAAATGTAATTGAGCGTTTAGTCATTTTATGTGGAGATAAGATTACTGAAAATGACATCATTAATTTTGCAAACCCAATGGGCGGAAAATCGCTTAACTTAGAAGATATGGTTAATCAGTTCGAGAAGTTTCAGGATTTTAAGGATTACGCGGAACAAATATTTATTGATACCAAACTTCGTAAAAATGCTTGGAATGTTGCCAAAACAGCTCAGGAAATAGATATTCAAAGAAGTCACCTCTATAACAAAATTGAAAAATTTAATCTTAAACGTAAGGGAGTATAAGATTTTAATTGAGTTATAATTGGATTTTGTTTTCTTTTACTTCTTTTAAAAGTGCGGCATGTTTTTTAATTGATAAACTCTTTTTAGATGAATGAAATGACGGACTTGGAAACTGCTATTGAACTTTTAAAACAAAATAAAGTTATAGCCATACCAACCGAGACAGTTTATGGATTAGCCGCGAATGCATTAAATGATCATGCAGTTACAGAAATCTTTGCCATAAAAAATCGTCCTTATTTCGACCCTTTAATTGTGCATATCTCCGACATCAAGCAAGTCGAAAAGTATGCCAACTCATTTCCCAAAAAGGCCGAAAAATTGGCGAATGCGTTTTGGCCGGGACCTTTAACTTTGATTTTACCAAAAAATAAAATAATATCCGATTTGGTTACCTCCGGGCTTGCCTATGTTGGATTAAGAGTTCCAAATCATCCTTTAACCTTACAATTATTAAGTAAACTAGATTTTCCTTTGGCTGCTCCAAGTGCAAATCCTTTCGGTTATGTTAGTCCAACCTCAGCTCAACACGTAAAAGATCAGTTGGGAAAAAGAGTTTCGTTTATTTTGGATGGAGGAAGTTGCGAAGTGGGTTTAGAGTCTACTATTGTGATGTTTGAGGACGATGAACCTGTTGTTTTGAGACTTGGCGGGTTAAGCATCGAATCCATTGAAACTTGTATTGGAAAGGTAAAGATAAATATATCATCACATTCAAAACCCAATTCACCTGGTCAACTCGACAAACACTATGCCACCCGAACCCCTTTAAAATATAAGGATGAACTTGATTTTACTCAACTTAATACCACAAGGATTGGGGCAATCGTTTTTGAAAAGACGCTAAGTTTTATTTCACGTGAGAATCAGGAGGTTTTATCGCCAAATTCTTCAGTTAAAGAAGCTGCTAGAAATCTTTTTGCTGCAATGCGACGATTAGATGCTTTAAATTTAGATTTGATAGTAACCGAAAAATTCCCTGAATTTGGATTAGGCTCAGCGATCAATGATCGTTTGAATAGGGCAAGAGGATAGGGTTTAAATAATACTGTCCCTTAGATTATCAGTTGATGTCATTTTCATAACTAAACCATAAATTGTAAAATTTTGGCGATTTCTCAAGCTAAAAATCAAATTAATTTTAACTTTAGCACTTATTTCTGTTGTTAAAATCGTATCATACTTAATCAATGAACTTCTAGCATAAAACCCATAAAGATGTTTAAACCACAAATTCTGGGAGTATATAAATACTGAAAGAAATATTATTGGGACAAAAAATATAAATTATATAATTGACAATTTATTTAGTCAGAATTATCATCTGTGACTCTAAAAGTTTGGAATTGCTTATTGTATTGCAATATATTTCAACTTTTTAAATTTTGTTATGCTAAAAAATTTGTAAAAATCTAAATGAAAAAGGAATTTTGTTTTAGTTAAGCATTTTAATCGGAGGTTCAGTTACCGCTAATTATAAAATAAGCCTTTACTTAACCTTCCCAAAATCTTTTTAATCCAATCCTTTAAAAGGAAGTATTGACATTCTTTTTAACCCTAGATTTTTAAATCCAAACCTTATTCTATAATTATTTTTCGAACCAATTTTTGTCCGGCATTGGTCGTTATTTTTAAAAAATAGATCCCACGGCTAAAACTTTCCATAGGTATTTGAATTTTCTTCTCCTTTTGACCGCTCAATCTTATTAACCTGTCGCCAATGCTTGTGTAAATCTCTAAATTATACTCAATTGCATTTTTATGATTAAAGTCTATCTATAAATTCGTCTTAGCTGGTATAGGGTAAATATTAATTTGATCTTCCTTAATTTTAGAGTTTCCAAAATCATCGACAATTATGGTGTCACAAGAAAAATTAGAAAATTTGATTGTTTTTAAAGGGTCTTCATAACAACACGAAGCCATGCAAAGCAGTGTTGAAGGAAAAAAACCATGTGTGGCACCGATATCTTTAATGATTTCACCACTAAAAAACCAAATGTCGTGATACGGCATTAAATTGTGTAGATATTGAACTTGCAAGGTGTCTCCCTAAATTATTTTAGTTCAATTGAATCTACAACAATTATCGAGGTATCTAAGGCGAAACTAAGAGGGCCTCTTGTAGTCCAAGTTTCTCCCGGCTTAGCGGCGAAATCGTAAAGGATATGAAAACCAATATCTACATTGATATACATATAGATTTTGTCGTTTTCATTGTATAGGTACTATTCACTTCTTTCACCAATATAACCCAGATTAAGAATTCTGCAAGACTTGTTTTGAATAACTGTGTCGCCAATACATTCCATAGTCCATGGGCTATTACTTGAACTTGGCGGGATATTCGTTCCATCAGGAGTGAAATTAAAACAAAAAAGAGTGTAAGTCCACCAGGAACCAAAAGGCGCCCAAGTTTGTGCTAACAAGGCTTGCAAAAACAAAATAAACGTCAGCGAAAAAAATAATTTTTTCATAATATCATGCTTCAAAATATAGTATTCCGTTGCATAAAAAAGTGAAAGGTTAATTATTTCAATTATTCAAATATAGATTTTTTATGCAGTTTAAAAACACAATCTTTTTTACTTTGACTTTTAGAATGTTATTTCGAGGATTCCTTCTATCTCGTCAAGGCAATTGTTTTTCAACACACCTTATCCCAAAGACTGTAATTTATATAGCGAATTGTAAATACCGCCGGTTTGAATTAGCTCTTGATGACTTCCAATTTCTACAATCTGCCCGTGTTCCATAACAATAATTTTATCTGCATTTTGAATCGTACTTAATCTATGTGCAATGATTATCGATGTGCGATTTTCCATCAATTTCTCAAGTGCATCGTGAACCAATCGTTCCGATTCTGAATCTAAAGCTGAGGTGGCTTCATCTAAAACAAGAATTTGAGGATTGCTCAAAATAGCCCTAGCAATTGTTAATCGTTGTTTCTGTCCGCCAGATAACTTGCCACCGCGCTCTCCAACCAAGGTATGATATCCACTCTCAAGCATTTCAATAAACGAGTGCGCATTCGCCTGTTTTGCAGCGTCAACCATTTCATCAAATGTGGCATTGGTATTGCCAAGTTTTAAATTATTCTCAACCGTATCGTTAAACAATATTGGTTCTTGGGTTACAAAAGCAATTTTGTCACGATACTCTTTTAACGACAGTTTCCTAATATCTATTCCATCGTAAAGAATCACACCATTTGATGGATCGTGAAATCGCAATACCAAATCAGCCATCGTTGATTTACCAGCACCCGAACTACCAACCAACGCGATTTTTTCACCTTTCTTAATCGTCAAACTCACATTTTTGATAACTTCTTTGGTTTCGTCATAACGGAAACTTACATCCTTAAATGAAATATCACTTTTAAAATCAGGCGTTTGCATGGCATCCAAACTTTCATGAATGCCATCCGGTGAATTCAAAATTTCATTGATTCGTTCCATAGATGCCATTCCTTTTTCTAGCCTAAAATAGTTTTCACTCAAGGACTTGGCAGGTGGTATCAATTGACTAAACATAGCAATATACATAATGAACATTTCGCCACTTAATCCAAAATCTTCGTTTATTATTAAGCGACCTGCAAAAATCATTATACTCGAAATAACCAAAGAACCCATAAATTCGCTCAAAGGTGAAGCGGCATATTCACGTTTTAATACTCTTCGTGTTAAGCGAAAATGTTCATCGTTTTTTTCTTCAAAATGGTTTTGAGTTTTTTCTTGTGCATTAAATGCTTTTATAATTTTAATTCCCCCAAGGGTTTCTTCAAATTGTGAAACAACATCGCCAAGTTTTTGCGTGCCTAATCGCGCAGCTGCTTTCAGTTTTTTGGCTAATCGACTGATGATATATCCACTTATAGGCAAAACGATTAACACAAATAAAGTTAGTTGCCAACTGATGTAAAAGAGAAATCCAAATGGAATAAGTAACATAAATGGATGTTTTAATAACATTTCGTTTACCCCAATAAAACTCCATTCTACTTCTCTAACATCATTGGTTACTCGAGTTATTATATCTCCTTTTCGTTCGGAAGAATAAAATGACATAGGCAGTTTGAGCAATTTATCGTACATCCTAGATTTAAGCAAACGAGCGATACCAGCACGCATGTGCGACAAACCAGTAAACGCAATAAACAAACACAAGTTTTTTAGTAGAAACATCAAAACCAAAAGGCCTGAAAAAATAATTAAAGCATTAAAACTTCCCCAATCTGCTATTTGTGACTTTAACCAAATATCCGCTTCCTGTAAAAATCCGTCAGTTGGATTTTGTGAATTGGTTTCAACAACAGCAGTGCTTTCTTTAACAAATATTATTTTCAAAAATGGCACAATCATGGTTATAGAAAACGCACCGAAAAGAGAGGCAAAAATGTTAAACACAACAAAACGAATTCGTTGTGCTTGAAATTGATTGGAAAAGGAAAAAAGATACCGTATATTTTTCAAATTGGGCAAAGATATGTTTTATAAAACGTTCATGGAAATTCAAGTTCAGTAAAACCAATCCATAAAATAACTATAAAATAAAACTTCTGTTAAGTCATAAAATGTTTAAAGAAAAGTTCTAATCAAAGATGTAATTCTAATCCATCCCAAGCCAATTCTACATTTTTTGGTAATAACTTGTTCACTTCAGCATGATTGCCTAACTGGTGACTGATATGTGTTAAATAAGTTTTATTCGGGTTAATTTTTTTAATCATTTCAAGCGCCTCTTCTAACGAAAAATGAGAAATATGCTTTTCGTGGCGCAAAGCGTTTAAAACCAAAATATCGGTTCCTTTCATTTTCTCAATTTCTTCATCAGAAATATTATTGGCATCTGTAATATAAGTGAAGTTTTTTATTCGAAAACCAAGCACCGGCATTTTATAATGATAAACCCGAATGGGTTCTATTTTTAAATCTTTTATACAAAAAGACTTATTTTCAATAATATGAAATGCTGCTTCTGGAATACCTGGATATTTAAATTCCTCAAACATGTAAAAGTAATCACGCTTAATTGCCATCATCACTTCTTCTTCAAGATAAACATCAATCGGCCCTTTTTGAATATAATTAAAGGCCCGGATATCATCAAATCCATTAATATGATCTTTGTGAGAATGTGTAAATACTACCGCATCAAGTCTTTTTATATCAACTCTCAACATCTGCTGTCTAAAATCAGGTCCAGTATCAATTACAAAACTTTGATCATCTGCCTCTACCCATATAGAACTTCTTAATCGATTGTCTTTTATATCCATGCTTTTACAAACAGAACACTGACAACCAATAATCGGGATGCCTTGCGATGTGCCTGTTCCTAAAAAATTAATTTTCATCGACTAGTAAATGGTACCTGTTTTTAATTAAATAATAATTTGTAATTCTCCAATATCATTAAATCATAATTGGATTTTTGTGCTCTGCAAACTTAAAATAAAACCCGTTACTTTGCCTCAATGATTTCGATATTTCATAAAGTTAACGAGCATTACGAAATGACTAACGATGTTAGCCTGCTATATACTCTTAAGCGCGAGAATATAATATGGGTTGATATTCTTGGTTGGAGCGAAGAGGACGAACACAAAGTTGAAAAATATTTTGGTATAAATATTATGAATAATCAAGAATCCCTCGAAATTGAACAAAGTGCCCGATATATTGAATATGAAAACCATATTGTTTGTCACTCAGATTTTATAACTAAGCAAGGCTTTATTTTAACTCCAAAAATTGTATCCTTTACCGTAGAGCAAAATCTATTAATCACCACGCGTGATTATGCATTTAGGTCGTTCAATGAAACCATAAAAAAAGTTTTAGCATCGTCCTCTAAATACTCAAGTTCAGATATTTTTTTGAACATTATTGATTTGCGAATTGCCAATGACGCCGATTTGGTTGAAGAACTTACAGTAGAAATTTCAAAATTGTCAAAAGAAATCATTACTGAAAAACATACAAGCAAACTCTTAATTCTCAAATTGAACAATTTGCGCGAAGATTTAATGCTTATGATGCAAAATGGTATCAATAAGAAATTGGTTCTTAGTGTTATCAAAAAAACTTCTTACCTCAGCAAAAAGGTTGAAAACGAACTTGATATTTCTGTTAAAGACATCGATTCGGTTATTGATTTTATCCGTTTTAATTTTGATAGACTTGATTATATCGATAGTACCCTTAATCACCTCATAACTTACGAACAAAACAATAGTATCAAACTCTTTACAATTGTTAGTTTGTTTTTTATGCCGCCAATGCTTATCGCCAGTATCTATGGAATGAACTTCCGTTTTTTACCCGAACTCAATTTGGAATATGGGTATCCATATGCATTAATCCTAATGTTCTTAACTGTTGTTGCCACCTTTATTTACTTTAAAAGAAAGCGATGGCTCTAATTTCCAAAGTTTCTTCATGGTAAAAAAATGTAGACTAAATAAACCTTAATAATCAAATTCATTATTTTCAACCCCAACAGAAAACTTTTCTATGTCGTTTTTTGTTTTTAATTCGTGAATCAAAATATTTAATGTAATCAAATTACTAAATTAATTATGAGTGATAAATTTCATCGAAGAGGTTTTATCGAAAGGATTACCCTAGCCATGTCAGCGCTTATTGTAAAACCTGTTATGGGTTTAACCAAAACACTTTATAAAGACCGCGAAAATAACAACAAGACTATGATTGAAGAAAAAAATCCTGTAAAAAATGTTAAAGCCATGGGTTTTGTGTGGGAAACCGCTGATCCATTCTTATTCTGTGTGCATCACGAAGATAAATTTCCTAAAGGCAATGAAAAAATGGGACCCATTGGTGCCTTAAATGGTCGTAATCTAGGAGATGATTTTATAATTAAGGATGGTTTTCGCATGTACCATGGCAAGGTTATTCCGGGCTTTCCCGGGCATCCGCATCGCGGTTTTGAAACGATTACGGTGGTTCGAGAAGGAATTGTAGATCATGCCGATTCAATGGGAGCTGCAGGTCGATATGGTAATGGAGATGTTCAATGGCTCACAGTAGGTAAAGGGGTTCAACATTCCGAAATGTTTCCTTTAATTCATGAAGACAAAGAAAATCCAATGGAATTATTTCAAATTTGGCTAAACCTACCTAAAAAGGATAAAATGGTTGATGCCCATTTCAAAATGCTTTGGAGTGATACCATTCCAAAATTAGTAAGTAAAGACAATTTGGGAAAGGTAACCGAAGTAGAAATTATTGCAGGAACTCTTTCAACTAATATAGCACCCTTACCACCTCCAAATTCATGGGCGGCTAATACCAATAACGAAGTTGCTATTTGGAATATTAAGATTGAAGCAGGAGGGAAGTGCACCCTTCCAAAGGCATCAGCCGGAATTAATAGAATGCTGTATTTTTATATAGGCGATTCAATAACCATCGGCAAAAGCAGCATTCGCGGATATTGCTCGGTAGAAGTTGAGCCTGATATAGATTTGGAAATCTTGAATGGCAATACTGAGGCTCGAATTTTGGTTCTACAAGGCAAACCAATTGGCGAACCTGTAATTCAATACGGTCCTTTTGTGATGAATACCAAAGAAGAAATTAATCAAGCTTTTGAAGATTACCACAAAACACAATTTGGAGGCTGGCCTTGGCCAAAAAGTGATCAGGTGCACGATCGAAAATCAAGTCGATTTGCCTTACATGCCGATGGAACCAAAGAAATAAAATCCTAATTTGCGATTGAAGCTTTTCAACTAAAAGGTTCTAATTTTATTAATGAGGGCGTTTCCCTGCGGGTCGGGTGTTTTGCTCTTATCTTTTTGCTCGTGCCTCTCAAAAAGGATAACCGCTTCACCCCCTAACGCGGGCATCCGTCTCCTAAGAGAAATATAGCCCTAATTCCAAAATCTGCCTCAAAAACTAAACCTATACCATTGCCTAAATACCAATACTCACATACCAATACACCATCTCATAACTTAACCCTCATAACTCAACCCTCATAACTTAACACTCATAACTTAACACTCATAACTTAACACTCATAACTTAACACTCATAACTTAACACTCATAACTTACTATCCACCACCTAAATAATCTTACTTCTAAAAGTATAAAAGCAAATATCTAAATTTGCCACTCTATAATGAATCCCGCTGAACTCAAAGAAAGAACCAAGTTGTTAGGTCACACTTGCACAAAACTGGCCTTGTTATTACCACAAAACAATATTGTAGCCTTACACTTGCGCAACGAACTTTTAGCGGTATCACTTGATTTGCCGGTAAAAACACGCTGTATGATGGTTGGTTCTTCAACAGCTAATTTTGCGAGTAAACTAAGCGATTGTTCAGAATTAACCGAGCGATGCAGTTATATTTTAGAGTTTATTATTGATGAAAAAATGATGGAACCACATTTAGTTAGCCCATTAATTGAAGAATGCAGCGAACTTATTCAACTTTTTTATGCCGCATTTAAATCGGTTAAAGATCGATTGGATAATTAAAGACAAAACCTCAAAAGGCTTGTCTAAACTGCTCTTATGTTAAAAAAACTCGACAAATATATCGTTAAGCGATTTTTAACCACTTTTACAGTGGCCTTGGGTTTGTTTACACTAATTATTGTCATTTTTGACGTTTCCGAAAAGTTAGATGATTTTGTTGAAAAACAAGCGCCTGTAAAAGCAATTATATTTAGCTATTACCTAAATTTTATTCCTTTTATTCTCAATCTGTTCAGTCCTTTCTTTGTTTTTTTAACTGTTATTTTTTTTACATCAAAGCTTGCCGAAAAATCCGAAATTGTTGCAATGCTGGCTTCCGGTGTAACTTATAACCGGTTTTTAAAGCCTTATTTACTGGTCGCCTTAATTTTGGGAGGGTTTTCGTTTATACTTAATTCATGGATTATTCCGCGAAGCGATAAGGAAAGGGTAAAATTTGAAAATAGATATATACGAAATCTAGATAATGAATACAAAGAAAACATTATCAGGCAAATTAAACCAGGCGTAGTTATGTCGCTCGGTAATTTTAATTTGATGGATAGTTCGGGATATAATCTTAACCTTGAATGGATAGAAAATGGAAAGGTTGTAAAGAAATTATATGCAGACCGTATTGACTGGTGGGCAAAAAAGAAAAAGTGGCGCATTCATAATTATCGTTACCGAAATATTTATAAAGATGGCACCGAATCTTTAAGAATGGGCGAGTTTCAAGACACGCTGATTCCTTTTAATCCGGCCGATTTTTTTAGACGCGATGACGATGTTCAGTCTTTCAATATGAAAGAATTAGATACCTACATAGAACTTGAAAAAATGCGTGGAACTGGTCGCGCTTTTTTTTATGTAACTGAAAAATATCGAAGGTATTCAGCTCCATTTTCTCTGCTTTTACTTTCCTTTATTGGGGTTTGTGTTTCCAGTTCAAAAAAGCGTGGTGGAATTGGTATAAATCTAGCCGTTGGATTATTTGTAAGTTTTGCCTACTTGTTCATCATTCAATGGTTTATTTCTTATGGAAGTAATGGTAGTATGCCTCCAGCTTTAGCAGTTTGGTTGCCTAATTTGATGTTTTTGCCCTTGGCTTTTTACTTCTATTCTTCAGCTCAAAAGTAAATATGATTAAGTTAAAACTTATTGTTAGCCTATTCTCCTTTTTTATGACCAGCCATCTGGCTTTTGCTCAGAATAATTATAGTGATAAAACAAATCAAAAAATATGGGAGGCTAAAGACCGCAATGATGTGGTTTATACGAAACAAATCTTGCTATCAGGTAACTCACAGCAAAAATTATTGGCACTTAATGGGCTCCAAAGTTGGCATGATGTTGAATTGCATAAACCCTTGTTAAAACTTGTAAAAAAAGGTAAACTAACCCTTAAAATTGCAGCCCTTAATGCAATTGGTCAAAGTCATGATTCATTTTACATTCCTTACCTTATAAAAATCATAGAACATAAAAGAAAACAAAATATCAAGGCCGGCGCTTTGGTAGCCTTAGGAAAATGTATCACTTCTTCAAAATGTTCTATCCTTTTGTCCATAGAAAATACCAATCAAGCAGGCTATGCCGAGTGTATTTATCGTGCAATGCTTAATAAAGTTGTAGATAAAAAACTTCTTGAAAATATGTGTCAACTTTTGACAAAAAGCAATAAAGACAACCTCTTTTACGCAAGTTGGTTTTTAGCAAGATCTCCCTTTCCATTAACTTCAGAAAATGTAAAACCGATTTTTAATGTGCTTTATGAATCGTCAAATGTTTCAACCGACATTTCTATTCCCTTAATATTAAGCTTATCAAAGTCAAAAGTAGATAAAGCAGATTCTTTAAAAATTAGAGTCATTCTTAATAGTTTTATAAATAATGAAATGAAGTTAAATGAAGAAAATGCAGCTTTAATTCAAATTGCAGTATATAGAACCATGCTCAATGGAAAGTATTTGTTAGACTCCCTTCAATTTGATGTGACGGCAAAAACCGTTACACCTGCATTGGAAGTAACAATAAGCGAATTGATTTCTAAAAATTGTAAGGCCTTTTATAAATATCCAGAGTTGAAATATTCACCGGCCTTAGTCCATATCAATACTATTTCAAAGTGTGTTGTTCCAAAATTCCCATTACATTTAACTGGTAGCCTTTACGATAAAATTTGGAACCTTCAGTTGCTGGAAAATAACTATCAGAATTATTCATTAATTAAAAATGTTCTGATTCAAGCAATGGATCCAGCCATAAAAGCTGCTGCCACAGAATCTCTAATCAAGTGCCGAAATTCTAAAGGGTTTCCTAATTCATTAATCAATGATTTTGCTGAAATTTTGGCAATTCTTATTAAAGATGCAGATCCAGGTGTTTTAAGTATTATTTCGAATGCCATGTTAGAAAATCAACTCAATATTGATTCAGATTACGATCCAACAACTTGGAAGAATTTATTAAGTGAAGCTAAAACAGGCTTGACCTTGCCTCGTGATATGGAAGCCTTAATTGATATCGAGAAAGTTCTAGCTAAAATAAATGAAACCAACTTTATAAAGCCTCAATCTGAATGGAACAACCCAATTGATTGGATTTATGTTTCTAAAATAGCACAAAATCAGAAAGTGAAGGTTACAACCAATAAAGGCGAATTTATTTTACAACTTAATGTTAACGAAGCACCAGCCTCAGTTTCATCTATTCTTAAGTTGATAGAATCGGGTTACTATAATGGTAAGTCTTTCCACCGTTTGGTACCTAATTTTGTAATACAAGGAGGTTGTCCCCGAGGCGATGGTTTTGGAAGTATGAATTATACCTTGCGCAGCGAATTTTCAAATCTTAAATATACCACCGGTGCCGTAGGATTAGCATCAGCCGGTCAAAATACCGAAAGTTGCCAATGGTTTGTTACTCATTGTCCAACGCCACATCTCGATGGCAGATACACCATTATTGGCTATGTTTTAAAAGGAATGGATGTAGTTCAACAATTAGGAGTTGGTGACAAAATGCTAAGATTAGAGCGTTTGTAATTTTTTGATAAAGTTTATTTTATTATCTTTTTTAAGAAAAGGCAGTAATGTTATTTCTAATCAATTTATCAGAAAGTTCTTTGCTTGGCACATTCAAGTTACAAAGAACAAAATATATGAAATGGTACAAAATTTATATATTCGCATTTGAATGAAAAAAGCTAAAATTTTTCTCTTTGTATTAAATTTTTTACTGATTGTTGCCTTCATAGGAAGTTTGCAAATTTCCAATACAAATTTAAAACTCAAAGGTACGAACCCCGGTTGGGCCCAACAGTATTCGGAAATGAAAGGATTATCTAATAATAATATCAATTACTTTGGATTGAGAAACGCTTGGGCAAAGTCTGATTTGTTTTACAAAAAAAGTTCAACAGTTTTAAGTTTCATTACCGAAATGGGTCCTAATAAAATTGGTGGACGCGTGCGAGCATTGCTCATTGATATGGTCGATACAACGCATTTGTTCGCTGGTGGAATTTCTGGTGGTTTATGGGAAAGCAAAAACGGAGGAAGTTCTTGGTCAGCCATTTCTGATCATAACATTTCAATGGCAGTTACTTGCATTACACAAAATCCCTTTAATCCTGATGAAATTTATTACGGCACAGGAGAAGGTTCCGGTAATTCGGCTGCAATTGATGGAGCCGGTGTTTTTAAATCAATTGACAGAGGAAAAACGTTTGCACAATTAAGTTCTACAGCAACTTTGCCGGCTTTTGCAACTATTTGGGATATTGAATTTTCGAAAACCGATAGCTCAACCATTTATGTTGGAACAGGGAGCGGTGGACTATTTAAAAGTAGTAATAGCGGAAAAACCTTTGAACAGATTTTTAATACATCCAAAGATATAAATGAGATTTTAACCTTTCAAGATTCCTCAATCTGGTTTGGTATCAATGGATATGCATTAGTTCGTGCCAACGAAGGCAGTTTGATGTTATTTAAAAAAGTTATATCCGTTTTGCCAAGCGGCGGGTTCGGCAGAATTAGCATGAATTATAGTCGTAATTTTCCAAAAGTAGCCTTTTGTTCCTTTTTAAATACTGCTGGGAATTCCTTATTAGGTGTTTATAAAACGTCCGATCATGGCACTAACTGGAAAAAAGTAACAACGCCAAGCTTTACTGGTGCTTTTTCATGGGGATGGTATTGTTTAAATACGAATGTAAGTACTACCGATACAAATTTTGTAATGGTAAATGCGGTTTCACCAATTGCATCTAAAGATGGCGGTATTAGTTGGCAGCAAATTCGAAACAGCCATGCCGATTATCACAGCAGCGCTTTTTACCCTTCGGGAAAAAATCTATTAATTGGGAATGATGGTGGTGTTCATCGTTACAACGTAAACTCAATTACTAATAGTAGCGTTTCCTTAAATAATGGTTTAAATATTACTCAGTTCTATACCGGAAACTACAATCGTAAAGATCCTTCATTATTTATAGGAGGAACTCAAGACAATAATACACATTTCTACAACGGTAATCAGTATTACAATATTTTAGGAGGGGATGGTTCATACTGTGCTATGTCTTCAACGGCACCTTTTTACAATTATGCTTCTTATCAAAACGGTGAAATAAGACGATTTAACTCAACTTTTTCAGGAGAAACTAATATAAAACCCTTGGGTACGTATTCTTACCATTTTATCAATCCCTTTGAAATCAACCCACAAGATGGCAGTCAGATTTATTTTTTGACAAAGACCAAGATTTTGGCTTCATACAATTCAGGCGATTCATGGAATGATTTGAGTAGAGATTTAAGCAAATCAGTATCAGCCTTAGGTTTAAGTTCGGCACAAGACCCTACTGTGTATTTCGGAGGAGGAGGAACAACCTTGTATCGAATAACCAAAGCATTTACAACTAAATTAAATGAGGTCGATTTAAGTAATACTGCTCCAACATTAGCTAAAGGATCTGTTATTAATTCAATAAAGGTAGGTTTACAAAACCCTAGCACGGTTTATGTTTCAATGTCCGATATTAATGCAAAACCACGTGTTTGGAAATTAACCGGTGCCGAAGGTGATTCTTGTAAATGGACCAACATCAGCGGAAATCTTCCGGTTTCATTACCGGTAAATTGCGTTGAAGTCAATCCACAAGATAGCAATATGATGTTAGCCGGTACCGATTTCGGATTATATTCATCCAAAGATGAAGGTAAAAATTGGGTTAAGGAAATGGGAGTTCCAAATGCTCCGGTTTTTAAGATTGTAACACATCCTGCAGAAGGAATCGTTTACATCTTTACCCATGGACGCGGGGTCTTTAAATCGCAATTTGCCAATTTCGTAAATAGTGTTCCAACTTTTCAAAAGGACTTGAATCCCCATAAAGTGGTTTTTAATAATCCCGTTGAATCTACCTTTAAGCTTAAAATTGATTTTAAAAACAAAGGTGAAACGGCAATAATGCATTTATACAATACCGAAGGTAAGCTGGTTTATGGGAATACAGTTTCTGGAAACGACGCATTTGATTTGTCGCATTTGGCCCAAGGTGTTTTTATTATGCGATTAACAGTAAGCAATAAGGCATATGATTATAAAGTTTTAAAATTATAAACCTATTCTAAACTAGGTTTTAGTTTTCGAATGTGATTTGTCTAGTTTTTTTAAAATGGATTTTAGATTTAATGCAAATACCAATCGAATGGTTCAACATTAAATTGCTATTTTCGCAACGCCATGAAGAGGCTTACACTAATCATTCTATTATTTATTTCAGCAGGAACTATGCAGGGCGAAGTTATTTACAAGGTTTTATTTCCAAAACCTGAGACACATTATGTCCAAATTGAAATGGAAATTGATAATCCAAAAGGTAATTTTATTGATTTTAAAATGCCGGTTTGGACTCCTGGTTCTTATAAAGTTAGAGAGTTTGCCCGAAATGTTGAACAAGTTTCTGCAAGTTCTCAAATTGGAACTTTAGCAATAGAAAAAGTGACTAAGAATGTTTGGAGGGTTCAGTTAAAAAAAGGAATAACCAAATTAAGTTTTAAGTATATGGTTTATGCCTTTGAGTATGGCGTTCGAACAAGTTATATAGATCAGTTTCAAGCGTTTTTGCACGGTGGAAGCGCATTTATGTACGCCGAAGGTTTTCAAAATCAAAAGTGTAAAGTAAGTTTTTCTAAACCAAACAACTGGAAACAAATTACAGTTGCTCTACCAGAATCAGGTGTCAATAGTTTTGAAGCCGAAAATTTTGATTTGTTGGCCGATAGTCCTTTTGCACTTGGTAACCACGAGATAATAGCATTTGAAGTATCTGGAGTAAAACATCGTGTGGCAATGTTAGGGGAAGGTAATTACGATGCTCAAAAAATCAAGAAAGACTTTGCTCAAATAGCAGAAGAGGAAGTTTCTATGTTCGGTGAACATCCTTCACCAGAATATGTTTTTTTTATTCAAAATGTTGAGTCGGGTGGTGGAGGATTAGAGCATTTAAACTGCCAAACTTCTGTAATGCAGCGATGGGCATATTCGAACGAAACGAAGTATAAGAGTTTTCTCGGGTTAGTGGCACATGAGTATTTTCATTTATGGAATGTAAAACGAATAAGACCAATGGAATTAGGTCCATTTAATTATTCTGAAGAAAACTATACCAAAATGCTTTGGGTTGTTGAAGGAATTACTTCTTACTACGATGATTTGTTTTTAAAGCGTTGCGAAATTTATAAAGATGAAGAATATTTAGGATTGCTTGTTTCTACCTTAAATAGGGTTGAGAACCAACCCGGTAGTAAGGTGATGTCTTTAAGTCAAAGTAGTTTTGATGCTTGGATAAAATTATACTTTCCAGATGAAAATAGTGATAACAGCAGTATTAGTTATTATCAAAAAGGCATGTTGGCAGCATGGATAATTGATCTTGAAATTATTAAGAGAACATCAGGAAAAAAGAAATTAGATGATGTAATGCGCTTGTTGTTCGAAATTTATTACAAGCAAAAGAAACGGGGATTTACTGAGCAAGAATTTGCAGATGCATTAAAAACAGTTACAGGTTCGTCATTTACAGATTTACTTCAACATATAATTTATACAACAAACCCAATAGAGTATAACACTTACCTAAATTATGTTGGACTGGAATTAAAAAATGAGGCTTCAAAAAAAATGCCTTTAGGAGTGACAGTAAAGGTTGAGAATGGCAAAACAATTATTAAAAGCGTTGAGTTAAATAAGCCGGCTTCCGAAGCTGGATTAAGTGTTAATGATGAAATCATTGCAATTAATGATTATCGTGTTAATGGCGATCTCGATGAATTTACGGCGCGCTTTAAGCTAAGCGAAAAGACAACAATTTTAGTGAGTAGGATGGGTAAATTGCATACGTTTGAGGTAATACCGACTTCCGATAAAACCTTAAATAATAAACTCGCTAAAGTTAAAGATCCTGATGAGACTCAGAAGTCGTATTATGATTTTTGGATAGAGTAGTTTTAAGAAGATGAAATATGAAAGTTGCAGGAAATATTCGAAAAATGCGTTCAACTCTCGAAGATGTTGTTCATTACGAGCTACCACTTTACTCAATACTTGAACCCAATCATTATATACCGCTTAACCCATTGTTGGGTCAAAGAATTAGGCTTTCGTTTGAGAATGAAATCCATTGTGTGGTAACCGGTAAAAAAATTAAAAAGGCATTTGGTGAAGGAATGAGTTATGATGCATTTATGAATTCACCTCAAGCATCTCCAAGCATAATAAGACCTGAATTAAGTCGGATTCATGAAGGAATTGCACTTCGTGATTTTGATTGGGAAATGGAACATCACATGCAACCCCATTTTGTTTATTTTAGTAATACAAGTGGTATAAAAGTTGGTGTTACTCGCACTACCCAAGTTCCAACACGTTGGATTGATCAAGGAGCTATACAAGCAATTATTGTAGCAGAAACACCCTATAGACAAGCTGCAGGATTAATAGAAGTGGCATTAAAACCTTACTTGGCTGATAAAACAAACTGGCAACAAATGTTGAAAGCCGATGCTGATATTTTAAATCTCTTGCAGGAAAAGCAGCATTATGTTAATTTTCTTCCCGAAGATTTAAAACAATGGATACAGAAGGATTCTAAGGAAACACTGATTAAATACCCTATTTTAAATTATCCTTTAAAAGTAAAAAGTTTAAAATTGGATACAAACCCTGAAATTGAAGGAATTCTTACCGGAATAAAGGGCCAATATTTGATGTTGGATAGTCTAAATGTAGTTAACATTCGCAGTCATGCAGGGTACAGAATATCATTGGAGTATTAACTTTGGTTGATATTTCCAAGTGCCAATTAGAATAATTACAGCAGTAAATGCCAACGCGGAAGCAAGATAAAATGCACTTGAAATATTTGCTATATTGTTTCTGTAAACTTCTGCCGAAATAAATGCCCCAAGGCCTACACCTGCTTCTAGGGCAATAAACAGGGTTGAAATGGCGCGACCTTTATTATTAGGATGACTCCAATCTGTAACCCAAGCAAACACAGTTGGATTATTCATTCCATTGGCCATTCCAACAACAAAAGCCGAAAAATACAAAGCATTTAAAGTTTGTGCATTAGCCATTAGTATAAGTCCAAAGCCTAAGGTTAATAGCCCAACAAGCATCGCCGTTTTTCTGCCATATCTATCCGAAAATCTACCTGCAATTACTCGAATTAACACCGATGAAAGAGTCATAATCATCAAAACAATTCCTTTATTTTCAGCTTTAAGTTCTTCTGCTAAATCAAATCCAATGGTTAGAATGGTTCCAAATGCGAAAACCATAAGCAACATAATTGTTGCCGGTAGCCAGACTCTTTTTTCTGCCAAATCTTGTTTTTTGAGATTAAGCAAGGCAGGTTTAAATGATTGTTTGTTTTTAAGGGTTTCATGGATGTTCCAAAATACCAAAGCAGAAATTAAGGAAAAGAAGGAGGCTGTTAAGAACATAGCGTTTGTTCCATATTTTCGATGAACATAACTTCCCAATAATGGCGCTAACCCTGCTCCAATATTGTTCATAAGGCCAAAAAAACCCATGGCCTCACCGCGCTTCTCGGAAGGAACCACATCACTTATATAAGCAGTGGTTCCGGTAGCATTAAAACCCACGGTAAGTCCATGAATTAGTCTTAGAATTAAAAATCCGGTAATGGTTGGTACAATCACATAAAGCGAATTAGTTATAATTCCCATAAACGTACCAAATAGGATTACAGGAACTCGCCCAATAGTATCGGCCAATCGACCGCTAAATGGACGTGAAATGCAAGCTGTAATTGTAAATAATCCGACAATGGCACCTTTGAAATCTCCACCACCCATTGAATCAAGGTAACCAGGCAATTCGGGTAGAATCATATTTATACTCCCAAAAAATAGAAGTGACCCAAACGCTAATCTAATAAATAAGGGAGAATATAATGATTTGTTCAATGTTTACATTTCAAACATTCAATCGTACAGTTAAATTGAGACTTAACCGTAATATTAAAATAAAAAAAAAGCACCCGAAGGTGCTCGCTTCATTTAATTTAAATTTTCTTTAACGTAGCTTTTGCCATCCCAATATCCAAGATAATCGCTCCCCTGAGAACTTCTTCTCAATAAAAACATTGCTTCACTCTTTGAATCTCTGCTAACCAACACATTACTCACAGTTCCTAAATGTGGATTTTTTACAACAACATTAACGTAGTATGCTTTTTTCTTTTCAACCGGCTTAGTTGAAGGCCTTCCTACTTTTCCTTTTTCATCAATAACTTTTGCCATATTCTTTATAAATTAATTCCTAAAATTCTGTATATTTAATTCGTGTCAAACATAAAATATAACGCTTCCAATGCAAAATTGTTGCCAAATATTTATGCATAACTTATTAACAGCTGATTTCTCTTAATTATTTGTGGTGATACTTCTCGTTTTTCAATATAGTAAAGGCTCTGTAAAGCTGTTCGGTGAAAAATAATCGGACCATTTGATGAGAGAATGTCATTTGTGATAGTGCTATTTTGGCATGACAAGAATCTAATATTCCATTTGAAATGCCAAAAGCACCTCCTACAATGAATATTATTTGCTTTTTTCCTTCAGCTAATTTTTTTTCAAGAAGTCCTGAAAATGCTTCAGAAGTGTACTCTTTTCCGTTTTCGTCCAAAGCAATTATAGTGGAGTCGGTATTTAAATGCTTTTCGATTTCAAGTTGTTCTGCTTCTCTCAATTTTTCTAAACTTAGTTTAGCTCTATTCTTTATATCTGGTATTTCAAAAATTTCAAAATTGATGTAATGCACTAATCGACTTGAGTACTCTGCTATTCCGGTTTTAAGCCAATCTGAATTTGTTTTACCAACTACCAGTAATTTAATTTTCATTCTGCTTTATTGTTCCGTAATGCTTTCTAACAAATTATGCGAATAAATTATTTGTTCAAAATATTCATAATTTCTTTTAGACTTGGCGTCAAAATTATTTCAATCCTGCGGTTTTTAGCTCTTGCTTCTTTTGTTTTTGCTGAATCAACCGGAAAAAATTCTCCTCTTCCAGATGGAATTATTTTTATAGGATTGATACCGCCATCGGTTACCATTATTCGGGTAATGGAAGTGGCTCTTAAAACGCTTAAATCCCAGTTGTCATCAAAGCGCGCTGTTTTAATTGGAAGATCATCGGTATGTCCTTCTATCATGATATCAAAATCGGTGTTGTTTTTGAGTGTTTCGCAAAGTTTCAGTAAAGCTTTAGTTCCATTGGGATTAACATCGGTTTTGCCTGATTGAAACAAAAGGGTTTCATCAACAGACACATAAACTTTTCCATCTTTTGAAGTAACCGTTAATCCACTTTCTTTATAACCTACAAGTGCGTTAGTTAAGGTTTCTTTAAGTTTAGTCACACTTTCGTCTTTTTGCTTAAGCAATTGTTCTAACTCCTTCACTTTTTCTTCCCGGTTTTTTAAACTCTTTTCAAGAGCTAACATATCGGTTCCTAATTTTTGAGATTCTTCCTCTTTTTTTAGCAGATTTGCTTCCTTTTGATTGAGTTCAAGTTCTTTCTTTTGAAGTTTATCTTCAAGTTCTCTCAAACTTTTTTTTAACTCATCTTTAGTCAATGATTCACTTGCAATGCGTTTTTCGTAATTTTCGGTCAATTGATCATACGATTTTTTTACACGGTCGTATAAACTTTCCTTCTCTCTGTAATCAATAAGCAGTTTTGAATAATCTTCTCTTAAGTCGTTAATCTCCTTTATCAAGGTATCTTGTTTCAGTTTTAAGGTCTGATAATTAGTATCACATTGCAATTTATTGATATTTAATTCATCATATTTGGTTTGCAACTCGGCAAATTTTCGTTGTGGAACGCAACTTGATAAAATTGCGACGGACAAAATAAAAAGGTTAATTTTAAAAAAGGTTTTCATATAGAATGAATAAAATTTAATTTTAAAGGATTAAAGGATTAATTAAAACAGGTTATTACAGTTTTATTTCTTCATCATTTTCATCAAAGATATGAAATTCTCCATAATGTAAGGATGGGTCAGCAATAATATTGACCGAAATTTTGTAATCAAGTTTCCAACGGAATCGTCTCGAAATAATTCCTTTTTTGAAATAGGCAGCAATAAAAGGATGTGTGATGATTTTTACTTTTTTGAAGTTAAGGTTGTTCGCGAGATACTTTACACTTGCCTCTAAATCATTATCAATATTTTGTGAAGAAGTTACAAAACCGGAACCCTTGCACATAGGACATTTTTCTTCTGTAGCTATATTTATTTCAGGTCTAACTCGTTCGCGGGTAAGTTGAACGACACAAAATTTGCTCATAGGTAAAATTGTATGACTCGCCCGGTCGCTTTTCATAGCTTCCTGTAACTCTGTCACAATTTTCTTTTTGTTGCTATTGTCTTTTGTATCTATAAAGTCAATAACGATGATGCCTCCCATGTCGCGTAATCGAACCTGACGCGCAATTTCTTTTGCTGCTTCAAGATTTATTTGCAAGGCATTTTCTTCCTGTGTGTTTTCACGTTTGTGGTTTGAGCCACTATTTACGTCGATTACATGCAGAGCTTCTGTATGTTCTATAACCAAATAGGCTCCACTCGAAAAAGAAACTGTTTTGCCAAAACTTGTTTTAAGCTGTTTGTTGATACCGAAATGCTCAAACAAGGAATCTTTGCCCTTATGCTGTCGAAGTACATTTATTGCAGCGGACTTTGAATTTTGAAGATACTTTTCAAGTTGTTTGAAGTTTTCAGTATCGTTGGTATAAATTCCTGTTAAACCCATGCCGAGGTAATCTCGAACAACTGAAATTGAAAAGGAAGGTTCACCTAAAACTTTATCGCCGGGTTTGGCGTGTTTTAGTTTTCCTATCATTTCCTTCCATCGAATTAATAAATCTTCAAGGTCTTTTCTGAGAATATCTTCACCTACATTTTGAGCAGCCGTTCTAACAACTACTCCAAAATTTTCAGGTTTTAATTCGCTTACAATAGCTTTTAAACGATTGCGTTCGGGGCGTTCAATAATTTTCTTAGAAATATTGACGTGATTGTGAAACGGAATCAGTATGCAATACGATCCTGCCACCGTAATTTCGGCGGTAACCCTAGGCCCTTTTGATGAAATAGGTTCTTTTAAAACCTGTACAAGAATCTGTTGGCTTTTTTTAAGAACTTCCGAAACATTACCGGTTTTAAGAGTTTCAGGTTCAAACTGAAAATTCTCTAATCCGGTATTGCTTAATCCACCCTGTAAACCAATTCTGGAGAACTTTGAAAATGATTTAATATTAGGACCTAAGTCAGAATAATGGACAAAAGCGTCCTTTTCTAAACCGATACCTAAAAATGCTGCATTGTTCCCAGGTAAAATCTTACCTACAGTACCTACAAAAATATCGCCAACAACGATACTCTTACCCTTTTTTTCTTGGTAAAATTCTGTAAGTCTTTTATCTTGTAAAAAAGCAATTTTTTCATCCTGCGGCGTTACCTCTATATAAAGTTCGTTAGCCACTTTTATGGATTAGAAATTATTTTTTCTTATGTCTATTTTTTCTTAGACGTTTCTTGCGTTTGTGTGTTGCAATCTTGTGACGTTTTCTTTTTTTTCCGCTTGGCATATAATATTGTTACTTTAATTGTTGTGTTTCTAATCGAGATAATATTTCAGCATACTGTTTATTACCGGGCTGCAAAAGTAATAATTTTTTTAATCGTTTTTTAGCTTTTTCATATTGTTCGCTTTGTAAAGCTAAAAGCATTAGGTAATGTTGTGCGTCAACATAGTTAGAATCAATGGTTTCTACCTCTTTTAATAAGGTTACACCGGCCATAATTGCCTCGTCAAAATAGACAGTGCAGGCTGCTTTTCGTGTAAGTGCAGCCAAATTCTTCGGGTCTTTGAACAAAATTCGGTCGCATGCGCGCTTAGAATAAACACTGTACGTGGTTCTGTCTGCCATGCTATCCGGGTCATGGGTTCCTGCTTCAAAAAAGCGATCGGCTGATTCTTGTAATAACTTTGTATCATAAGTTTTTACACCTTTTAGATATGACGTGAAGGCTAAAAAAACTTCAATACGGTTATTTGCACCCGCACTTTCAAGTTTATTTATGTAATCATCATTTAATGAATCTTTTTCAATATTGATCACTAATGCGTTAAGTTCATCATTGTTGCCTGTGAATCGTTGCAAAAGTTCATAAATATCCACATGGGTCGTTTCTTCACTCTTGGGAGCTTCTATCGGCTTAGTATAAACTGCCTTATTTGAATTTAAGCCAATGTATGTAAGTATAAAAAACAAAACGGCAATCACCCCTAAAAGAGATAATTGCCGCTTATAATTATTTATTTTAAACAAATTTTTAAGTTAGTTAAGCAGAGGCGGTTTTGGCTTTAACCTTTTCGCTCTTTTTAATTTTTTCAACAAAAACTTTAGCCGGTTTAAACTTAGGTATAAAGTGTTCAGGAATGGTAAGTTGGGTGTTCTTGGAAATATTTCGAGCAACCTTTGTTGCACGCTTCTTTAATATAAAGCTACCAAATCCTCTAAAATAAACGTTTTCACCATCATTCATTGCGTTTTTTACAACTTTAAAAAAACTTTCAACAGTTTCTTGAACCGCTATTTTTTCAATCCCGGTTTTCTCTGCAATCTCATTAATTACGTCTGCTTTGGTCATATAATTATATATTTTAAATAGGCCTGCAAACAAACTGAAAAAAATATTAAGAAACAAGTGTATAAGAGACACGAATGCAAAAAAAGCTAAAATTTAATAAGTATTAGAATTTCAGTTACTTAATTCGTGATTAATTTTTATTGTCTCACAATTAATGTATGTAATTTTATCATTTGTAAAACCATATTTTTCTCATAATTTTTATAAATCAAGCAACATTTTTAAAACAATTTGTATTTTTTGATTTTAAGTTTTTAAGTTTCTTCCCAACAAATTTATTGAATAGGCTACCTTTGCATTTAAGTTACAAGCAAAATATTTGAAAAATTTATCAGCGTTTTCCTCAGAAATTCAGAATTGGTTTTTCTTAAACAAGCGTGACATGCCGTGGAGAAAAACTACTGATCCTTACCTGATTTGGCTTTCTGAGGTTATATTACAACAAACGCAAGTTATACAGGGCACACCTTATTTCGAAAAATTTGTCGAAGCCTTTCCAACAATAAAACACTTAGCAGAATCGTCAGAAGATCAAGTACTTAAGTTATGGCAAGGGTTAGGATATTATTCTAGAGCCAGAAGTCTTTATGAAACCGGTCGTCATATTTATTTTAATCTACAAGGTCAATTTCCCAAGAATTACCTAGGATTGATTCAACTTAAAGGCGTAGGTGATTACACCGCTTCGGCAATTGCTTCTATCGCCTACAATGAACCAAAAGCTGTTGTGGACGGAAATGTTGTACGAGTTATTTCTAGACTTTTTAAAGTTGAAATAGCCTTTGATACCGCGGCAGGCAAAAATAAAATCAAGCAGTTAGCTGAAAATTTACTTGACAAAACAAATCCAGGGCAGCATAATCAAGCAATGATGGAACTTGGTTCCTTAATTTGCAAACCTCAAAATCCATTGTGCGCTATTTGCCCTGTTCATACTTTTTGCTTGTCGTGTTTGGATAATACATTTTTAAATTATCCTTTAAAAACAAAAAAAGTGACCGTAAAGGAACTGTTTTTTAATTTTATGGTACTGCTTGACGAAAATAGCAAAACATGGATTACCCGCAGAATCGATAAGGGTATTTGGAAAAATATGTTTACGTTTCCCTTAATTGAAACTGAACAATTGTCTAAAACAGAAGAAATTTTGCGCAATTTCTCAGAGACCTATGGTTTGAAGGATTTCGAAATCTTAGAAACCTCTACAATTAAACATTCGCTCTCACACCGATGTATTTTGGCTCGATTTTATTTGATTCGTATTAAAGAATGTGATAAGATTGAAAAAAATAATATCTTTGAAGTGGGAATTGAAGAATTAGAAAAGTATTACTGTATTCCAAAACTTATAAGCAAGTATTTGGAAATAAAGGAAGTAAATAATTATTTTGATTAATTATGTCTGTGAATAAAGTTATATTACTTGGAAATTTAGGTCGCGATCCAGATGTTCGCTACCTAGATAACAACCGTGTGGTAGCAACTTTTCCTTTGGCAACCAATGAAGTTTATATTGACAGGAAAGGGAATCGAATTAGACAAACAGAATGGCATAATATTGAGTTGTGGGATAGCCTAGCTCGAATTGCAGAAAAATATTTAAAAAAGGGTTATACAATATATCTTGAAGGAAAAATAAGAACCGATCAATGGGTGGATAAGGAAGGTGTAAACCGAAGTCAGAAAAAGATAAGAGGAATTAATATAACCATTCTTAACAAAGATAAGAATCGTCTTGAAAATGAACCCCATACTTCGGATGATAAAGAAAATAATGATTTACCTGAAGGAATTAACGAATCCTTTACAGACGAGGACTTTCATGAAGGTGAACTTCCTTAATACTTTAAAACCAATTAATTAACACTTGGACCCGGAACCGAATACCAGTTTTATTCATTTAACAATACAATTTATCAACCCGGATTGGCTCTTAAATCTGGGGGTAATCATTGCCCTTTTTATTATCATTGTTTTAATGTTAGCTATTTCTACTGTTACATCGGCGGCAGAAAATGCTTTTTTCTCACTTACACCAAGTGATATTTTAGATTTAAAGTCAGATGAAAAAAAATCTGCTGTATTTGCAATAAAACTTCTACGAGAACCAGATGAAGAAACAGCCGGTAAAACGCTCTTGGCTAGCATTTTATTGATAAATAATTTTACAAATATTTTTGTAGTAATAAGTTCTTCTCTACTTCTTTCGTTGGTGTTTCAGCTTGATCAATATCCTGTGGCCGGTTTTATTTTTGAAATCGTCATTATCACCTTTGTCATTGTTTTAATTAGCGAAATAACGCCAAAGATTTATGCAACGCAAAATGCAGTAAGTGTTGTTCACAGTATGGCTATACCGATTTTTTATTCACAGAAAATCTTAAAACCATTTATTTGGATATTAACTCAGAGTTCAAATTTTTTAGACAAGTATTTCGAAACCAAACAACAATCGGTTTCTTTGGAAGAACTTAATCATGCCATTGAAATTACCTCCGACGAAGATTTAACAGACGAAAAAAATATTTTAAAAAGTTTAGTGAATTTTGGGAACATTAGTGCAAAGCAAATCATGAAATCGCGCTTGGATGTTATGACTTTGGAGTACAATACTCCTTTTGAGGAGGTTTTAGTTAAAGTAAATGAATGGGGCTATTCCCGAATTCCGGTTTATGATGAATCTTTCGACAGTATTACTGGTATTTTATACATTAAGGACCTGTTACCATATATTAATGAAAACGCCGGCATTGACTGGAATACTTTATTGAGACCAGCATTTTTTGTCCCTGAATTTAAAAAAATTGATGATCTTTTAAACGAGTTCAAAGCCAAAAAAATACATATGGCTATTGTTAAAGATGAATATGGAGGAACCTTAGGAATTGTAACCTTGGAAGATATTCTTGAAGAAATTTTCGGAGAAATTAAAGATGAGTTTGACGAAGACGAGGTAACCTACTCCAAGCTCGACGAATTTAATTATGTATTTGAAGGTAAAATTTCTATTAATGATTTTATAAAAATAACAGAAGCTGAGAATGGGTATTTTGACGACGTTAAAGGCGAAGCAGATTCGTTGGCTGGCTTGGTAATGGAAATTACTCAAAACATACCTTCCGTTGGTGACAAAATAGAATATGGGGTTTTTACGTTTATAATCGAAAGCGCGGATAAACGAAAAATTAACCGGATCAAAACCATTATCACACCCGAAAAAGAAAGTATAGAATAGTGAGTAAAGCACTCTATATATTAATTGGAATAATACTAATTTATTCATGCAAAGAACCTGCTTTGCCTAAGCAACACGCTTATCCGTTTATCGAGTTTCCGGCACGAGATTATCAAAATTGGCACATGCCTGGGTCGCCGTATTCATTTGATAAACCGGTTTATTCAAATATGGAGCAAGATACAAGTCAACCCTTTTGGTTTAATTTAGTATATGTACCTTTTGGAGCAACTCTTTTCTTGAGTTACCATCAATTTTCTAATGAACAAACCTTAGATACACTCATTAACGATACCCGCAACCTTGTATACAAGCATAGTATTAAAGCAAACGACATTATAGATCGTGAAATTTCTGATAGCAATGGACGAAGCGGTATGTTTTATGAACTGGAAGGCGAAACAGCAACTTCATGTAACTTTTATCTTACCGATCAAAAAGCAAATTTTTTTAGAGGAGCCTTGTATTTTAACAATTATACAACCATTGATTCTGTTGGACCGGTGGTGAAATTCATCAAACAAGATATCCTAAGAATGATAAAATCTTTTCAATTTGAAAAGTAAGAATTCTAGTTTAACCCAAATTAGTCAATAGTAGATTCAAAGTATCGAACTACTTGATTTAGTTGGGTTTAATCGCGATTGAGAAATGCCTGACAAGGTTTTATATTTGTATCATTTCTTTAAAAGTCACTCGACCAGACCTATAAAAATGAACATAAATTGCTGGTCAAATTGTTATCAATTCGTCAAAGCATTGATTTACAAATCGAAGATTCGAAAATGCCCCTTAAAAACAAACTTAAATTAATTATCAAATTCGTAATCGAATCTGCAATTTCTGTTGCGGATTTTGGGTTTAAACCTTGGTTAAATTTTAAAATGGCAACCTGCCTATTATCTATTGGTTATGGCAACAATGTTGAAACTAGCGATGGTGAATATAAAAATGCGCCGTCTTGGTATGGATTTAAAAACATGGGCGGTATCAAGCGTTATGGATATCTAGTGTGCAGAATGTGAATGACCCTTTTAAAAAATTAATGGGCATAAGTTTTTCTAGTGGTGATTTCTTCAATTATGGTACAACAACTTATTCGGGTGACTTAAGATATAGCAGGTGTGTTCAAGATGAAAAATAGTATTTATTTAAATCTGAGTTAAAAAAGGAATCTACCCCAAAAACTAATCACCTTCTTCTTCTTTAATTCCTTCGGGTTCAACTTTATCCAAGGCATTAATTTCTTCCAATTTGCGCTTGGCAATTGCTAGTAGTTCCTTACCTTCAGTGCCTTCGCCTTCATAATTTTCAATGATACTTTGAAGTGTAGCTCGAGCTTGGAAATAATCTTTTTGGTCGCGGTAAACATCACTTAAAAGCACAAAACCTTTTACCACCCAATATTCATAAGAGGCAAATTTGTCATTAAGCTTTGTTACAATGCTTTCACATGAATCGAGTTTAGATGTGCGATAAGCGATTTCTGCTTTGTTGTATAGAGCCTCGGCGCCTAATGCTGCTTTGTTTTCCTTTAAAACATAGTTGAAATGAAACTGAGCTGTTTTCCAGTTCAGGTCTTTCATGGCAATGCGCCCAAGATTCATATTTGTTTCCACCAATATGTCTTTCGGAACATTTGGTTGTGGTAAAATTTCGATAGCATATTTCTTAGTTTGTTCTAAGTTGCCGTTTTTATAATTACAGCGCATTAATCCAACCAAGGATTCAATAGAATTTTCTTTGCTCGTAGAATTTTTGTTAAGTATTTCATAGTAAACCAGAGCTGAATTGCAATCCTTTTTGCTGTAATAAATTCGAGCTACGTGTAAAGCCGCAATTTCAGTATATTCTGTACGACCAGCCTCAGCTACAATTTTTAGATTTGGCAAAGCTTCGTCCATATTTTTGGCTTTGTAATCGCATTCGCCTTTCATAAAATTGGCAGGAATATAAAAGAATGCATTAATGCCAAACTTGTTTAAATAAGTCTTAAACCCAGCTACAGCCTTGATGCAATTACCTTCTCTATAACTGTTTATTGCCGATTCGTATAATACAGAATCTTGATACGACAAACGCACATTAGCTCCTGGAATTTTGCTTAGCATATCAAGGTATTCATCGCCTTTTCCATTCTGAATATAAATAATTTCCAAGGCATCTAAGGCAACCTCCGATTCGTTTGTTTTTGGAAAACGTTTAATTACTTCTTGGTAATAACTTATGGCATCATTTTCCTTTTTTAGGTTGTAGTTGAGCAAACCGAGTTTTAAATAACTTTCTGACACATGTTTGCTCAAAGGATGTTCGGTTATCAGTTTTTTAAAGAAACTTTCTGAAATTGCATAATTCCCTTCTTCTAAATATTCAGCACCTAATTCGAAAATGGCATCATCTATATAAGCACTTTTGGGATACGTTTGAGGAATGTTCCTCAAGGTGGCAATTTTTAAATCTCGCTTATCCAATAAACCGTAAATTATACCTTGCTGAAATATGGCATAATCGCTTCCGTTTACTTTTTTACTGCTGACAAAACCATAAGTTTCAGCTGCTTTTTCATAAGTACCTGTTAAAAAATAACAATCTGCCAAGCGCAACATGTTATCAATATATCGGTCGGCATTAGAAGGTACATAAATTCCTTCGTCTTTGTACTTTTTGAAGAAATTAAGGGCCTGAGTGTAATTTTTTTCTAAGTAATAGCTATAACCAATATTGTAATAGGATATTGGGTACAAATTACTTTTTGCTCCTTCACTTAAATTTATAAAACGGTTATAGTCTTTTATTGCATCTTGGTATTTAGCGTTTTTAAAATCTATTTCCCCAAGCCAATACCAAGCTTCGCCTTCCAGTTTCTTGTCAATAGTAAATTTTAAAGATTTCTTAAAAAAGTTTTCTGCATCAACAAAATCATGATTTAAGTATAACTCTTCAGCACGGTGAAAATGAACCAATTGGTGAGCTGTTTTACTTTGTTCATTATACGTTTTGAGTCCCGAAAGAATCTCACAAGCTTGTTTGTAATTTTTGGTTTGTAAAAACAATTCTGCTAACAATCCTTTAGCATCATCATTAAATTCAGAGTTTGGAAAATCGACAATAAAATCTTGAATTGATTTTAGAGCAATATTTGAGTAACCCAATTCTACAGCTAATTTAGCGTAATTGAAGTGAGCTGATTCCTTTACTTCGGCATTGTGATTTAAGCGTTTTGCTTCGGCAAAAGCGTTGTAAGCATTTTGCTTTTTATTGAGTTTTAGAAAAGATTGACCTAAGTAAAAATTTGAAATTTGTCCCAAAGGAGAATCTAATATTGATAGTTTAATAAACTGGGTATTGGCCTCCTCGTATTTTTTTTGCGAATAAGCGGTGTATCCAATTTCATAGCGTTCCTCATCCGTTGGCTTTATTCGGTTTATATCGCATTTGCTGAAATATGTATAAGCTTCGGAGTATTTGCCCAATTGAAAACTCGATTTTCCTTTGATTAAATTTAAGTCGTTACTAAATCGTTCTTTACTTATTTTATTGCTGTAATCGATTGCTTTTTGGTATTCGCCTTTGCCGTAATACATTTGAGCTATAAATACAGGAATAGATTCGAAATTTTCATCTTTAATCTTTTCAAAACTTTTTATGGCACATTCGTAATTTTTAGTGGAGTAACAGATGTAACCATAATAATAGTTGGCGCTTATGTAATATTCTCCGGGCTTGTTTCTTACACGATCAAAATATTCCTTGGCTTTGTCGGGCTTGTTGGCTTTGTAAAACGCAAAACCCATTTTAAAATTCATTTCATCCAAACGTGAATCATCTAAGCCCGAAATATCGGCTTTCTCAAAATAGGAGGCTGCCTTCTTATATTTGTTATCATCAAAATAATAATTACCCAATTCGAAATAAACTAAGTTGTTGAGTGCATTTTCGGGCTGCTTTTCAAGCATTTCAACCAAAGTTTCTTCGGCATTTTGATGCCCAAGTTTTAAATGACAAACCTCTTTGTAAATACTTGCATTGGTTTTAAGCAATTTATCGCCACTTAAACCAATATACTTAAGAAATTGAGCGGCTGCAGGACCATACAGTTCTTTTTGATACAGTTCGAGAGCGTAATTGTAAAAATAATCCGGATTAGAATACTGTTGCGTTTTTTGGGCGTTAAGCAGTCCTGAAAATACAACGAATACCAATAAAATCGACTTGCGCATGATTTATTAAAACGACAAATTTAAACCTTAAGTGTATGTCAGCTCGAATTTAATTCTGAACACTCGCCCTAGGAATTCTATTTATTTGTACGATAACCAAAAGCGTAAGGGATTGCAGTGGAAATCCTTTTTGAGAGGCACGAGCAAAAAGATTGGAACGTAAAGCCCGACCCAAAGGGATACGCCCAAAAACTATCACTCTTGAAACTAATATCCGGCCTCTCCAGTAAGCAGCAAGTCGCGACTGTGAATAGAAAGCACCGGAATTGGCGAATGGTTAATTAATTGTTGCGCCACGGTTCCCATAAACCAGCTATCACTCTCGGTTTCAGTCATCATCATAATGAGCCCGGCTTTTTTCTCAACGGCATGATCGATACAAGATTGTGCAATGCTTTTTCCTTGTTGTAAGTCGTAGGTATAAGCTATTCCGTATTTGTCGAGGTATTCTTTGGTTTGCTTGGCATAAATACTTAAACGTTGACGTGTGTTGTCGGTTTTATCTTTACTTAAAGCCAAAATATGAATTATTGCGCCAAATGTTTGAGCAAACACAACGGCATAAGGTACTTTTTGGCGAGTTTCCATACTATTGTCTAAAGGCAGAACAATACTTTTGAAATTGTGTTGAGCTGAATCGGCTTGAACCGTAATTACAGGGCAAGTAGAAGCTGAAACAACTCGCATAGCGTTGCTTCCAATCCAATAAGGTTGAAAACCGTTTAACCCATGTGCGCCCATAAAAATTAAATCAGCGCCAATTTCACGTTCGGTAGTGTGGATTTCCCTACTTACATTACCATATTTTTCCAAGTAGTTAATGGCAACACCAAATTCGGCAGCTCGTTCTAAGATGTTTATTTTAAAATTATTGTCGGTTTTTTTACGATCTTTTACATTAACAACATGAAGAATAGCATTAAAAGTTTTACAGGTTTCTAAGGCTTTGTCTAAGGCAATAACCGATGCTTCTGAATTATCGAAGCCGATGAGGATTTTGTTAAATTTATATTCCATTTTATGTCGTTTTGTTATTCGAAGATAATAAAACATGACAATTATTTCTACAAATTATTGCTTTGTTTTTGTCAACGGTTTTTTAAAACGATAAACTTATCATGAATGAAATGGCTAACAGTGAGATGTAAAGCAAAAAAAGTTTCAAGTTAATGCTTTTGAGGAACGGGATTTTTTGACGGTAACAAAAACCTATGAGGATTAATTTTTCTATAAAATAGGCAATGCTTATTCCCCATGCGGCTCCCGAAATACCAAATTTTGGTGTTAATATCATAACCAATACAATACCAACTGCAAATTCTATTACCGACGAAAAAAAGGTTAAACGGTTAAGTCCGAGGCCCATTAACAGCGATTGTGGAAACAAAAGCCTCGGAATTAAAGTGAGCAGTAAAATATTAAATACTTCAAAGGCTTTTGTGAATTGGTTTGAAAACAAAATTTCAAAAACATAGGCCGAAAACACCATTAGTAAACAACCTAATGGAAATAATTGGTGCATAAGCCTTTGATGCGATTTTCGATTCGATGACCAAAATTGTGCATCGCTGTATTTTGAGGCTGTATTGCCTCCCAAAACAATACTATACGAATTGGCTAGTACTAAAAACAAAGGAAACTCACGACTTCCGTATCTGAAAACATTAAAATCCGTTTCAGAAACTTCGGCTTTCAAAATAAAATTAGAAATGTAAATGTAGCCGGTTCCGAAAATTAAGGAAACAATAACAGGCCAATTAAATATTAGTAAAGGCTTAAGATAGTTGAGTCCTGATAAAGACAAAGGACTTTTAAGCAACAAGATTGTCCAAATCAGTTTTAAAATTCCAAAAGCAGCCATGGCCATTAAAGAATACTCAAAATTAAGGCCGACTAGTAAAGGCAAAGTTGGACAAATAATAAAGAACACAAAATTGACAACTCCCCAAAGCATTAATTTTTTGAACTTGCTATTTAAAAAATAGATGTATTCAACCACCGTACTGCAAATGCTACCGAGCATATAAATGCTAAAAAGAGTAAGATTTATGACCGGCAATTGTTCAGATTTAAAATAATGTCCGCAAAGAAAAATTGCCGCAATGCTAATTATTGAACCTGACAGAAGCAGAGCAAATGCGTTTTTAAAAATAATATTTGTTTGATTGGGAGGATATTGTTTAACAAAACTTACCAACGTATATCCCAAACCCGAAACATAAAAGAAACTAAAGCCTGAGCCTAACAGTAATAAAGTTTCCCAAGTATTGATGAGAGATGGATTTGAAATAAATTTTGCAAAAACAATGGCTACAACAACAATTCCGGCCGTTTTTAATAAGTTAAAAAGCTGAAGATGCCCAAGCCCTTCGTTTTGGTTGAGAAAGCCTTTTGTTTTGTTAAAAATAGATACAAGCACGAATGCAACAAATCTAAAAAAAAGAATTTGAGTTAAGGGGTAAAATTCTTATTTTTGCGGCCTTATCAATTTATAAAGTTTTAAAACTTAAAATTGTTAAAGATGGTGATTGTAGCTCAGTCGGTTAGAGCGCTTGATTGTGGTTCAAGAGGTCGCGGGTTCGAGCCCCGTCTTTCACCCTTAAATTTTTAAAGTCGGGGATTTGGGTCTAAAATTACGTCTTAATTCCCCTGAAATTCTCAAAATATTATTCTTCCATTTATTCAATTATGAAAAAAATTATTTATTTAACCGTATTCGCCAGTTTGTTTTCCTGCTCATCCAATCAGCCTTCTAGTGATGTGCAAACCGAAACAAGCATCCGTCAGGAAGATATGGCTGCACCGGATCCTTTGGATACTACTGGTGGAAAGGGCGTGTTTTTTGTAGATTTAAAAGATAGCCAAGATGTAAAAAGTCCATTGTTGGTAAAAATGGGTGTTAAAGGTATGGACGTTGAAGCCGCCGGGCCTGTAAATAATTTAAAGGGTCACCATCACATCATTATTGATGGAGCAGCTATTGCAGAAGGAGCAGGGGTGCCACTTGATGAAACCAATTTGCATTTTGGTAAAGGCCAAACCGAGTCAGAACTAAAATTAACAAAAGGATTTCATACACTAACTCTTCAATTTGCCAATGGAGTTCACGGTTCTTATGGCCCACGTTGGAGCCGAACCATTACAGTTAACGCAAAATAATCATTTCTTTTTTAAAGTTTGGGCGTATCCCTGCGGGTCGGGTCATTCGCTTGTAGTCCTCGCTAAGCTGCGGGCTACCGCTTCTGCCCCTTACGCAACATTCTCTAATACCAAATCTTTTCGTTTTTGTATTAAATTTTTTTTTGAGAATGGGGAAATGTTCAGTTGAATGCAGGAAGCATAAAAGTTATCAAGCTTTTATATAACTTAATATCTACTCGGTTCAAAGGAATTTAGCCAAAAAACAAGTCATCATTTTTCTCAGGATGTTTTTTCTTGTTATTTATAAATTTGAACCTAGAAAGCTTAAAAACAAATTCATTTAATCATTCTCATAAATCCTTAATCTATTTTTAAGGATATTTAATTCATTCCGCAGTTTTCGTTCCTTCTCCAATAAATTAAACACCACATCAATACCTTCCAAATTCATGTTTAACTCTTGGTGAAGTCTGATTATTTTTTCCAGATCGTTAATTTGGCTAATATGAACAAATTGATTTTGTTCAATAATTTTAATTTGAATAAGCCCCATTTTGTATAAATCATCTACAAATGAAATTTCAATATTATAGTGCGAGCAAAGCGCTTGTGTAGGTATTAATTTTCTAGTATTCATTTTGCACCAATTTTTTGTAATTCTTTGAATAATTCTATCTCTCTTTCCGATAAATTGGTTGGTAGCTTTATGCGATAGGTAATTATCAAATCGCCAAATTCACCTTCCTTTTTATAAATTGGAAATCCTTTTCCTTTCAACTTCCCTTTCGATTCATTAGATGTTTCAGGTTTAATACTAAGCTTAACCTTTCCATTTAATGTGTCAATTATCATTTCTCCTCCCAAAATAGAGATGTATAAATCCAGGTCGACGTCTAGATATAAATTGTTGCCATCTCGTTTAAACAAAGTGTGATTTTCTATTATAAATTTTATATATAAATCACCATCCGGCCCACCATTGATGCCTAATCCTCCTTTTCCCTTAATTCTTATGACTTGACCATTTTCAACTCCTGCGGGAATTGTGAGCCTGATTTTTTTTCCGTTGACAGTTAGTACTTGTTGCTGAGTAATGTATACTTCTTTTAAATCCAGATACAATTCTGAATTGTAATCTTGACCTTTAAATTGTGGACTACGACCTTGCCCGAATGATGAACCTCCACCAAACATTGATTCGAAAAAATCTGAATATTCTTCATTTGAAAAGTCTTTCTGGCCTGATTGACGAGACTTTTGTTGCTGCTTAGCTTTTTCATATTCTTCTTCGTGTTTCCAATCCTTTCCATATTTGTCGTATTTTTTTCTGTTTTCGGGATCACTTAAAACTTCGTTTGCCTCATTTATTTCTTTGAATTTTATCTCAGCTTCTTTGTTTTCCGGATTTAAATCAGGATGATATTTCCTAGCGAGTTTCCGATAGGCTATTTTAATTTCCTTTTCAGTTGATGTTTTCGAAACATCAAGTATTTTATAATAATCGATAAATGACATTAAGTGATTTTATTTTTCTAAAATTAACTATCTCAAAATTAGTCATTTTATCTCAAAGCTTGAAAATAATGTAAGGCATACCCTACGTGGTATTTAGAAAAACTTTTATCCCAAAAGTCGCAGACTTTAAAACAAATAACCCTTAAGGTGTTGATAAAACAGAGCTTAAGGTTTTTTTTGTTACACCCAAAAGGTGTAATACAGA
>Ga0209181_10000871_pt1 | contig 54369 bp, 53 predicted proteins | sample MAT05_FD_187208 | JGI IMG/M metagenome (GOLD analysis project Ga0209181, IMG submission 187208) | Freshwater microbial communities from Lake Fryxell liftoff mats and glacier meltwater in Antarctica - MAT-05 (SPAdes) (version 2) | ecosystem: Environmental > Aquatic > Freshwater > Ice > Liftoff... | reverse complement strand
GCGAGCAACCGTTCCAATCCCCTTGGCGTAACATGGTTCGGCACGCCTTCCGGCAACGCTGCCCGCGGCGGAATAAAGGGCGCCTCTTCTTGATCATCCTCCCTGACGAAGCCGCGGCTCATGATCGCTTCCTTGACCAGGCGATCACTTGGTCGTGATCACATTGTGGATAGTGCCGCCTAGCGTCTCAGCCACCCACGTGCCGCTGCCATTGGCATCCACGGAGAACGTCCAAGCGTTGTTGTTGTTCCAAACGACGATCTTGTCGCCATACGCGATATGGGAATGGCCCGTTCCACCGATCGCCTGTGTGGTCCAGGTCCCTGCTCCACCACCGTCCACGTGGAAGGCATAGGCGTTCGCATTGTTGTACAGCACCACACTACGGTCCGCGCTCACGGCCGTGTGGTTCGTGCCACCGATCGTTCCAGTGGACCATTGTCCGGTGCCCGTATTGTCCAAGTAGAAGGCATGTGCATTTGAACTGTTGTAGATCAACGTGGAACGCTTGGAGCCGATGGCATAGTGGTTGGTTCCGCCGAGCGTGTGCTGTACCCAGTGACCCGCGCCCAATGGATCCTGATAGAACCCATGGGCCAAGGTGGCGTTGTATAGAACGATCAGACTGTCGCGGTCGTTCGGCTCGCAACCGCCTACACCCGGCATTCCGGGAGGGCCAGCAGGTCCAGGTGCGTTGTTCGCTGAGTATAGGGCGTAGGGCACGCTCAGGAGTTCACTCGTCCCTGTAACACTGAAGTTCCCGCCACCTGCGGGGTCCGTTTCGGTCTTCAGGAAATAGGGGCCTGTTCCCCAGTCGATCCCCGTCATCGACCCGCTCACCACCGTACCGCCGCCGACTTGCACCGTGGCCAATCCGTTCGCGTTCGTGGCGGTGCTGTGCGTTTCCACGTAGATCGCCGTTCCGCTCGCGCTGCCTTGCACTATGCTCAGGCGCATGCCCACCGTGTTGTTCGTGACCAGTGCGTTCGCATCATTGCGCACCACGGCCTGGTAGCTCATACGCTCGGGTGCCTGTGCCACAGCATGAAGCGTGAACAACAAGGAGGGTGTCAGTAGGAAGTGTTTCATGGGTCAGTGCTTGATCACCCGCAGGACGGACGTTTCCGAACCTCCTTGCACGACATGGATGAGGTAGGTTGCTGCCGCCAGACCGGCCAAGGGAACGTATGCCGATGTTCCGGTGAAGCGACCGGTCGCGACTTCCTGGCCGTGCAGGTCAACTAGGCGATAGGTGGCCGCGCTGGTCGGTGGGGTGCTAAGTTGAACGGTAATGCCGTCGCTTGCGGGATTGGGCATCGCGGAGATCGATCGTGTAACGGGGTCTTTTTCCGCTGTTGCAAGGATCAAGAATTCGATCGGCTGTTGCACACCCTGCGACACCGTGCCACCAGAGGAATTGTTCGCGGTATAGTCCACTTGTCCCAAGCTCCAACTCACCGATCCGGAAGAACCGGTGGCATCGCCACCTGCGGGCAACACGGTCTGCTGGGCGCAGACCTCAGCAACGCTGGCCATGGCCATTAGGATGGGAAGAAGCTTCGAGGCGATCACGACCCGAATGTAGCCAACTGCTGGCTCCTTTGAGACGGCCCGAATGATCCACGGAGTTTCATCCGCCTATCGGCCACACGTTTACCTTGTCCCGGATGCCGGATACGATCATGGGGCCAGCTTCAGGTCATCGCGGAACTGGCACGACCAATTGTCGATGGACGCGTAGATGCGGATCCTGAACGTCTTTGCGGGCCGCGCGCTCAAATTCCTCCCGTGGCTTCTATTGGTCACGGTGTTCTCCATCCCGTTGTCGGTGAAGGTGTATTTCCTGCCCATCGATCTGGAGGTGATCTTTCCTGCCGAACCATTGATCGGGATCTGCTTCTTGGCAATGATGCTGTTGTTGATGGATCCGGCCTACAGGGCATCGCTGGACCGGTCCATCCTCCGGCATCCGATAACACTGCTTGTCGCTGCCCATATCCTGATGGGTATGGTGTCGGCTTTGTTCTCCGGTCATGCCATGGTCTCGGCGAAGGCGATGGTGGTTCGCACCGTGTACATCGTTGTCTTCTTCGGTTCCACTGCATGGCTTCCCAAGGTGACCACGCTGAAGCCTTCGAGTCTGTTCCCGTCCTACGCCGGGGCCTTTCTGCTTGTGGTCCTCTACACGGCAGTGAACCAAATGGGGACCGGTTTCCATCGCGTGGGGGCCAGTTACGCGTCATTCCCGTTCTATTCGGACCATACCATTTACGGAGCCGCTTTAGTGTTCGTGCTGATCTATACCGGAATAGTTGCCGGTGGAGGTTCCGCATCGTTCGGTCTCGGTGGATCGCGCTGGAAAATGCTGACGCGTACGGTTTCGATGGTGCTGCTGGTGGCGCTTTGCATATCCTTTTGCCGCGCCGCCTGGTTGAGCGCAGTAGCTGCCATGGCGCTCTTTGTCCTGTTAAGGATCGGGGTGGAATTCAGGACGATCGCTCTTGCAAGCGCGGCATTGCTGCTGGTGTTCTCCGTGCTGAACGAACGGGCCATGCGGGCCATGAGCTTTGAGACGGTGGACTCCTATTCCGAACAGGCCGGATTGAAGGAGAGTGTGCTATCGCTCACGAACGTAACACACGATGGAAGCAACCGCGAACGCCTGAACCGTTGGAAATGCGCGTTGCGGATGTTCCGCGATCGCCCCTTCACCGGCTTTGGTCCGGGTACCTACCAGTTCGTTTATGTGCCGTATCAAAAGAAGGAGGAGCGCACCTACATGAGCGTTACCAATGCTATCCCCCCAGACCGGATCACGAAGGTCTGGAGCTTTACGGACCGATTGTTCATTCGCGCCAATCCACAGATACTGCACATCAGCGGCGGATCGGCGCATTCGGAGTACTTGTTGACCTTGTCCGAAAGCGGCATCTTCGCACTGCTCGTACAGTTGACCTTGTTGACTTTGGCCATGTGGAAAGCGGCCGCGCATTTTGTAGCGGACGCTAGAGGACCACGGCGCGCTGCATACTTATTCGTGCTATTGGCGACCGCTGCGTACAGTATCCATGGGTTGTTCAACAACTTTCTGGACGATTGCAAGGTCGCCTTCCTTTTCTGGGCCACCCTCGGTCTACTGGTCCAGTTGGATAATGATGGGAGCGGCGACGTTCCGATGGACCACCGGTCCGGTCTCAAGGATCACGAGGGTCGTCCGTAGATTGCAGGAACTCCTTCAGCTCCCTGCGGTGCAGGAACCAGATCATCGATACCAGCAAGGCCCCTGCAAAGGAGAGCAACGCGACCATGACCAACCTTTTTGCCACTCGGAGCGGGGGCGAGATGGATAGATCCTCTTGAGCGCGCCGCACGAGCATCACCTCCGGTCCATGGTCGGAATCGGCCAATGCCAATGTGATCGCTTGCACTCGCTGGGCTTTGGCCAAGTCCTGATTCATGGAAGCGACTTCCGATACGACCTGGGCGAGTTGGAACTCGGTAGAACTGCGCTCGTGGACCTCTTCTGTCGCTTTTCCAATTGCATTCTGCAACCCGGTCGGACCCGGATACAAAGCGGAGAGCCGCTTCATCTGCTTGTCCAGATCGATCTCCGTGCTCTTGATCACTTGTGCATACAATTCCACGGTCTGCTGGACGCGTGCGCGTGCCAAATCCTCTGCCATGCGGCGTAGTTCAGCGTAGACCTCGTTCGCCAGATCGCTCGCCATTTTCCGGTCCCTATCCTTTACCGTGACCACAAGGCAGGTGCCTTCGGGCTCTGACGCCATGACGCTGTGAACGAGGTTGTTCATCGCCAGTTCGCTGGCATATGGCTTCAGCGTGTCGATGCCATAGTGCGTATAGAGGTCGAACCGTTCGATCAAGTGCTCGAACATCGCGGTCGATGTCGCCAAGTGGTAGAGCCGCGATTGATCGGCCGGAGCATCCGGGGCCAGTAGTTCCTTCACCGCCTCGTTATCGTTGCCGTCGCGGGCCAGCATCACCACCCTAGCGGAATACCGTATGGGGTCCAACCAAAGAAGGCCCACAGCCAAGAAGGTAGTTACGGCCGTGAATAACAGGATCCATTTGGTGGACTGCTTCAGATGATCCTTCAGCGTTTCCCGCGACTTACTGCGCACATCAAACGGTCGCCCCACATTGGTCCGCTGCGGCCGCAATGCCTCCAAGAGAGTGTCCGATCCGACTTCCTTCATAAACTTCGTGTTATCGATTCCGAACGTCGGGTTCCTCTTCCCTCCCAACGAATATAGCCGTCCTTGGTCGCCTTCTCCTGTATTCCTTCAGCTGTGCTTCGGTCCGTAGACCCTTCGGATCACAGGAAGGTGGTCACCCATGGTAGACGCGTGATGCTATGATCAACGCTGCCTCGATCTCCAACACTTCGCCGACACGCAGGTCCTCATCACCCTCTACATGACGGATGTACTCCATGAATACCTGTCCATCGTCGGCAGTAAGCTTGACCACTTCGTAGCGCAGTGTCGGCAGGCGCTGGAAGGCATCGAACCACCAATCGCGCAATGCGGCTTTGCCACGGATCACGCCTTCGGTCTCCGGCCTTCGGACCTTCAGCTTGGGGCTGAAATGCGCTGCGTCCTCCGCGTACAGCGCTAGAAGTGCCTCGAGGTCGTGGGCGTTGAAAGCGGCGAACCAAGCAAGGGCAATGATCTTGTTCGGATGGTCGGACATCGCTCGAAGATCATTGGTGTTCCTTATCCGCGGAGGCCCCGGGCCATTGATCCAGGATGCGTGGCTTCGGCGCGCTCAGTCCGCCGGTTGTTGGGGCAGCCGCGCATGCGCACGATCCATAGGGTCAATGTAGCGACGCACCAATTCATCCAGCACCGAGCGTTCCATGTTCGGGAATCGTTCGTAGGCCACATCTTGCAAACGACCTATCGCGGTGGTGATCTCCACCACACGTGCGCGTGCGTTCCGGGCCTGGCCCAATTTGCTGTCCTTCATTTCACGGTCCTGCAACCAGCTCATCACCACGTCGTGCAGGGCGGTGTCCGATCTTGATGTATCGGTCGTCATGAGCGTGAAGCTACGACGGGCGTCGATCCCATACGAAAAGGACTGTTCAAGAATGCGTCGGCTCCGCGGAAGTAGCCGTGGCTTCTTCTTTGGGCTTGCGCGCTGGCATGCGGTCCGCTGCGCTGTTGAATGTCCAGTCGTACTTGCCACCACTGCGCGGCATGGCATGGCACTGTGGGATCAAATTCAACATATTGGCCTTCACCAATTTCCGCAGGAAAAGACGGAAATGGTGGCCCTTCTCGACGTCGCGCTCCACCAACTTCCGGTCCGCAAGGATACCGTACAGATCCTCGCTGCGGAGGTTGACGGTTCGGGTGTTCTCCAAGTGTTCCTGAATGGCCTTGCTGATGCGTAGCGCTTGCTGGATCTCGGCTGGGGTGAGGGACATGGCGTCAAAGATCGGCTTTTCCGGCCATTCCGGTACTTTTCAGGTCGCTTTGACCACACACGGTGGGGAAGGGCTCCATCATTGGTGGGGAATTATACCTACAATGCCGATTCGACCGGACGCGCCAAGCGCGCGATAGCGTGGGTTCCGTGTCACGCAAACGCGGTCCGATGCTTGGCTGGGGTATGTTGTGCAGGACATGAGCATAGCTGACTTCAGGGAGGGAGAAAGCGCCCTTTTGGTCACTGCCATACATGCTGGTCATGCCCTTCGCGGTTCCCTTTTGATGAACTGTAGGCTGAACGCGGGGCAGAGGTTTCGCGAGGAAGACCCCTTCACCGACCAATGGGTCGGCATCGGCGACAACCGGATCATCGGCCTGCGTTCCCGCTTTGAAGTGGATCTCAACCGACCTCGTGGTATGGCGGTCTATCAAAAGCCGGAGGATGCTTGGGGATTGGAGGTTTGGCAAACTCCCTTGCCCAAGGAGGAACTGGATCGCTCGCTCGCTGAATTCGATCGCTTCTATGCCCGTACCCAACAGATGGTCCACCGGATGTTGCAACGGCATCCCTTAGTGGTGGTGTACGATATCCATTCCTATAACCACCAACGCAATGGTCCTGGTGTGCTTGCCCACCAGAGCACAGATCCCGAGATCAACTTGGGAACAGCGCATATGCAACTTACGCATTGGGCGCCGGTGGTGGAACGATTGAAGACCAGCCTAAGCGCTCCGGATGCGAACGGGCGCATGTGGGATGTGCAAGAGAACGTGAAGTTCCGCGGCGGACATTTCACGCAGTGGTTGTACGCGACCTTCGGAGAGCGTGTGTGCCCCATCGCCATTGAGTTCAAGAAAGTGTTCATGGACGAGTGGACGGGTGTTCCCGATGCATCCGTGATAGCCGTGATCAAGGACCTCCTAGCCCGCTCCATCGAGCCGGTAATGAACGTCGCTTATGCACTCCGCACAGCCTGATCCGGAAAACAAGGCCCTCACCGATCTGCTGTCCGAGGTGCGCAGCAAGATCGAACGGGGCAAGCGCGTATTGCGGGTGCTCCCTAATGATGGGCGCATTATGCTGGACCGGCCTTTACCGTTCATCTGCCTGTACCGTTCCGTGCCCGGACAAGTGGATCCCGGGGTCGACCAATTGGTGCGCGCTCAAACCTGCTACCTCCGCTGCTCGGCCGATGCTGCGGATGCCCCGGCAGTGAAGAACATACTTGCCACGGTGGCCACCGCAGTGAACCAGACCAGTAAAGCGTTCTTGATCATCGAGATCTGGCCCGCCGATCGTACGCAGAACCCGGATACGTTCAAAGCCCTGTGCCCGGCCAACAACCTGCCTGCTACATCCAAGGCGTTACAGCAAGGGCTGAAGGATATGGTGGTATCCATTCCCGGTGCGCGAAGTGGACTGGTGGATACGGATAAGCGCCATCCACCGCATCTGTCCCCTTTGTTCGATGGTGATGAATTGCGGAAGCTGGGTGTGCTCACTGTCGGGATAGAAGTTCCGCCGGTCTATTGGAGCACTGATAGTCGTTACAGCCGCTTGGCGTTCCGCGCGATCAGGAGCGGGCTTACCGATGTGATCAAGCGCGCTGTGTTCGCTTTCATGCGCGTGCAAACGACACTGCACTTTCCGCATTACCTCACCTTGGGGCGAACCAACTTTACGCGCTCGGCGCTCAACATCGATCGACGGCTCGCCCGCATCGGGGCATCGTTCGATGTGCTGCTGAACGTTTCTCCGGTGAACACCGAGCAGGCCTGGCAGGGTTTCGAACGCGACCGGTTCGAGAAGCCTCCTGAGTTGAATTATCGCTTGATCCCGGTGGATCCCGAGACGGCGAAGCGACAGCTGTTCCAGTTGCGCATCGGCGAGGTGGAGGACAATGCACTGGAGTTCATCTTCCGCGATAAGCGGAATGAATTGGAAACGCAGTTGACCATGCTCAGCGAACGGGGCACACGACAGTTCCTCTATTCCAGTCTGCGCCTGCATGGCGCCGTCGAACCCACTTTGCTCGCCAAGGCACATGTGCTGATCGCAACCGTGGATCGCTCCCGTACGCAGGTACATGAGCTGCTGGACGCCCAAGCTTTCGCAGCGCTCGTGGAGAGTGAATTGGTCCGGTACCGTGTACTTTTTCCGGAGTTTCCGCTGGGTCTTCGCATCCGTAATGATGTGGATGGCGTGCTCGTTTCCAAGGGACAGGTGTTGATCAGCGACACGTTCACCGTTGAAGCGTACCGAGCGAATGCTTTGCTCCAGCATGAAGTGGGTACCCATGTGCTTACCTATTGCAATGGGCGACGCCAACCGCTGCAACAATTGTCCGTGGGACTTGCCGGATATGATCAATTGCAAGAAGGTATGGCCGTGCTGGCCGAGTACCTCTGCGGCGGCTTGCGACCACCTCGGCTCAAGCTCCTTGGCGCACGCGTGGTCGCCGTCCACGTGATGACGCAAGGGGCAAGTTTCGTGGAGTGTTTCCGCATGCTTTCAAAAGATCTCGGGTACGGCCCGAAGCAGGCTTTCCGGATCGCCGTGCGTGTTTACCGCGGGGGAGGTTATGCCAAGGATGCGGCCTACCTGCGCGGGTTGGATTTCCTCATGGACCACCTCCGCAGATCCCCGGAGCACTTGGACCTGTTCTACCTCGGCAAATTCGGCACACGGCACATCCGTTTAATGGAGGACCTCCACTTGCGCGGTGTGTTGCGCGAACCCGTGCTCCCCTCTTTTCTCGATGCCGCCGCAAGAAAGCGCATCACCGACTTCAAGACCGGCGTTGGCTTGGAACAACTACTGCACTGAGAACATCTGCACCATGGTCATCGGATTCGTCGTCAACAATGTCTCTACGGAGAAGGAGCATAACACCACGGTGCATCTGGCCATGCACGCGCACCGTATGGGCCATCGGGCGCTCTTCCTCGGCGTGGGCGATCTTTGCTACACGCCGGATGGTCTCATGGGTGCGAAGGCCTATGAGCCGCCCAAACGAGCGTTCAAGACAGCGGCCACCTTCATGGCCGCCTGCCGCACAGCCAAGGAACAACGCATCTCTTCATCCGATCTCGACGTGTTGATGTTGCGCAACGATCCCTCCGACGATATGGTGATACGACCCTGGGCGCAGCAAGCGGGGATCATTTTCGGCGAGGTGGCCGCAACGAACGGCGTGCTCGTGCTCAACGACCCGACAAGCCTCGCCGGGGCCACCAACAAGATGTACTTCCAGCATTTCCCGGCGATACTCCGCCCCCGTACGTTGATCACCCGCGATGTGGAGGAGATCAGGACCTTCTTCGCCGAACAACAGCAGCGCATGATCCTGAAACCGTTGCAGGGGTCCGGTGGGCGCAATGTGTTCCGGGTGAACGACAAGAACATCGGCAACCTCACCCAGATCATCGAAGCGATCAGCCGTGATGGTTATGTGATCGCTCAGGAGTACCTGCCGGATGCGAAGGAAGGGGATGTGCGGCTGTTCGTCATGAACGGTGAAGCGCTGGAACACAAAGGGAAATACGCGGCGTTCCGGCGTGTGAATGCACGCGCGGATATCCGCAGCAACTTGAAAGCCGGTGCAACACCCACGCTCGTGAAGGTGACCGACACGATGTTGGAGCTGTGTGAAGTGGTGCGCCCGAAATTGATCAAGGACGGGATGTTCCTGGTCGGCCTCGATATCGTGGGTGACAAACTGATGGAGATCAATGTCTTCAGTCCCGGTGGCCTTACGTTCATCACAGAGTTGGAGCAGATGAATTTCTTCGAGCCCATCATCCGGTCCATTGAACAGAAGCATCATTACAAGACCTTGTACGGTGTTGGCATCCGCAATAAGTTGCTTGCAGCGATGTGATGGTGCGGTGAGTGTGGTAATTTGTGGTGGTACGACCTATCGATCGGGGAGCATAATACACAGTGTGGGAATTGAACGATGGGTCACAACACAAGGGATAACCCCGCTGGCACTGGCTTTTGGCGGTAGGTGTTCACCATGGTACGGATCTTACCTCGTTCTTCATCAAACTCCAGTAACATGAAAACGACCATTCTTACAGTAGGCTTTGCGCTTTTTGCAAGCCTCGGTGCGTTCGCCCAGAACGATGCCACCATGCCCCAAAGCAAAGGCGACAAACATTCCTGCATCATGGCCGGAGCCGATACGTGGACCACATTAGGCTTATCCACCGAACAGGTTGCCAAGGTGAAGGACATCCAAGCCTCTTGTGAGAAGGATCACGCTACTGCTACCGCTGATGGTAGCGCGAAAGCTTCCGTAGCCAAGCATGAGGATGAATTGAAGACCGTGCTCACCCCGGACCAATACATGAAGTGGTCACAGTGGTGTGACGAAATGCACGCCTCGAAAGGCACGATGAAAGATGCTGCTCCGACGACACCCACGAAGTAGCCATAAGATCTCGTTCATAATTGTCATATAGGATAGCGATCCCGGCTTCGGCCGGGATCGCTGTTTTTTGGACAGACGGACGTAGGTTCAAGAAGAACTGTTCAAAGCATACGTCGACCGATCGCTGGGGAACACCGTTCCTGTACTACCTTGGTTGCATGGCACCTCGCCGCGTCCTTGCTCCACGCGTGCTTCGTCGGTCACCCGTCGAACTCAGCGAAACGCTTTTGGTGAAACCCCGATCGCGCAAGGGACGAAAGCCCTCGACCGTTGCTTTCCAATGGTATGATGGTGCCGGTGAATTGCATTACGAGGTGCTCAGCCCTGCGCAGAGTTGGCCCTATTTGCGGGAGAATTGATAGCTGGTCCAGGTCTCGGAAGCTATCATTTGATCATTGTGACCAAGCTCCCAGAGCGGCAGCAGCACACTTGAGCGAAAGAGAACACGGCCTACTCCACAACGCCGCCGACCGTCACTTCTTGCATCGCATCGCGCAACCAGTATCGGTCGCCATTCCCTGTGGACACGTAGTGCAACATGCCAGCAAGGCCGATGGTGAACACCAGTGGTAACACCACCTGTTTTACGAGTGCGTCCATTGTGCTTGTGGTCGTCATGGCAGTTGAGTGTTGTTCGATGACCATAAAGTCAGGCTGTGCAGCAGTCGATGCCGAAGGAATTCCATGCACCCCAGCGTGTTGATAGAGCTGTGCACGTAATATCTGCGTTACCTACAATACGCGGGATGTGCGCATGGGTTGCCTTCCGCGTTCTCAAAGCGTGCCGCGTATACATGATCTTCGCGCTCGAACGTTCACCTTGCGCCGCGCATGCGCCCATCAGCATTCCTTTTTATCATATGGCTCTTCGTCGGGGGGGGCTGTGTGCCCGCTGCTGCGCAAGAGCTCGTGATCAACGGCGGCCTGGAATCGTTCGATCATTGCCCCAAAGGCCCCGTTACCAATCGACTGAAGGTGGACGGCCAGGTGAAGGCCGCACAGGGCGACCCGGACCTGTACAGCGCTTGCAGCAGCACTTTTGGCGTGCCTGGCAACTGGAGTGGATCGCAAGCGGCATGGGAAGGGCAAACCTATGCCGGCCTATTGCTGACAGCGGACTTCCCCGACGAATGCGGTTCCAGAGAGTATCTGCAATTCCCCTTGCAGCAGCCCTTACAGAATGGTCGTCGCTACCGATTGACGTTCCACATCAGCGCCGCTGAGAATTGCGGATACGTCACGGACCGCGTGGGTGCCCTGTTCTCCGGGCGGGACCTTTCCCCCAAGGGTGTCACGGGCCAACTGCGGGAACATGCGAGCGTGGAGAATCCGCTGGGCCGCATCCTGAAGGACACCGTGGGCTGGACCACCGTGAGCGGCGTGTACAATGCGAAGGGCGGTGAGCGCTTCGTGATCGTGGGCAATTTCCATCCGTGCAACAGCAGCACCCGCATCCGCATGGATGGCGACAAGAAGAACTCCATGAAGCGCAAGACCGCTGCGCGTTTGGATCCCCTACCGCAACGTGGCGGCTGGCGCGAGTGGATGGTGCGTACCGCCTATGTCTACCTCGATGGCGTTTCGCTCGTGCCCGATACCACCGCACCGGACCACATCGGCGAATTGGATGCGGCGAAGGCCTGTGCCAACGATGGGCGACCCGACATCGGCCCCGACCTGATCCCCGATCCCGGCTTCGAACACAACGCGCACCCCAAGCCCAACAGTTGGCGCAACGCGTCCGATGGCACTCCGGACCTTATGGACCACCTCACCGGGCTATACCTGTATTCCGCTGGCTACGCCGACAATCGCGAGTACATCAGGATCCCACTCGCGGATACACTAAGCCCTTGTGCCACCTACCGCATCGCCTTCGATGTGCGGCGCAACGCTAGTTATGCTTACGCTGTGGATGCCATCGGCATTGCCGTGACCGACACCTTCAGCACACGCCGCAACCGCTTGTTGATGGACTACCCGTGGGCATGGCGCTCACCACCGGGATCGCTGATCACCAATGCCAGCAAGCCGATCACTGTCTGTGGCACATTCGAACCAAGGACCTGCGCCACGCAACTGCTCCTCGGCAATTTTTCAGCGGATAGCGCGAGCACCATCGTCCAAGTGGGTAATGCCAGCGATGGACCGTTCGCATACTACTTCGTGGACAACGTACACCTGCATGCCATTGCACGCGATGCCGGGTGTTCCGATACCTGCCGTGCGCCGTTGATCGCCGTGCCCATCGCGGAAGCAGGCGCGTCACCGTGGCCGGACCGTATCACACTCCATTTCGACACCGACAGCGATGTGCCGCTCGAGCTTGACGCGGCCGCCTTGGACCACCTCGCAGAGTTGCTGATCGCTGAGGTGGACCTGCGCATTAGCATCATCGGCCACACCGATGATTCCGGCACACCAACGCGCAACAGGCAACTCGCACAAGCCCGCGCCGATCGTCTTCGTACAGCCTTGGTCCAACGCGGCGCAACGGAGCAGCGCATCAGCACGCTTTCCGCAGGCAGCAGCCAGCCCATCGCAGAAAATGCGCTACCCGAAGGACGCGCACAGAACAGGAGGGTGGAGGTGGTGCTGGTGCGGTAACCGTTTACCTCCTCAAGATCGGATCAGCAGGTCGACCTCTCCGGATCTGGCCGAGCCGTAACAGATGACCGAAGAGAAGTACACGGAATGGACGCCCCAATTTGTAGGGTATTCCCGTAGAGTTGTCGTGATCACAGTGAAAGACCAGCTTTGTCTTCCACCGCGGGCTACTTCCGCCAATGCCCGAGTGCCCAATTCCGGCATGGTGATCGCTGTGAGAACGTTCTAAATTCGATAGCATGAAACACATGTTCCTTTCCTTGTTCTTCCTTCTGAACTTTTCTGTTTTCGCACAGAAGGACTCTTTGCCGCCGCCGACCGACATCGAGAAGCTGACCAGCAACGACGGATCTCTCACTCGTTTGGAGAGCACGCCCCAATTTCCCGGCGGCGACCAAGCGTTGATGGACTACATGCAGGCGAACCTGCGCTATCCGGATGCCATGCGGCAAGCCCATGTAGAGGGCGTGGCGAAGGTCGCGTTCACCATCACCCCATCGGGTGCGCTTGAGAACGTGCGTGTGCTGACCGGTAGCGTAAAAGGGGAAGCACTGAACGAAGAGGCCCTTCGTGTGGTTCGCGCCATGCCATTCTGGGAACCGGCCCATGTGAAAGGCGTTGCCGTGCCGATGGACTACGTGCTGCCGGTGACGTTCCAGATCACCGATAAGCCTTGACCCGCCGTTGCCCTGATCTTTCCGCTATTGCTTGATCACCAGTTCCGACTTCCGTAACGTGAGCACCGGGTTCTCTGTGGAGATCGATCGCGCCCGCACAGTATAGTGGCCGTCGCCCGCTCCCACGGATCTGCCATCCGCGGTACTTCCGTTCCATTTGCTTGTCTCGTGGCGGCCGATCTGTGATCCGTGGTCCCCTTCCCGCTCAGCACAGCTGGTGCGCACCATTCCGATCTGTGATCGGCCAACAGTAACTGCGGCATAGTGAGCCGCAACTACAAGATCTTCGACCAGACCGACCTGCACTACCTGACCTATGCGACGGTCGGCTGGCTTGATGCGTTGACGCGCCTAGCATACAAGGACATCATAGTGGAGAGCTTGCGCCATTGTCAGCGCGAGAAAGGTCTTGAGCTCTTCGCTTGGTGCATCATGTCCAACCACGTGCATTTGATCGCTCGCGCGAAGGAAGGATATCATACCGTTTCGCAATTCGTAATGGCCCGATCTCGCCATACGGCTCATCGAGCCAAACGTATTGTCTCACGCGCATTTACCACTTCTAAGTCCAGCCCAGCCTTGGGGCTGTCCTGAACTAAGAATTGGTATCAGTTGCAGGACATCATGCGGGACCACAAGAAGTTCACCGTGAAAGCCTTGCTGAAAGCCGTTGAGGAGAACCCTCAGGAGAGCCGCCGCGAATGGTTGTTGGACCACTTCAAGAGAACGGATGGTTGCAACCAGGTGTGGCAGCATGATCTTCATCCGATCTGTTTGCGTCGTGCAGACATCATCCAGCAGAAGCTACGATACATCCATCGCAACCCGGTAGAGGAGGGGTTGGTGGAGGAGCCAAATCATTACCTGTACTCCAGCGTACGTGACGAAGCGAGCCTATCGGGCATGCTGAAGTTGGAAACGATCTGGGGCGAGGTGATCATAGTTCACCGCATTACATTGGGACCAAATGCCTGAAAGACAAGACCACGGATGACAGATCCGCGGGAGCGGGCGGGCTTGGAGCACATCCCCACGGTTTAGAATATTCGCGAGCAGGTCGAGTTCCTTGTAGGGGAGTACGTCCTGGATGCGTGATCCTTCGTTCAGGATCATCGCTTCGATGGGGTCCGGGCCGAAGGGAATGATCGCTGTGTTTATGCTTGTGCATCCTAATATTAAGGTAGGTCGCCGAAAAGATCTCTCCATTCCGAATTCATGCCGTCGATCAAGGTGGTCTTCTTTCGGCGTGGGCCAGCCTTCAGTTGCTTTTCGCGTTCAATGGCCTTAACAATGCCATCGATCTTCTCGAAGTAGACGAGCTTGTCCAAGTTGTACCGTGCCGTGAAGCTGTTGGGGTATGCCTTATTCTTGTGTTTCTCGATACGGCCCTTAAGGTCGGAGGTAACACCGATGTAAAGCACACCATTCTTCCTGTTCGTGACGATGTAAACCCAACCAGTTCGCGCCATTTGCAGTTCTCGTTTCCGGTCTATCGGGTTCCCTTCAGGCCGTTTACGGCCTTCGCGATGACCTTCTTTGTACACGGATCTCGAAGACGGTCATCGCGAGAACGCCGCTCTGGGCGGCCGAAGCGATCACTCCCCAACCATCCCCATCACCATCTCCACCACATCCTCCAAGCTAGGTTTGGAGAAGTAATCCCCATCAGTCCCGTATGCAGGCCGATGCGCTTTCGCAGTGAGCGTCTTCGGTGCGCTGTCCAAGTAGCGGTAGCCGCCTTGTACTTCCAGGATCTGTTGCAGGATGTAGGCACTGGCACCGCCGGGCACATCCTCATCCACCACCAACAAACGGTTGGTCTTCTTCAAGCTCTCCACGATGCTGTGGTGGCGGTCGAAGGGGAGGAGCGTGCGCGCATCGATCATCTCCACATCGATGCCGAGGTCGTGCAAACGATCCGCAGCTTGCAGGCACAGGTTGAAGGTGCTGCCGTAGCTCACGAGGGTGATGTCCTTTCCTTCGCGGACGATCTCCGGAATGCCGATAGGTACGGTGAACTCGCCGAGGTTGCTCGGCAGCTGCTCCTTGCTGCGGTAGCCGTTGAGACATTCGATCACCAGTGCGGCATCGTCGCTTTGCAGCAGGGTGTTGTACATGCCTGCGGCCTGCTGCATGTTGCGCGGCACACAGACCACGATCCCGCGTGCGGCATTGATGATCATGCCCATGGGACTGCCGCTGTGCCATACTCCTTCTAGCCGGTGCCCGCGCGTGCGAATGATCAACGGGGCTTTCTGCCCGCCCTTGGTGCGCCATTGAACGGTGGCTAGATCATCGCTGATGCCTTGTATGCAGTAGAGCAGGTAGTCGAGGTATTGGATCTCGGCCACCGGTCGTAGGCCACGCAGCGCCATGCCTAGGCCTTGGCCGAGGATCGTGGCCTCGCGGATGCCTACGTCGCTGACACGCAGTTCCCCGAAACGTGCCTGCATGCCTTCCATGCCTTGGTTCACGTCGCCGATCTTGCCGGTGTCCTCACCGAACGTAAGCAGCAATGGCTCCTTCTCGAACAGCGCGGCGAAGTTGTCGCGGATGATGACGCGACCGTCCACTTGCTCGTCGCTATCGTAGCGCACCGGAACTTCCGTCACGTTCAAGCAGCTCTTTGCGCTTTCGCTGTAGAGGTGACTGCCGTAACGGTCGGCGTTGAGGGCGCGGTTCTCGTCCACCCACTCCCTCAATGCCGTCACTTCGGGCGTAGACCCGGAGTCTCGAGATGCCGGGTCGGTGCCCGGCATGACGCCTGCGGCGATGAGGGCGCGGCGCGCGGCGCTCATCACATCCTTGCGACCGGGGTCCATCGCGTTGCGCAGTTCGTTGGCGATCGCTGTTGTGGCTTCTGTTCCCAATGCGTCGATCAGCACCACCACTTCATCCAATTCGGCTTTGATGGGCGCGCCGAACGCGGCCCATGCCGCTTTCTGTGCGGTGCGTACTTCCACGCGCGCCTGCTTTTCGATGGTATCGAGATCGGCCTCCGTAGCGATCGCCTCACCACCCGGACGGAAGTTGAGGATCCACTGGCGGAACTTGGCCACGCAGTCGTATTCCTTGTACCAGCCCAACAGGTCCTGGCTTTTGTACCGTTCGTGGCTGCCGCTGGTGCTGTGGCCTTGCGGCTGCGTCACCTCCTCCACATGGATCAGGCAGGGCACGTGCTCTTCGCGGCAGAGCGCGATGGCTTCTTCGTACACCCGGTTCAATCCCGCGTAGTCCCATGCACGGGACTTGTAGATGCGGATCCCGTTCCCCGGGTCGTTGCCCGAGGTGACGCCTTCAACTTTGCGGAACCCTTCCAACACCGTGCTGATGCTGCCTTTCGTGGTCTGGTAGTCCTTGCTTACGCTGATGCCCCAGCCATCGTCCCACACGCTCATCGCGAGGGGCACTTGCAGCACACCGGCGGCGTTCATGGTTTCCCAGAAATGGCCTTCACTGGTGCTGGCATCGCCGATGGTTCCGAAAGCGACTTCGTTGCCCAGATCGCTCAAGTGCGTGTAGCCGTGCAGGTCCTTGTTGCGCCGGAAGACCTTGCTGGCTTGTGCCAATCCCAAGAGGCGCGGCATCTGACCTGCCGTAGGAGAGATGTCCGGTGAGGAGTTGTACTGCTCTGTGAGGTCTTTCCACTCACCATTCTCGTTCAAGCTGCGCGTGGCGAAGTGGCCGTTCATCTGGCGCCCTCCGCTGGCGGGTTCGTGGGCCAGGTCGGCATGCGCATACAGTTGTGCGAACCATTGTTGCACGGTGAGCTCGCCGATCGCGAACATGAAGGTCATGTCGCGGTAGTAGCCGCTGCGCCAATCGCCGGGGCGGAACTGCTTGGCCATGCACACCTGGGCCAGCTCCTTGCCATCGCCGAAGATCCCGAATTTCGCTTTGCCCGTAAGCACCTCTTTGCGACCCAGCAAACTGGCCTCACGGCTGCGCTGTACCAGTTCGTAATCGCGGAGGATCTCCTCGCGGACCTCATCCAACGTCATCTTCTCCTCGGCGGTGTTGCTTTTCATGCGGGACATGTGCGTGCTCGGGCTACGTGGCGAAGTTAGGTGCTGAGTCTTTTCCCGATCCGTTGGGGTATTCTGGGAAGGGTTTACCTCAACGACTGCGTATGGTCTTTCTTGTTCGTCGATGCGGTTCGCCCTTGTGCCGATCGATCGGCTCGGACCGTGCCCCTGCCGTGAGGATGGCTCGGTTTTTCCGTCGGCTTGGCTCACCCATCCCAAAGACCTCATGATGAAAGCACTACACCTCTCTCTGGCGCTCGCCTTTTGCAGCGCGATCAGCATGCAGGCCCAGGTGGAATTGGAACTGGTCCTTTCGGGCTTGGCAGGTCCTGTTCAAGTGGTCCATGCCGGTGATGATCGCTTGTTCATCGTTGAGCGGGTAGGTCGGATCCGCATTCTCAAGCCAGATGGCCGATTGGACCCTGTCCCCTTTCTGGACATTACCGACCGCGTGTTGGCGACCAGCGGCGAACAGGGATTGTTGGGCATGGCTTTCCATCCGCAGTACGCTACCAATGGACGGTTCTTCGTGTACTACACCACCGGCACCGGGAATGGTACCGTACGCTTGTCGCGGTTCGGTGTAAGCGCCGATCCCGACGTCGCCATCGCCACGCAGGAGACCGTGCTCTGGGGAGTGGTGAAACCGGAGAGCAACCACAACGGCGGTGATCTGGCCTTCGGCCCGGATGGCATGCTCTACTTGGCACCAGGCGATGGGGGTGGTGTGGGCGATCCGAACAACAACGCACAGAACATGGGCTCATTCCTCGGAAAGATCCTGCGGTTGAATGTGGATGGGGCAACGTATTCCGTTCCGACGAACAATCCATTCATCGGTGTCGCTGGTGCCTTGCCGGAGATCTGGGGCGTAGGATTGCGCAATCCGTGGCGGTTCGGGTTCGATCGCCAGACCGGTGATCTGTGGATCGGCGATGTGGGACAAGGCGCCCAGGAAGAAGTGGACCGCTGGCCCGCTGGGAACAATACAGGGCCGAATTTCGGATGGCGCTGTTATGAGGGCAGTGCACCGTACTCCGTTTCCGGTTGTTTGCCACAGGCCAGCTATGTGGCGCCGGTGATCTCCCTGCCGCACAGCGATGGTGGCTGTTCCGTGATCGGAGGGCGTGTGTATCGGGGAACGCTGTATCCGGGGCTGCAAGGGAAATACATCTACACGGATTATTGCCACGGGCGCGTACGATCCTTACGGCCGAACGGAAGTGCGTGGATCGCTGAGACGTTGATCCCCACGGGCAGTGTGGGAATGGCCGCGATCGGTGAAGACGTGGGCGGCGAGCTCTATTTCGTCAATACGGAACAAGGATCCTTGTACAAGTTGATCGATGCTGCGTCCGTTGTGCGCCTGTCTCCGAAGTTGTTCTTGTCCGGTGCGTACGATGTTTTCTCAGGGTCCATGCGTGATGATCTGCGCGTGGGCGATCTACTTCCGTTGACCGAGCCGTACACCGCGTTGGGCTATCGCCGCGTGGCGAAAGGCGGTGCGGAACAGACCACTGCAGCCGTACTTGGGGTCGGCGCTTTCAATGCCGTAGTGGATTGGGTGCGTGTGGAACTCCGTTCATCCATGCATCCTACCATGGTGGTGGCCAGCCGCAACGGTCTGGTGCAGCGCGATGGTGATGTGGTCGCTGCGGATGGTACTTCGCCGCTCACCTTCCATGTTGGTCCCGGCAGCTATTTCGTCTCGGTGCGACACAGGAACCATTTGGGCTGTATGACGGCTTCATCCGTCGCTCTGTCCGCAACAGCGGCCACGGTGGACTTCCGTGCTTCTACGACAGCGACATGGGGGACCAATGCACGCGAACCGATCGGTGCGGTGCGTGTGCTATGGGCCGGCAACGCGGATCCGGACGGATCAGTGCGGTATTCAGGTAACGCCAATGATCGCGACGTGGTTTTGCAAGCCATCGGTGGCGTTATCCCTACCAATACGGTGAACGGCTACCTGACCAGCGATGTCAACTTGGACGGCATGGTGCGCTATTCCGGACAGGACAACGATCGCGATGCGATCTTACGCACCATTGGCGGGGTGATCCCCACGAACACCGTTGTGCAGCAATTGCCTTAAGCTTGACAATTCGGGTGTAGCACCTATTGGGACGTGCGCATCGTGAGGTCGGTCCCGATCTATTATCGATCATTCGGGTGTGACCGGTCCGCTGGACCACATGCATGAACGTTCCATACGATCCACATCCGCTTTTCAAAGCCATGTGGATGCACCTGCCGGAATAGTGAGGACTACTGTACTTCTAGGAAGAAGGTAAACCAGCCCCGTGTGCGAATGCCCATTCCAGAACGAAAAAGGGAGGACCGAGGTCCTCCCTTTTACAAGTTGATCGCACCGGCTCAATCCATCTTCACGATGCGCTGTTCGGCAGTTCCTTCATTCGTTCGGAGGCGAAGCACGTAGGCCCCATTGGGTAAGGCTGCGCCACCAATATCAACAAGCGACGCAACACCGCGCGCCATGATCAAATTGTCCTCGAATACGATGCGCCCATCCATGCCGATGAGCTCCACACGTGCGTTGCCCGAGAAGTCCAGTGTACGAACACGGAGGTCGCTGGAGAACGGGTTCGGAAAGGCAACGAGTCCATTGTCACTCAAGGAAAGTTCGTCAACGCTGACAGCACCCAGCGAGCGGTTCACGCAATTCATAGCACCTCGGCCAGCGAAGGTGCCATCCGGACGGCGCTCGCAAACGCCGACCAGATGCAGTTCCTCGATCTCGTAGTCCGCAGGGACACTGTAGCTGTAGGTCTGTGAATACGTGGTGCCTACGACCGGGTTCGTGGGTATCACTGCGGTAGAACCTTCCATTCCACCCAACATGGCCCGCATCACGCGCTGGTGGATGTAATTGGCCGCTGCACTTTGCTGAGGCCCCGGTACATTGTCCTCGGCCACGTAGACGTTCAGGCGGAAGGGCCCTGTGACCGGGTATGTGAAGGTCGCGTTCAACCCTACGGTGACCACCCGCGTCGTGGGGTTCACGGAGGAGGTCATGGTCAGGATCAAGGGTGAGATCCCGAGCGCGCGTTCTTCCAGTTCCGCTTGCCAGCCGCTCGCAAATAGGTTGAGCTCCTCGTTGCCGAAATCCCCCATCTCGATCATCGCCGTTGGTGTGGACGTGGAGTTGTATTGCTGGAAATAGTCGGTGCATTCCTCACAGTCGTTCAAGGCATCGCTCATGTGGAATTTTACCAAGGCATGATCGGGATCGCTGATCATACCATTGGTGATCACGTTCACCGGTGGGCAATTGGGGCACCAGGTCTCCGTGTTGCATTCCAACAAGGGCACTTTGGGGCCGTAATCGTTGAGGGCCGCAAAATTGATCAGTACCGTGTTATTGGTCTGGTCCACATCGTTCGCCATTACCACGTTCACCTCCAGCGTATGGGCACCGAAGGTTACGTTGATCGGTGATGGGTGCGGATAATTGACGCTGTACCCGTTGGACTGTAGACCCGGCGGAGTGATATTCACTGTAGTGCCGTTCGCCCAACTTCCGCCGTCCAAGCGGTACCGAACAGAGAAGCTGGTCACATACGTGGCACTGGCGTTCTCCACTTTCACGCTGATCGGCAAGGAAACCCCTGCCGGCATGTATTCGCGGATGGAGACGTTGGAGATGAAGGCATCTTGGGCAATGGCCGGAACCAATACCAAGGCGGAGAGCATTGAAAGTATCGACTTCCTATTCGGGTAGGGTATTCGCATTTCGATGGAATTTATAACGAATGTAATGAATGACCCAATGGCTCCGGGTCCCGATGGATATCGACCGCAAAACAGTGCCGATCCCGCGTTGGTCCTTCGTCCGATAGGCTCCGCGCACTGTTGTGATCAGGCCAACCCGATCACTGAGCCGGTGGCTAGGATCCGCCCTTTGCGCAGTTGGTCCGCAGCAGGTGAAAGAGTACGAGGGTGCGCGGGGAGCGGCCTTCACTCTTTCTTTCTTGTACCCTCGCACTATTCAACGCTCGCTTCTTGGTCGCCGTCCCAGTAAGAAGGTCCTCGAGTCCATGACGTTCCGTTCGCTCTTGATCTCGCCTCTTGCCGTGTGGACCCCTCCAGGCGAAAGACGTGCGGCAATTGGCCCACCCTCGCACTCTTCGAGCCTGACAGTATGCTTCTTTCCTGCCGCCTCAGCAAGTAGGTCCGAGGTTGGTCACACGCCGTGCCCATGTCCATCGGTACTCTGGACCACTACGTAGCAGGTCTATGATGGATCCCTTGTTCGCTGACGCGACATACATTGCGGCATAGCTCATCAGATCCGGTTGTTCTCTGCCTTCGTCTTCGTTCTTTCCGCTTTTCCGATCGCAGGGCAAACGTTGCTCGTTCAACCCTATCTCCAAGATGCCGAGCCTAACCGTATGGCGATCCTCTGGGAGACTACGGCGGGCAGCGAAAGCACCGTGCAGTGCGGGTTGACCAACGCGCTTGGCAGCACGGCGTCCGGCACCACGTTCATCAGTTCCGGTACCCACCAGATGCACACGGTGACCATCAACGGCCTTAACCCCGCCACGCTCTATCACTCACGGGTGCGGCCACCTCCAGCATCTTCCGCTTCAAGACACCCGCTCTGGCCTCGGCCGAACGGGAGACCAACATCGTGGCCATGAGCGATAGGCAGCGCGACAACGGGCTGCCGAACAAGTTCTGGGAGGTGGTCCACAATGGCGTCATCGATCATGTCACCGACTCCATGGGGCCCGACCTCAGCAGCGAACTCGCCATGGTGTTGATCCCGGGCGACCTTGTGGATAACGGTACCAATTACGCCAGTTGGAAGACCACGTTCTTCGACCCCGCCAACCCGCTCTTCAGTTATGTGCCGGTGTACCCCGTGCTGGGCAACCACGAGAACGATACGCCGAACTACTTCAACTACTTCCAACTGCCCACGAACGGGACTACGGGATTCTTGGAGCATTGGTGGTACAAGGACCATAGCAACGTCCGCATCATCGGGCTCAATAGTAACAGCGGCTATCGTATCCAAGTCCAATTGGATTGTTTGGATGGCGTTCTTGCCTCTGCCGCTACGGACCCCACTATCGATTTCGTATTCGCGCAACTTCATCACCCGCACCACAGTGAGTTGTGGATCGACGGCAACACGGATTACACCGGCCAAGTGATCACCCGCATGGAGCAGTTCAGCACCAGCAGCGGCAAACCGAGCATCCACTTCTTCGGCCACACGCATGCCTATTCGCGCGGGCAAAGCCGTGATCATAGCCACGTGATGGTGAACGTTGCCACGGCGGGCGGTAACATCGATTACTGGGGTGAATTCGCGCAGATCGACTACCCGGAATTCAACATCAGTGATGATGAGTACGGGTTCGTGCTCGTGGAGGTAGAAGCCGGTGCCGCCCCCCGATTCACGTTGAAACGCTTCAGTTCGGGCGATGCCACGAATGTGGAGGACAACACCTTGGAGGACCTCATGACCGTGCGCCGCAACAACAACGGCCCCATGACCCCTGTGGCATTGTTCCCGGTAGCATCGGACGTGGTGTCCCCGGATTGTGTGGTGTTGAAAGCGAACACCTTCTTCGATGCGGATGGAGATGCACACGGTGATACGCACTGGTAGGTAAGCACCAGCGCAGCCAACTGGACCACTCCCGTTGTGGATAGCTGGCGCCAATACCAGAACTGGTACAATGCAGTGAACACCCAAGCCAATGATGACCTAACGGACGAGCGCGTCACCGGCCTATTGCCGAATACCAACTATGTATGGCGTGTGCGCTACCGCGACCGCAGCTTGGAATGGAGCGAATGGTCCACGCCAACGACCTTTCAGACCGGACTTTCCAATACAGGCCCGAACCTCCTCGCGAACGGAACAGCGGAGAACGGGACCACAGGGTGGACAGCTACGGCCGGGGTGATCGAATCGGTCACGGCCGGTGAGTGCAACGGTATTTCGCCCTACTTGGGCACGCGCTATTTCGCCGTGGGCGGTATTTGTACGGACAACGCGATCGGCCGTGCGGTCCAGGTGGTCACTGTAGCGAACAATAGCGCGATCATCGATGCTGGGGAAGGTGTGATGCGCTATGGCGGCTGGTTCGCCAATTGGCAAGGCAGCGACGTGCCGAGGATGGCCCTTGAATTCCTTTCCGCGACCAGTTCAGTACTTGGTACCGCTCCAGAGATCGGTTCCAACACCGGTACATGGACCCGGGTGCAAAGTGATGTCCCCATGCCCATTGGTACGCGGTCGGTGCGTGTCATCCTTACCGGAACGAGGCAGTCAGGAAAGGACAACGATAGCTACATGGACGAACTGTTCGCGCATGTGATCATTGGTGCCGCGTGCAGCGGACCGTACGTGCATGTTCCCGTGCGTACCTTCTTGCAAGGCCCCTATATCGCAGGCCAGGAGCAGATGCGCGATGACCTACGGGTGCAAGGGCTCGTGCCTCTGAACGAGCTATTCACTGCGCTGGGTCTCGACCATGTTGGGGGCGGAGGAGGAGAGACCATCAACGCAAGCGTGCTTCAGGCCACTGGTATGAATGCGGTGGTCGATTGGGTGCTCTTGGAATTGCGCACGGGAACGGCGTCCTCTACCGTTGTGGGTACGCGCTCCTGCCTGCTCCTGAGCGGTGGTGATGTTGTGGACAAGGATGGTGTCTCAGTGCCGCGCATCGTCGCCCCGCCGGGTGACTATCGCATTGTAGTGCGGTATCGCAACCACTTTGCGGTCATGACCGCAGAAGCCCTCACATTGGGCTCTTCGCTCACGGCCGTTGACCTCAGCGACCCCTTGGTGCCGGTCTACGGCGCAGGTTCCATGACGGTGCAAAGCGGGTCCGCTTGCAGTGGAGCGGCGATGTGAACCTTGATGGGGCCCTGAAATATGCCGGTGAGGCCAACGATCGGGATCCGATCCTTCAGCAGATCGGGGGCATCGTTCCTACGGCGGTCGCCACAGGATATCACAGCACCGATGTCAACCTGGACGGCGTGACCAAATACGCGGGTTCTGGAAATGATCGGGATGCGATCCTTTTCAACATCGGCGGTGTCATCCCTACCAATGTGCGGTACGAACAGTTGCCCTAGTTCTCCGTCCCACTGAAGGCGAACCGCACGATGTTCGCTCCCATCTGCAAGGCTTTGGTGCGCATGGCCTCGCTGTCGCCGTGCACGCCAGCATCTTCCCAGCCATCGCCCAGGTCGCACTCCACATCGTAGAAGCAGATCAAGCGCCCCTCCCAGAACAACCCATAGCCGCGTGGAGGTTTGCTGTCGTGCTCATGCACTTTGGGAAGACCTTGCGGGAAATCGAACTTCTGGTGGTAGATGCCGTGTGCGAAGGGCAGCTCCAAGAACTCCAGTTCAGGAAATGCGCGCTTCATCATCGGGCGGATGAACGGGTCCAATCCGTAGTTGTCGCTGATGTGCAGGAAGCCGCCACCGATCAAGTACGTGCGCAGGTTCTCTGCATCTTGCTGGCTGAAGACCACATTGCCGTGGCCTGTCATGTGTACCAATGGATACGCGAATAGGTCAGGGCTGCCCACTTCGACCACCGGAACTTCCGGGTTGATCTCCATGCCCATCTGCTGGTTGCAGTACTTCACCAAGTTGGGGACGCTGGTCGGGTTGCCGTACCAATCGCCACCACCGTTGTACTTCAGCACAGCGATCTGGAAGGAGCCCTGGGGGAAGGTGGAAATGTGGAAATGCAGGAAGGTGAAAAGCAGAAGGAGCCGGAACATGGGACGAAGTTACCGCTGCTGTGCGAGGCTCATCCACGCGCATGCGGCCAGCGCGGCCGTTTCGGTGCGCAAGCGTGCATGGCCAAGAGCCACCGCTCGGGATCCGTTCTTCCGAAGGAGCGCCGCTTCCTCACTGGTAAGATCGCCCTCGGGGCCTATGAAGAGCACTACAGGGTCCGATGAAGAGTACGAGGTCATCAATGGCGTGTGCTGGCCTTCGCACCAGCCGAAGAAGCGCTGCACGGGCAGTTCTTCCTTCAGTAGGTCCTTCAGTGTGGTGGTCGCATCGATCTTGGGCAACCAACTGCGTTGGCTTTGTTTCATCGCGGAAACCGCGACACGTTCCAACCGGTCCACACGCAGCCTGCTGCGTTCGGTGCGCTCCGTCATGAGTGGTGTGATGCGGTCCACACCGATCTCCACGGCCTTCTCCACGAACCATTCGTACCGGTCCATTTGCTTCGTTGGTGCCACCGCCAGATGGATACGGGCCTGCCGTTCCGCAGGATGTTGAACGCGTGCTAGGATATTGGCCAGTACACCGCGCTTGGTGATCTCTTCGATGGATGCTTCAGCGCGTTGGCCTTTGCCGTCCAACAGACCGATGAGCTCACCGACCTTGAGGCGTAATACCGATGATGCGTGGTGCGCTTCCTCTTCTGGAAGTTGCACCATGTCGGTGATCAGGTCAGGGCAATGGAACAGGTGCATCGGGGAAAGTGGAGCGGCTGCGATCGAGCCGGATGAAAAGGAACAAGGCTAGTCCAAAGATCAGCAGGAATGTGAGCGAAGCCGCACCGGGTGACAGGCCGACCATCACAGGCCATTGGTGTCCTGTCCAGTTCCCAGCCCGAAGAGCGGGAAGGAGTATGTTCCCGATCGGCTCGGCGACATCGCTTGGCATGGCGCCCCACACGGTGTTCTTGGCGGCGATCGCAAGTGCCAGTCCAAGTGTGCCCAGCACTGCGAATCCCCATCGGGCCCATCCAAGGTCCGGGATCTTCGGTAGACCAGCGATCAATAGCAGCGCAGCGATCACGGTGATGTGACGTGGGCCGAATGCCCAGCCACCCCACCACATGGTGTGCGCACTGATCATCACGAACAACAGGAGGGAGGGCACCACCAGCGGATGCATCAGCCATTGCTTCAGACTTCGTTGGCCGCGTGTTATGGCGATGATCGCGAGCACCGTTAGCGGTGCATACCAGAACAGGCCACGGTAGGGTCCCCATAGCAACCCGATCAATGCACGCCAGCCAGGTGCTACGATCCCGAGCACACCGCGTTGCTCTCCGTACGATGCCACTTGCGAATATGGCAGGGCGAACGGATCACCGGTAATGGCGTTGTTCAATATGAGCAGTAGAACAACTCCCGGCAGTCCGCCGATGCAGGTGAGGAGAACAACGGACCAACGCGACCGCATCACGTCCTGCAACAACCAGATCAAAGGGAACACGATCAACGAGTATTCGCACAGCACTGCAGCACTGATCCATACAGCGCTGATCACCGGTCGTTGCCGTTCACGCGCGAGCCAAGCAAGTACCGTACACAAAGCCGCCGGCAAGTGACCGAAGGACGTCCCGCTGTAAACGAAGAGGAAGGAGCCGAAGAATGCGACGGCTGATACGGTCATCGGCCATGGGAATGAAGCACGTGATCGTGAGCGCCGATAGGCCAACAACACCAGCAGCGCGAACGGAATACTTCCGCATAGAAAACCGCTCAAAGGCACAAGGCCATTGGGGAGCTGCCCCGATGTTCCATCAACAATGAGCCCGGTCGTTCTCGCCATCCAGTAGAACGGAACGACGAACAAGGCAGGCAGTGGTGCCTTTTCAGAATAGTAGTGACCATCCACCAACGCCTTGTCCTTCGTCAACCCTTCGTACGGATCGATGCACAAGGTCCCATTTTGCACTACGGCCACCACCATGGCCACGCGGCTTGCGGTATTGTCGCCGAGGGAATCGTCCAAGTGCCAACTGCTAAGCACGAGAACGATCAGAAAGAACACCAGGGCCCGTTTGCGTTCCAACATCGTGCGCTCGATAGGACCGTTGCCGTGTTCCTTATTGGCCGATGGGATCCTTCCGGAAGTCCAGCTTGTAGAAATGGAAGTCCGGGCTATGCAGGTCGATCTTAAAGCCCGTCACCTTGTGGTCCGTGTCGAAACTGAAGGTCACGTAACCCGGCTCCAGGAAGGGATCTGCGTGTTCCCATTGCCAGGTGTCGTAGTGCCAATGCAGCAGTTTTCCGCTGAAGAGTTCTTTGGCCGGGTCCAAGGTCAACATCGGCTGGCCGTCCACTTCTTGGATGCTCGCAGTACCATACACTTTATCGGTATATGTGCCTTTTAGTACAGTGGCATCGGCGCTTGGTGTCGTGCCTTCTACGTGGGCTAGAGTGCGATCGGCCAAACGCTTCGCATTGCGCTCATCGCGGCGCTTCAGGCGCGGTAGCATGTTGGCAACGGGGTCGGCCTTGCCATCCCCCAAGTAGAGATCGAGGATCTTGTTCGTCACCGCGAATACGCTGCTGCTCTCGCCATTTCCGAGCGCGATCACGGCGAGGTCCTTCTCCGGCACCACCGCATGGTTGAGGACGAAGCCCGGCATACCACCACTGTGCGTGATCACTTGATAGCCATTGTTCTCTTCGATGAACCACCCCAATCCTGCTCCTTCCCCGCCCATAGGCAGGTGCGACGTGGTGATCATGCTGTAGGTCTCCGGTGTGATGAACGGCTTGTCCATCACCGCTCCCTCGTTGGCCCACATGGCATCCCATTTCGCGAGATCGGTGACGGTGCTGATCACACCGCATGCGCCATCGGCTCCTTGCAACGCTTGGTACGGCATGCTTTTCTGCGGGGCGGAAGGATCCTGTCCTTTGCGTACGTGGGGCAAGGCAACGTCCGTCATGCTGGCCAGATCCGCGGTCTCCACGCGGCTACGATCCATGCCCATGGGTGCGAAGATGCGCGTGGTGATGAACTGGTCCCAAGTCATTCCGCTCACGCGTTCCACCAGTTGGGCAGCAGCGATGAACATCAGGTTACTGTATCCGAATTCATCGCGGAAGGGCAGCGTCATGGGTTCTTTGCCATGGCGCGCAAGGATCTCCTTTTGATCATAGTTCGTCCCGTACCACAACAGGTCGCCATCGAAGGTGATCCAACCGCTGCGGTGGCACAAGAGGTCCTTCACCAGGAAATGCTCGGTGATGTACGCATCCGGTGTTGCGAATTCCGGAAGGTGTTGCTTCACCGGGTCGTTCCAGTCCAATTTGCCCTCGTCAACCAACAAGCCAACGGCACAGGTGGTGAACGCCTTGCTCATGCTGGCGCAGTAGAACAAAGAATTCGCTGTGACCTTATCCGGTTTGGCCAGATCGAGCTTGCCGTAGCCTTTGCTCCACAGCAATTGGCCATCCTTCACGATGCCGACGGCCAAGCCCGGTTGATCGAACTTCACCAGCGCATCGGCGATGTATGCATCGAGCTTCTTCAGATCAGGGCCCTTCGATTGGGCAAGGAGGGATCCCGGTAAGGAAAGAGCTGACAGCAGGAGGATGTGAAGGCGGTTCATGGTGCGAAGGTCTACATCCGTTCGATCGCTTTCTAGGCTACCGGACCATTGCTGGTCTTGCCGAGGCTCCTATCTTGTCCAAAGACCCCACCAGCCATGTTCGTACGATGTTCATTCGTGATCTTCCTTGGCCTGACGTCCGGCTTCACCCTGGCCCAGCCGCAGAAGCCCTCCCGCTTGGAAGCAACGCGATCGGCGTATGCGGCATGGGAGCAGCAAGCCGCGCATGCCGCTGGTGATACTGTAGGGATCTGTCTGCTGAACGACTTGACGATCATGTACATGATGCATGGTTGGGCGGACAGTGTCATGCTGGTTTCGCAAAAGGCGGTCCTTCTAGGAGAACGAATAGTGGAGGAGGAAAAGGGTAAGACACGGGAAATGGTCCTTCGGGGTAAGTGGGGCACCGCCATGGATCTGCGGTGCTCGATGTTGATCGGCAATGGAGATCCTGTTGGAGGTGTCGCGTTGGCGCGAAAGTCGCTGCTGAATGCCGAACTGTTGCACAAGGCCAAGGCGGCCGGTGACTTATCGCTGATGCAGTCCGCACTGCGCCACCTCGCGCACGGCTTCCATGTGATCGGTTATGATAGTGTGGCTTTGGGTTGGAGTTATCGGTATCTACAGGGTTTGGATCGTTCCAGTTCAGAGGAGATCGCGATGGCTTACATCCAACACGCGGCCATCCAACAGGGCACCGGCCGCACGGATAGTGCTTTGTATTTGCTGCGGACTGCCCTGCGCATCAATGATCCAGAGCGATCTCCCGTCAATCATCTGGATATTTGCTACGGGCTCGCTAAGATCCACCTGCAACAAGGAGCGAGCGATTCGGCAAGGCACTATGCCATCATCGGTCGCGTAGTTCTGGCCACGGTCCCCGAGGAAATGACCTTCCAGATGTGGGGCTTGTTGGAGGGCCAGCTTGCCTTGTTGGACGGTCGGCCGTTGGATGCGCTGCGCAGGTTCCAACTCGCGGATTCGTTGGGTGCCCTCACCGATGACCCTGTGATCACCGGTGGGTCCGATCGCTTGATGGCCGTTACGTACGGTGTGCTGGGCAACGTACCCGAAGCGTTGGCCCATTCCTACCGAGCACTTCATAGGGTGCGGCGGGAACTGGGGGTGGACAAGGTGCAGAAGCTCGCCATGGCCCAAGCCGAGATGGTGAAGGAGAAGGAGATCGCGCTCCAAGCCCTTGAGATCCGCGAGAAAAGGCGTAGCCGCGATCTGGCACGCATGGGCACCGGCGTTGCGATCGTCCTTGCTGGCTTATTGGCCGGATGGGTGGTGCAAGGCCGCCGGAATACCGCACGCCTCAGGTCGATCAATGCAGCTTTATTGCAAACACAGGCACAGCTGGTGGTAAGCGAAAACGAACGGGCCACGGAGGCCGTGCGCACGCGTATAGCACGGGACATACACGATGAACTGGGCAGCGAACTCACACGTCTTTCCTTGATCAGTGACCGGTTGCGTGGTGGTGCCGGTCAGGATGATGGACGTGCCCCGATGCTCAAGGACCTGGCCGATGGCGCAAGACGCGTTACACATTTGATGAGCGACGTGGTCTGGGCCGTTGATCCCGTTGCCGATACTGCGCAGGACCTTCTGGACCGCATCACCGATACTGCTATGCGTTTGGTGGATGGTGGTGCGGTCAAGTTGAAGTTGGACCTTCAGGCCGAATCTCCGGAACAAAGGTTGGGACCTGAGCAGAAACGCGACCTCCATCTGGTTGCGAAGGAAGCGTTGAACAATGCGATCAAGTACGCCAGTGCATCAACGATCGAAGTGATGCTCCACCTGCGCCACGACGGGTTCTCCTTCCGCGTGAGCGACGATGGTGTTGGCCTGCAAGAACAGGGTAGAAGCGGTCATGGTCTCGGGAACATGCGCGCCCGCATGGCACGTTTCGGTGCAGAACTTTCCATCGGCAGCATCGATGGCGGCGGTACCATGGTGGAAGCGGAAGGGGAGTTCGCCGCTGTTCCGGCATAAGTGCCGGACACCGACCTATTCCGGTGGCCCCTGTTCCTCCTCCTCGACCTTCTTCAAGCCTTTCAGCTCCGTGGTCATCGTCACGCCTTCCAGTACTTCGATGTCCAAACCATCGCTGAGACCGGTCTTGACGAACGTCTTTTTCCAACCTTCGCCGTCCTTCACATCCACGAACGCGCTATCGCCTTGGGTGTTGAAGGTGACGATCCCTTCGGGCACCACCATCGCGCTGTCCTTGCGTTCGAGTACGATGTCGGCGTTGGCACTGTATCCCGCACGTAGCGTCTGTCCTTCGTTCAACTTCACCGCTGCGCGGATCTCGAACTGGATGGCGCCCTGGTCCTCCACACCTTTTGGTGCGATGTACTCGAGTGCAGCATCCCATTTCGTGTTGGCAACGGCACCTACCGTCAGTACCACGGGCATTCCCAGCTTCACCTTCCCCACTTCGCTTTCGTCCACCTTCCCTTGGAAGATCAAGTCGGTCATGTCGGCAATGGAGGCGATCGTCGTGCCCTCGTTGAAGTTGTTCCGTTCGATCACGCTGTTCCCCTCCTTCACCGGTACATCCAGCACCATGCCATCGATCGTGCTGCGCACCACGGTGTTGCCCGCGCTCGTTCGACTGATCCCGTCGCGCACCACTTGCAACGCCTCTTTCGCGGCATCCAATTCTTGTTGCGCGCTCTGCAAGGCGATATCGTAGCCTTGCATTTCACTGGCGCTGATCACGCCTTTGTTGGCCAAGGGCTTGTTGCGATCGAAGGTCATTTGGGCGTTCTGCACACCGATCTCAGCGCTGCGCACGCGTTGTTCACCTTGGCTCAACGAGAGCATGTCCGGAACGATCTGGATCTGGGCCAGTGCATCGCCTTTCTTCACCTGTTGCCCCGCCTCGATGTAGAGTTCGCGGATGATGCCGCTCACCACGGGCTTGATCAGGATCTCTTTACGCGGCACGATGCTGCCGTTGGCTACGGTCTTCTTCACCAGCGCTTGCGTGTGCGGCTTCACCAGGGTGTACTCGGCGGGCTTCTCCACGCTTTTCTGGTAGAGGTACCAGAGCGTCCATACGAATAGGCCGATCCCGAGGGCGATGAAGAGGTAACGACGGATGCGTTTCATGCGTGATGGTGGTATGGGTTCAGGTTCCGCTGCGCAGGGCTTCAACGGCACGTATGCTGAGGGCGCGGCGCGCAGGCACGAGGCCGGCGAAAAGACCGCAGGTGATAAGCACGACCAAAGAGACGAGTGCGACCGTGAGGTCCACTTCGGGGCGTGAAAAGAACGGAGATTCGAACAGGGGACCTACAAGGCCGAGCAGGCCAACGCCGGAGATCAACCCGACATAACCGGCAAGGAAGGTGAGGGTGAGCGCTTCGAGCAGGATCTGCACGGTGATGTTGGTTGGCGTCGCTCCTAAACTCCGGCGGATACCGATCTCCTGTGTGCGCTCGCGCACGATCACCAACATGATGTTGCTGACCCCTATGACACCGGAGATCAGCGTGAGGATGCCCACGAACCAGCCTAGGCCCGTGATGGCCAAGAACAGGTTGTTGGTCATGTCGAACATCTCTTCCACATTGAAGCTGCCGAAGGCCAGTTCATCATCCGGATGCACCTTGTGGCGTTCGGCCATCAACTTCTTGATGTTCTTCTCCAACTCCGATGCCTTGGTCCCTTTTTGCGCTGTAATGGCGAACCAATGCACCTCGTTCATGGCGTTGAAGGCGCGCTGGAACGTGGTGAACGGAATGTAGATCGTGGCGTCCTGGTCCTCGCTCATCTCCGAGCTTGCTTTCGACCGGTGGGTGCCTATGACGCGGAAATACACCCCATTGATCTTGATAAAAGTGCCCAGCGGATCATTCGTTCCATAGAGCACATCCACCACCCGTTGACCGATCACACACACCTTGCGATCGTCGATCAGGTCCTTCTCGTTCAGGAACCGACCGCTGATGATCTCGGTTCCTTGCACTTTCAGGATGTCCGGTACGTCCCCGTTCACCGTGAACGGACCTGTCTTTCCGTTATAGGATACGTTATTGTTGCCCTGCCAACCACCCAGCTGCAAGCGCGGCGCCAACGCATCCACTCCGGGCACGTTGCGACGGATCGCCTCCACATCGCTGTTGTTGAAGGAGAAGCCACGTCCCCTAGGGAATCCCATGTACGGGATGGAAGTGCTCTGTGTCCACATGAAGCAGCTATTGCTCGCCCAGCCGCTGAAGGCACCGTTGACGCCGTTGGCAAGACCGTTCCCCGCACCCAGCATGATGATGAGCATGAAGATGCCCCAGCCGACGCCGAACGCGGTGAGGATGCTGCGCAGCTTGTTGCGGCTCAGCGTTTGCCAGATCTCGCCCCAACGATCGCTATCGAACATGTGGTTGAAGGCAAAGGGTAGGAGTGTGGCAAGGGCTCGGAGCAGGAGCAGGGGCAAGCGGGGCGGCATCTCCTGCCACCTGCTCCTGCACCTGTTCCTTGAGCTTTTTCATTCGTCGCGTAGCGCTTCAATGGGCCGAATGCTCGCCGCCCGTCGGGCAGGTATCAATCCGGCCAACGCCCCGGTAATGATCAAGAGGACCAAGGCTTGCACGGCTATGCTGATGCTCACTTCGGGGTCCTTGAACATAGGACCACCGGGCAGAATGCGCGAAATGCTCTCAAGCGTGCCAATCCCCATCAACAATCCACCGTAACCGGCCAGCGCCGTTACCACCAAGGCTTCCATCATGATCTGCGAGATCACGCTCCTGGGGGTTGCACCCAGCGCCTTCCGGATGCCGATCTCCCGCGTGCGTTCCTTCACCACGATCAGCATGATGTTGCTCACGCCCATGATCCCTGAGATGATGGTGCCGATGCCCATGATCCAGATGAACAGGTTGATCGCCCAAAAGGCCCCCGCGAATTTGGCATAGTTCTCCACGCTGTTCTGCACCCATACCGCACGCTCGTCGGTGGGGTCGAATTGATGGCGGTTGGCCAGGATGGCCCGTGCCCGTTGTGCAGCCCGTAGCGAGCCCTCCACCGTGATAGTGTGCAGTGTGAAGGCGATCTCGCTCAACTTCTGCTCACCACCGAATACGCGCTGCGCCGTGCTCAAAGGGATGAATACGGAGCTGCGGTCGTTCTGCCCACGGCCCGACTGGAACTTGTATACCCCCACCACCTCGAACGGGATGCCGTTCACCTGTACCCATTTATGCAGTGGGTCGACCTTGTCGAAGAGCTTGTCGCGGGAGTCGTTAGCCAGTATGATGACCTTGCGCCCTTCTTCCATATCCAATTCGTTGATGAAGCGGCCAGTTACAATGGTCTGGTCCTCCAAGTGGATGAATTCCGGCTCGATACCGTGAATGGAGTAGTTGCCATACTTCTCCTTGTAATTCAACAGGCTCTCCCCACGTCGCAACCGGAACTTTCCGGAACTCTTGTCCAGTTCGTCCATGCTGCGCCGCAACGCTTCCAAGTCCTCGTTGTCCAATTCCACATCCCTGTTGCTGGCGAGACCGCGATACGCCAAGCTGGTGGTCCCACCATAAATGTGGATCGCATTGATCGCATTCCCTTTGAACCCTTGTTCAAAGCCGTTCTGCAATCCGCGGCCCGCGCCAAGGAGGATGATGAGCATATAGATCCCCGTGAACACGCTCACGCCTGTCAAGATCGCGCGCAATTTGTTCTTGGCGATGTTGTCGAACACCTCGCGCCACTGTTCGCTATCGAACATCGGCGGGGTGCATGCTCAGGTCGGCGTTCGTGCTTTCGATCGATCCATCGCGCAATCGGATCACACGTTGTGTGGCGGCCGCTACTTCGTTCTCGTGCGTGACGATCACCACGGTGAGGCCCAACTCACGATTCACCGTTTTCAGCAGTTCCATGACCTCGCCGCTAGTCGTGCTGTCCAGGGCTCCGGTGGGCTCATCGGCCAGGATGATCTTCGGATCAGCGATCAAAGCGCGAGCAATGGCCACGCGTTGCTTTTGCCCACCGCTCATCTCGTTCGGCATATGGTGTGCCCAATCCTTTAGACCCACTTTATCGAGAAGGTCCAAGGCGGTGGCATTGCGCTTCGCCTTGGAAACGCCTTGGTAATAGAGCGGAAGCGCCACGTTCTCCAACGCGTTCTTGAAAGTGATCAGGTTGAAGCTCTGGAATACGAAGCCGATGTACTTGCTGCGTAGCAAGGCACTCTCCGTTTCGTTCTGGCCCTTGATCAACATGCCGTCCAGCAGGTACTCGCCACTATCATAATTGTCCAGGATCCCGATGATGTTGAGCAACGTGCTCTTGCCCGATCCCGATGATCCCATGATGCTGACCAGTTCGCCCTTGGCGATGTGCAGATCGATGCCCTTGAGCACTTGCAACACGTTGCTCCCGGTGCGATAGGCCTTTCGGATCCCTTTGAGGTCGATCATGGGCTTGTTCGGACGGGTACGAAAGTACCTGGCTGTCGTGGAAGGACGGGATACCTTACATGAACGGTGGAGCCGAAGTAGGAATGGCCAAGGGTGCCGTTGGTAAAGGATCCGGAGCGTTCAAGCCCTGCGGAAGACCAGGTCGAAGAAGCTGCGGTCCACATGGATCTCCTGCAGCACGCCGTCCTTGTATGAGTAGTTGTTCACCTTTTCGCCCGGTAAGGTGAGGCGGTACACACCGGCAGAAGTAAGTTCCAAGGGACAGTACTTCAGCACACTTTCCACGAAGATGGTCCGCTGGCCTATGGGTTCTTCGAAATACATCCGGGCCGTGGTCCATTCCACCGCCGCTTTGCACAGGAAGCGTTGATCGGGGTGTACGAAACAGTGGACCTCTTCTTCGGACTTGTGCATGCGGCTAGAATCGCGCAGCGTGCCGTTCACCGACATGTTGGTGTGGCAGGAGATCAGCGAGCCATCCACATACTCCGTAGCCGCAACGCTTTTCACGATCTGCTTCCAGATGATGTCGAACTCTGAATAGGAGGTCATCAGGTACGTGGTACGATCACCAGCGATGGCGCGAGAAGCTAGGATCTTACCCACCACAGCGTCACCCTTCAGCACATCGAACTGGCTCTTTTGTGCGGCCGACCGTTCAATGACGGCCAGCAGGATCACTGCTGTAGCGATCGTCTTGATCCATGTGACGGAGAGGCGGAGCTGCTGCACGGAGGGTAGGAACGCCCTCAAGGTAGGTCGAAGTGCCATGGTAAATGGAAGTTTCTACTTCCATGACAGCCTCCGTCCTTGGAACCCCTATCCGGCAAGTGGTTTTTCCACAGTTGAAGCGGTTCGTTCGGTTTCGTCGCGGATGTGTTCCAACACCCGTCCATGGATGCGGTGCAGGATGGCATCGCTCCACAGCCTCCAGTACCAGGCGGGCCAGATATCGTGCGTGTACCATGTAGTACCCTCCAACAGCGTACGTCCATCGGCCTGTTCGATCAATTTGAACTGCCCGTTCCGGCTGCGGAAGAAACCGTCCACGTGCGGTGCATCGATCTGTTCGTAGATGGTCAGTTCGGTCATCGGCGGCGGGTCGTCCAACACGTCGAATGCCAGCAAATGCGGCTCGTTCCACACCGTAATAGGTTCCACGAAGGGGCCTGTGTTGAACTGGCAGAACCGGCAAGCTCCCACACCCGTGCCCTCGATCCGGGCCTCCACCGGGTAACTGATCCCTGCCCGGAAAAGCAGCTCATCCGGTTCTTCCATCCGCGAGAATGCCACGAGTTCGTTCCACACCAATTGCGGTGGCGCATGGACCAGTACGCTCGTGATCACCGGGAACAAAGGCGTTTGCGCAGGGTATGTGGCTTCGAAGGCCGTCAACCCCGGTGCCGATAGCACGAGCAGCGACATGGCCGTGGCCCCACCCGGCGTGCGTTGGGAAAGGGCGTGGCCCACCAAAGCTCCCGAAAAAGCGATCGCGTACACGATCGGCGCGGCCATCACGATGCACAAGATGCCTTCCATGGCGAACAGGAAGATCGCGGCCAGTGCGATGGTGACCGTGAGCATCGCAATGCCCAAGCTCTGGCGTAAGGAACGCGTATGGGCGTGGTTGTACAGGTACGCACTCACGGCGCCCAGCACGAAGGGCAGACCGATGAAGAGGGCCAAGCCGTAGTCCTCCAACATCCGCACATTCAGGAAGCCGAGCGGCAATACCAATAGCACGGCAAAGAAGATGGAGGCAATAGCGTTGCCCACGCGGGTCCTTGGTAGGATACGGTCCAGCCATACTTGGCGTGGTATGTCCAGGGCATTGACATGCGCCAGGGTAGGCACGACGGCCAATGCGGTGAACAGGAAGAGCCGTACAACTGGAAGGATCATGAGCATTCCGATCCATCGGTTCCAGCCCGCGTCACGGGCACGGTGTACGGACAGGAGCACCAGCACCACGGTGAGGACCACATGCACGACGAGCGTGGTCCACAGCTGCGGACCATCGATCGCGATCAAGCGGAACGGATCCAAGAAGTGCCAAGCATCCGGGAACACGAATAGCCCGCCGGAGGATGCCATTGTTCTAAGCAGCAGATAGGCCGCCGCAAGTGCGATAGTGGTCCAGATGACGTAAGGGAGGCGTTTCATCGGTAACGAAGTTGTGGTTTGCTGCGGATCACTTGGTTCTCTAGGCTTACACAGTCACTACTGCCCCCGGTGTCAACGGGCAGTTCTCCACGCTTTTTTTGCGACTGCGGAAGAAGGAGCAGGCAGCTGAGGAGGTTGAGGTCCATGGCCGGTTGTCTTATCTAAGTTTCAGGAAATAATGAAACATTACAACAAAAGAACAGCTTCACCGGAGCAGTGTGGAAGCCGCTTTCAAGAACCATTGCACATCGCTGCGCGTGCTCCGTTCCAGCACCGCATCGATCCGGCTCGTTAGGTCATGCAGGTCGGCTGCCATCTGCTTGAAGGCTTTCGTTTCGGCACTGGTGCCGCTCGTCTGCTTCAACTCACCGAGGAACCGCACCATGGGCTCCAACTCACGCTTCTTACGTTCGCGGGTGATGTGTGTGGCCACCTTCCAAACGTCCTTTTCCGCCTGGAAGAACTCGCGCCGTTCGCCGGTCTTCAAGATGCGGTCCACCAAATGCCAGTCTATCAAGGCACGCAGGTTCATGTTCGCATTGCCCCGGCTGATGTTCAACTGGTCCATCACATCCTCGGTGCTCAGCGGTTCCGGGCTTACCAGTAACAGCGCATGCACTTGGGCCATGCTTCGGTTTATCCCCCATTGGCTTCCGAAGGCGCCCCAGGCTTGAATGAACTTGTCCTTGGCTTCGGGGAGATCCATGGTGCTAGCTGCTATGCCACAAATATATTCCAACCAGTTTCAAACTTCCAAATAATTATGAAAGATACATACCCGTCAGGTCTGGACCAGTTGATGATCGGGTATTTCGGCCGATATCCAAAGGATGAGCGCTCAGGAGTTCGGTCAGGAGACCGGCAGGCCACCTGCATGGGCCATGCGGATCGGATCCCGTGGGGGGGGCAGGCGTAGCTCTATGGTAATGGCATGACCGGCCCATGGTCCGGATTCAGCCCTGATGAAATGGCTCCGGAAACGAAAGGAGAAATGGTCCCGCATGAGAATTGGGCGGATCACGGTGCTTCGAGCTATGCCAGCGGTGATCATTGGTTATGAACAAGTTCGATAGCCCACATAGTTTAGACGTATTCCAAACAACACGATCAACCATGCTATGTGGGCATTGTGCGCGGGTAGATCGCTTTGAATAGCGGGTTGGTCGAATGGTGGAGATGATAGGGGCGATCCGATCCACGGACATCCTTACCTTGCCTTCGATGAGAAGCATCTCCGCTTGCATACTTGTTGTGCATGTCCTGCTTACATCCTTGACACCGGCAGGGCTGGCCGAACTATTCCGCGCTCCGGCACTCGCGGATCATTATCAGGAACATTGGGCGGAGACGTGCGGTGCGATCACATGGGGTGATTTTCTGATCATGCACTACACCGATACGGACCATGAGGATCAGGATGGTCGACGTCATGGACACCTTCCGTTCCACGGTCGTTCAACTGCAGGCGGTGTCTTCCTTTTAAGTGCCGCACCACTCGTGGTGCCGTGTGTGGTCAACCTCCCCGAGATCCGTGCGCAAATGACCATGCGATCTTGCGGGAACTGGCCAGGCCGTTCAGTCTTCCATCCGCCGAAGGCGATCGGTTGACCCAAGCGTAGGCAGGAACACCTGCTGCGTGGACAAGCACCCACTGCAACGCAGTAGGTCTTGGGCATTCGTCAACCGTTCAACTCTCCTCATGCGGATCCTTTACGCTACTGCTTTCAAAGTGATCATGCTGCTTTCCATATCCAGTGTCACATCCAACTTGACCGCACAATGCACGTGGTACACCATCACGGTAACGGATGGTGTCGGGGCCCCGGACGTCACTTGGGAGCTTATCGATGCCATGGGTGTAACGTGGACAAGTGGGAATGCTCCTTGGGTAGAAGACATCTGCTTGCCCGATGGCTGCTACACCTTGTTGATGTACGACAGCAACAGCAATGGGTGGGGTGACATCGACTGGTTCATCCAGGATTGGACAGGCGACTTCGACTTCGATACGAATCTGGCTGATGGCCCGCATGGCACGGCGACCTTCGTTCTGGGTGCCGATCAGCCCTGCGATCCCGCCAATGGCGGAGGTTGCCCAATTGGTACCACCACGTTGCAATTCATCGTCAGCAATGGCAGCATGCCTGCGGATGTTTCCTGGGACTGCACATGGAACGGCACGGTGATCGCAAGCGGTGGCGCCGGGTACAACGACACACTTTGCTTAAGTGATGGCTGCTTTGTGCTGTACATGGTGGACGCGGCTTCCAATGGTTGGAACGGGGCCACGTATACGTTGAAGTATTTCGGAGGTGCCGTCCTGTACACCGGTACGTTGGCCGCTGGCGGCGTGGATTCAGTGCTCATCTCCATCGGTGGGGTGACCTGCTCCTGGGGTGGAGGTGGTGGTCCGGGACCTGGTCCAGGTGGTGGTTGTGGCACCGTGGTACACAGCGGTGATCCCGGTGCTGACTGCCCCACCGTGCTCTGCGTTTGCGATCCGTTCACCTTTCCGATACGGCCGAGCGGTTTCGGTAGCATTGATGAAATACCTCCAGCGGGGTCCATCTCCAATCCCGCCTTCGGTGGTGGTATTCCACCGCCGCCTTGGGGTGGAATGGACTTCGGATGTTTGCTGGCCGGTGAACTGAACAGCAGTTGGATGATGATCACCATCAGCACGCCGGGCAACCTTGGGTTCGGTTTTGGCTTGGGTGGACAGCAAGTAGGTTTCTACGATTGGGCCATGTGGCCTTACACTGGGGCTGCCACCTGTACCACCATCTTCAGTGATGTCCTCCCTCCAGCGCGATGCGTGTGGAATGCCGTGCCATATGGCGGAACAGGTCTGGCGAATACGATCCCACCCGGTGGTGATCCGGGTAACTTCGCACCCGAACTTCCTGTGCTGGCAGGCCAGCGGTTCATCATCTGCTTGAGCAATTGGAGTTTTGTGACCACGGACGTGACGCTCGATTTCTTCGGGTCTGCGTCCATCTCGTGTATCCCTGAATTGCTGCCTGTTGAATTGATGGCGTTCGGGTCCAGTTGCGAAGAGGATGGCATCGTGATCCAATGGTCCACGGCTTCGGAGCAACAGAACGATCACTTTGATGTGGAGCGCAGCTCAAATGGTATGGATTGGGAGATCATTGGAACAGTTGAAGGAGCAGGTTACTCGCAGCAACGCGTGGATTACACCTTCCGCGACGATGACCTGCGGCCTGCCGGTACCTACTACCGATTGCGCGAAGTGGATACTGCGGGGGAGGGAGTGTTTTCCGACATCATCCACGAACAAGGATGCGGCACCGACCTCATCCTGCGCCAGTGGCTCATCGACGGCACAGGGAAACGCTGCGGAACATGGCCAGCTCCTTCTGGGGCGATGGCCGACGGTATATACCTGCTCCGCACTGAGTATGTCGATGGAAGGATCCGTACCAAGAAGCTCGCGATCGTGCGACATTGAGGAGTATGACGAACGGAACCACACCAGCACTGATCTACTAAAACACGCACTTGAAGCACCTGCCTGCCTGATCGTAACTCCATGACACGAACCACCCATACCATCTACATCGGCGTTATGTCGGTCATCGTACTGATGGTAACAGCCTATCTGACCTATGTGGGGTATTCCTATTACCAACTTCCGCTGGAGGAACGGTTCTATCATCCGCAGCATGATTGGTTCAAGCCCAGTGGAGCCTATGGTCATGGCATAGGTATCCTCGGCACGTTGATGATCCTCTTCGGTGTGGTCCTGTACATCGCACGCAAACGGTACAACTTCATGGTGAAGCAATTCCGGCTGAAGTACCTGCTGGAGTTCCACATTTTCCTCTGCACGTTGGGACCGATCCTGATCCTGTTCCATACGGCCTTCAAGTTCGGCGGGTTGGTCTCCGTAGCGTTCTGGAGCATGGTCGCGGTGGTGGCCAGCGGGGTCATCGGCCGTTTCATCTACATCCAGATACCGCGCACGATCGAAGGCCGTGAGCTCAGCTTGAATGAGGTCAAAGGCATGCGGTCCGAACTGGCCACTACGTTGGAACGTACCCTGGGTTCCGATCAAGGCCTTATCCCGTTGTTGGCTTCCGCTTCCTCCGGTCGCGACGGCACCCGCAAAGGGTCGTTCGTCTCGCTATACCTCGAAGAGCGTCGCACGGTCCAAGCCATTCGTTCTTCGTTGAAGACCCGCAATGTGGCCATGGAAGAGCGCTCTTCCATCATCCGCATGGTGAAGGAGGAGTTTGCGCTTTCGCATCGCATCGGGCGATTACAGACCATGCAGCAGTTGTTCAAATACTGGCACGTGGCGCACCTGCCGTTCGCGTTGATCATGCTTATCGTGCTGATCATCCATGTGGCGGTGACATTGGCATTCGGCTATCGTTGGATCTTCTGATGGAAGTGCTCATTGAACAAATAGTGATCTATGGTTCGGTGATCCTGCTCTGCGGGCTCACCATCTTCTTCTACATGCGCAGCCTGAAGAAGAAGTCGGACATCGTGGAGAAGAAGGTGGCGAAGGCCAAGGAAGAAGGCATGTTCGAGCCGGTTTCCCTGCATCCGTACATCGATCTGAACACCTGTATCGGGAGCGCTGCTTGTGTGGCCGATTGCCCGGAAAAGGATATCCTCGGCATCGTGGATGGCAAGGCCACGGTGATCCTCGCCAGCAATTGTGTGGGGCATGGTGCGTGTTTCCATGCCTGTCCCGTTCAGGCAATTTCATTGCGCATCGGCACCGAGACACGTGGTATCGACCTGCCGCATGTGGACCAGACCTTCGAGACGAACATCAAGGGGATCTTCATCGCCGGTGAGCTTGGCGGCATGGGGTTGATCAGGAACGGCGTTGAGCAGGGGAAACAGGCCATGCAGAACATCGCGGGTGCCAAGAGACCCAAGGCGGAAAATGTGCTCGATGTGGTGATCATCGGCGCCGGACCGGCCGGTATCTCGGCTACGTTGGAAGCGAAGAAACAAGGCCTGACCAGCGCCACCTTGGAACAGGATTCACTCGGAGGGACCGTGTACACGTTCCCGCGATCGAAACTCGTAATGACCTCACCGATGGATCTCCCTTTGTACGGGAAGGTCAAGCTGTTCGACACCTCAAAGGATGAACTCCTACAGCTCTGGCGGAAGGTGATCAGTGAACAAAAGATCGAGATCACCGAGAACACGAAGGTGGATTCCATCGTGCCCCAGAAGGACGGCACCTTCAAGCTGTCCACAAATGTGGGGAAAGACTACCTCTGCAACAACGTGCTGCTCGCCATCGGCCGGAGGGGAACGCCTAGGAAACTGGGCATACCGGGCGAGGAGTCGACCAAAGTGGCCTACCGGTTGCTGGAACCTGAGAACATTTCCGGAAAGAAGGTGGTGGTGGTGGGCGGTGGCGATGCCGGTGTGGAGTCCGCCATGCTGTTGATGAACGAGAACGAGGTCCTTTTGGTCAATCGCAACGAGAACTTCGCTGGCATCAAACCCAAGAACCGTGAAGCGGTGAACGCTGCGATCGATGCAGGGAAGATGAAGGCCGTTTATAAGGCCAACTTGGTCTCGATCGCGCCGGACTCCGTGCTGTGCAAGGTGGGTGAGGACACGCAGCAACTGGCGAACGACCTTGTCTACATTTTTGCCGGCGGCGAACTGCCTACTGGTTTCCTGCAGAAGGCCGGTATCGAGATCACCAAACGGTTCGGGCATATCGTGAAGAAGCACAAGTGAACACCCTGAGGACATATCTCCTGCTTGTGCTTGCGGTGCTCGCGTCGGGTTCATTCGCGCAATTGTCGCCCGGCGACCTCACCACGGCCCACGCCAAGTTGGAGGGCATGAGCAATTGCACCCAGTGCCACGATCTGGGCAACAAGGTGACCAACGCCAAGTGTCTGGAGTGCCACAAGGACATCAAATCGCTCCTTACGCAGAAGAAGGGCTACCATGCCAGCAAGGACGTGAGGGAGAAGGACTGCTTCACCTGCCACAGCGAGCACCATGGCCGCAAGTTCGAGATGGCCCGTTTCGAAGAGAAGACCTTCGACCACGGCCTTACCGGATATCCCTTGAAAGGGGCGCACAAGCCGGTGGATTGCCGCGAATGTCACAAGCCCGACAACATCGTTGACAAGAAGTTGAAGCTCCGCACCAAGACCTTCATGGGGCTGGAGCAGTCCTGTGTTCCCTGTCACGATGACTTCCACCAAGGCACCATGTCCAAGAAGTGCCTCGATTGTCACGGGATGGATGCGTTCAAGCCAGCGAGCGCCTTCGATCATGATAAGACCGATTTCAAATTGAAGGGGAAGCACGTGCCCGTGGATTGCAAGGAATGTCATGCGGTGACCACCCGGAACGGCAAGGAGTTCCAAGCCTTCGGTGAAGTGCCCCATGCCGATTGCAAAGCCTGCCACGACGATCCGCACAAGTCGCATTTCACGAATGCCTGCGCGCAGTGCCATACCGAAGAGTCGTTCAACGTATTCGCCGGTAAGAACCGATTCGATCACAACACCACACCGTTCAAGCTGAACGGAAAGCACAAGGACACGGACTGCTTCGAATGCCATAAGCGCTCGAGCGACCCGTTATCGGTATTCCAGGACCAGGCTGGTGTGGCCATGAACGCATGTGCCACTTGCCATAAGGACCCCCATGAAGGGAAGTTCGGTAACGACTGTGCCAAGTGCCATCAGGAGAAGGGATTCAAAGCATTGCTCTCCATGGATAATTTCGATCACAACCTCACGGACTATCCCTTGCAAGGCAAGCATGTCGAGGTGGAGTGCAAAAAGTGCCACAAAGGGCCGTATACCGACCCTCTGGTCTTCGACGCATGCAACCGTTGTCACGAGGACTTCCACAAGGGCGTGTTCACCAAGAATGGAACAACACCGGACTGCGTGGAATGCCATTTCCTCACCGATGGATTCGAGGTGAGCATGTTCAGTCCAGAGCAACACAAAGACACCCCCTTCCCGCTACAAGGGGCTCACCAGGCCACGCCTTGTTTCGAGTGCCATATGAAAGATGGTAAGAATTGGACCTTCAGGAACATCGGCACCACTTGTGCGGACTGCCACGACAATGTGCATGGAGAGGATCTTGCGGTCAACGGCGTGACCGATTGCAAGCGCTGCCATGTTGCCGACGACTGGTTCCCAAAGCTCTTCGACCATGATCTCACCAAGTTCCCGCTGGTCGGTGAGCACGTCACCGTGGACTGCCGCGAATGCCACCTCGTGGCGGCCGTCGGAAAGATGCCATCCTTTAAGATCGAACGTTTCGAATGCGCCGACTGTCACAAATAGTCGCGCTCCTGATGCTGACCGCCATGCGGGTCTCAGCGCAGTCGCCCCATGGCGATAACATCACCATCGATCGTTCCAAATGCCATAGTCCTGCGGGTTGGACCAACGCAACGTCGATCGGGGTGGAAGCCAAAGCAGGGGCCCTGCATCACGAAGGAAGGTCCCGCAGGGAACTTCCTCTGATGGACGCTACCGCTGGTGCTATGGTCTTCAAGCACGATCCAACGGATTTTCCCTTGGAAGGAACACACGCGCTAGTGGATCGCAAGTCGTGCCACGCAACTTTGTTATCGATGCAACACCCATGGACTATCACCACAGCAACCAGAACTCCGTGAACAACGACCACAGCGGCGTTTCCGGGTATTCATACAACAGAACCCCCTGTTTCAATTGCCATCCTGATGGGAACTGAGTTTCGCACACATACCCGTCTTGCCGGATGCCCGTTTGGGGGGTCATTTGACCCGCATCGTCGGAAATCCTTCGGATCTTCAGCGAGTTCGTCGCTCCTTCGTATACACATATGGTCAGAACGACCATTCCGCCCATGATCCCGAAGCTTCTTCACACTGGCCATCCTCGGTACTGTGGATCATCGACATGGGCAAGATGCTCGTCCGCCTTGGTCGTTAGCGTTATCCTGGCGGGTGCCACCTTCGGTCAATCGCCGCATGGTGCATCCTTCAAGATCGATTGTGCTGCCTGCCATGTGCCGGACAGTTGGGTGACCATGCGCACGCCGCTCAGCTTCGACCATGATACCACGGATCTTCCCCTGGTGGGTCTGCATGCGCAGGTGGATTGTCGGTCGTGCCATTCATCCTTGGTGTTCGACACACCGACACCCACGGATTGCATCGCTTGCCACACCGATGTCCATGCGATGACCCTAGGCAACGACTGCGCACGATGCCACACCCCACGGACCTGGCTGGTGGATGACATCCCGGAATTGCACGAGCAGAACGGGTTCGCACTCATCGGGGCCCACAGCAACCTGAGCTGTGTGGACTGCCACATCTCCGACAACACACTGGCTTTTGCACGTGTGGGCAACGATTGCATCAACTGCCATAACGACGAGTACAATGCCACCAAGTCGCCGGACCACGTGAGTTCCGGTTTCTCCATGAATTGTATCGAATGCCACGATCCGATGGGCACGGATTGGGGGACGCAGTTCACGGACCATGACTTCTTCCCACTGACCGGTGGGCACGAGATCCAGGACTGCGCACGCTGTCACACCACTGGTAACTTCTCCGATGCGTCGCCGATATGCTCCAGTTGCCACATGCCGGATCACAACGCAACAACGGACCCGAACCACACGGCCGCCGGGTTCTCGACCGATTGCGCGATCTGCCACAGCACCGGGCCTGGTTGGAACGGGTCCTTCGATCATAACCTCACCGGTTTCCCCCTCCACGGCACCCATACCACCACGGCGTGCATCGAATGCCACGCGAATGGATACGCAGGAACACCCACAGCATGCAGCGCGTGCCACATGCCGGACTACAACGGTACAACGGACCCCAACCATGCGACCTCGGGGTTCAGTACGGATTGTGCGATGTGCCATGATGAGACCGCTTGGGGCAACGCGACCTTCGATCACAACAACACCGGTTTCCCGCTCCACGGCACCCATACCACCACGGCGTGCATCGAGTGCCACGCCAATGGATATGCAGGAACACCCACGGCGTGCAGCGCGTGCCACATGCCGGAATACAACGGCACAACGGATCCCAACCACGCGGCTTCTGGATTCGGCACGGATTGCGCCCAATGCCATGATGAGACCGCGTGGGGCAACGCAACGTTCGATCATGATGACCAGTTCTTTCCCATCTACAGTGGGAACCACAATGGCGAGTGGAACGCCTGTGTGGATTGCCACAACAATCCCACGGACTATAGCGTCTTCACCTGCATAAATTGTCACAACGATCAGAGCCAGTTAGCCGACCAGCACAGCGTGGAACAAGGTTATTCGTTCAACAGCAACGCCTGTTTCAACTGCCACCCGAACGGGAACTGACCCTATGCTGAAGGATCGGTACAGCCTACTTCCCTTGTTGCTGCTGTCCACTATGGCGGTCGGCCAGAACGTGGTCCCAGGTGAGGTGACGTTCATCACATCACAGCACGTATATGTGAAGTTCGAGCGTACGGAGGGCATCGCTGTGAAGGACACGTTGGAATTGGTGAAAGGAGGGGTCCTTTCCCCGTGTCTGGTCGTCAGCAGCATGTCGTCCACCTCGTGTGTTTGCATGATGATGAGCGGCTGCAAGTTCGAGAAGGGAGACCGTGTGCAGACCAGGAACCTGCACGCCATCGTGCCCAAGGAGGGGTTTCGCCGAGAGCGAACGGCAAGAGCCAAGCCTGTTGACGAGGACACCTTGGGAAGCAGGGGAGAGCGCATACGCGGTCGGCTATCCGCAGCAACATACAGCACCATGCCGTCGATGCGGGAGGATGACCATCGTGTGATGTACCGCTTTTCCATGAATGCGAACAACATCGCGAACTCGAAGTTCTCCGCAGAGACCTACCTGAATTACAGGCGCCTTTATCCGGCTAGTATGGAGAACCACCCTCAGCGCACGGAGTTCTTCAATGTGTATAATCTGGCGGTGAGCTATGCGCCGGACTCCAACACGACCATCACACTGGGTAGGAAGATCAACAACAGCGCATCCTCCCTCGGGGCGATCGACGGGCTTCAGGTGGAACGACGACACGGGATCCTTTTTGCCGGTGTAATTGCCGGATTCCGTCCGGACATCTATACCTATGGCCTCGATCTGGACCTGCTCCAATACGGCGGCTACCTCGGTACCCAGTTCAATACAGCGAACGTGAACTCCCGATCAACAATGGGTTTGCTCCAGCAAACGAACAACGGGATGGTGGACCGTCGCTATGCCTACCTGCAGCATTCGACCACCTACAAGGGGAACCTCAACATCTTCTCTTCCGGCGAGTTGGACCTCTACAGTACCGTTGGGAATGGTGTACGCTTGACGAACTTCTTCATCTCTTCCCGCTACCGGTTCAGCAAGAAGGTGGATGTCTTTGCATCCTACGACAGTCGCCGCCGTGTGGTATTCTATGAGACCTTCCGCAATGACGTTGAAGTATTGCTCGACGACGATGAGGCGAGACAGGGTGCGCGTTTAAGGCTCAATGTCAGGCCCACGAAGAAACTGGGTCTGGGCGTTGCCTACAGCAAACGGTTCCAGGCGGATGGAGCGAACGCTTCGGACAATATCGGGGGCTTCGCCAATTTCAACATGGACCCCGAAGGCGTCGGCCGTTGGTCTGTGCAAGCGAACCGGAACACTGCCAGCTATGTGAGAAGTGATGTGATCTCATTCAGGCATTCGCGCACGCTGGTCCCCAAGTATGTCACCATGGGCCTTTATTATCGTATGGTGGGCTATCTGTACGCGAACCGTTCCGATGGATCACCACTTTCAGCACGTGCATCGCAGCGGTATTACGGTGCCGACGTTTCGGTGAACTTTGCGCACAGTCTCACGTTCACTGTTCTCGGTGAATTAGCGACGATCCTGGAGGAACGCAACTATCGGTTGAACATGTCCCTTGTGAAACGCTTCGATAGCAAGAAACAACGATGAACCACATACGGAAACAGATCGCTTGGGGAGCGGTAGCCATACTCCTCCATGCCTGTAGCGGAGGTCCCAAGACCATTCCCGAGGAAGAGGGTGGTGTCTCCTCAGAAAAGAGCACGGGGATATTTTCCACCGGTGAGGGAACGGCACCCGCCAATGCCGTGGACCCGGCAGCGGAGAAGGACCTGCATACCGTGGTGGCGCTTGAAACCCTGCCTACTACCAAGTATGTGTATGTGCGTGTGAAGGAAGGTGATCAAGAGTTCTGGATCGCTACCCTGCTGCAAGAGGTCACTATTGGCCGCAACTATTTCTATCGCGGTGGTTTGCTGAAGACCAACTTCGAGAGCAAGGAGTACAACCGAACGTTCGACAAGTTGTTCCTGGTCTCGCAATTGGTGCCTTCGGACCATGGTAGCACCATGGGCGGGGCGAGCGCTGCGCCCGGTGCGACACCCCTGCCCCCAGCGACGGCACTTCTTCCAAAGGTGTATGTGCCGGGGTCGACCAAGATCTCTGATGTCTTTGCAGACCCTAAAAAGTTCAGTGGAAAGAACATCCAAGTGAGCGGGACCTGTACCAAGGTGAACCCCAACATCATGGGCCGCAATTGGATCCATGTGAAGGACAAGAGCAAGGGCGATCCTGAACTCGTGATCACGACCGACGCGCCGGTGGCGGAGGGTCAGCCTGTGACCATCATTGGAACGGTGGTGTTGAACAAGGACTTCGGGTCAGGCTACAAGTACGATATCCTCCTCGAAGGTGGTCGGCTCGTAAAGTGATCTTCCATGCATTGGGAGGCGGGTTGCGGATGATCGCGGTGCCGAACAATGTATTGGTCGCAGGCGGTGCAAGAGAAGATCAATGGGTTCCCGGTATGGCCGCATCAACGCAAATGATGATGTCGGCCTGGCCCAAGTGTTCAGGGTCCAACTGATCCACTTGTCCCTGTGTTACGGTGGCGATGGTGACCCTTGCAAGATCGGGCAGTGTCCGATCCAGATACCAGCCAATGCCTTCGTGGAAATCGGAATGGAAGCTGCCATTGAAGTGTAGGAAGCGGGTCCCCTTACGCGCGTATTTTGCGATGGACCAGGCCATGGTGGCATCCTTCAGCGCTTGCGCCATGGCCATTTCCGGACTGGCATGATCGCCCATCAGGGTCAACATCCTCACGTAACCCGGCAGTGTTGGGTCGAAATCGATCGGCAAAGGGGCGATCCACGCCCGTTCGCTTGCCGGCACCGTATCCAATGCCGCAAAGCCGCCCTTGCTCACCGCGCGTGCATAGCGGCGGGGAACGTTGCAGGCTATGAAGGGCAGCTTTTGCTCCTTGGCAAGGTCTACTAGTGGTGCGTAGTCGGTAGCATGGTTCTCCCATAAGCGCGCGAGGGTATCCAAACCCGCTTGGTCGATCTCACTACGCAGGTAACGATCCAACGTGGCTTGATCGTCGGTTTCGATCATTTCAGCGCCCATGATCAAGGGACCCTGTGTTGCCAGATCCTGCGCCACCAGCAGTTGAAGCCAGTGCGCTATAGGGTCGTCATGCTCCTCACCGAAGAGAATGATGTCGCCACCACGCGCTAGGCGAAGCATGTCGGTATGTGATATCTTCTTTCCCTTGGCATTGAAGAGCATGTAGGCAGGACGCACTTGGGCCAACACCGTAACGGACAGTGCAATGGAAAAAAGAAAAGTGATGGAGCGGTTCATGATCGAGTATAGTTGGACCCCGACGGGCGATCGGTGCTACTTGAAGAGTGCGTATTTCCGCTTGCGCAGGAAGGCCAGCGCGCTGATGCTCACCAGTACGGCCACACCGATGTAGACCCATTGTGGCACAGGCACCGGATCTCCGGCGGCATACGAGTGCAGACCGCTGAGGTAGTAGTTCACGCCGTAATAGGTCATGATCACCGTGGCGAGGCCGAAAAGTGAAGTGACGTTGTAGGTGAAGAGGCCCTGCATCTTCGGGATGATGCGCATGTGCAGGATGAAGGCGTACACCAGGATCGTCACCAAGGCCCAAGTCTCTTTGGCGTCCCAGCCCCAGTATCGTCCCCACGATTCATTGGCCCAAACACCACCCAGGTAGGTGCCGATGCTGATCATGCTGAGCCCTCCGATCAAGGTCATCTCGCTCAGGTACGACATCTCCTTCACGACGCGGTGGATGCGCCGTTCGTTGTTCTTCGTGAGGAAGATCATCAGGACCAGGTTGATCAAGCCGATCACCGCACCGAGCATCAGGAAGCCATAGCTACCGGCCTCCAATGATACGTGGATGGTCAGCCAATAGGAACGGAGCACGGGAACAAGCGGTGTGATCTCCGGATCCAAGTAGCTCAACATGGCCACCAGCAGTACCGTTGCGGAAAGGATCATCGCCGCGGCCGAGCCACCGAGCGACTTCCGGCTGAACAGGATGCCCGCCAATACGGTCGTCCATGCGATGTAGATCATGGATTCGTAACCATTGCTCCAAGGGGCTCTTCCCGAGACATACCAGCGCAAGCCCAGGCCGAGCGTGTGCAGAACGAAGCCGCTGATCAAGAGCACGAGCATGACCTTATGGACCTTGCGCAGGTCCACCCCCGGCTTGAAAACGGAGAAGAACAGGAGGAAGAGGAAGATGAGGCCGAGCAGCGTGTAGAACAATGCCAAGCGGTTGAAGACGTTCAACTCGTTCAAGAAGATCTCGGCGTCCACTTCGGTCTTGGAGGGCATCACGGCCGTACCCGCTTCCTTTTGGTAGGCGCTGAGTTCGTTCAACAATTTGTTCGGCAGGCTGTAGTTGTCGGTGGTGATGGCTTCCTGCAGCGCTGGTACGTAGGTTGCGAAGAAACGCTCGGCCACGGGATCGTTGGCGTGCATGTGCCCATCGCCGTCGGCGTTGACGCTTGCCCAGGTATTGTTCGGGTCTCCGGGCACTGGGATGATCTTCAGCAGTCCACCGCCGAGCATCATGTGGATGATGTTCACGCGTTCGTCCACTTTCAACAGGTCTTTCTCGAACACGCCACGATCGATCGGCTTCAACGCGTTCACACGGCGCATCTCATCGCGCAGGATATAGGCGCCGTTCTCATCGAAGAAGTCCGCATAGGCGGCGAGCGGGCCTTCCACGCCCAGCAGGCGGTGGGTCTCCGGATGCTCGCCCAGTTTCACCATCGGAACGCCCACCCATTCGGCGCTATTGACGAACATGCCCAGCAACACCTGGTCGGCATTGAGGTCGTTGATACTCTCCTTCCGGTACACCTTGCGCATCACTTCACGCGATAGCGTGTGCATGGGTTTCATGCGGCCGTTGTGATCCTGCACGACGATCCTGCTGAACAACTTCGCATGTTCGGCATTTACCACATGGGCACTGTTGGACAGATCGATGACCTTTTGTGCGTGCAGCGACGCGGGTGCGCACGCCATGGCGATGAGTACGGCCGCCGAGGCGCTCGTGCGGTGCATTTCCGTGATGCTCTGCGCAAGCCTTTGGAAGCGGCTTTTCTTGCTGAACATCGAGAGCAGCAGGCCCAACGTGAGAAGGATGTAACCGATGTAGGTGACCCACGTGCCCAAGAAGTCGTGGTTCACGCTCAGGTAGGTGCCTAGTTCGTCCTGGTCGTAAGAGGATTGGAAGAAGCGGTAGCCGTCGTGATCGAGCACGTTGTTCATGAAAATGCGGTGGTCCTCCTCGAGGTTCTCCCGCTCATCGACAAGTTGCACTTCACTGGCGTAGGAGGTTGGACTGTCCGTTCCTGGGTAACGCTCCATGATGAAATCGTGGAGTTTGAGTGAGAAGGGGAGCGGGACCTCCGTGGAGCCGTAAGCGACCGCCACGTCCAATTTGTCGCCGTTGCTGACGGCGGGCCTGCCTTGCGTGCCTTTCTGGCCATACACCAGCAGTTCATTCGTTCCACCGTTCACGGTCACGTCCATGCGCAGCGCAGTCAGGCTTTCGTTCTTCACCTTGGGCCCTTCCGAAACAAGTCGCACCACACCTTGTGCGTTGAAGTCGCCGAAGACGAAGCCGTTCACGCCATCGTTGTACATGGAGCGCAACATCAATGTGTGGTAGGCCTCCTGTGGCTGCAACGTATCGGTGGTCTGCGTGGCCATCACCGTCTGCACCAGCGGCCGATCGTACTTGATCAGGAGTGATCGCGCGCGATAGGCGATGTTCACAGCACCCTCCATGGGCTGGTCCTGGAAATTGAAGAGCACGTTGCGGATCCTCCGCGTTTCGCCCGCACCGACAAAATACTCCTCGCGTCCGCCCATACCGGCGAACACTACTTTGACCGTGGGTTTGCCAACGGGGCTCTCTTCGATCACCTCCTTGGGGTTGGGGATGAACTCCTTCACGGCCACTTCGATCATATCGTTCCCGATCATGTACGAGCTCTTCCAGTCGTTGTCGCCAAGGGTGGAGAACAGCACGGGTTCGTCGAAACGATAGATGCGCTCACCTTTGTGGACCTCGAACTGCAGATAGGTCTCGGCGGAGAGGATCGTATTGGACGAACCTCCTTCCCGAATGTGCATGATGCCCTCGTATCCCGTGTAGCGTGTTACGGCGGCACCGAGCAATATCACGATCATGGCCAAGTGGAAGGTGAGCAGGGCCCATTTCTTCTGGCCTACCATTTTGAAGCGCACCATGTTCACTACGATCGTAATGCAGAACAGCGCGAGCAGAAGCGAGAACCACCAGGACTTGTAGATCACGTGCTGCGCCGAGCTTGTGCCGAAGTCGTTCTCTACGAACGTGCCCACAGCGATGGCTGCAGCAAACAACAGGATATAGAGACCTGCTGCACGCGTGTTGAACAAGGGGTTCACGTAGCGGTTCAGGAAGGTGGTGGGCGCGATCATATCGCTTGGGAGATTGGATGTAGGAACGAAGGACGGTCTATGCTGTGGATGTAGTGGATCCTTTCGACGGAATGGGTAAAAGGATCTGTGGGTCCTAAAGCTGGGTGGGCCTTCTGGTGCTTTTGTGTGATGGACCTCTTTCGACCGGACACCAGCGGTCTTGATAGCAGTTGTTTCCAGCCTGCACGGATAGGCGGTCCACTAGCATATACTGGATCTGTAATAAGCAGTATCAATCGTGGTCTTCACTACTACTGCGACCGTCACCTTTCCCTTCTTTCTTCGGCATGTTCGCATTGAACCAATCCACCAACTGCCCGCGTTGTACTTCGGTCAATTGCGCATGCCCGTGCATCGGAGCGTAATTGCCCGGTGGCATCTCACCTTCCCTGATCTCTTTCCCACATTCATGCGCCTCCTTCTGGCTCGCCGGCTCATTCCAACGCGAGAAGTTCAACTTCTCACGCCCCTCGTTGATGTGGTCCTGGATGATGAAGTTGATGGGCGTGATGTAAGCCCAGACCGGATAGGAGGTGTTGTGGCTGTGGCAGTCGTAACACGCGCCGGTCACCAAGGTCTTGATCTCGTCCGGTGCGTTCGTCATCACCAGCATGTCGTTGGCCGGATCGGTTGCCGGAACACTACGGTCCGGTTGAAAGAATTGGGCTACCAAGGCGATGACCAAGAGGATGAGCAGGATGCGCTTTTTCATGTCGATGGGTGCTGAGAATGGTTCACTGTTCGGTCGATCTTCTGCCCTGCGGATCATTCCTCCCCGCTGTTCTTCAGCACGGAGAGCAAGCTATACGCTCCCTTCACCACCACCGGCCTTTCGCGCAGTTCCGCTGATGGTTCCACCAGTTCAAAGTAGCCGTACTCGTTAGCGCCGGTGGTCACCGGCACCATGCTGTAGGTACCATCAGCGTTCGCTGTGAACACGGCTTGCCCTTCGCCGCTGCGCACTACCGCTTCCTCGGGCACGCACCACACCGTATCGGTATGGCTTTCCAGCGTGGCGCTCATGGCCATGCCCGGCACCAGGTCCTTGTGGGTCTTGGTGAAGTGGCAGTGTACGATGGCGCTGCGGTCAGCGTCGAGGCTGCGGCCCACGAGGATCACCTCGGCCTCGTACTCATCGTTTGGGTGGGCCGTTGGACGGGCATGTACCTCCTGGCCGATCCGGACGCTTGGCAAGTCCTTCTCGAACACCGTCAATGCCAAGTGGATGTCCGTGGGGTCCACTAGTTCGAAGAGTACATCGGTGGGTTGCACATAGCGGCCGATGTTCACGTTCACCTTCGATACCCAGCCGTGGATCGGGGAGCGCAG
>Ga0209181_10000870_pt1 | contig 54374 bp, 49 predicted proteins | sample MAT05_FD_187208 | JGI IMG/M metagenome (GOLD analysis project Ga0209181, IMG submission 187208) | Freshwater microbial communities from Lake Fryxell liftoff mats and glacier meltwater in Antarctica - MAT-05 (SPAdes) (version 2) | ecosystem: Environmental > Aquatic > Freshwater > Ice > Liftoff... | reverse complement strand
GAAGTGTCCTTCCATTCCCTCGAAGAACCAATACGCCGCATCGCCGGTGCGACCGATGGGCAGGATGGAGCTACGGTCCTTCATGGCCACTCCAATGGTCTTGGAACGGCCGTCGGTACGGCGTTCCAGTTCATCGGCGAGCGTGGTGCTCAGTAGATTGAACGGTGATCGCTGGCCCTTGACGCCGGTTCCACCTACACCGGTCATTCGATCATCCTGCACGCAATACAAACCCTCACCTGTAGTGCGCACGAACATGTCATTCGCGACAATTCCGTGATGCATAGGTGTGGTGCCGGTGTAGACACTGGCATGTCCAGGACCGGTGTGGGTGGGCGCATAGTCGTAGTGTGCATCGCGCTGGAAGGATCCTTCCTTGACCAAGCGCTTGAATCCGCCTTCGCTGAAATTGTCCCAATACCGATAGAGGAAGTCAACCCGCATTTGATCCACCACGATGCCCACCACCAATTTCGGCGGCGCCTGCCACGCGGGTTGTTGCGCGATCAGGGATCCGGAAATAACCAACATGGCAAGAACGCTGGCGTAGCGTCCACCCATGGAGTGGACTGCAACGCGCGTTCTGGGCAACAGCAATTCCATTCGTTTCATGCCGAACGTGCGAAAAGGTTGAAAAGCAGGATACCAGCTCCAACGCTGATCAGGATGTTCAGTCCAGCATACAGGTACAGACCTTCGCGCAGCAGCTGGAAATTCTCGTAGCTGAACGTGCTGAGCGTACTGAAACCGCCGCAGAAGCCGATGGCCAGCAACGCGCGCCAGTGTTCCTTTCCGGGCAGATGTACTTCGAAGCGGAGGATCAACCAGGCGAGCAAAGCGGTGGCCAGAATGTTGGCCGAGAGCGTGGCCCAGGGGAATGCGCCCTTCACCTCCGACCGTTGCAAAAGCTGGCTTATCGCAAAGCGGACCACGCTGCCAGCGCCACCACCAAGGAAGACAGCGAGCCAGATGTTCATGCGGAAAGAGTGGTGAAGCGATGGATGGTCTTGAGGAAGACCCACGCGAAGATGGCACCGATGAGCCCACCGTAGAGCGCACCAACGAGCACGTCGCCGGGGTAATGCACACCGAGGTAGACCCGACTGTAGGCGATCAGTGCGGCCCAGAACAGGAGCACCGGAGTTGCCCAACGCGGAACACCACGCAACACACCGATCATGAACAGCGCGATGGCAAAATGGTTGCTGGCGTGCGATGAGACGAAGCCGTATCGACCGCCACACTTCCCGGACACCAAATGCACCAAGCCGTTCAACAAAGGCTCGTGGCACGGGCGTAAGCGTTGCACCGTTTCCTTGAAGAGCAGCACCGATCCGCTATCGCTGAACAGGATCATGAGCGCGATCGTGGGCACGGCCCAAAGCAGGCCTTTCCAACCGGATCGGCGTTGCACCAAGAACAGGAAAAAGAGGTAGAGCGGAACCCACGTAAGCATCACGCTCACCATCACCATCAGGCCATCGGCCCAAGTGGCGTGCCAACCGTTCATCGCCAGAAAGGCCGCACGATCGAGGGCTTCCAGCGCTTCCATCCGTTCACGCTACATGATCCGCCGGGAACTTGCCGTGGAGCTTGGCCCACAGCTTTTCCTTCAATTCGGCGAGCCCGAAGTTGGCCACGCTGGAGATCAACACATGGTCCACTTTCTTCGGCAGGTCCTTCTTCAACTGCTTCATCATCACTTCGTCCAACATATCACACTTGGTGATGGCCAGCAGGCGGTCCTTGTCCAAAAGCTCCGGTGAATACTGCTTCAGTTCGTTCAGCAGGATGTTGTATTCGCCTTTGATGTCCTTGGTATCGGCAGGCACCATGAACAGCAGTGTGCTATTGCGTTCGATGTGGCGCAGGAACCGCAGACCAAGGCCCTTGCCTTCATGGGCACCTTCGATGATACCGGGGATATCGGCCATCACGAAGCTCTTGCCATCGTGGTACGAGACGATACCCAAGTTGGGAACGAGTGTGGTGAAGGCGTAGTCGGCGATCTTTGGTTTGGCAGCGGTGATCACACTTAGCAAGGTGCTCTTGCCCGCATTGGGGAAGCCCACTAACCCGACATCGGCAAGCACCTTCAACTCCAGGATCACCCACTTCACGGTGCCTTCCTCACCGGGTTGCGCATAACGCGGCGTCTGGTTCGTAGCGCTCTTGAAGTGCTGGTTACCCTGCCCGCCACGACCACCGTTGAAGAGGATATGCTCCTCGCCTGCCTTGGTCACTTCGCACAGGATCTCGCCGGTATCATCGTCCTTCACCACAGTACCCAAAGGCACCTCGACGAACTGGTCCTTACCGCTACGGCCGGAGCTCTGGTTGCTGCTGCCCACCTCGCCATCCTCGGCGATCACGTGCTTTGTATAGCGCAGGTGCAGCAGGGTCCAGAGCTGAGGATTGCCGCGCAGGATGATGTGGCCGCCGCGACCGCCATCACCACCATCGGGACCACCCTTGGGCATGTACTTCTCCCGCCGCAGGTGGGAACTGCCTTTGCCACCCTTACCGGAGCGGCATTCTATGCGGATGTGGTCGATGAAGTTCATGCGGGTGGCGTAACAGGGCGCAAATGTCGGCAATGTGCCGTTGGTGGTCGGCGAGCAGCGTTTTGGCTTGGTCACGGCGTCAGAGGGGGGATATATTTACTCTTCACGCATATTGCCTACACATGAGATCCACGACCCTCTATTAACGCGTGATCACCCTCCTCATCATCAGCCACTCTTGTCAAGTGGCGCGCAGTCAAGCCACAATACCGGACCCGTTCATGCGCGATTGGCTGAATGAGCAGATCCCGGGTATTGTGGACGCCAACGGGATCATGGACACCATGAACGTGGGAATTGCCGGACTTGATTCCGCGTACATCCCGCTCGGCCAAGTGGCCGCACAAGTGGACCTGGACGGCATTCAATACTTGGACGCCTTGATCTTTCTATCCATCTACTGCAATGCATTTACTCCATCGACCGGCATGAGTTGCCCCGCGTTCCCACCGCAGCTCCATACGCTCTCCATCATCCTGAACGAAGGCTCAATCTCATTGCCGCAATTCCCGGTTTCCTTGATCGATCTCACTTGTGACCATGGCCCTGCACAAGCCGGTCCGATCTCGCTCATTATCGCAGGTATGCCTCCGAACATGGAGTCCATTTACTTGACCGATAAAATTGATGTGACCTGGTCCGGTCAATGCGTTGTTAACGAATTGCTTTTCTCCGATGGTGGCAGTGGTGCCTCGCACCTGACCCTTCCCCCGATCACCTGCAATGATGTGTACTTCAGCCTGAGTAGTCTCGAAGACCTTGACCTTTCAGCGATCACAGCCGGAGATCTCTGGTTCAAAATATGTACTCTCACCGGCACCATCAGCTGGCCACAGGGCCTCATCAGCCTCGATCTCAACTTCTGTTCATTCCAAACAACACTGAACGACCTTCCAGGCTCTTTGGAGTCCTTGAATTTCACAGGGAGCATGCCTATATGCTTGCCTACACTCCCGGAAGGACTGAGCCAAGTCTTTCTCGATTCTGACGAAGTCTGCATTCCGAATTGGCCACCTGCATTAGCCTTGATCTATGTGATTGCCGGCACCAACATTACCCAAGCAACTGCGATCTACTGCTCCGTACTCAACAGCACCTGCCCCGGTTCCAATCAGGGAATTGCAGGACGTGTATTCGCAGATATTGACCCCAACGGGCAGTATGATACGAGCGAACCTGCGTTACCCCAAGCCCAGATCGTCCTTCAACCGAATGGTCAAGTAACAGCATGCCAGCCGGATGGAACATGGGAGATCGGCGTATTACCAGGTGAATACACGATCACTGCGGGAAGCGACTATCCCTATATCCAAAGTATTTCGCCTGCAACACAGACCGCATCAGTACCGGAAATGGGGGATACCGATCTTGGCAATGACTTCGCCGTCACATTGATCGCGGATGTCCAAGACCTCCGCGTTTCGCTCTTCGCCCAGCCTGCACGACCCGGCTTCGACAACCGCTTGTTCCTCACCTGCCAGAACTACGGCACCATTCAGGTTGATGCTGAGCTCGCGCTCACCTTCGATGGGGACCAGACCTGGGTTGGAAGTTCCAGTGCGCCGGATGCGCAGAACGCTAGCACGGCAACATGGAGTTTGAACGCCATGGCCATGGGCGAAACACGAACACTGACCGTGGACCTGAATACCATCGCTAGCGTCGCACTCGGCACGGAGATCACCCACATCCTCACCGCCGACCCGATCGCTACCGACGAAACACCGGCGGACAACACCACAGAATTCAACGATAATGTTGTTGGCAGCTACGACCCGAACGACAAGTTGCTCTCACCGGTAGTGCTCTCACCTGCCCACGTCCAAGCTGGCGAAACGCCGATCGAGTACACGATCCGTTTCCAGAACACAGGCACCTATCTCGCCGAGCGCGTGGTGATCGTGGACACGCTTTCGGTGGATCTGCTATGGAGCAGCATGCGTTTCATCGCCAGCAGTCACACGAACCATTGGTACATCACCGACGGTATGCTACATGTGATCCACAACAACATCATGCTGCCGGACAGCAATAGCAATGGGCCGGAGAGCCATGGCTTCTTCAAATTCAGCATGCTACCTGCTACCGACCTACAGGATGGCGCCACCATCACCAACATCGCACACATCATCTTCGAGTTCAACGCACCGATCATTACACCTACGGCGATCTTCCGCGTGGACGTGTTGGCGGGGATCCCTGAAAAAGGAACCACCACGTTGAGCGTTTTCCCGAACCCGGTGAAGGACCTCCTGCTCGTTGGCACACCCCTGCCCACGCGTGGCGTGGTCACTTATGCGGTGGCGGAGATCCTAGGCAAACGACTGCTGCAAGGCACGCTGGACAATGCATCACAGATCGCAGTGAGCGGCTTGGCGAACGGGGTGTACAATTTGACCATCGACCGCGCTGGTCAACGACAGGTGGCGCAGTTCGTGAAGGAATGAGTGTACCCTACTATGAACGGACGACGCGGATGACGTCTATGAATGTCACGTTGGAAATGTGTCCCGTCCTGCGCCGGAATGACGGAGCACGGAATGTGGAAATGTGGGTGTTGAGTGAATGGATCACTCAGAACACATCCCCTCATTTTCACATTCACTACTTACCCGATCGCCTTCACCAATCGCGCGGTGATCTGCTCCAAGCTACCCACGCCGTCGATCGGCTTGTACTTCCCTTGCGCCTTGTAGTACTCTTTCAGCGGAGCTGTTTCACGGCCGTACACGGCGATCCGTTTCCGGGCGGTGGCTTCATCTTGATCGTCCACCCTTCCGCTGGTCTTGCCGCGATGTGCCAGGCGTTTGACCAGTTCTTCATCGGGTACTTCCAACGCGAGCATGGCTACGATGGGCTGACTTTTCGCCCCCAGCATGACATCCAGCGCTTCAGCTTGCGCATTCGTTCGCGGAAATCCGTCGAAGACGAAGCCCGTGGCGTCCAGATGCGCTTCGATCTTATTGCGGATCATACCGATCACGATGGAATCAGGCACCAGATCACCTTGGTCCATCCGTTCCTTGGCGGCCAGGCCCAGTTCGGTCTCCGCCTTGATCTCGCCACGCAGCAGATCTCCTGTGCTGAGGTGAACGAGGTTGTACCGCTCGATCAGGAAAGTGCTCTGCGTTCCCTTGCCGGCCCCCGGAGGACCGAAGAGAACGATGTTCAGTTTGTTCATTATGCAGGAGTGATGATGCGGTAGATCCCCGGCAGGTTGCGGCCCAAGCCGTCATGATCCAACCCGGAGCCGACGACGAAGGCATTGGGGATGCGCACCGCGACATGGTCGATGGGAATGGTCTGCTGATAGGCGTCGGGCTTGAAAAGCAATGTGGCGATGCTCACACTGGCCGGATGATGGTCCGAGAGTGCATCCAGAATGTGCTTCACCGTGTTGCCGGTGTCCACGATGTCCTCGAGCACCACAACGTGCCTGCCTTCGATGCGTTCATTCAACCCGATGAGGTCGGTGACCTTGCCCGTGCTATGCGTGCCCAGATAGCTGGCTACTTTCACGAAGGTGATCTCGCACTCGATGTCCAAGCGCTTCACCAGTTCGGCAGCGAAGAAGAAAGCGCCATTGAGCACACCGATGAAGAGCGGGCGCTTGCCGTTATACTTCGTTCGCAACTCACCAGCCAGCCGATCGATGGCCGCGTTGACCTCGGCTTCGGGAATGAAGAGCTCGAACTCGAGGTCGTGGAGGCGGACGCGTGTCATGCGAACAGTTGCTGATGGGATGGTCCAACGGACAGGGGCGCGAAGTTAGCGATCGGCTTGGGGCAGTACCGGTGGTGTTGCCCAAGGGTCCGAAACGCTACTTTCGGGCCGATGCGCCCGACCCTAACCGCACTTCTGCTTCTCTCCTTTGTTCCCGCATTCGCCGGTGGTGAACTGTTGCCCGTTGGCGCGCGGTTCGCGGGCATGGGCTATTCGGGCCTCACGTTGATAGATGTATGGAGCACCCGCATGAACCCTGCGGGCTTGGCCGGCCTGGAGAAGCCGACAGCCGGCATCTTCTACCAAAGCCACTATCTGAGCAATGATCTGGCGCAACAAGGATTTTCCGTCGCCATCCCATTGGGTAAAGGCACCTTCGGCATCAGCGGCGACAGGTTCGGCTATTCGCTCTACAACGAATCGAAGGTGAGTGCGGCCTATGCCATGCGCTTTGGCGATGGATTGCGTGCTGCGGTGCAGATGGACTATCTGGGTGTGCGACTGGGCGAGAACTATGGAAGCGGGAATGCCTTCACGGCCGAACTGGGCGTTCAAGCGAAACTGACCGAAGCTCTTTGGATCGGCGCCCATATATACAACCCGAACCGCGCCAAGATCGGCGGTCCGTACGATGAACAGATCCCAACTTTGCTGCGGGCCGGGTTCGGTTACACGTTCAGCACCAAATTGCTGATGACGGCGGAAGCGGAGAAGGACATCGATCGCCACGAGCGTTTCCGATTCGGTATGGAGTACCACCCGAACCAAGCCTTGTTCCTACGCACAGGGATCAGCACCGGCGATGTGCAAGGACACTTCGGTGCGGGCTTACGGATGAAGCAATTGGACATTGACCTCGCCGTGGCCGTTCGCTCGCAGCTGGGCGCCACACCGATCCTGGGTTTGACCTATCGGTTCAAATGAGGACGTTACCGGGCATTGCCATCGCGGTCCTTGTGGCCATTGCCGGTCCTGTGCAAGGGCAGGTCGACGGCATACCGATCGGTGTCATCGAACAGCGCATCGAAGCGGCGGCCGATCAGCTCGGTGGCGAAGTGGATCTTACGAACCTTTTCGAGCAGCTCACCGATCGGTACAAGGATCCGATCGACCTGAACAACACGGACCCACAGGAACTGAGCACGTTGCTCCTGTTGACCGATGTGCAGGTGAGCGCGATCCTGCAACACATCAAGCGGTACGGCAAGCTCATGAGCGTTTACGAGCTGCAGGCCGTGAACGGATTGGACGCGAACGCGATCGCGCTGATCCGGCCATTCGTCACCGTTCGGGAAGACCCCTACCGCAGCACCGCGAGTTTCAAGGAGATCTTGAAGCAGGGCAGCCACGAGTTCATCGTGCGCAGCACCTTCAACGTGGAGGAGCGCAAAGGCTTCATGGACCGCAAGAGCTTCTTTGGCAAGGAGTACGCCGATCCGGATGATGATCCGTTGCCGGACTTCAGCGATCCGCAGGTGGCGGACTCCCTTCGCGCGGGGAACAAGGTCTACTTGGGCAGTCCGTTCCGGATCTACAACCGTTACCGCTTCCGGTATCGCCAGAACATCAGTTTCGGTTTCGTGGCCGAGAAGGACGAAGGCGAACAGTTCTTCACAGCACGCAATGCGAAGGGCTATGATTACTACAGCGCCCACTTGTTCCTACGGGGTATCGGTCGTGTGAAAGCACTAGCCTTGGGCGACTATCAAGCGCAGTTCGGGCAAGGCCTCACGTTCTGGAGCGGTCTGGCGTTCGCTTCCAAGAGCAGCTTCACCATGAACGTGAAGCGCAATGCGTTAGGCATCACCCCGTACACTAGCGTGAACGAGAACCTGTTCATGCGCGGTGCGGCGGCAACGTTCGAGTTGACCAAGCATCTCGACCTAACGGCATTCGTTTCGCGAAAACGGATCGATGCCAACATCGCGGCAGAGGAGAACGTGGACAGCCTGGGCATCAACCTGGGGAACGAGGTATTGGTGAGCAGCTTCCAAGAAGATGGCTTCCATCGCACGAACAACGAACTGGACAACAAGGACGCGCTGGGTGAACAGATCGTCGGTGGGCACTTGCAGTACAAGCAACGCAGCTACAGCATCGGGGCCACCCTTGCGCATGTTGAGTACGAAGGAGTGCTCAGACGTGCGCTGCAGCCATACAGCCAGTTCAACTTCAACGGAAAGAGCAACACCAACATGGGCTTGGATTGGAACGTGCTCTACCGCAACATGACGTGGGCCGGTGAAATCGCCCGAAGTGCGAACGGCGGTATGGCGATGAACTCCAGCCTCTTGATCTCGTTGGACAAACGTGTCAGCTTGAGCATGCTCTTCCGGGATTACGGCCGCGACTACCAGGCCCAATACGCACGGGGATTCGCCGAGGGAACCGACCCCTTCAACGAACGCGGCTTTTACACAGGATTGGAAATACGGCCCAACCGGTACTGGACCGTGAACGCCTACTTCGATCAATTCAGTTTCCCCTGGTTGCGCTATTTGACGGATGCGCCTTCCGCGGGTTTCGATTGGCTGGCGCAAGTGAATTGGAAACCAAGCCGTCGCGTGGAGTTGTACGTACGCGCCCGCCATCAGGACCGCGCCAAGAACATCGAGGAGGACGTGGACGGGATAGACCCCTTGGTGCGCGCCGTGCAAACGAACTACCGGGTGAACGCGAGCTACAAAGTGAGCGATGCGGTAAGCCTGCGTACGCGCATCGAGACCGTGGATTTCCAACGCGGTGCCTCGCCGTTGGAGCATGGCTTCCTGATGTACCAGGACATCATCCACCGTCCGCTGAGCAGTCCGATGGAACTGACCCTGCGTTTGGCATTGTTCGAGAGCGATACGTACAACGCACGCGTCTACGCCTACGAGAACGACTTGATCGGCGTGTTCAGCATCCCTGCTTACTACGGGCGTGGGATCCGCTGGTATGCCATGGCGCGTGTAACGCCCATGCGTCGCGTGGATGTTTGGTTGCGCTACGGTGCCTTCATCTACCAGGACCAAACGGTGATCAGCAGTGGCCTGCAGGAGATCAGCGGCAACATCCGGAGCGATGTGAGGTTACAGGTCCGGTGGATCTTCTGAGGAAAGAATGGCGGTCCATCACATCCGTCTCGACCATCGCGACCCCGAAGCGCGGTTGACAGGCAATACCATGCCCCGCTTAGAATTCCGACAGGCGCTGTTCCGCACGCTACAGGATGGATGGCACAACAGGCTGTATCGCGCAGCATTGGTGGTGACCACCGTAGCGCACGGGATCGACGACCGGCGGCTCGTGGTGGACCACCAAGCGATGCGGTTCAGTCTCCTGTATAACGCCTCATGGCCGGAACCTGTGTTCCTCGACATTAAGCGTTGGTCCTATGTCCCCGTCGAATTGCGCGATGACGCACCCGTCGTTTCCTGGTCCGTGGAATTCCGGCTGCGTGAATTGCGGTTGGCACCTGATGAGTGGGTCGAGGTGATCTTCGAGGGCTGATAAAAATGAGAGATCGCGGAAATGTGAAAATTGAACTGATCACAGAGGCCCACCCTTCCACATTCACTCATTTCCACGTTCAGGGTATGAGCAGTATCAACTCCTCCACGTGTTCACCAACGCCTAAAGCAGCCCCCTTACCCACTTGCATGGGTTCGGAGACGGCTCCCCACCAAACCAAGGGCCTTGCGGCCCGTCGGTCACCTCCTTTGTACTTCTTATACCAATTCTTAGTTCAGGACAGCCCCAAGGCTGGGCTGGACTTAGAAGTGGTAAATGCGCGTGAGACAATACGTTTGGCTCGATGAGCCGTATGGCGAGATCGGGCCATTACGAATTGCGAAACGGTATTATGCGTCGGCATGTCCGCATCATGCGGATGTCATGGATAGGTACGTAGTGCATCATTCGATCGGATCACACGAGCGGTGGAAAAATGAAAAGCCGCGTTCAACGCGGCTTCCGATCGGACCTTGGAGCTGATCAGACGTTGCCCATTAGGACCATGGCGGTCAGGGTCGGTGTGGGGCTGCCACCTTCTTGTTCAATGGTGACGGCGAAGGCTTGGGCATTGGGAACATCCTTCATGCGTTGTAGTGTATAGGCCGTATCGCCCTTGGCGATCACACCAGCATCAACAGGCTTACCATCCACGAGCGCCCACAACTGGTACTGCTGGCCTGCTGGCAGCTCGGCCAAGGACATGGGATCCATGTGTACCGCCTGTGCATCCTTGTCCCAGTAGATGCGGGCCTTGGCACCGAGCGCATTACCGACGCCATTAAGCCACACTGTTCGACGGCGCGGATCCATGACCACCGCCAACTGCTCTTGGCTCTGTTGGAAGCTGGCACGTTGCACCCCAAGCTCTTCGGCGAGGACGCTGCGGTCATTTTCCAACCTGGCAAGCTCCGTGCGCACCTCACGCATTTCGGCGTATTGCAAGAAGTTCATCAGACCGCTCAGCACCAGACCACCGATACTTGCCGCAGCCAACCAATTGAACGGGCGCTTCTGTTCGCTGGAGATCGGGATCACAGGTGTATCGGCTTTACGCGGTTCTTGCGCGATCTTCCCCAGAATGACCGCTTTCATCGCAGGCGGCGGTGCAACGGCAGAGCGCAGCGCGTGCTCTTCGAGTGCTGCTTCAATGGCTTCCAGCTCACCACGGACGGAAGCATCGGACGCCCGCATGCGCTCCACCGACCGCGCCTCATCGGGCGAGGTTCGGCCTAGGACATAGGCTTCGAGAAGCCCGGAGCGTATGAGTTCGTCGGCGTTCATCGATGGTCCTTCAAAAGGCTCCTCAATTCCAGCAGTGCGGCGCGTGTGCGCGACTTCACCGTTCCCAACGGCAGTCCGGTGTTATCGGCGATCTCTTGTTGCGAGTAGCCTTGGTAATAGGCCATGTCTATCAGTTCGCGGTGTTCCGGCTTCAAGTGTACCACGACATCACGCACTCCGGCATCGTCCAATTTCTCGCGCACATCATCGTGCCCTACCCCATATACGTGGTCGTCCAAAGATCGGATCGACGTGGAATGCCTCACGGCAGCCGACCGGACCATGTCTATGGCCGTATTGCGGGCGATGTTCATCATCCAAGTGAACGGTCGCCCCTTCGATGGATCATAGGCGGCGGCATTCCGCCAGATCTTAACAAAGGTGTCCTGCAATACCTCTTGGGCAAGGTCCGTGTTCTGCACCACGCGCAGGATGATCCCATGCAATGCCGCACCATAGGCATCATACAACGTGGCCAGCGCTTGCTGGTCGCCCTGTTGGACGGCGGCGATCAAAGGGGCATCGTTGGCTGACACGGAGATGTGCAAAGGAGCGAAGTTAGGTGTGAGGGGCGAGCGCTACGCATTGTGCTCTGCAAGGACGACGTGGGGCCGCTATGCGGCTCACCCAGCAGCGGCTTCTTCACCACCGATGGTGGTCCAATTTCACGACCTGCAAGGAATGTACACTTGCCCCGGATCATTCTGGGTGTGGAAAATTTCCTCCGTAACCAGTGGTGTCGGGTGGCGCCCGATACCATGCTGCGCAAGGGAAGGTCGGAATGCACCCCACGCCCTACTTTTAACCCGACGCCCGGCGTCTATCCGCTCATGCGCTTATTACTCCCACTGCTCTTCGTTGCCGCATCGTGCACCACCAGTGCCCAATTGAACAACTGGGACCCTTCTTGGTACCCGACGGATACGGCGCTGGTCTTCCATGACGATCTGGACTACTACCTCAACGCGTACAGCAAGGAGGACATCAAGCAGATGCGCCACCAAGTGAACATCTGGAACATGAACTTCGACAAGGTGATGCGGCAGACGATCCGTGAGCTGCGCACCTACAGCGAAGGTGGTGGCATGGATCCGCACACACACGACTTCGCACTACCGGTTGCGCAGGATGGCAGCACCTACACGTTATCGGCGAACAGCGGCAAGATCAGGGCCTTCATGTTCGGCAGCATCACCAACCCACCGGCGCGCCTGCAGCTGGAAAAGTGGTCGCAATTGGTGAAGAAGTACGGCAAGGAAGAGGTTCAACTCTTCATGGTATACGGAGATGAACTGCACCCCGGCGAAAAGAAACAATTCAAAGGCTATCCGGTACCGAAGAGCGAAACGGAAAAGATGGCCTACGCGAAGGACTTTGCGCAGCTGGGCAAACTGCCGGTGCTGGTGGATGGACTGAACGATGCCGTGTTCAACGCCTACGGCCGCGCGCCCAATGGCGCCTACTTGGTGGATAAGGAAGGCAACCTCGTGTTCCGTGGCACTTGGGCCGATGCCCGCAAGATGGAGCACATGATCGATACGTTGCTCAAGTGGTACAAGGCAGGGAAGCCGAAGGGCTATGTGGCGCAGTAGATCGAAGTGTGGGAATGTGAAAATTACTGAATATGGAAATGTGCTAACTCCCCATCAAAGCAAATTTCCACATCTCATAGACCTCAAACCCTTACCGTCTTCCACTTTCCACGATGGAAGAGATAGGCGCTTAGCACGGCGAGGAAACTCTCGCTGATGGGCACTGCGGCAAATGCCCCTTCCGGCCCCCAAGCCAAGTACTGCGCGAGGAACCACGCGATCGGGATCTGCAACAGCAGGAAGCAAAAGGCGTTCATCCACGTTGGGGTCATGGTATCGCCTGCACCGTTGAAGGCTTGCGCGAAAACCATTCCGTAGCCGTAGAAGAAGTAGCCCAAGCAAAGGATCCGCAAGGCTGAAATAGCGTAGCCCGAGACCACTCCATCGGTACTGAAAAAGGAAACCAGCCACGGCGCGGTGCCCCAGAAAAGCAGCGCAATGGATACCATGTAGAGCATGTTGAAATGCCCGCACAACCACGCTGAACGCTCAGCGCGATCAGGCTGTTCAGCGCCCAGGTTCTGACCTACCAGTGTACTGGCCGCATTGGCCATGCCCCACGATGGCAGCAGCGAGAAGATCATGATCCGCACGGCGATCGTGTACCCGGCCACGGCACCACTACCGAACACGGCAACGATCCGCGCCAGAAAGATCCAACTGATCGAAGGCAACAGGAATTGGATCACGCCGCCGGCCGATACCTTCATGATGTTGAGCATCACCGAAGGATCGAGCACCATGCGGACACCGCGCACGGTGACCCGTCCCTTGCCGCTGAACAGATGGTAGAGCTGGTACATCACCCCGCAGCTGCGACCGATCGTTGTGGCCAATGCAGCTCCTGCGATGCCGAACCCGGTCCATCCGCCGACGCCATGGATGAGCAACGGACACAACACGATGTTGAGCGCGTTGGCAAGCATCAGAGATCGCATTGCCATGGCCGCATCACCAGCGCCGCGGAAGATCGCATTGATGCCGAACAGCAACAGGATGATCACGTTCCCACCCAGCATGATGCGCATGTACGTGGGCCCTTCCACCAACACGTCGGGTTCGGCGCCCATCAACGCGAGGATCCTCTCCGGGTAAATGAGACCCGGGATGGCGATGAGGATGCCGAGCGCGATCGCCAACAATACCCCTTGCATGGCTGCCCGTGAAGCGCCGAGAGGATCCTTCTCGCCCGTGCGTCGCGCCACCACCGCGGTGATGCCCATTCCTAGGCCCCACGCGAGCGAATACACCAGGGTGAGCACGCTTTCGGTAAGCCCCACAGTAGCTATGGCATGCTTGCCCAACTTGCTCACGAAGAAGATGTCCACCAACGCGAACACCGATTCCATCGCCATCTCCAACACCATGGGAATGCTCAACAACACAATGGCGCGCCGCACACCGATGCCGGTGTGATCGGTATCCTCACTGGCCGTGAGACTTTCCTTGATCAGTGCGAAGACCTTGCGCATGGGGACGGAGGCGAAAGACGTAGACGGAAACCCCGTCGTTGCCCGGCGCACAAGATGGGAACAGGAAAGAGAACCTGAGCGGTCGTGATCCGTTGTAGCTGATCCCGGCATACACATTGCGTCGTTCAAACTCACGGCCCCGATCCACGGAACAGCCCTTCCCCACCCCGATAGCTTTGCACACATGGAACGCATCGTCCTTCTTTTCCCCACCCTGCTCGGTCTTTCCACACTGACTGCACAGAACGTGCTGCAGCGCACGTTGCAGAATGACACCATGCCGAACGTGGTGATCAACTCCGGATTCGAGGAGAGCGTGCGCACCTTCTGCAGTTGGACACAGGATCCCGCGAAGTTCAACGCGAACATGAGCGGCTGGAATTCGCCCACGCAGACCACGCCGGACCATTTTAGTACGAAGAACGACGTGGAGTGCTGGTCGCATCCATCCAAGCACAGTGGCGGCAAGCAATCCACGCGCACGGGAAATGCCATGGCCGGGATCAAGATCTACGGCAAGGGCAACACGCCCACGTACTGGCACGAATACCTGCAGACCGAACTACCTGCTCCATTGACGGCCGGCACGCGTTACATCGCCGAATGCTGGGTGCTTCGCGCAACGCGCAGCCACGAAGCGAGCAACAACATCGGGATCGCACTCACGGATACACCGGTGAGCACGCGCGATTGCCTGCCATTGTACATGACCCCGCAGGTGAATGAAGAGAAGGTCGTAAAGGGCGGCTGGCACAAGGTGAGCGGGGTCTTCGACGCTACCGGCAAGGAGCAGTACGTGATGATCGGCAACTTTTACGGTGATGAAGTGACCACCCACGAAAAGCAACCCGACGGCGAGCGTGGTGCCTACTACTTCGTGGACGATGTGAACGTGCGCATTGCACCTGCCGGAACAGCGCTGACACCCAAACCAAAAGCGAGCGTAGCGCCCAAACCGAAGCAGGTGGTACCCGATCACTCCAGCACCAAGACCGTGGACATCCACGAAGTGGAGCCCGCCGTGGGCACCCGCGTCCGCTTGGACAATGTGCAGTTCGACTTCGACAAGGCCACCTTCCTACCCGGCTATGAAAAGGAACTGGACAAGCTGGTGGATGTGATGACGGACTACCCCTTCGTACGTGCCGAGATCGAAGGGCATACCGATGACCAAGGCAGCGACACCTACAACGCCAAGTTGAGCGACGACCGCGCAAAAGCTGTCGTTGACTACCTCGTGAAGAAGAAGGTGGACAAGGGGCGCCTCACGTGGAAAGGCTATGGCGAAAGCAAACCGCTGAAGCCCAACACCAGTGAAGAGGACCGCGCGGTTAACAGAAGGGTGGAGTTCAGGGTGGTGGAGCGGTGAGCAAAAAGAAAGCGGCCCATCTGATGGACCGCTTTCTTCGCTGTGGAACGACGACCCACAGCAGGCGAAACGATGGAAACGTCGGCTAGGCGTGTGCGGGTTGCTCCTGCAGGATCTGATTGGCGAGATCCAAGATGCGCGTATCGTCCAACGCTACGATGCCACCGTCCGGACCAGCTTCAAGGTGTACGCCCATGGGCTTACCTTCTGGATGACCGTAACCACCGAAGTAGTTCCAGACGGTCTCCACATTCAGGTCAAGCTCCTTGGCGATGCGATGGATGCTGCCGTCGGGCAGGTTGTCCTTGAGCTTCCGCAATTCGTTGAAGGTGATGTTCATGGCGTGAAAGGAATTGGTTAAGTGCGCCCTGAAGGTAGGTCCAACTTCGGCATAATCCAACCCCCGATCGGCACGGTCTTAGGTCGGCGCGCTATCTTTCCAACCATGCGCTCTCCCGTTGGTGCCGTGTTGCTGATCGGTCTACTTTGGGCCGGGTCATCAGCCGCACAACAATACGATTTGCGCACCTTTTCCCTGGAGCAAGGTCTTCCCAGCGCTACGGTCAACGCCCTGTGCGAAGACCGGGAAGGCTTCCTCTGGATCGCCACCGATGGTGGTGCAGCACGCTCGGAGGGGCTGCGCTTCGAGACCTTCGGCCGGGCACAAGGGCTACCCACCGACGAGGTGACCGCACTCCTTGCAGACCCCGACGGCCGGGTGTGGATGGGATGTCGGGAAGGTTCCATAGCCAGCTGGAGGGACGGTCGTTTAACGGTGTACCCCTTGGATGCGATATATACCGCCACGGCGGTACGCGCCATGGTCCTGGATCGCCACGGTGATCTGTGGGCTGCGTTGCCCGGTCTGGGGATCATGCAGCGCAGCAGCTCTGGAACGCGCATGTGGACCGTGGCCGATGGACTATCCAGCCCCATGGTCACTTCACTAGTCGTAGACCAACAGGGACGGCTGATCGCTGGCACGAACAACGGGCTGGTGATCCTAGAGAACGATCGGTGGCACCAAGCCGAAGGGAACGCTGCGCTGCCCTCGTTAAGCGTCCTCTCGCTCCACTGCGATACGCTAGGCGTGCTGGTGGGCACGAACAAAGGCTATGCGGAACTCACCCCCACCCTGCAACAGGTGCCGGTCGACTTGCGCTTCACTGGATCCTTCCCGGTGGTGCTGCCGGACGCACGGATCCTGGACCTCATCCGCGCCCACAACGGCGATCTGTGGTTGGGCACGCCTTCGGGCCTGATCCACTTGGACAAACGCAACGGCCAACCACGGCTGAAACTGATCGCCGAAGCCAACGGCCTTGGCCATTCGTTGGTGCGCCAAGTGTTGCAGGACCGATCCGGTGCGGTGTGGGCTGGAACAGGGTTCGGCGGCATCACCAAATTCACGAGCGATGCGTTCATGCACTTCACCGAACGGGATGGGTTGCGCTCGCGCATCGTAAGCAGTATACACCGCACACCGGATGGCCTGCTTTGGCTGGCCACGGCAAGCGGCGGCATCTCCTGTTGGGACCGTCGCGGGATCCGATCATTCGGTAAAGAAGAAGGACTGTTGGATCAATATGTGCTTTGCCTTGCCGAAGACAAGGAAGGCTACCTGCTCGCCGGTACCGCCACGCAAGGATTGTTCCGCTACAAGGACGGCCGGTTCCATCACATCCCTCCCTCAAGTGGCTTGGATGTACCGCGGGTGAATGCCATAGAATTGGACGATGCGGGTCGTGTCTGGGTAGCTACCGATGAAGGCCTCTATGGCGATCGGGGTACCGGGCAATTCGTTCGGGTGGATAGCGAACGTTCCACAGTAACGGACATCGAAGTACATGGAGATACCGTTTGGACCACCACGGTGAATGGGTTGTTCCGCACACTGGCCAACAGCAAGCAACTGCATATGGAACACCTCTCCATGTTGCGGCGCAGTACCCTTAACACGCTGGAGCGGGACAGTCAGGGCAACCTGTGGATCGGCAGCAAGGAGAACGGCGTGTATCGTTTGCATGGGGACCGAGTGGATAGTCTCGGCGTCGATGATGGTCTTAGTTCACCGGCCATTGAGCAGATCCTGCTGGATGCCTACGAGAACATCTGGGTAGGCACCCGGCGCGGCATCGATCTGCTGGAGCTGGACGTACTCCAGGAACAACTGCTCTCGGTGAAGCACTTCGGCACGGAAGAAGGCTTCATCGGTATAGAAACATTCCGCAACGCCTGCATGCTGGATACGGACAGCACGCTCTGGTTCGGGACGCTGAGAGGGGCCACGCGCTATGATCCGCGCGAGGTGTTGCAGGATCCGCGGGAGCCCATGATCCACCTTACGGACCTGCTCCTCTTCTACGAGCGGCCGGACTGGAAACCGTGGTGCGATAGCTTGGGAGAGGGCGGTTTGCCCATCAACCTGACCCTTCCATACAACAAGAACCATCTCACCTTCTCCTTCACGGGCATCTCGCTCGCCTATCCGGAACGCGTGCGGTACCGGTTCATCCTGGAGGGCTACGACGAGGATTGGTCACCGATCTCCAGTACGGACCGGATCATGTACAGCAACATTCCGCCGGGCGATTACACGTTCCGCATACTGGCGCGCAACGCCAGTGGGGTTTGGACGGAGAAGCCCGTGAGCTATGCGTTCAGCATTACGCCGCCCTTCTGGGCAACGAACCAATTCCGCATCGGCAGCGGCGCGGCCTTACTGCTGGGGCTGTTCGGCTTCATACGGATCCGGGAACGCAACCTCCGCAAGGACCGTGAACGCTTGGAGAAGATGGTCACGGACCGCACCAGTGAACTGGCCCATGAGAAGGAACGCAGTGATGCGCTCTTGCGCAACATCCTTCCGGCATCAACGGCGGAAGAACTGAAGCAAAAGGGCACGGCAGAAGCACACCGTTACGAAAGCTGTACCGTGCTGTTCAGCGATTTCAAAGGCTTCACGGGCTTCAGCAGTTTGATGGACAGCGACACGCTGGTGAGCGAGTTGGACCACTACTTCCGGCTGTTCGACCGCTTGACGGATGTGCATGGTCTGGAGAAGATCAAGACCATCGGCGATGCGTACATGTGCGCCAGCGGGATCCCGGAGCCCCAAGCAACGCATGCCTTGGACGCCATGCTCATGGGCCTTGCCATGTTGGAGGCCGTGGAGAAGAGCAATGCTGATCGCGAGCGTAAAGGCATGACGGAATGGCCTGTACGCATCGGCATCCACACGGGCCCTGTGGTGGCGGGTGTGGTGGGCGAGAAGAAGTTCGCCTACGACATCTGGGGCGACACTGTGAACCTCGCGAGCCGCATGGAAAGTCACGGAGAAGCAGGCCGTTTGAATATCTCCGGCACCACCTACGCACAGCTGATGGACTATGTGGATGTAATGCCACGCGGACCGATCAAGGTGAAGGGTAAAGGTGAGTTGAACATGTACTTCGTGCTGCGCTTGAAGGAGGAGTTCAGTGCCGACACCAACGGGCGCAGCGCGAATGCAGCGCTGCTTGCTAAACGTGCCTCGTGGAAATAGTCAAGGCCATGTCCTGCGCAAAACGTCCTTGGTATTTGCACCTGACGATCATTGTTGCAGGTGCGCTCGCCATGCTCTCGGTCCCGCTGGTGAATGGCTACCCGGTGCTGGACGCGGATTCCGGAACCTACTTGCGCTCCGCCGTCACCGGTCTTGTCCCCTTGGACCGACCCTATTGGTACGGCCTCTTCGTTCGGATCACGAGCCTCAATGGATCATCGTTGTGGGGTGTGGTCGTTGCGCAAGCGATGCTTTGCAGCTATGTGTTGTGGCGCTGCTGGCGTGCCTTCGGCAATGGCAGAGCGTGGACCTATTTGTTGACCATACTTCTGCTCGCACCCATCACTGGAATGGGATGGTACGCCGGCCAGATCATGTCCGACACGTTCACCAGTACCGGAGTGCTGGCCGGTGTCCTGCTCTTGCTGGCACCTGCACGACCCGTTGAACGTTCCTGCTGGGCGGTGCTGCTCGTGTTCGTCTGTTGGTCGCATTCCAGCCACATGTTGATCATGCCGATCACCTTCGCCATGATCCTGACAAGCATGCGCCTTCGGAAGCAATGGCCGGTACGTTCACGCGTGCTACTCCTAACGACCACCCTGATACTTGCTTGGCCCGGTCTGTACCTCGCGAACAAAGCGGTCAGCGGCGAGGCGTTCCTCTCGCGGTATTCACATGTCTTCGTCATGAGCGGCATGGCCGGTTCGGGTATGTTGCGGATGTGGGTGGAAGAACATTGCCCGGATGATCGGTACGGCATCTGCCAATACGAGGACAGCCTCCCGACCACCCAGAAGGAGTTCATGTGGAGCGCACGCAGTCCATTGCAATGGCAAGGTGGGCCGATGGCGGTACGCGAGGAATACGATGCCATCATCAGCAGCACCTTGCGCGATCCGCGCTACATCGCCATGCATGTGCGCGCGAGCCTGGAGAACACGGTGCGCGTACTCGGCATTTGGAGACTGGCCGATGGCATTGAAGGCGACTACTATCGACAGGACTACAGCCCTACCTACGGCGCCTTAAAAGAGTACATGCCGAACGAGCTCGGTAACTTCCTGGCAAGTGCGCAGAATACCGGTCGCGGAACGTTGGGGTTGCGTTGGATCAACATGATCTACCAATTCGTATTGGGGATCTCGATCCTGCTCGGCGTGTGGTTGTCACGATCGGATCGTCGCCCGCAATGGACACGGATCCTGCTCTTCTCTGCGGTCACCACCATCATCATTGGCGCATGGGTATGCGGCACATTGAGCACGGTGGATAGCCGCTTCATGGCACGCACGGCGTGGTTACTACCGTTCGTTGTAGCGATGTTGCTATGGGACCGGAAGCTAACCGCAGTTAATGTGGCCAGTTCGACTACCTAGGCCGAGCATTCAGCTCAACCCGCTGATCACTCCGTTCGCATCGATGTCCATGCCTTCGGACGCCGGCACTTCCGGCAGGCCGGGCATGCGCATGATCTCGCCGCAGATGGGCACCACGAAACCGGCTCCTGCACTGATCTCGATGTCGCGAACCGTGATCCGGAAACCCGCGGGTGCTGCGCGCAACTCCTTGTTATCGCTGAAGCTGTACTGCGTCTTCGCCATGCAGATGGGCACGCCATCGAGGCCCAGCTTGGTGATGCGCCGCAAGGCGGTCTCGGCATCGTTGCTGTAGTCCACACCATCGGCGCGGTAGATCTCCTTTGCGATGACGTCGATCTTCTGCTTGATCGAGAGCGAGAGGTCGTAGAGCAGCTTGAAATTGCTCTCACCGCTATCGGCAACGCGAATGACCGCTTGTGCAAGCTCGGTCATGCCCTCGCCGCCTTTGGCAAAGCCTTGTGCGAGCACTGCTTCCGCACCGAGTTCCTTGCAAAAGGCCTTGATGATATCGATCTCCTCGGTGGTATCCGTCGGGAAGTGGTTGATGGCCACCACGGCCTTCACACCGAACTTGGCGATGTTCTCGATGTGGCGACCGAGGTTGGCAAGACCGGCCTTCAACCGTTCCGGTGCTGCATGGTTCACCTCCTTGATATCGGCTCCGCCGTGGTAGCGCAACGCCCGCACGGTGGCCACGATGACGGCAGCGCTGGGCTTCAATCCCGCTGCACGACACTTGATGTCGAAGAACTTCTCCGCACCCAGGTCGGCGCCGAAACCTGCTTCCGTCACTACATAGTCGCCGAGGCTCATGCCCATCTTGGTAGCGAGCACGCTGTTGACGCCTTGCGCGATGTTCGCGAACGGACCACCGTGCAGGATCGCCGGATTGCCCTCCAGCGTTTGCACCAGATTGGGCATGATGGCCTGCTTCAGCAGCAGCGCCATGGCACCTTGCGCTTGCAGGTCGCGTGCATACACGGGTGTGCGATCAAAACGCTGACCAACGTATATGTTGCCGAAGCGCTCCTTCAGATCATCGATGCCGGTGGCCAAGCAGAGGATCGCCATCACCTCGCTGGCGGGTGTGATGTTGAACCCATCTTGGCGCGGAATGCCGTTGCCGGTGCCCCCGAGGCCGATGGTGATGTCACGCAGCGCGCGATCGTTCATGTCCATCACGCGCTTCCAAGCGATGGTGCGTGGATCGATGTTGAGCGTGCGTTTGCGGTTCTGCAGGTTGTTGTCGATCAGTGCTGCCAGCAAGTTGTTGGCCTTCTCGATCGCCGCAAAGTCGCCGGTGAAGTGGAGGTTGATGTCCTCCATGGGCACCACTTGCGCATAGCCGCCACCGGCCGCGCCGCCTTTCATGCCGAAGACCGGACCGAGGCTCGGTTCGCGCAGCACGACCACGCTTTTCTTGCCGAGCTTATTGAGCCCTTCGCTGAGGCCGATGCTCGTGGTGGTCTTGCCCTCACCGGCCGGTGTGGGCGAGAGTGCGGTGACGAGGATCAACTTGCTCTTGACGACGCGTGCTTCATCGATCAAGTTCAGTGGCAACTTGGCCTTGGTGCGGCCATACGGCTCGATCACGTCCGGATCGATGCCCAGGTTCTTGGCGATCGTAGTGATCGGTTGCAATTGCGCCTTCTGCGCGATCTCGAGGTCGGAGGGAAATGCCATGGTAGGGAGGATCAGAAGATCAGAGAATTAGAAGATCGAAGCTCCGCCGGGTCTCCCGAGGAGCGAGGGGACCGTGCGGTCTGCGGACCGTGCGAAGATGGTGAAGGACTTCATCCGTTCAACACGATGCTGTAACCCGCCTTCTTCAGGTCCTCCCAAAAAGCGGGGTAGCTCTTGTCCACAACGCCGGGGTCTTTGATCGTAACGGCAGGGAGGCGCAGTGCGAGAGGCGCGATGGACAAGGCCATTCGGTGATCGATGTTGGGGTCGAAGGTCATCGCTTCCTTAGCGGTAATTGAACCACCTTGGATGAAGGTGCCGCCGCGATATCCAGCGGTGCAGCCGATGCTGGTCAATACTTCGGCCACTGCTTTCAAGCGATCGGTCTCCTTCACCACGAGATTGTCGAGACCGGTCAACACGGCCTTTTCGCTGCGGCCGGCCAGAGTGATGGCGAGCGGCTGGAAGAGATCGGGCACATGCTTCAGGTCCACGGGGTCCATGGTCCATGGCTCGGGGTCTTCGCGTTGCGTCAGGCGCAGGCCTTCATTGTCCGGTTCGGCATGGACCCATGGCGCCCATAGGCGAATGGCTTCGCGATCGCCCTGCAAGGTTTCGTTGAAAAGGCCCGGCAAGAAGACCTCAGCACCAGGATCAAGAGCCACTTGAGCGAACCAGAATGCCGCGCTGCTCCAATCCGCTGGGACGGTGTACGGCACAGGTTGGTATTCGCCGGGTTCTACCCGCACGCCGTCCATGCCCAAGCTCGGGAACACGCCGAAGTGCGCGAGCATCTTCAGGGTCATGCTTACGAACGGTTCGCTGAGGCGCGTACCGGTCCACTGCATGTCAAGACCTTCCGTTAGACGCGGCGCGATCAGCACGAGCGCCGAGAGGTACTGGCTGCTGATGGGTGAGTCGAAATGCACACGACCACCTTTCATGCGCCGGCCTTTGACATGAAAGCCGGTGGGGGTGCGCTCAATATCCGCGCCCAACACTTTCAGGGCTTGGACGAGATCGTCATGTGGACGTTCGAGCAGCCGCGGGATGCCGGTGATCACATGCTCCTCCCCTTCTTGCACGGCGGCCCAGGCGAGCAAGAAACGAAGCGTGGTACCTCCCGCGCCGCAGTCCATCACTCTCGGCCGATCGCGCAGCAATTGGTGCAGCACGCGGGTATCGTCGCCGTCGCTCAAGTCCTTCACCAGATCCAGGTCGCCGATGAGCGAGGCCATGATCAGCGCGCGGTTGCTTACGCTCTTGGAACGCGGCAAGCGGATGGTGGCCCGGATGGGACCTTTGGGCCGATGGATGGTCAACGATGAGAGATGCATGTGCTCATGTGGGCAAGTGTAAATGTGGGCATGTGCTCATGTGGGCATGCAATGCCTCCTTGGTGGGCAACTCACTGAGGCACGTGGTCATGGGGTGTTCTTAACGAGAAGCCTATAGTGCTCCAAGGCCTCTTGCACCTGAGCGGCGGTGATGTGGACATCCACTTTCGCGCTGCCGATACCGGTGAGCAACGTGAAGCGGAATTGGCCACCAGTATTCTTCTTGTCGTTGCGCATCAATTCGATCATCCGATGGTTCTCGGAACTATCGAAGGTGTACGGTCTATAAAGATCCATCAACTGCGCAGCGATGCGGTCATTGCTCTCACGGTCCAGCAGGTCCAAGCGCCAACTGAGCCATGCTTCGCAGATCATGCCGATCGCCACGGCCTCACCATGGAGCAGTGCGCGACGCGGGCTTTCCCACGAATGCGCTTCGATACCGTGCCCGATGGTATGGCCGAAGTTGAGCACCTTCCGCAGTCCGGCTTCCCGTGGATCGGCTTTGACGATAGCGGCTTTGATGGCGGCGGAGCGTTCGATCAAGGGGGCCAGCGCATCGATGTCGTGCAAAGCGGCCGCACCGATCGCCTCCCAATGTTCGGCGTCGTTCACCAGCCCGTGCTTGATCATTTCAGCCAAGCCGTTCAGCAGGTCGCGCTTGCCCAGACTTTTCAAAAAGGGAACATGCACGTACACGCCGACCGGATCATGGAACACACCCACCATATTCTTGAGCCCGGCCAGGTCAACGCCGCTTTTGCCACCGATGGCCGCATCCACCATGCCCAGCAACGAGGTGGGTACATGTACGCAGCGGATGCCACGCTTGTACGTGCCCGCCACGAACCCGCCGAGATCGGTGACCACACCCCCGCCGAGGCAGATCAACAGCGCTTGCCGGTCGGCCGCTTCTTCGGCGAGGTGCCGCCAGATGTCGCTGCAGACCGAAATGTCCTTGGCCTTTTCGCCACCCTCCACGGAAAGGGTCCTGGCTTCGCGCAGCCGGGGTACCTGTGCCAACAGCTCGGGTAGGCAGTGGCGCAGGGTGTTCTCATCACCGAGCACGAACTGCGCGGTGGGGTGTATATCGGCCAACTGGTGGTCCAGCGCGCGCAGCGCACGGCGGCCCATAAGGACCCTGTGGCCACCCGCATCGATCTCCGTCACATCCAAGGGCGTTGCACCCATTGCTACTTTTGGCGACCTATACCGCCTTCACCAAAGGAACGAAGGAACAGCGGACCATGCCGCACACAGCCGAAAACCCCGTGCAGACAGAACGACCCCTACCCGACTTGGGCGATACTCGAACGGCCTTCGCGGCCATGACCGACCGGGACCTCTGGCAGGCATACTGGCTGTTCCGCATCATCGGAAACCCAACGTTGACAGCCATCGGCAGCAACCTGAGCAAGTTCGCCTTGGCGCTACACCTGCCGGTGAAGGGGCTGATCAAGGCCACTATCTTCAAGCAATTCTGTGGAGGCGAGACCATTGAAGGTTCCATGGCCACCGCCGCACGCCTGGCACGCAGCGGGGTGGGCACCATTTTGGACCATAGCGTTGAGGGTCAGGAGGACGATGAGGCCCTGGATCACACCACCACCGAGATCCTGCGGACCATTGCCGTGGCCAAGGGAAGGAAGGACATCCCCTTCTGCGTGTTCAAACCCAGCGGAATAGCGCCGGTGCAATTACTCACCAGCGTTAGCGATGGCAAGGCTCTGGATGCCGATGAGCAGCGCGAATGGACCTTGGTACAAGGCCGCATGGAGAGCATCTGCGCCGCTGCTTCCAAGGCCGGTGTACCCGTGCTGATCGATGCCGAGGAAAGCTGGATGCAACCTGCCGTAGACGCCGTAGCGGACACCCTTATGGCACGCTTCAACCGTGAGCGGGCCATTGTGTTCAACACCGTGCAACTGTACCGGCACGACCGGCTCACCTTCTTGAAAACAAGCCATGCGAAAGCAGTAGCGGGCAAGTACCACATCGGTATGAAACTGGTGCGCGGCGCCTACATGGAAAAGGAACGTGCGCGGGCCGAAGAGAAAGGCTACACCTCGCCCATCCACGCCGACAAAGCCGCTGTGGACCGCGACTACGATGACGCCCTGCGGTATTGCTCCGAGCACATCGAACTGTTCGCCGTGTGCGTGGGCACGCACAACGAGAAGAGCACCTTGCTGATGGCCGAACTGATGGACCAGAAAGGAGTGCCACATACCGACCGCCGCATCTGGTTCGCGCAACTGCTGGGCATGAGCGATAACATCAGTTTCAACATGGCGGCCGCCGGTTTCAACGTGGCCAAGTATGTGCCCTACGGACCGATACGTGAAGTGCTCCCCTACCTGATCCGCCGCGCCAACGAGAATACGAGTGCGCGCGGGCAGACGGGACGCGAGTTGGGGTTGATCTTGGCGGAGAGGAAGCGGCGGGCGAAGGGGTAGTTGCAAGAGCGGTCCCGTGCCCGAGAGCCTTCGGATGTATTGATCTGCTGTCTGCAAGAACCATCGATCGCAGATCCTCAAGAACATTGGCAAACTGGGGCTGGGAGGCAACCAAGAAGCGACCGATACTAGTGCGAGCGTACGTGAGAGAAAGAGAGAAGGCCGCTCCCCTCGCACGCTTTCACCCGCTGCGGCCCAACTGCGCAAAGGGCGGATCTTATTCACCGGCTCAATAGGCCCCCATTCTATGCGTACCGATAGGGTTCGTCGTTCGCCGCCAAGTGCCGCACGTTCTCCAGCACTCGCGCCATGTAGGTCTTCCAGAAAGTATGCGCGAAGAGCCAGTTCAAGGGTTGCAGCAGCGCCACGTCCGAGTGTAACGTGTAGGTGTAATCCACTTGGATCTTGTTCGGTGACAATTCGGTGGTGCGCCATTCGCCCACGAAGCGCGAGAAACCAAGCATCCAGGATCGAAAGTCGTTCACTTCGAATTTCCAGTAGCTGTTCTCTACCCGTTCATGTATCGTGTCCACGGAAGCCCAACCACCTTTTTGCGTGGGAGATGCTGCCACGAACACCTGCTTGCTGTAGCCCGGCTTGCCCCAATCCTTGTCCCCTGTGCAATGGGTCACCCGCGGCATGAGGCCGTAGCCGGTGTGGACCTTGGAAACATCGCAGAGCATCGGGGTCTTGAACGCCCTTTCCAACGAGCAGTCGTAGATGGTGGTGCGGGATACGGTGGTTGTCATGATCGTTCAGCACACGTCCTTCATTCAGGGTGGGTCGTGCGCCGCCAAAGGTAGGATCCCGGGTGACAGAGGCCTGTGGTGTGGAGTAGTGCGTCACCGGTCGTTGCTTAAAGGTCTTTAGCCTAGGCTGTGACATACAATGGACGCTCGTTGGCGTACTTACCCCGCTCGTCTGGGTATCCATTGCGCTATGGCTCGTACTCGCAGGCGGTTATGTCTGATACTTGGCTTTGGGGCGGAAGCGCAACTGAGCCGCGGATCGCTCTTCTTTCAACGTTGCTGTTCTTACGTTTCTGATGAACGCTCCTTCTTTGTGTCTGCTATGGCACCGTGGATGCACGCCGCCACTCGTCCACGACGCTGACCGCTGGACCGGATCGTTTTCGCAGGGAGCACGGTGTGGAGATATCATTGATTCACCAAACCACTAACGATGACCCGCCACCTATCTACCCTGAGCATTCTGCACTACGTCTACGGTGCCTTCACCTGTTTGATGGGCTGCGTTGCGCTTATCTTTATCTTCTTGGGCAGCTTTCTCAACAGCGACTTCATCGCGGAGAATAGTCATGGCGAACCGCCACCCGAGTGGTTGGGCGGTTTTATGCAAGCGCTCGGCTGGGGCTTGTTCATATTGATCGAGACCTGGGGTATTCTCACCATACTGAGCGGCATCTGGATCAGCAAGCGGCAGAACCGCACGGGCAGCATGGTCATCGCTGGCCTGAACTGCCTCAGCTTCCCATTCGGAATGGCACTTGGAATATTCACCTTCGTGACCTTGAACGATCAGGAAGTTCGGGATCTGTACCCGGGAAATACACCCCAACGGGCGTGACGCCGCAGCCGGTATTGAAGTGATCCCTCAACCAGCTGAGCAGCCAATGCACGACAACATGGAGGCGTGTCCATCGGAACGGAACGCTGACGTTCAATTGGTCCCTCTACCATCCTCGATCACGGGCTGTTCCACTTCTGGTTGAGATGGCGCTGTTCGGTCCTCATAGAAGTAGATGACGGATGCGACAATGGAGAACACCGCTAGAAGTACGACCACAAGCATAAAGATGGTGCGAGCTGCAGGCATATCGTTCGCGCTATGATCTTCAAGAAGACCGTCTTGATGTTGCGCTGAGGGCCGTACCTGGGTGCTCATGATCGTGTGGGATGTTGTTCATTGCAGCCACTGCCGATCATAGGCCAAGTGTCAGCTGACCTAGCACAACCCTTGCAGATACGCGGTAGTTGCTGCACGGCCACAGTCGGCCACCCCACCGATAACTGGGCAAGGAATGCCCCAGTACGGGGAGAACGCGAGTGACATATAGCCCTTAACGCGCCCGGTCGATGCTCCACAAAGTTGCAGTGCTGTCCCGGTCGAAATCGCGCAGGGCCACGATGATGAGCCGCGCATCCTGACCATTCAACCGGGTATCCACCGTGTAGTAGATGCTGTCGCCGCTGTGCTTGGTCGCGGTCAGTTGCACGGAGGCGCTATCCAGGGAAGTGCGCACGTCGCCCAAAGAGAGAGCACGTTGCGCGAGCTGTTCTTCAGCCTGCGGCGATACCTGTAGCAATGTGCTGCGTAAGCGTTGCTTGATCTTCTGCTCGGGTGTCCATGCGCCGTTGGTGAGGCGATCACCCATCATGAAATACGCGGCACCACCGCCGATGACGAGGCCGATGAGGTAGAGTTGGAGACGACGCTTTAGATCCATGGGGGATCAGCCAATTAGATGATCAGAAGATCAGACAATTCGAATAACAGCTTCCACCGAACTATTGATCAAACTCAAATGTGCTCTGCCACCCATTGTCTGATCTTCAAATTGTCTGATCCTCTAGAACGCAGCAAGCAGAATGTCCAGGTCCTTGTAAGGAAGTTTGAACGCCTCGCCAAGGATGGGACTCGTCACTGTGCCGTTGTACAGGTAAACGCCATGGCGCAGACCGAGATCGATCTTGATCAGGTCCTCGAAGCCGCCTACCTCGCCCATGCTGAGGAGCATGGGGCCGAAGATGTTACTGAGCGCGGTGCTGGCCGTGCGCGGCACGCGACTGGCAATGTTGGGAACGCAGTAGTGTACCACGCCGTAGCGTTTGTACACGGGATCGGTGTGCGTGGTGACCTCGCTGGTCTCGAAGCAGCCGCCGCGATCGATGCTGACGTCCACGATCACGCTGCCGTTCTTCATCTCCTTCACCATCTCTTCGGTCACCACCATGGGGGTGCGGCCACGTTCGGGGCGCAGGGCGCCGATGGCGACGTCGGCATTACGCAAGGCTTTCTTCAATTCTTCCGGCTGGATCACGGAGGTCCATACGCGCTGACCGAGATCGCCTTGTAAGCGCCGCAACCGATAGATGCTCTTGTCGAACACCTTCACGCTGGCACCCATGCCCAATGCGGCACGCGTGGCGAACTCACCAACGGTACCCGCGCCGATGATCACCACCTCGGAAGGTTCCACGCCGCTGATGCCACCGAGCATGAGGCCTTGTCCTCCTTTGTCGGCGCTGAGGTATTCGCTGGCGATCTGGATGCTTGTGTTGCCTGCGATCTCGCCCATGGCGCGGATGATGGGATAGATCCCTTCGCGGTCCTTGATAAAGTCCCATGCCACAGCGGTCATGCGTTTCTCCATCATGCGCTTCAAGGTATCCTTGGGCTGCACGGTCAACTGGAGTGCGGAGATCATGATCTGCTTGTGGCGCAGCATCTCGATCTCGGCGTGCGACGGCGGTGCCACCTTCAGGATCAGGTCGGCTTTGAATACCTCGGCGGTGCTATCCACCACCATGGCACCGGCTTCGCTGTAGTCGCTGTCCTGGAACTGGGCGGGTTGTCCGGCACCGCGTTCGATCACCACCTCGTGATCGCGGCCCACCAGCACGGCCACCGCAGAGGGCGTAAGTGGCACGCGGTGTTCTTGGAAGGTGATCTCCTTGGGGATACCTATGAAGAGGCTCTTCTTACGGCGGCCCACCTCCATCATTTGCTCCTGGGGGGCCATGGCCACCTCGCGGGCCAGTTGTTTCAGCAGTTCGCTCGTGGGGCTCATTGGGGTGCCGGGTGGGGGCGGCAACGGATGGGAAAGATACGGCGCGGCCGTTAGCGGTCGCGGTCAGCTCAAGCGTATCGTCCTCACCCCACTGTTAGCAGCATCTATGCGGACTCGAAGTGTATCTGACGGCAGCCGTCCTTCGGCGAGTTCGGGCCATTCAATAAAGCAATAGTGGCCGTTATCCACATATTCATCGAAGCCGATGCCATCCAGTTCTTCCGTGGCTTTCAGCCGGTACAGATCGAAATGGTAGAGCGGATCACCAGTACCGGTGCGGTACTCGTTCACAATGGCGAAGCTGGGGCTGCTGGTGCGATCGGCAACGCCAAGGACCTTGCAGAATGCCTTGATCAACGTTGTCTTGCCCGCTCCGAGATCACCGTGCAGTGCGAACACGCGTGTGGTGTCGCGGCTTTGAAGGATCAAGCGCGCGACATCCTCGGCCTCTTCGGGTTTGCGCAGGGTGATGGTGGCGAGCATGGGGCGAAGATCAGACGATCAGAAAATAAGAAGATCAGAAAATGAGATGGCCCAGGACGCAACCATATGGCTGCGGTCAGAAGTGCTCCTTCAACTGTTGGAGTGCGATTGCATTGTCGGCGGCCCATGCGATGTGTTCGATGGACCGATCATTCTTGTCGCACGGCGATAGCTTGGTAGTGTGCAACAGGCGGTGGGCTTCAATACCCACATATTCCATCACAAAGACCTCTTTCATCCTTCCCCGTTCATTGAAGTGTACCCAAAGCATGGGATAGGTTATGTCGAGTTGAAACAGTGCTATCCACCAGCGAGTGGACGGCTTTCGCGTGTAAATGAAGGAGATCGACGACCGTTCCACACATCTCCTTTCTTCGCTACACCGGCATAAGAACTCGATGCGGCCACCCTCGCGCTGCGCGATGGGTTCACCGAGCAACGAGAGCACTTCGTCCATGGTCATCCCTGGCTTTACGGCCATGATGTTCTCCGCACTCGGCTTCGATCGGAATACACTCCAATCCCAAGCGATAAAGAGCAGCGGTATCGCCGCAATGATGAGGAGTACCCTTCTCATTCCGCAAAGTGCATCAAATCATCTCTTGTACCAACTGGTACTCACCTCGGCTTCAATACCGCCCACGGCACCAACATCTCTTCCAACGAAATACCTCCGTGCTGGAACGTGTGGCGGTAGTAGGTAACGAAGTGGTTGTAGTTGTTGGGGTACACGAAGAAACGGTCGCTCTTGGCGAAGATGTAGACAGTGCTCACGTTGGCGCGAGGCAAGAAAGCTTGTGCGGGATCCTTCACCACCAGTGCATCGCGTTGCTCGTAGGTGAGGTTGCGGCCGTGCTTATAGCGCAGGTTACTGTTGGTATTGCGATCGCCCACCACCTTGCTGGGTTCGTTCACACGGATGGTGCCATGGTCCGTGGTGATCACCACACGGCCGCCGCGTTCGGCGATCCCTTTCAGGATGTCGAACAGCGGTGAGTGCTGGAACCAGCTCTTGGTGAGGCTACGGTACGCGGCGTCATCTTCGGCCAGCTCGCGGATCACTTCCATCTCCGTACGGGCATGGCTCAACATGTCCACGAAATTGTAGACGATCACGTTGAGCGGATTGCCCATCAGGTTGTCCAGGCTATCGGCCAGTTTGCGCCCGGCGTTCTGGTTCAGGATCTTGTGGTAGCTATACTTCACATCCTTCCCCAAGCGCTTGAGCTGCGCACCGATAAACTCGTCCTCGTTGGCGTTCTTGCTGCCCTCCTCGTCCTCGCTGATCCACTTGCCCGGATGCCGCTTCTCGATCTCACTGGGCATCATTCCCGCGAATATGGCGTTGCGGGCATACTGCGTTGCCGTTGGAAGAATACTGTAGAACAAGCCCTCCTCCTCCACGCGGTAGAACTCGCTGATGATCGGCTCCAGCACGCGCCATTGGTCCAGGCGTAGGTTGTCGATCAGCACCATGAAGAGTGGCGTCTTCTTCTCGTCGATCAGGGGCGCCACCTTGGCCTTGAAGATCTGGTGCGATTGCAGCGGAAGGTCTTTCCCTTTACCGTTGACCCAATCGATGTAGTTGTCGGCTACGAAGCGGCTGAAGAGCTCGTTGGCCTCGGCCCATTGGCTGCGAAGGATATCGGTCATCCCTTGGTCCTGGCCACCGCTCAGTTCCAGTTCCCAACGCACCAGTTCGGCGTAGAGCTGCTTCCAATCCTCGGTGGTGTGCTTGTCACCTAGGCGCATTCCCAACTGCCGGAACTGCTGCTGGTAGTCGCTCGTGGTCTTCTCGCTCACCAAACGACGTCCTTCCAGATTCTTCTTCAGCGAAAGCAGGATCTGGTTCGGGTTCACCGGCTTGATCAGGTAATCGCTGATCTTGCCGCCGATGGCCCCTTCCATGATGCTCTCCTCCTCGCTCTTGGTGATCATGATCACCGGCACGCGGGGCTGCACCAGTTTGATGCGGTCGAGGGTCTCCAGTCCGCTGAGTCCGGGCATATTCTCATCCAGGAACACGATATCGTACTCCTTCCTCTGCACCATTTCCACGGCATCGATGCCGTTGTTCACGGTGTCCACGGTATAGCCTTTACCTTGCAGGAACAGCACGTGCGGGCGCAGGAGATCGATCTCGTCGTCGGCCCAAAGGATATTGGCGGTCATCGTTGGTATGTGGTGATCCGCCGCACGGCGGATGGTTGGTTCGGTGGTAAAGGTTCGCATGCAAGGCCAACGGGGAATACCGCGAAGTGTTGCCTTGTACTTTCGGGGCGTGAAGTTACGGGGGGTAGTTGTCGGGTGCTAGTTGTCAGTTGTCAGGGGATGGTGGTCAGCTATGGTAGCGAAGCGCTTTGGAAATGGAGCTATGGAGCAATATGAACATCGACCGAATGGAGCATTGCCAGTGGTAGTCAACTGTGGGCAGCACGGTGCGGTCGCACTGACAACTGACGACCAACAACTGACAACTCGCCGCAACCCATGAAGATCCTGAACGACCCCATCTACGGTTTCATCACGGTGCCGCATCCGCAGGTGTTGGCGCTGATCGACCATCCTTGGTTCCAACGGCTGCGGTACATCAAGCAACTGGGGCTTTCGCACTTGGTGTACCCCGGCGCATTGCACACCCGCTTCCACCATGCCTTAGGTGCGATGCACTTGATGGGACTTGCGATCGACGTTCTGCGCACCAAGGGCCATGCGATCACGGAAGAGGAAGCGTTGGGCGCCTCTATTGCCATCCTGCTGCACGATGTGGGGCACGGTCCGTTCAGCCACGCCTTGGAGCACAGCCTCGTGGAGGGCATCCCGCATGAGGATGTGAGCGCCTTGGTGATGGATGCGCTGAACGCCGAGTTCGGTGGAGCGCTTGAGCTGGGCATCCGCATCTTCCGCGACCAGTACCCCAAGCGCGCGTTGCACCAGCTGGTGAGCAGCCAGTTGGATGTGGACCGCATCGACTATCTGAACCGAGACAGCTTCTACACCGGCGTCAGCGAGGGGGTGATCGGCGGGGAGCGCATCATCAAGATGCTCGACATCGTGGACGACCGTTTGGTGGTGGAGGAAAAGGCGATCTACAGCATCGAGAAATTCCTGGTGGCGCGCCGCCTGATGTACTGGCAGGTGTACCTGCACAAGACGGTGATCGCCTGCGAACTGATGCTGGTGGAAGCCCTGCGCCGGGCCAAGCAGTTGGCCATGGCAGGGACAGGTGTATTCGCATCGCCAGCGCTCTTGCAATTCCTAACAGCCAACCACGACCGCAGTTCCTTCAACGACCCGGCGGTCTTGCGCGACTTCCTCCGCTTGGACGATCATGATGTCATGGGCGCTGTAAAAGTGTGGGCACAACATCCGGACAAGGTGCTGAGCATGGTTTGTGATGATCTCGTGCATCGCCGCACGTACCGCATTCGCCTGCTGGATAGGCCATGGGAACCCGAACGCATCGCACGCATCAAGGCCGCTGTATCGAAGCATACCGGTTGCGCCCCCGAGCTCTGCGACCACTTCGTGCTGACAGACCGCGTGGTCAACAACGCCTACGACCCCAGCAAGGACCGCATCGACCTGCACTATAAGGACGGCTCGTTGCGCGACATCGCTGCCGCCAGCGACAACCATGGGATACTAGCCCTGAGCAGGCCGGTGGAAAAGTGGTACCTGGCGTATCCGCGGTGGCTGGGGAAGGACTGGTTCGATTGATGCTTTCCCCTACGGGTACATCGTGTTATCCCGACCTACCTTTGGGCAAGGCCAGCAACATGGACGATCGCATCCGTTTCGGATCGAAAGAAGAAAACAACGTGCGCCGGGAGCAGGCCTTTCTGGCGTTGACCCCGAGCGAGCGCTTGGAGTGGTTCTTGCGCAGTTTCGGAGCGGTACGGAACATCAGATCGGGCAAAAAGGACTCTTCAGGGAACTTCACTATTCGCAAGCGGGATGCTGCTGTTCGGTGATGAAGTACGCGACTTCCTGAAGGCCGCCTATACCCATGGCGTGCGGCTCTTACTCGTAGGTGGTGGTGCGGTGAATTTCCATGGATACCAGCGTCACTCATCCGACGTCGACCTATGGATCGATCCTGTTCCCGGGAATTTCGACCGCTTGATAACTGCGCTGAAGTCGCTGGGCTACGAATTGGACGAATTGCCGACGCGGGTCCTTCGGAGCGAACAGAACATCTCCATCAAGATCTCCCCGGATATGGAGATCGAACTGATCACCCGGTTCAACCCCGGATGCACGTTCGAGGAAGCTTGGCAACGCAGCGTGAACGGCGATTTGGGCGGGGAGCCAGTGGCGCGCTGCCAAGTGCTTAACTACGAGGACCTGATCGAGAGCAAACTGCGATCCGCACGGCCGAAGGACCTGTTGGATGTGCAGGAACTACGGCGGAAGCGCAGCTGAACCCCCGCACCCATCAAGGTCGCGGCAGGCTTAGTTCAGGAAAATGCGGCACCCGCGCGCGCTACTGTCTACGGATCTACTATGGTCCGATCGTCCTAGAAAAACAGCGCCCCGACAGTTGGAACTGCCGGGGCGCTAGAGGGGAGCGCGATCGCTGATCAGGGTCTTATCACCACCGTGGTGCCGCAGTTGATCTTCAGCTTGTTGTTGGCGCGCTTGGCGGCCGGTTCAGCGGTAAGGGCCGCAGCAGGATCTAGGCTGATGGTGATCCCGTCCTTTTCCTTCGTGTAGACCGGATTGAACGTATGGTCCAGCTCCTCCTTCACGTAACAGAAGCGGTTATCCTCCGTGCCGTCGAATCCGGGAAAGCGGTACACTATCGCGGTGCCACGCTCGGTGTAATTCACCGTGCCCACTGCGCCGGCAGCTAATGCTGGGGCGGCGATAGTACCCAATACCGTGGTGGTAGTCCCTTTCAGGACCTGCACGTTGAAGCCCACACCGGTGCCCGCTGCACCGATGTTGGTGTAGTGGATCGCCATGTTCGGGAGGGGATGGTCGAGACGCATCACACGCTTCTCCACCTTGCCCGGAATGTTCACGGTATCCTCTTGGAAATAGCTGGTGAGCGGTGGCAGGGTCTGGCAGAAGGCTTGGGGCAGCATATAGTATGTGAATTTGCCATCGCCCACAGTACCGTTGCCACCGCAGTAGAGGACCTGGCCGACGCCATCGGCACGCAGGTCGTGCCCGGCAGCCGCATCGGGCGCGGCCAGAACGGTGACCGTCACTTGGTCCGTCGCCACGGCACCATCACCGTCGGTGGCGCGTTGTTGGAACACATGCACGCCCGCTACCAATCCATTGATCGCAGTAGTGGCCGTCGCGACCGAAGCGATCGTACCGGCCCCACCGGAGATCCTTGTCCACTGGTAGCTCGCGATGCTCCGGTCATCCGTTGCAACCGCGCCGATGGTCACCGTGTTGATCGGTAGTGTGATCGACTTGTCGATGCCGGCATTGGCTACCGGTGGCTTGTTCACCACGGTGAACGTATAGGTGGAACTGAAGACGTACGGATCCTGCTCCCCTTCCTTCACGATGCGTTTGGAGATCCGATAGAAGTTGGTGCCCGCAGGCAACGAAGAACGGGGTACTGCAGCGGTGCAGGCAAAGACATTGGCCGTGCGTGTCTTGGTTACTGAAACCTTGGTGACGTTCGCCGGTGTAACAAGCGCTTCGACATTGTCATTCGCAGCAGTTGTTTGAAGGTTGCTCAATAGCGCACTCGTGGCCGCCACATACATCTCGATCGTAACGGAGGCTTGGCAGGCCGTGTTCGTGGCTTCGGGTTGGGCCACCTTGAACAACTCGGAGTTGAAGGTGAAACCGTACCGGTTGGTGGCGCTTAGAGTAGGCGCTGTCGGCGTGGTGACGACCACGTTGGCGAGCATCATAGAGAGTTGCCCCTCTGCTGTTGCGCACAAAGGCGGTGGAGGGGCGATCACATCAACTTTGAACGATGCTGTATAGCTGCCGCCGACACCTTTCAGCGTGATCGTCATCTCACCGACGGTTACCGAACTGCTCAGTGAAATGGAAAGGCGGATGTTGGTATTGCACGGTGTGAAGCCGCCACTAACGGGATTGGACTTTGATATTGTGACGCCGTTCTTGTTGGCGGTAACCGTTTGAGCGATATCTACGAAGTTGCCGAACACCGTGATCGTCGCTGACGTGCCCGTGGTGATCTTCGGTTTCGCCGGTGGCGTGAAGTTGGTACCCCCCATGGTCACTTTGCAGGTTTCGGCGTTCGCTGTATTGGCCATGAGCAACGCAACAACAGCGAACAGGCACACTCTCCATCGCGCGATGCGTAAGGGAGCTGTGGCATTATACTGCGGGAGAGCATGCAAGGTCTTCATTGTGATCAAGGTCTAAGGATGGTGGTTGATGGTGTGGTGACGTTGTGGAATATACCGTGTTTTTCAAACATGGTGCCACTATCGGCAGTCGTCCCTCCATGTTGGTACGCCGATGGACCGGGCCGGATTCCGCGAAGGTGACACGACCGAAGAGCAGGTGAACGTACAAGACCGTGTGAAGAAAGAGGTGAGCGTGACGGTGGAACACAGCCGCTGACGCCAATTACCTTCGTCACCACAACCCCACCCCCATGCCCAAGTTCCTCAAAGGCCTTCTCATCGGCGCTGCTGCCTTGGCGGTTATCGGCTATTTCGGTTTCGGCTACATGAAATCCCGGACCAAGAAGGCCAGCCCGGAGGAGGTGGTGACCTTCAAGCTGGATGATGCCACCATCACCATTGCCTACAGCCGACCAAGCAAGAAAGACCGAGTGATCTTCGGCGAACTGGTACCTTATGATCAGGTTTGGCGCACCGGGGCCAACGAGGCCACCACCTTCACCACGGACAAGGACTTGAAGGTGGGAGAGGCTCCTCTCTCTGCTGGCACATACACGCTTTGGACCATTCCGCACCCCAAAAGTTGGGTAGTGATCTTCAACAGTAAGATGTACCCCTGGGGTGTAACCTATGAAGGCGATGCCCAACGCGATGCTTCTGCGGATGTGGCTCGTGTGGAAGTACCAGTGGAAGTACCGAACGAACCCGCCGAGCAATTCACCATTGCTGTGGAGGGCACACCAGCCGCTCTCACCTTGCGGTGGGACAAGGCGCAGGTGAGCGTTCCGCTGGGAAAGTAGTTGGCGAACGGTCTGCTGGTACTTGCTAGCAAAGTGGACTGTTCGGTTTTCGTGGTTCCAACTGGGTTCCTTGTTGTCAGTGGTCAGTGGTCAAGTGGTCACCTAATAGGTCTGCACCAACTCCGGCATGCGGCGGAGCCGGAGCGTTTCGCTCCCCGGCGAACGGCAGGACCACCAAAGAGGCCCACCCAGCTTGACAACCGACAACCAACAACTGACAACCACTCCACCGAGTAACTTCGCCATCCCGTTCTATAGGGCCTCTCCATGCAGTTCACCGCAGAACAGATCGCCGACCTCCTTGACGGCACCGTAGATGGTGACCCGCAGGTGTTGGTGAGCGACCTGGCCAAGATCGAAGAGGCCCGCAGCGGCACGCTCACCTTTCTAGCCAATCCGCGGTACACCGAACACATCTATAGCACAAAGGCGACGATCGTCATTGTGAACACCGATTTCCAGCCCGCACGGGCGATCCCCAAGACGCTGACGCTGATCCGCGTGAAGGACGCCCGTATGGCCTTCACCCAACTGCTGGAACGCAACGCCGAGTTGCAGTACGAAAAGAAAGGGATCGAGCAGCCCAGCTTCGTGAGCCCACGCGCACGGCTTGGGAAGCACGTTTACATCGGTGCTTTCTGCTACATCGGTGATGATGTAGAATTGGCCGATGGTGTGAAGATCTTCCCGAACAGCTACATCGGCGACCGTTGCCGGATCGGGGCGAACACGCGCATCCATGCGGGGGTGAAGATCTACCACCAAACACAGATCGGCGAGCATTGTACCATTCATAGCGGAGCGGTGCTGGGGGCGGATGGCTTCGGCTTCGTGCCCCGTGCCGATGGCACCTACGAGAAGATGCCGCAAGTAGGCAACGTGATCTTGGAGGACCACGTGGAGGTAGGCGCCAACACCACGGTGGACCGCGCCACGATCGGGCATACCATCATCCGCAAAGGCACCAAACTGGACAACCTGGTGCAGGTGGGCCACAACGCCGAGATCGGCATGCACAACGTGGTGGTGTCGCAAGCGGGTATCGCCGGTAGCACCAAGATCGGCGACTATAACCAGATCGGTGGGCAAGTCGGCATTTCGGGCCACCTCGTGATCGGGGACAGGGTGCGCATCGCGGCCCAGAGCGGCATCGGCAGCAACTTGGAGGACGGGGCAGTTGTGCAAGGGTCACCGGCCTTCAAAAAAGGGTCATACGACCGCAGCTCCGTGGTTTTTCGCAACCTGCCAGCGCTCCAGAAGCGCATCGACACCTTGGAAAAGGAACTAGCGGAGTTGCGCCAGCACGTGGAAGCGGGTTCCCGGAAGTAGCCGGAGAACGCCGGAGTTCTACCTTCGCCGGGCATGGCCGCGGGCGGTCCAACCCTCCCCCGCAGGCCGTATGGCATGAGCGACTTCCAGCACACCTTAAAAGGCAGCGCCACCCTGAAGGGCGTTGGCCTGCACACCGGCGAGCCGGTCACCCTTACGCTGCGCCCCGCTCCCGTGGGCCACGGCTACAAATTCCAGCGCACCGATCTGGAGGGCGAACCCATCATCGATGCCGACGCCGACCTCGTGGTGAGCACCGCACGGGGCACCACCTTGGGCAAGGGTGAGGTCACGGTGAACACCACCGAACATGTGCTCTCCGCGCTTTACGCACTGAACGTGGACAACTGCCTGCTGCAGATCAGCGGCCCCGAGCTACCGATCATGGACGGCAGCGCACTGCCTTTCGTCCACGCCATAGAAAGCGTGGGGTTGGAGCAGCAGAACGCGCTGCGCAACTGGTATGAGTTGAAGGAACCCATCTGGTTCGAGACCCAGGAGCGCGGCACCGAAATGCTCGGCGTACCCACACCCGGTGGCGAATTCCGATTGACGGTGATGGTGGATTACAACAGCCCTGTCCTTGGTACGCAGCATGCCAGCATGTACCGATCCGAGGAATTCAAACAGGAGATCGCGCCATGCCGCACGTTCGTGTTCCTGCGCGAACTGGAACAGCTGGCCCAAGCCGGTTTGATCAAAGGAGGCGACCTGAACAATGCCATCGTGCTGGAGGATCGGGAAGGGACCACGAAGGAGCAATTGAAGGATCTCGCGAAAGCGCTGGGCCGCGAATACCAAGAGGTGGAGATCCGCCGCAATGGTGTAGTGAATACCACCGACCTGAAGTTCTTCAACGAACCAGCGCGTCATAAACTCTTGGACATCATCGGTGATCTCGCGTTGGTGGGCCGTCCGATCAAAGGACATATCCTTGCCGCACGTCCGGGCCACTTCGGCAACACCAGTTTCGCCAAACGCATCAAAGAGAAGATCCGCGAAGAGGAGAAGAACCCCGTTGCGCACGTGGACCTCACGAAGGAGCCGTTGTTCGACATCGTGCAGATCCACAAGATGCTGCCGCACCGCTACCCCTTCCTCTTGGTGGACAAGGTGATGGAGATGGGCGAGAACAGCATCATCGGTGTGAAGAACGTGACCATGAACGAGCCGCACTTCACCGGCCACTTCCCCGGCAACCCAGTGATGCCGGGCGTGCTGCAAGTGGAAGCCATGGCCCAGGTGGGTGGCATCTTCGCACTGAGCAAGGTACCGGACCCGGAGAACTACACCACGTACTTCCTCAAGACCGATGGCATCCGCTACCGCCGCAAGGTGATCCCGGGCGATACCCTCGTGTTCCACCTTTCGCTCATCACACCCATCCGTCGTGGCCTTGTCCACATGCAAGGCCGTGGCTACGTGAACGGCCAGCTCGCCGTGGAGGCGGAGATGATGGCACAGATCGTGAAGGACAAGGCACCGGTGGAAGCCACTGCTCCCACCACCACAGCAACCGCCACCGCCTGATGAGCATCTCCAAGCTCGCCTACGTGCATCCGGACGCCAAGCTGGGCAAGGATGTCATGGTCGAACCCTTCGCATCGGTCTATGCGGACGTGGTGATCGGTGATGGCAGCTGGATCGGGCCCAATGCCGTGCTCATGGACGGTGCTCGCATCGGAAGCAAGTGCCGCATCTTTCCCGGTGCGGTGATCAGCGCCATTCCGCAGGACCTGAAGTTCGCCGGTGAAAAGACCACCGCTGAAGTGGGCGATGGCACCACCATACGCGAATGCGTCACCCTGAACCGAGGCACGGCCGATCGCATGAGGACCGCTGTGGGCAGCAACTGCCTGCTGATGGCCTATGTGCATCTGGCCCACGATTGCGTCGTGGGCAACAACGTGGTCATTGCCAACAGCGTCAACCTCGCCGGCCATGTCACCATAGACGATTGGGCCATCTTGGAAGGCAACGTCGCGGTGCAGCAGTTCATCCACATCGGGGCACATAGCTTCATCGCAGGCGCCTCGTTGGTGCGCAAGAATGTACCGCCCTTCGTAAAGGCCGCGCGGGAGCCGTTGAGCTATGTGGGTGTGAACGTGGTGGGTCTTCGCCGTCGCGGCTATTCCGATGAAGCCGTGGCCCGCATTGAGGACATCTACCGCGAGATCTTCGTGCGCAACACCAATGTGGAGCGCGCCGTGCAAAGCGTGATCGCCATGCCCCGCAGCCACGAACGGGGCCAGATCTTGGACTTCATCAACAACAGCCCGAAGGGGATCATGCGCGGGCTGGCGGAGTAAGAGAAGAGAATGTAGAAATGCTGAACTGTGAGAATGTGGCTGCCGCGCGGCTGACGTGAGTTGATCGTTCGGGACCCATTTCACATTCCCTCATTCCCACAATTCCACATTCGTCCTTTCCCTCGTTTACACATTTCACCCGGCATGGAGATCCGTTTACAGAACATCGCCAAACACTTCGGGCGCGAGGTGGTGTTCCAGAACGTGGACCTCACACTGGCTTCGGGTAGCCGCACCGCCATACTGGGTGCCAATGGAAGCGGGAAGAGCACCTTGTTGCAACTGATCGGTGGCGCGTTGATCCCGACGGCTGGCAGCATTGAACACCGTATCAACGAAGGCCTGGTTGCACAAGAGGAAGTGTACCGGCACATCGCGATCGCTGCGCCCTACCTCGGTCTGTACGAGGACCTGAGCTTGCGGCAGGTGATCGACTTCCATGCACGGTTCAAACCGTTGCGCGGTGGGCTGGAAGTGCAGGATGTGGCACGCATCACCTACTTGGAACCTGCTCTGGAAAAACCAGTAATGCACTTCAGCAGCGGCATGAAACAACGGTTGAAGCTTGCGCTCGCCATCCTCAGCGATACGCCGCTCCTGCTGCTGGATGAACCTGCGAGCAACTTGGATGCCGAGGCCATCGCTTGGTACCGCGCCCTATTGCTGGAACACGTGGACGGCCGGACAGTGCTTGTCGCCAGCAATAGGCAAGCAGCAGAACATGACCTGTGTACGTCCGGTTTGGAGATCGGGGCGTTCAAGTGAACCAAGGCCGCTGACTTCGGTAGCCACAATGCCCCCTTCGCTCAAAATAACATCACCGATCATGCGCACATTCTTTCCCTTGACCACGATCCTGGCAAGTGCCATCGCCATTCTCTCTTGCAACGTGGCAAGCGCTCAGTTCCGTCTGGACCAGTTCACCGATGATGATCCGAAGGAAGCTGTTCTGCAGATGTCCGATGGATCCCTGGTCTGGGTGATGACTGTAGAGGATTCGACTTTCATATGGAAGAGCGATACGGAAGGCGTTGGACAGTGGGCGAGGACGATCATCGACCCAGGCGCGCAAGTGCATCTCGTGGAAAGCGGGAATTCCAATGTGATCATGGTCGAGGCCTACCCACCGACGACCGAAGAGATCACGCCCCTTGACGAGAACTTGATCACACAACCCTGGCGAACGACCGTGATCTCCGCCCAAGGGGCAGTGGTATCCTGCGAGCGTGGGGTGGTCACCGACACACTGCCCTACGAAACTCCGGCACTAAACGTTGAACTGAGAACGGCTTCGACTGCCGATGGTGGGTTGGTGTTCAGCTTGCTTACGTCAGGGGTGTTCATGACAATCGCGCATTTGGTGCGCGTAGACGCCAGTGGGGCATTGGTCTGGTGCAAGGCACTGGGCAGGGAGGAGATCCTGGAATATTTGGTCGTGGGTTCAAATCTCTCATATGGGGAAGGGTTGCAAGTGGTGGAGATGCCGGGAGGAAATATTGCGATGACCATGGAAACCACCACAGTACCCTTTGGTCAGATCGGCCTGTATGTCGTCGATCCGCAGGGTGAAGCCCTCGATGCCCGCACGTTGGACTATACGGGTGAGGCCATCTACCGGCACACATCATGCCTTGCGGTATCCGCCAACGGCAACCTCTTGATTGGTGGTCGAATGAGCACGAACATGTCAGCGAACATATTCACGTACGAGGTGGATGCGGACCTCGAGTTCGTGGATGGGGATATCTACTGGGATCTCGACCTTATCGCTTCCGCACAGTTATCCGGGATCGCCGTACGCAACGACAATGACCGGGTGATCATGGTGTCGAGCGCGAACAGTTCAATTCCGTACACCTACCTGATCCATTCGGATGGCAGCGGCAACATCCAGCATACGGTGCGTTCGTCACAGTTGCCCTACACCTCGGATCAACTGTTGGATGTTGGGCCACACGCTGTGCGTTTCACGGACACCGGGATCGAGTTGGCACATTCGTCCCATGTGACCCATCCAGGTCTTGGGAACATAGGCTACTACGTCGAGCGAACGCTTCTGGATCCTGCCGATCCAGGGTGTTATTTCGCACCGGGCGATATCCAACATGTCCCGATCCCAGCCAATTCGGTGAACACGCTCCCCTTGGACAACATGATCAGCATCGGTATGACCCCCATCATGACCGACGAGTCCCCCTTCGTGCAGCATTCTCCGGTCGGCACGGTGCAAGGTTGCCTCATACAAACCGGTATCGCGGAGCTTCCGCACGGCACCTCATTCCAAATAACGCCGAATATGATCCCTGTCGGCAGCGACCTTATTGTTCGCACGGACGGGGCTATCATATTTCGGGTCGTTGACATGAACGGTCGCGTCGTGCGCGAGGGATCCAGAATTCCCGCCGCCGGACAATGGCACATCGCCGTTGCCGGACTAATGAGCGGGGTTTATTCCATTGTGGCAAATGACCCGTCGCACACCGCTTCAACGGTGCAGCGCTTCCTGATCCATTGACCGGATCCGCATGGACTTATTCCCGTCATTTGCGGCCATGACCGCAGACAATATTGACTTGGCACGGTCCACCGACATGAACATCGGATCCTCTAAGGCAGCTCATCAAGCGAGCGATCGGTACAAGCCACGACCAAAAGCGATCCGGTGACGAATGGCGTACGCGATACCGCATTCCGCTTGCTGGCCACGGCGTTCTTGGTCATCCTCACCTTCCCGCGCTTTGATGTGGTGTCCGATGTGGGCGTGGACAACTCGCTCGCTTGGGCCTTCAACCACTTTTACACCACAGGCCTACAGCAAGCTGCACACGTGGTGTTTCCGCATGGGCCGTTGGCGTTCATCATGTACCCACAAGCATTGGGCGGTGATCTTGGCGCCGCGCTGATCGCAGAGGTGCTGATCCTCGGCACGTTCCTTTTCTCGCTGCTTTCATTGGGTGCGCACACCGACCGTGACCGCTTCGTGTGGCACGCTCTTCTTGCTGCCGCATTGGGCGCCGTGGTACAAGTACAGATGCAACTCGTGGGCATTACAGCGGTGGCGCTGGTGCTCCATTGGCGCACGAGCGGCAAAGGCTGGTCGGGGTTGGCAGTGCTCGCGGCGTTGATCGGGCTGCAGGTTCGTGCCGGTGTCGGTATCATGGCCTGCACCCTGTTGTTCAGCCACGCCGTGCTGCTGATCTGGAAACGCAAGGACTGGCGCACGGTTGCCGTTACAACGGTCGGCTTCCTAGTGGCAGCGATCGTATTGCGGTGGATGCTCTATGGCGACCTGGTGGGCCTCGGCACCTACTATGCGGGCCTGTTCGAATTGGCGCGTGCATCATCTGCTGCAACTGGATTGTATCCGGAGAACAACTGGTGGGCACTGCTACCCGCGATCCTGCTGTTCATCGCAATACCACTGCTAGCGAAGGACGCACCGGTGCGCCACCTCTTCGCACTGTTCGCGCTCGCTCTCTTCGCCGCATGGAAACACGGCATCACGCGCGAGGACATCTTCCACGCACGCGGACTTTTCGTTTTCCTGCTCTTCTTCTTCGGTGTTCTCCTTCTCGTATGGGAACAGCCTAGGCCGTTCACGTTGCTCGCTGTCGGGGCGGTCCTTATACTGAGCTACCGCGCGCTCGCCGCAACCTTCTTGTATGGCGATCTCACCCTTTCCCCGTTCGGTGTGAACCGCTTCGCTGAATGGGTGTGGGATCGACCGGCAATGACCGAGCGGGCCATCGGCCATTCAAAAAGGAACCTCGCACAGCACCGGTTAACCGACAGTCTTGTGCAACGGCTTCAACGCGGCACGGTGGATGTATATCCTTGGGAATTCTCGTACATCCCGGCGAACGACCTGCACTGGAAGCCGCGCCCCGTACTACAGAGTTACGCGAGCTACACGCCGTGGCTGGACCAGCGCAACGCCGACTTCTTCAGGGAGGATCAGGGTGCCGACCGAATCATCTGGCATTTCGTGAAGGACCGTTGGGGTGGCACCATGGGCAGCGTGGACGACCGCTACCTGCTCAACGACGAACCACAGGCCATACTGGCGATGCTGGACAGGTACCGCTGGTCTGCAGGAACGAACGAAGTAGCGATCCTGGAACGTTCCACGGAGCATCGGCTCGGCGAAGCCCGCAGCATGGGAAGCACCACCGCCGAATGGAACGCATGGGTAGACGTGCCCGAAGCAGGTGACAACATCCTGCGCGCCAAACCCACCGTGCGCGGAACACTCTACCGATCGGTGAAGGACTTTGTTTACAAGGACGCGCTCTACACGATCCTCTACCGCCTCGCCGACGGCAGCACTCGCTCTTACCGCTTCGTACCGGTGTGGCCTGCAGAGGGATTGTGGGTGGCGCCTTTCATACAGCACCCGGAGAACGACCAGATCGAGCAACGGGTAGTTGCCATTCGTTTCCAGTGCAGCGAACCCGCGATGGTATACGCTGACCTGACCATCGAATGGGAATTGATACCGCTTTCGGCAAACGCTGCAACACCGCACGCTGCGGGTCTCTTCGGAAAAACACGGCAGAACAACGCGGGTAGTGGTACGACGGCCACGTTGGACTTCGAGACGGAGCATGCGGAATGGCCATGGAGAACGGCGATCCGGATCGATAGCATCGCGCACAACGGTGCCCACGCATCCGTTGTGGAAGCAGGCGGTTATTCCACCCCGTATGTGCTTGCGCTGGACAGCATCGCCGGTCCCATGGTGGTGAAGGGCAGTGCGTGGTTGCGGGCACCGGCCGATGCGCAGGTCTCCTTTGTGGTCAGTGTGGAGGACAACGTCGGCAGTGTGTATTGGGAAGCCGTGGAAGCCACGGAGATGGTCTTCAGTGCCAATGAGTGGTGGCGCGTCTCCATCGACCGTAAAATTCCGGTGGGTGCGGGCCGCCACTTGAGCGTATACCTGTGGAACCAAGGCCCGGTACCGGTGCTGCTGGATGATGCCGCCGTAGAGTGGTCGGCGGAGTTGCCGTAGCCATTTGCACTTCACGACGGGGCCGCGTGCAACGCTCCGCTTGGGTCGAAAACCCTACTTTCGCGACCTCTTTTCAACGGAACGAACTCCCCATGGCCAGCACCGCGGACATCAACATCGGATCCTACATCCGCTTCAACAACGACATCTGCCAGATCATGGAATGGCAGCACCGCACGCCGGGCAACCTGCGCGCGTTCTACCAAGGCAAGATGCGCGTGCTGCGCAACGGCAAGCTGAACGAGCACCGCTGGCGCAGTGGCGAGACCATCGATGTGCTGCGCGTGGAGATCCACGAACTGCAATACCTCTACCGCGAGGCCGAGAACCTGGTGTGCATGGACCCCGTCAGTTTCGAGCAGCGGTATGTGCCCGCCGAGCTCTTCGGCGATGCCATGCGCTTCATGAAAGAAGAGATGGTGGTGCAAGTAGGCTTCGAGAGCGACACGCCCATCTTCGCCCGCCCGCCGAAAATGGTGGAACTGGAAGTGACCTACACCGAGCACGCCGTGAAAGGCGACACCAGCAACAAGGTGATGAAAGCAGCTACCCTCGCCGGTGGCGCCGAGATCAGCGTACCCTCCTTCGTGGACATCGGCACCGTGGTGCGCGTGGACACCGAGACCGGCGAGTACATGGACCGGGTGAAGAAGTAAGACCTACGAAAAGACCTTTGGAAGCCCTTCCGCCAGTTGGTGGAGGGGCTTCTTCTTTGGATGGGGATCGGGATAAGCGAACGACGCCCCGGTTACCTTTGGCCCAACCCCATGCGCTTAGACCCTCCACAGACAGCAGCCCAGGTGGCGCAGCAACTCGGTGCCACGGTAAGGGGCGATGGCCAACGTTTGGTTACCGGGCTCAACGAGATAAACCGGGTGGAAGAAGGTGATCTGGTGTTCGTGGACCATGAGAAGTACTACGACAAGGCGTTGAACAGCGCGGCCACCACGATCCTGATCAACAAGGATGTGGATCCGCCGGCGGGCAAGGCCATCATTATCAGCCACGATCCCTGTTCGGACTACAACCAGCTGGTGCGCCAGTTGAAGCCGCGACAAGCATGGGACGGTCCGGACCCTGTGGTGGGCGAAGGCACGGAGATCCACAAGAGCGCGGTGATCGGAGCCAACGTGCGCATCGGTGCGGATTGCTTGATCATGCCCGGCGTGGTGATCTACGAGAACACCACCCTCGGCGACCGCGTCACCATCCACGCGAACACGGTGATCGGCAGCGACCCGTTCTACTACAAGAAGCGCCCCAGCGGCTACGACAAGATGGCGCCCGGCGGCAGCGTGGTGATCGAGGACGATGTGGAGATCGGTGCGCTGTGTACCATCGATCGCGGCATCAGCGCCGACACGCGGATCGGCGAAGGCACCAAGATCGACAACCACGTACAGGTGGGCCATGACACCTTGATCGGCAAGCATTGCCTGATCGCTTCGCACGTAGGTGTGAGCGGGGCGGTGGTGATCGAGGATGGCGTAACGCTGTGGGGCCAAGTGGGTGTGCCCAGCAAGCTCACCATCGGCAAAGGCGCCACGGTGTTGGGCCAGAGCGGGCTCATCGGCTCGTTGGAAGGTGGCAAGACCTACTTTGGCAGTCCGGCCGGCGAATGGAAACAGAAGATGCGCGAAGTGGCATTGATCGCCAAGTTGCCCGAACTCTTCCGAAGCATGACGGAAAAGAAGCTGAAGAATTGATCGCATGGCCCGACTGGAGCGCATCATTGAACGGTTGGACTTGAAAGAGTTCCAGCTGAAGGCGTTGCTCGACGTCACCAAGGCCATCAACAACACGGAGGATCGGGTCTCGCTGCTGAAGCTCTACGAACGCATCATCCGCGAAGACCTCGGCATCACACGGCTGATGCTCTTCGAACACACGGACAAGTGGGACCGCATCCTCGCTTTCGGGAACGATCTGGACAGTGTGGACATGGACATCGACAAGGCCTTCGGCAGCTACTCGGAGATCCAGGTGATCGGTTCTGAAAGCATCGGCAGCCTGGGCGCGTTCGATGTAGCCGTCCCTGTCTACCACCTCGGCAAGCCTCTGGCCTTTTTGCTGATCGGCGATATCGACGAAGAGGAGCAGCGCATGAGCCCCACGGTGAAGCACCTCAACTTTATCCAGACGCTGACGAACCTGATCGTGGTGGCGCTGGAGAACCGCCGCATGGCGTTGCAGGAACTGGCGCAAGTGCGCAGCAAGCGCGAGTTGGAGCTGGCTGCGGAAATGCAAAGCATGCTGGTGCCGGACGATCTGCCGCACACCGCCTTGATCGATGCGGCGGGCTGGTACCAGCCGCACAGCGAGGTCGGCGGCGACTACTACGATCTCATTTCCTTGGGCGATGATCGCTACGTGGCCTGCGTCGCCGATGTGAGCGGCAAAGGCATCGCAGCGGCGTTGCTGATGAGCAACTTCCAAGCGCACCTGAGTGCTTCCGTTACGCACAGCACGGATCTGGAGCAAGTGGTGCACGACCTCAACACGAAGGTGCATCGCAACGCACGCGGGGAGCGCTTCATCACGCTCTTCATCGGCGTGATCGATCTGCGCACACGCCGGATGCGCTTCGTGAACGCGGGACACAACGATCCGCTGTTGCACCATGCCAACGGCATAACCCCCTTGCGCGATGGGAGCATCGCACTGGGCATGATGCCGAAGCTACCCTTCCTGCGCAGCGGCGAAGTGGACCTGCCCGTGAACAGCACGCTACTGTGCTACACGGATGGCCTCGTGGAACAGGAAGACAGGCACGGGAATTCGTTCGAGACGGCACCGCTCACGAAGATCCTCACCGACCTGGGCGCCTCCTCCGCAAAAGCGATGAACGATGCGGTGATCGCCGCATTCGAAGCGCACCGCGATGGGCTCGCGTACCTCGACGACATCGCGTTGTTGACGTGCCGGTTCGCTTGAGTGACAGTTGTCAGTTGTTGGTCCTCAGTTGACAGGAATACCGAGCACGCGATGCTCCTTGGTACTGGTCGGTCTGCCTTCGGCATGCCCCCTCACAGGAGCGACCAAGCAGCCCAACAACTGAGAACCAACAACTGACAACCCTTGCAGTTCCAAGTTGTCAGGAATGCCAAACACGCGATGCTCCTTGGTATCGGTCGGTCTGCCTTCGGCATGCCCCCTCACAGGAGCGACCAAGCAGCCCAACAACTGAGGACCAACAACTGACAACCCTTGCAGTTCCAAGTTGTCAGGAATGCCAGACACGCGATGCTCCTTGGTATCGGTCGGTTTGCCTTCGGCATGCCCCCCCAAGGAGCCCCATGCAGCCAGACAACTGACAACTAAGGACTGGCAACTACCCCCTTCGGCGCAGCCGGATACTTCAGATCCATCACCACGATCAGCGCAGTGAAAGCCCAGAACGGCACGCTGGCCTTGTCCAGATCGAGAAAGTTGTTGATAATGGCATGCACGTAGTAGGTGACCAGCCCGAAGAAGGCCACCCCTACCAAGTACTGATCGACACCCGGCGGCATGCGCGACCTCAAGCGAATTGCAGTCCAGCAAGTCACCACGATCAACGACACTACGAGCAACAAACCCAGTACGCCTTGCTCGGCGAGCGGCCCGAGGAATTCGCTGTGTGCATTGCCAATGAGCCCGAAGTTGGTACTGATGATGGTGCGGTCCTCGGCTGCCTGGAACGGTGCATATTGGAACACGTAGGTGCCGGGTCCCCAGCCGGTCCATGGGCGCTCTTGGAACATGCGCAGGGCCGAGTTCCAGCGGTTGATGCGTTCCAGGTTGCTGGCGTCCGAACTGATGTTGCCGATGGAGCTTACATGCTGGGCCAGGTCATCGCTGCTCTCGTCGCGGTTGCGCTCCAAGTAGATCGTGATCTGCTCCTTTTCCACCAGCGCCACACCACCAGCGGCGACAAGTGTTAGCAGCAATGCCCATGCGGGAATGCGCAACCGGGTAACGAAGAACACGCCAAAAGCCCCTATGCAGCTTGCCCATGCGGCACGTGTGTAGGAGAAGATGAGCCCCACCGTGAGGATCACCAGCACCACGGCGGACAGGGCCTTGCTACTGCGCGAGTAACCTGGGAAGGAAACAGCACCCACCGCGAACGGCAGAAAGAAAGCGAGGATGGCGCCGTAACTGGTGTGGTCCTTGAAGAACGGGCTCATGACCCAGTGGGCGGGATCATGTTCGAACCCATGCTGTGCGTGGCGCACCACGGTGTAGATCACCACGATCACCAATCCGCTGACGTAGGCCCATAGGAAACGTTGGATGTTGCGCGGATCCTGGAACAGACGCGACACCATGAAGTACATGGTGGTGAGGAACCACGTGCGCGCCAGGACATACTTGAGCGACACGATGGGCATGCTGCTAGGAAGGATGCAGATCGCCATCCACACCAACTGCGCGAGGATGATGACCGTGATCGGATGGCGCCAGACGCGCTGTTCGATCAGCCCTTTCTCCAAGGCAAGCTTGACCAGGAACAGGACGGTGAGCCCCACCATGATCGGCTCGGTGGGCAGGGATATTCCGATGCCCCCGAGGTCCAGTTCCTCCAAGTTCACCGAGAGCGGGGTGGCGAAAGCGAGAAAGATCAGCAGGCGATCCACCGAGGCCACCATGGCCCAGCCGATGATCAAGGCGACGGGCACCAAGTTGAACCAGTAGGCGCGGTTGGCCATCAGCAAGGCGTTCACCAAGATGAACACCACGCATATCACCGGGATCGCCCAACTCCGCTTCATCGCTTCGGCCATGGCTCAGGCACGCTGATCACGCCACACCACCAACAGGAAACAGAGGAACAGGGCCGATGCCGTGGACAACGCCACGATGAGCCACCGCACCGGATATACCTTGCGATCGCTCACCTCGGGGTACATGATCGTGTTGGTGTAGGTAAGCTCCTTGGTCACGTCGTTCACCACGCCTTCGTACTGCGTCAAAAGCCGATCGTAGTTGCCCCGGAACAAGTTGCTCAATTCGGTAAGCTTTCGGAATTCGCCCCCCTTCTGTTCCAGTTCCTTGATCATACCCAGCACTTGGTCGCGTTGCCCTTGTGTGGAACCGGAGCTGAGCATTCTTACATAGCCCTTGGTGAGTTCCTTGGTCTGTGTTTCGTAGGCGAGCAGGCCGGAGTTGGTGCGCAACGTATCCAAGCGGCGCTCCACGGAGTCCATCTTGTAGCGTTCGTGCGAAAGTGCCCGCTCGGCGATGCTGAGCACCTCGTACGACTTCTCGCGTTGCAAGCGGCGCGCCAGCAGGTTCACTTGTTCCAGCAGGGCGTTCACCATGTCGCGGGCGCGAACGGGATCCTCATCCGTCACCTCCACCATCACCGATTCGTACTGCGTCTTGCCGATCTCCACCCGGTCAATGAACTCGTTGTACAGGGCGAAGTAGCCCGCATTGGCCGTGGTATCGACCTCATATACGGTGACCAGGTCGAATTCCTTGATCAGGCTGTCGCGGATGCTGTTGCTACGCAGCAACTGGAGCAGCTGGTCCGTACGTGTCTCGATGGAATAGCTGTTCAGGTTCACGGGATACACCGTGGCGCTGGAGAGGAAGCGGGGCTTAATGAACGTGGGGCCGCTGAGCACCACGGCGAAAAGCGCCGCAGCACCGCCCACGGCAGCGAAGAGGCGCCACTGCGCCGATACCAGGTGGGCGAACCGTTCGAAGGTGAGATCATTGGACATGGCTGGCGCGGATCTTACGGACGTTTGACTGCACCACGATCAGGAGCAGGGAGAGCAGAAAGGCGGAAACGGTACTTATGGCGACCACGAGCCAACGCACCGGCGAGAACTTCTTGTCCGACGGTTGTGCGCGGTTCACCACGAACTTGTGCGGCAGGTCGCTGTCCATATCGGCCTGTGCCTGCTCCAGTTTCATGCGCAGCACGCTCATCCGTTTGGTCTCGTTGAACAGGCGGTCCTGCAGCGTCACATACGGTCCACCGTACTTGGCCAGCACCTTGAAGCGCTCCTCGAATTCCTTGATGGCGCGTTGGTCGCCCTTCACGATCGCGGCACCCATGTACTCGTTGTAGCGCTCGGTCTGCGTGTGGTAATCGTGTACGCCCAACTCGCGCAGCACGCGCATGCTATCGGTCATCACGCGGATCTCTTCGGTCAGCTCCTCCACTTTCGATTCCACCAGGCGATAGCCCTTGCTGGCACGCTCGCGGGCCATTTCGCTCCACACGGTATCCAACTGGTCGGCGATGTAGTTGGCCATCTCGCTGGCGCGCATCGGGTCGGCATCCAGCACCTGCACGCGCACACTGCTGTACTTGGTGCGTTCGAAGGTGATATGCTCTGCGAACGCTTCCTGCAATTCGGTGTTGCGCTGCTTGCTCGTTGTATCGATGTCGTACACGGCCATCAAGCCGAACCGCTGTGTAACACGGTCCCGGATCTTGTCCGAATTCAACATCTGGAGCAGCTGTTCGCTATCCTCCTCATCACCCAAGGCCAGGATATCGTCCCGCCCGGTGCTCTGTTCGTTCAGCAGTGCTTTGGACACCGAGTTGGTAATGGCGGGGAACATCACCACCTCGCTTTTGTACAAGGGCGTGATCACGAAAGCCGCGATCACACCGGCCACGATACCTAGCGCCGTGATGCCGATGATGAGCGTTCTGCGTTCCCAAAGGAAGAGGACCAGATCGAAGGAGTCCAGGACCTTACCGTGCTTTTGTTCATGCATGCGTTTTCCGCGAAAAGAGGGCCTAAAGTACACCTTCGCCGGTAGCGGGAAAGGGCGGTCAGGCCGTGTCGGGAACGCGCAGATCCATGGCTTCGTATAGCACCCGGCGGTCCACCATGCCGCAGAGCAGCGCCACCAGCGCCGTGGCGGGGACAAAGAGCGCGAACTGCAGCGGCAGCCCCCAGTGGGAGCCGCTCAGTACCATCGCTATACCGACCAGGACCAGCGCATAGCACAGGGCGCGCAGCCACAGGCCCACGGGTACCGTAACGCCGTACAACATGCCCGCGAGAACGATCTGCGCCACGGCCGTAAGCACCTGCGTTACCAAGCTGGCCCATGCCGCACCTTCGGCCTGCATGCGCGGGATCAGCACCATGTTCAACCCGATATTGAGCACCGCACCGGCGGCCGCCATCCAGTTCAGGTACTTCAGGTTGCCGCCCGCCGTAAGCAACGTGCCGAACACATAGGTGGAACACACCGCCACGAAACAGCCGATCAGCAGGGCGAACACCGGTGCCGACTCCTGCGTGTGTTCCGTATAGCGCAGATCCATGATCGTTTGGGCGTGCGCCACGCCGAATACGGCAACAGCGATGGTACCCGTAAGCACCAAGCGCATAGCCAATCGCACCAATGGCGTTAGGACATCCTTAGCCATTGCATCCCTCCCGCCCAAGAGCCTGCTGAACATGGGCAGCAGCAGCCCCGCCATCAAATACCCCAACATGTTGAAGGCCTCGAAGAAGCGGAAGCCTTGCGCATAGATCCCCGCCTGCACCGCACCATCGGGCAGCATGCGCTCCAGCATCAACGTATCGATCCGGTAGTAGAAGGTCATCAGCAGGATCAGCAGCGCGTAGGGGAAGCTCTGTTTTACCACCACCCATGCGAAGGCGGGTCGCCATGCCAGCCGCACCCCACCGCTGATGCGCAGCACCAGCACCAGTGCCACCACCGCCGTAACGCTGTAAGCCACTGTCTGCGCCCACACGAACCACTCGATGCGGAACGGCGTGCCACTGCTGCGCCCCCACAACAACCAACCGACCATACCGATCAGCAGCACGCGGTCCAGCACGCTCAACAGACTGTCCTGCTTGTAGCGCTGTGCCCCGGCGATGTTGCTGCGCAGGTACAGGATGGTGGCCACCAGCGCTTGGTTCACGATGATCCAGCCCAGCACCGCCAGTTGTACACCGCGAAAGCCGAGCACCAGACCGGTTACCGCCGTGATCCCCGCATACAGCACCACCAACAACAGCCGCACACCCAAAGCGCCGCTCAGCGTCTTCCCCATCAACTGCGTGTGCTGCGCCACATGCCGCGTATTGTGGTTGGTCATGCCCAGGTCCAGCACGATGTTCAGCAGGAACCCTAGGCTCAGCAGCGCCGCATACGTGCCATAGGCCGCACTGCCCACGGCATCCTGCACCCCGGCATCGATGCCCAGGATGTAGAACGGCTTCACCAGCAGGTTCAGCACCAGCAGCAAAGCGAGGTTCAGGAGGAAGGAGCGTTGCATTGCGCGGGGCGAAGATGGGGGAAGGAAGCGGAAGGGTAACAACGAAAAACCCCGGCGCAAGGGCCGGGGTCATTCTGTTCGTACAGCCCGCTCGTGCCCCCGCCTTCGCGGGGGTGACGGCGCGGCTTATCTTCA
>Ga0209181_10000869_pt1 | contig 54375 bp, 49 predicted proteins | sample MAT05_FD_187208 | JGI IMG/M metagenome (GOLD analysis project Ga0209181, IMG submission 187208) | Freshwater microbial communities from Lake Fryxell liftoff mats and glacier meltwater in Antarctica - MAT-05 (SPAdes) (version 2) | ecosystem: Environmental > Aquatic > Freshwater > Ice > Liftoff... | reverse complement strand
TTTTTGCCGATCCCGGAAGACCTCGCCAGCGTTCTCGTAATGAGAATACCAATGGACTGATCCGGCAATACATCAGAAAGAACGCCCGATTTAGCGATATCAACTACGCCAAGGTCAAACACATCGAGGACCGCTTGAATCACCGCCCCAGAAAAACCTTGGGCTACCGAACTCCCCATGAAGTATTACTTAACCTGCCGCCTACCCCAGTCGCAATTCGTACTTGAGTTCGCAATTAGCCTCCAAGAGCCACGACCAGTAAGGGTCTTCATTGCATGCTCTTGGGAATAAGTTTATGCGGTCATCCGTGTGCTTTGTGTTGATGCTACTTCCACTTTATTCCTGCCATTGCATTTTGCTTGGTATAGCGCAGCTTCAGATTGGGCAATGAGTGTAGTGAGCGAATGGCCCGCTTGCATTCCGGCTACGCCAATTGAAATAGTCACGAGTGGTAATGCCTCTTCAAATAGATCGGCACCCACGTTGGCCGATGCAATGGCGGTACGGAGACGTTCGGCAACCCGTAGAGCATCTTCTACGCTTGAACCGGGTAGCAGGATGGCGAATTTTTCGCCACTGTAACGGGCCAGCATTTCAGTGGGGCGTAAGTGTTGTACGAGTATTTGAGCAATAGCGCGCAGTACTTCATCACCCGCAAGCAAGCCTTGATGTTCGTTATAAACATGCAATTGATCGATATCCACGATCAGCAGTGAGAGCGCGACATCATCGCTTGTGCAGCGGCGCATGGCACGTGCAAAGGAGACATCTAGCCACAGGCGATTGTGCAGGCCAGTAAGGCCATCTACGGTGGCTGCGTTGGAGAAGTGCTGATAATCGGCAATGTGCGTAACAATACCGTGTTCGTTTTTGGGTTTGCGGTTGGCTAATAGATTGAGCAAGTTTCTAGCGATGCCGTGTGACCGGTTGATGAGTGACCACAGCGCTTCATTCGGCAAGGCCAAAATACGGCTTGGACTGGCGGCGATCACGTAGGCAGCTGGACCGCGAATAGAGGATGGCGAGGTAGTGGACACAGAGGCAGAGGCAGAGGCAAAGGCAGAAATTGCCGCAAGTAGATAAGCCGGATCACCCACACATTCGCCATTTTCTAAATCAACTTGGCGTGTGCTCATGTTGGTAGGGTGGACAGATAAGCGACCTTCTAGCAGAACATAAATGCAGTTATTTTCCTGATTGGGGGTTAATAAAATTTCGTCAGAAAGGAGTTCTATGATGTTGCAGGTATTCACGATACCTTCGATTGCGTCCATCCCGACGCCTTCAAATAGTCGGCATTGTTTAAGTAGATTTTTGTCGCGTGGAGATGACATTTTGTATTCCTTTTATTGTTTTGATGAGCACAGTCCTGTTTACGGATGCTCATTGCATTACTTTAGGAGGCGTCTGCAGTATTGGTTTGGGAGGGGGGGCAGAGAGCAGGTGCTTTACGATAGAATGTCTCCCTTCCACATATTTAGTGTCGGCAGAACAGCATGACTACAGCAAACAGACCTAATCCATCCACTCAGCTCAACATAGCCACTACGTCTACTGCTACGGGTGATCCTCAAATCGCAACCGACGATGTGCGGATTCGCGCCATTACTGAAGTGGCTCCACCCGTACAGCTCATGCGCGAATTTCCTGCGTTGCCGAATGGTGTAGCCACTACTTTGAAGGCGCGCCAAGACATCCACCGCATTTTGCATGGTGCGGATGATCGGTTGCTTGTGGTGATCGGCCCTTGTTCAATTCACGACGTGGACGCTGCCTTGGACTATGCGGCAAAACTTAAAATGGAAGCGGACAGGCTGGCAGCAGATCTGTTGATTGTCATGCGCGTCTACTTCGAAAAGCCTCGCACCACAGTCGGCTGGAAAGGGTTGATTAACGACCCTCATCTCGATGGCAGTTTTAATATCAACGAAGGCTTGCGCATTGCACGGCATCTACTTGTGGAACTGAATGAGAAAGGCCTGCCAGCGGGCACGGAGTTTCTTGACATGATTACGCCGCAGTACATTGCGGACCAAGTAAGTTGGGGTGCGATTGGGGCACGCACTACAGAATCGCAAGTGCATCGCGAGCTATCCTCTGGTTTGTCTTGCCCAGTGGGTTTCAAAAATGGCACCGATGGAAATATAAAGATTGCGATTGATGCAATTCGTACCGCACAACACCCGCACCATTTCTTGTCTGTGACCAAAGCCGGTCACTCCGCCATTGTGTCCACCAATGGTAACGAGGACGGCCACGTTATTTTGCGTGGCGGTAAAGAGGCCAACTACGATGCGGCGAGTGTTGAGATGGCGTGCAAAGAACTGGGCGGAGCAGGCTTAGCTGCTAAGATAATGATTGATTTTTCTCACGCAAATAGCCGCAAAGATTACAAACGCCAAATGGAAGTGGCGCGTGATGTAGGGGGCCAGATTGCTGCGGGCGATGACCGTATCTTTGGTGTGATGGTCGAATCACACCTCAACGAAGGCCGCCAAGATTTAGTGCCCGGTAAGCCGCTCGCTCGTGGTGTGAGTATTACTGATGCCTGTATTGGCTGGGATGATTCGGTGGAATTGCTGAATATCTTGGCGCAGTCTGTGCGTGACCGACGTTTGGCGATGCTCGATAAAGAATGAGTGGGGCACCAAGGGCAAGTAGGAGCTAAGGCAAGCAGGAGCCAAGGCATTTTCCGCTACTTGTTTCTACTGCATCGACGCGGCGGTGGCGTTGATCCCGCGCAAGAACTCATGCGGGATCGGCATTTATTTTTGGCGTTATGTGGTTGGCTAGGAACGGTGGTGTGGATTTTGGCGGCTTAATGTGAGGCACAAAACTAGGCTAAGAACCTAGGCGAAAAACCTAGGTTAAGAACTTAAGCTAGGTTCCCCAATTTATACCGATTTATCGCCCGCGATTTTTCTGCCAAAAAACATCGCTTCGACCTTCGGCTTGGTTGAGCGCGCGGCCGAGCACGAAGAGAAAATCAGATAATCGGTTAATGTATTTTTTGCCTGCGTCGGTCACGTTTTCGGTTTTAGACAGCGTGACTAAGCAACGCTCAGTACGACGGCAAATGGCCCGAGCTAGATGCGCTAAAGCGGCGGCGCGGGTACCGCCGGGTAGGATAAATTCTTTTAGCGGGCCGAGTTTTTCGTTGAGTTCATCGAGGGCAACTTCAAGGCACTCAGTGCGCGTTTCGTCGAGCAGTGTAGAGCCAGGAATGGCCATTTCTCCGCCCAGATCAAACAAATCCTGCTGTATTTCGGTGAGCATGACACGTATGCCGTCGGGAAGCGGCTCAGCCAGTAATACGCCGAGCGCCGAATTTAATTCATCCACCTCACCCAGCGCAGTTATACGTGGGCTGTCTTTTGATACGCGAGATCCATCCGCCAAGCCGGTCTTACCTTCGTCGCCTGTGCGGGTATAGATTTTTGTGAGACGGTTTCCCATAGCGTGCTTTCTATTGTTGATGCGTGTTGATATTGAGTTAGTGGGTTATTCGTTGAGGCGCGAGTTTATCCGACAACCTCGTAGGCCCCAATAAAAAAACCAAATCAATGTGAAAGCAAGGCTAGAAAACTAGCCCCAAAATTTTGAAAGAACAAACTTTTAATAAGAAAGAATGATTTCTGAGGGTAGGGGCAAGTGTTCGGCTTTATCTGGGTGGTTCGTGCGATAAACGCGGACGGAAGCGGCAACCAGTAGGTTGGCTTCTTTGGAAGACAAAGCGGGATAGGTTGAACGTAGAACGCGGAAAGCGAGCATTTCTAAAGGTACGCCACCCCAAGCTTGTTTGGGGTCGAAACAAGGCTCAACTTGTTTGTAAGCGTCTTGGAAGACACTACGTAAGCTGCTGTTTTGACGACGCTCTTGGATACTTTGAGCGGGTGTGTGAAGGTGTTCGGCCATAATTTTCTACTCGTATTTCCAGACTATTTATTATTGAGCAAGCAGTTATTTCGATCGGTTGTAAATCGTTTTGAGTCGGTTTTGAGTTGATTACGAGTCAACACAAGCTCGCGATTCTACCGCGAACCTTGATGAAAGTGGCGCGATCATACAATAAATATATGACTAAAGTTATAAATTGGTGTGAATGTTAGCTGACCCTAGCCAGATGTAGCTTGTTTTTAATAATCAATAGCTTGGAATTGCGGTTGCGGCACATGCTAAAGTCGCTCCTCGATTTTCACACCCGACCAAATAGATAAGATGGCGCTCAGTATTGAAACCTGCGTTGCTCAACACATTGGCGATCGCAAGGAGCAGCAGGATCGCGTCACCCTGCTACCGCACCCTACGCGCCCAGGCATGTTGCTGGCGGTGCTGGCTGATGGCATGGGCGGGCACACCGGTGGCGCAATGGCGGCAGAACAAATAATCCATAAAGCGGGTACCAGCTTTGAGGTTTATGCACCGGCTTCTGAATCGCCCAAAGAAATATTGCGCAACATTATTGATGAAGCGCATATCGTTATTAAATTGACTCGTTTTACCAGCGAGCAAGATCCTCATAGCACCGCTTGTGTATTGCTGTTTCAGCCGACCCGCGTGGATTGGGCTTATTGCGGCGATTCACGTATCTACCACTTTCGTGGCGATAAGTTGATTAGCAAAACGATGGATCATTCCTACGTGAATGAGTTGGTTCGCTTGGGTCGTATTAGCGTGGAAGAGGCAGAAACGCATCCACAGAAGAACGTGTTGCTTGGCTGTTTAGGGTCAGAACGGCCGCCAACCATTGATTTTGGCGAGACTTCCCCATTGGCTGACCAAGATATTTTCTTGCTGTGTTCAGATGGGTTATGGGGCTATTTTTCCGATGCAGAATTGGGCGGCGTTTTGGCCGCGCATCAGCCCCGTGCAGCGGCGGAGATTCTCATACAGCGCGCACGTGATCGTGCACATGGCGGCGGAGATAATTGCTCGCTAGCGATTATTAAACTGGTAGATAAAAAAGCGGATAAACCCGTGCCGCCCAAGCCTGCTGGAATGGATTAACCCCCGTTTTTGAAATACGGATGTTCAAGATCTCCTTCGGCGTATCCAAAATACAGTGGCCATGATGAGCGCTATCCCGGCCATCATGCCAATAGCGATATAAAACCCTATTGGATTTTCGAGTAGTGGTTGGTTACGAAAATTCATGCCAAAAATACCCGCAATCAACGATGCAGGCATAAACATGGCCGTGAACATGGTAAGAATACGTACTTCTGCATTGAGTCGATTTGAAATACTGGATAGATAAATATCCAGCATCCCCGCAAGTAAATCTCGAATCGCCTCAAGAGATTCGATGACATGCACAGTGTGGTCATACAGATCGTGCAAATAAGGCTGTGTGGCAGGCTGAAAAAAACGGGGATCGCTACGCGTTAAGGTGTTCAGCACTTCCCTTAAAGGCCAGACGGCGCGTCGTAATTTCAGGGTCTCTCGCTTGAATTGATGGATGTTTTTAAGCAATAAAGGCGTGGCTTTCAGCAGCAAATCGTCTTCTAATTGTTCCGTACGATCAGTTAACTCCTCTAAAACGACAAAATATCGGTCGACCAGACTATCGAGCAATTCGTAAGCTAGATAGTCAGCCCCGAGTTTGCGTATTTGGCCCTTGTCATTACGGAGTCGATCTCGAATGGGGTCAAACGAACCACTCGGTCGTTCTTGAAAAGTCAGTACAAAGTTTTTGCCTAGTACGATGCTAATCTGGTCTGAACTGACGGTAGAGGCAGCGGTGTCGTACTCAAAAAATCGTGCGACGATATAAAGATAATCCCCGTAGTCATCGACCTTCGGACGTTGATCCGTATTCAAAATATCTTCCAGCACGAGCGGGTGTAGGTGGAAACGGCGCCCAATTTCACTCATTACATGCGGCTCATGAAGCCCGTAAACATTGAGCCACAAGACATTGTTTTCACGGTGATGGTTATGCGATTCGGTAATGCTCGTAAAGCAAGTTTCCTGTAGCTGTGTTTCGCTATAGTCGATCAAAGTAATAATGGATTGCTCAACCTTCTTTTCACCGACATGCAATAAAGTGCCGGGACCCATGCCTGTTTTTTGCAGTCGCGATGCGCGGTTTTTTTTCATTGGTAATCCTATAAAACTCAATTTTTACATTAACTTACGCGTAAGTGTATTAACTCGGTATAAATGCTGCCGTAATAGATAGTGCCCTTCATGCAGCTCACTATTACTTTAGGGCTAAAGTATGTATGATACTTCTACGCAGTTTGGCAGGACAGTTGTCGCCAAATCTAATTAATGAATCATCTTACAAGATGGAGGAGGGCTCAGATGCCTCTGATCATAGGTGTGCCGAAAGAATCCGCGACAGGCGAACACAGAGTTGCCGTTGTGCCCGATGTGGTCAAAAAATTTAAGACCTTAGGGGCGGACTTCTTGGTGGAATCGGGTGCTGGCTTGGGTAGCTCAATTCGCGATGAAGACTTCGCGGCCGCAGGCGCCAACACCGATAAGCAAATACAGGCTAAAGCCAACATTGTACTTACCGTTCAACCACCCACTGCCGATGAGATTCGCGCCATGCAGCCGAACACGGTGCTGGTTGGCTTTCTCCAGCCATATCAAGATAAAGAACGCGCCAAGTTACTGTGTGAAAAAAATATCACCAGCTTTGCCGTTGAGTTGATTCCACGCATTTCCCGCGCGCAAAGCATGGATGGCCTGTCCTCACAAGCTGCCTGTGCGGGTTACCAATGTGTGTTGATCGCCGCTTCAATGTGCCCTAAGTTTTTCCCGATGCTTACCTACGCCGCAGGCACGATTCGTCCGGCCCGCGTATTGGTTATTGGTGCTGGCGTGGCAGGTTTACAAGCGATTGCCACTGCCAAGCGTCTCGGTGCGATTGTTGAGGCTTACGACGTGCGACCCGAAACCAAAGAACAAATTGAGTCATTGGGCGCCAAGTTTGTGGATACCGGCGTTTCTGCTGCGGGTGCAGGCGGTTATGCGCGTGAGCTGACGGACGACGAAAAGAAAGCGCAAGCCGATAAATTAGGCAAAGCCGTTGCCAATGCCGACGTGTTGATTACCACGGCCGCCATTCCGGGCAAACGTTCCCCTCTGATCATTACCGAGCCGATGATTGCTGGCATGAAGCAAGGTGCTGTGGTTGTCGATATGGCGGCTGAAGGCGGCGGAAACTGTGCAGGAACACGCGCTGGTGAAACGGTTCAGGTCGGTGGCGCAACCATCATTGGCCCCTTGAACATACCTAGCCGCATGCCTGTGCATGCCTCTGAAATGTATTCAAAAAATCTCTACAACTTTATTTCTCCGTTCATTAAAGACGGAGTGCTGAATTTGGATTGGAGCGACGACGTGCTCAAAGGCGCCTGCCTAACGCACGAGGGACAAATCAAGCATGAAGGCGTGAAAAAAGCGCTGGAGGGAATGTAATGGACGGATTTCTCGCACTTTATATATTTATGTTGGCTGCTTTTACCGGCTACGAAGTTATTTCGCGTGTGCCTGTTATTTTGCACACACCATTAATGTCGGGTTCTAACTTCGTGCATGGTGTGGTGGTAGTGGGCGCGATGGTCGTGTTGGGCCGTGCAGATTCAAACGATCCTGTGCAGTTGGCGATTGGCTTCGTGGCCGTTCTCTTGGGAGCAGCGAATGCGGCGGGTGGTTATGTCGTAACAGAACGGATGCTTGCCATGTTTACCAGCAACAAAAAAGGAGCGGCTAAATGACGACTCCTCTAATCAGCGCCTCAACGATTGAGTGGCTCATCCACGTTGCTTATTTTGTGGTGGCCGTATTATTTATTCTCGGCCTAAAAAGTATGGCGTCGCCCGTCACAGCAAGGCGCGGCATTCTCTGGGCGGGTGCGGGGATGGTGCTTGCTACGGTCGTCACCTTCTTTACACCGGACATGAACAACTTTACGTTGATCGTATTGGCCGTTGTACTGGGTGGCACACTTGCGTGGTGGTCAGGTCGGGTGGTCAAAATGACCGACATGCCGCAAATGGTAGCTGTTTATAACGGTATGGGTGGTGGCGCCGCCGCTGCCATTGCCGCGCTAGAGTTCTCGCGTGGGCATATGGACGGCATGATTGTTACCGCGCTGGCCACTGCTGGCGCACTGATTGGTGCTGTATCGTTCTCGGGCTCCTGTATTGCTTACGCTAAGTTGCAAGGCATTCTGAAGAAGGCGCGTCGCTTGCCTGGGCAAAACGTGGTGAACGTGGTCTTATCTTTAGTCACGCTAGGCCTGGGTATTTATATTACGGTTAGCGGTCAGGCAACGTCGCTGCAGATCATCGCCTTCTTCGTGTTGGCTTTGGTACTGGGTGTCGTTATCACCATGCCTATCGGTGGTGCTGATATGCCGGTGGTGATCTCGCTGTTCAATGCCTTCACAGGGCTGGCAGTAGGCTTTGAGGGTTTTGTACTAGAAAACCCCGCGCTGATTATCGCCGGTATTGTGGTGGGCGCAGCAGGCACCTTGCTCACCCAATTAATGGCAAAAGCCATGAATCGTCCCATCAGCAATATCTTGTTCACGCCGATTACTGGCGAAGCTCAAGCGGGTGGCGCTATCGAAGGCAGCATGAAAGAAGTGTCCGGTTTGGATGCAGCTTCCATGATGCGTTACGCACAAAAAGTCATCATCGTTCCTGGCTACGGCATGGCCGTGGCAGGTGCGCAACACAAAGTGTGGGAAATGGCTAAGCAGTTGCAAGAAGCCGGAGTCGAAGTGAAGTTCGCTATTCACCCCGTCGCCGGAAGGATGCCCGGCCACATGAACGTGTTGCTAGCAGAAGCCGGCGTGCCTTACGAAATGATTTTCGATTTAGAAGAAATCAACGAAGAGTTTGGCCAAGCAGATGTAGCCTTGGTGATCGGTGCGAATGACGTGGTAAATCCCGCCGCTCGCACCGATAAATCCAGCCCCATCTACGGCATGCCGATTTTGAATGCAGATATGGCACAGAACGTCATTATTAATAAACGCGGCAAAGGTACGGGTTATTCGGGTATCGAGAACCACCTCTTCTATGGCGAGAACTCACGGATGTTGTACGGTAGTGCGCAACAAGCTATATCCGAAGTAATTCAAGGTATCAAGTCGATGGCAGGTTGATTGCCTCTCGATTAAGAAGTAAAAACAAAACGCCCACTTGATGTGGGCGTTTTGTTTTGTGCTTCACTATGTCGTTTCTTCTTTATAACGACGCCCTAGGAGGCAAGCTGGGTGCGGGTTTCAGAGCAGTCATAGCGCCAATCAGCTTGTGAATGTGATAATGAAAGACCGGTGGAGTGATGGGTTAGCAGGCGGTTTGCTACGAACGCTAGGTATTCAGCTGCCTCAACATGATTAGAAACTGGAATATCCGAAATCCTTTCTTCTGGAGTCAGGATGGCGTTCTCTTCGCACGATACGTACATGCTGTCGTTCTTCAGGTCGTTTATGTGGGCGATAAGATCGGCTTGGAGCCCGTGAAGCTTTTCCGTCAGTTCATGAGACGTGCTCGCAGCGTAAGCAACAACAAACTCAATTTTCTTCTTGTGGTTGCGTAATAGCTTCTTGATCTTTGGGAGTTGGCTCGCAGGCGTGCGTGAGGTAGCCATTGAGTAGAGCAGAATACTTTTTGACGACTCTTCGGTGGACATATGTGCGAGATAGTAAGCACGAGACAGTCGCTTAACCTCAAGGAGAATGCGTGCTTCTTCGGCAAGCGCCTGCGCATTGGCGGCTGATTTCTCGCTCCATTCACGATAGACGGTCGGTTTCATAAGCCTGCTAACTAGTAGTAGACGCCATTAAAGGTGTCTACTTCCTGCAATGGTGGTGTATACAACAAAAACAAAGTGGGTAACGCCATGGTTTTCTGTTGTTAATAAAATAAACTAGTTGAGGGGACAAGTCTTGCACTGCCATATTTTTCACAGACTGACGCATTGCAATGCAAACCTCTGGATTCCCTCCTTCGAGGGAATGACGGTGGAAACCTCAGGATCGGGGCTTTCATTATCACGTTTCATTTCTCGATGGGGGTGAGGATGAGTTGTTTGAGTTAAAGCCACTCAACTCTCGCAGTCGATGCTCCGAAACCCGCATCCAGATTGCCTCTCAGGGCATCGCATTTACTTCCTGAGAGCTGCCAGTACCCACAAATAAAATTACCAGTAAGTCTCCAAACTAATATGTCCAGCCTCTTTGCGCTTGTGTTTCCTCAAGCCGCGCTCGATGAGGATGGTGGTGGCATCTTTCACCATATCTGGATTTCCACAGAGTAGAAAATGGCTGCGAGCCGCATCAATGCTGCAGTTCGCGACTTTTTCTAATTCTCCGTTGGCGATAGCGGGTGGGATTCTGCCGTGCAATGTGGGTGCAGTTTCTTCACGGCTGACGACGGGGACGTAACTCAGTTGACCGGGATGTTGGGCGATGTGCTGTTCGATTTCTTCTCGGTAGCTCAGTTCGGTACTGTGCCGTACTCCATGCACAAGGATGATGCGGCGGAAGCGTTGCCAGACTTCGGGGGTTCCTAGCATGGAGATGAAGGGCGCCAAGCCTGTGCCGGTGGAGAGCATCCACAGGTCTTCCGCTTCGGGGATTTCGTGCAGGGTGAGATGTCCGGCGGCCTTTTGGGTGACCATAATCGGATCGCCGACTTTCAGCTTGCTTAAGCAAGGCGTTAAAGCGCCTTTAGGGACGGTGACGAGATAAAAGTCGAGAGGGCGATCTTGGGGGGCGCTGGCGATGGAATAGGCGCGGCTGATGAGTTCGTCTCCAACTTGCAAGCCAAGCTTCACGAATTGTCCCGCCTCAAAAGGTTCCACTTCGGCGGTGACTTGAAGCGAGTAGAGATGCTCTGTCCAGAATTTAATGCCAGCGACTCGTCCTTCAATCCATTGCGTCATCTGTGTTCCCTTTGTTTATTTTGGGCTTCCTGAATTTTCTAGGTTTTCTAGATTCTCTAGGTTTTGCCACACGCTGGCAAACCAGGGTTGTTGTTCTCGAGGTCTTCCGGCGGGTCGGTAGTAATGCGCCAACTCGACAAACCCCACCGCAGTCATTATGCCGCGCCAAGTGCTTTCTTGGTACCACACGCCGTACCGACCTTTGCCTATTTCTCCGCTGTCCCAGCCTTCATCGTCGTTGCCACGTGGATTGGAGCTGAACAATACGCCGCCAGGCTTCATACCGGCTTTGAGCGCAGTGAGCACTTGTTTGATGTGGCTGCTGGGGACGTGAAAGAGAGAGGCATTGGCAAAGACGGCGTCAAAAGAGGCGGGCGGTAAGGCAATGTTGAGAAAGTCTTGATGTAGCACTTCGCAACCGGCGTACTCGCGCGCCATCTCCACAAAGGCCGCACAGCCTTCAAGGCCGACGGCCGTGTGGCCCAACTCTATAAAAGTTTTGAGGTCACGGCCTGGGCCGCAGCCGACATCGAGAATGCGTAGTTTACGAGGACGGATAAGCGGTGATAGCGCTTGAGTTTCAGACGCATGCTGCAACATCGCTGCAATGTTTTGGCTGACATCATGGTGTCGCGTCCCCTCCCAAAAGCCCTGGGCGCTGCGCTCGTAGTGGGCGAGCGTGATACGTGATGTATCCGTACTATCAGGTCTCTGAGCTGTCATCCGGCTTGGGCGGCGCGCGCCCTAATAATGCGGCAACAGCACGCTTAGGTTTGGTCGTAGAGCTAATTAGTTTGGATGCGGCTGGTGCGCTGCCTGCTTTCGACTCGTAAGGTTTGCTGGGGTCGAAATCTAGTTTCGGCAGTCTATGTTCGCCGGGACGGATAGGGGTGCGGGCATGGTGTGAATTGCCAGAATCACGTTGCTCACGTTGTTCACGTTGTTGATGGGGTGATCGAGTCTGACTCTGTTCACGAGGTTCGCGGGCCTCGCGACGTGGGTTGCTTGTACCCTCACGCGCTTCATCGCCACTTCGTTCAGACGAGCTTGATGATCGTGGAGGGCGCGCACTTCTACTGTGGCGGCCACCTTCCGAGCCTGCCGATTCGCGGCTGGATGCAGACTCCGGTTCAAACTCAGGCACGACTTCTTGTTCAATAGGACGTTTGATCAATTTTTCAATTTCAGCCAACTTGCCTCGCTCTTCGGGAGAGACGAGCGAGGTGGCTTCGCCAACTTTCCCCGCACGACCAGTACGGCCGATGCGGTGAATATAGTCTTCAGGTACGTGCGGTAATTCGTAATTAATAACGTGTGGCAAGTCTTCAATGTCCAGCCCGCGTGCCGCCACATCGGTGGCGACCAACACGCGCGCACGGCCGCTCTTAAAGGCTTCTAGCGCCTCGCTGCGTTGTTGCTGGCTTTTATCGCCGTGGATGGCCGTGGCGTTGATGCCTTGCTTCTCGAGATAAACGGCTAAACGACTGGCGCCGAATTTAGTGCCGACGAACACCAGCACTTGCGCCAGATCTTTAGCTTTGAGTATGTGAGCAAGCAGTGCGCGTTTTTGATCTTGCGCCACTGGATGCATGCGGTGCGTGACCTTTTCATTGACGGCATTGCGACGCGCGACTTCAATCAGCACCGGCTCTTTCAACATGGAGTCAGCGAGTTTCTTGATCTCTTCCGAGAAGGTGGCGGAGAACAACAAGCTTTGGCGCTCTTTTGGCAACAGCGCCAGAATGCGGCGGATGTCGGGCATAAAGCCCATGTCGAGCATGCGATCTGCTTCGTCGAGTACCAGCACTTCAACGTTGTTGAAGGAGACAGTTTTTTGTTCTACGTGATCCAGCAAACGTCCCGGCGTGGCGACGATTATCTCTACACCTTTTCGCAGCGCATCGGTTTGCGTACGGATGTCGACACCACCATAAACAACCAAGTCGCGTAGAGGCAGATATTTGCCATAGGTTTTTACGCTCTCATGCACCTGCATCGCGAGTTCACGCGTCGGCGTGAGGATCAAGGCGCGAACGGGGTGACGGGCTGGAGAAGGGCTACTGGTGGCGTACTTAGCGAGGCGGTTCAATAATGGGAGGGTGAAGCTGGCGGTTTTACCGGTACCCGTTTGCGCGCCACCCATGACGTCTTTTCCAGCGAGAACAATGGGGATAGCTTGCGCTTGTATGGGTGTGGCTTCGGTGTAACCTGCTTCAGTTACGGCTTTAAGCAATTCGGGGATTAACCCGAGTTCGTCAAACGTCATAAAATTAAGGCTCCAGTTCGGCCTGCGCGGGCTAGGCCAGCGTACCGGTTCAGGCGGAAAAGTTAGTTGCGATTGCGTGAGCGGGATAGCTCGGAGATTTGCGAACGCTAACCGGTAGAGCAGTGACAAACCAAGGGCAATTATACACCTGAGGGGATAGAATGCTCCGCGTATGACATTCAAGGAATGTAAGCTGTTAATTGGCCCCTGTTGAGCGCTCTGGTTCAGTCCTGCAGCTTAGCCTCGCAATTCTGCTCCGCAGTTAAGTCTCGCAGTTCCTCAACTTATAGACCCGAAATCTAACGTATGAGCAAAAACTTGCAAGAAGACAACATCGAAGCCGAGGTACAGCGTCGCCTTGCCCAGCATCAGAGGCTTCATGAGGACAAATACCGCCACGTCATCGACAACGTAAGCGAAGGCATTGTCGTGATTCAGGATGGTCGTTTTGTTTTCGTAAATCCAAGCGCGTGCAAAATTGTGGATTACACAACTCCAGAACTCCAAGGGCGCGAGTTTTTACTCATGGTTTTCCCCGATGATCGGGACCAAGTGATGGATCGTTATGTCCGTCTTTTGCGTGGTGAGGACGTGGAGCAGCGATACGCGTTTCGCGTTCTTAATCGACATGCCGAGCCGCTGTGGGTGGAGCTGTCTGCCGTGGTCATTACTTGGGAGGGCCAACCAGCAACGCTCGCCTTTGTGTCTGATATACACGAGCGGCGATGTTTAGAAGAAAAAGTTCGGGAGAACCTAGCCGAACGCGAAACGATCCTAGAAAACTCGATTGTAGGTATTGCGTTTCTCGACCATCAAGGGCGATTTCGCTGGTTCAACAGCGCATTAGCGCAAATTTTTGGATTTACAGAAAAATCCTTAGAACACCGTATTGGCAAATCCCTGGAACCTTTTTATTCGTCGCGTGAAGCCTATCTTGCAACGGGCGCATCCGCGTCTGAAGCTGTGCGTCAAGGCCACGCATTTGAAACTGAACTGCAGATGCATCGTGAAGATGCCTCTGTATTTTGGGTGCATCTTTCTGGCAAGGCGGTGAATAATCAGGATCTATCCAAAGGCACGGTTTGGGTGGTGATGGATATCACGGCGCGCATAGCCTTGGAGGCCGAGTTGAAGCGCACTTCGTCAGAGCGCGAGGCGATTTTGCAAAGCACGTTGGTGGGCATTACCTATTCCATTGATCGACACCACGTGTGGGTAAATCGTAAGTTTTCGGAAATGATTGGTTACGAGCCGCAAGAACTTATTGGTCAGTGGAGTTTGATTCACTTTCCCGATGAGGAAAGCTGGGTAAAGCTCGGCGAAGAAGCGTATCCGGTCCTGACACGCGGCCAGCCTTTTTCGACTGAAGCGCAGATGAAACGCAAAGACGGCAGCTTGTTTTGGGCGCAATTATTTGGCCGAACTGTCGATGTTGAAGATATGGGCAAGGGCACGATTTGGACGTTTCTCGATATCACTGAACGTAAGCAAGCAGAAGAAGAAATTAGCGACGCACTCGAAAAACAGAAAGAGCTGAATTATTTAAAGTCGCGCTTCGTGTCGATGACATCCCATGAGTTTCGCACGCCTTTAGCTACGATCCTCTCTTCAGCCGAGCTTCTAAAATACTATGGCGAAAAGTTGCCGGTAAAAGAGCGCCAAGACATTATTGGCAGTATCGAAATCGCTGTGAAGCGCATGACGAAGATGCTTGATGACGTGCTGGTGATAGGCAAAGCAGAGTCCGACATGATTGAGTTTCACTCTGCACCGCTCAACTTACGGCAGGTATGCGAACAGATAACCAACGATGTGCAGCGTGCTGCCAGGTTGGGAAATGCAGATGGGCCGCCCCACGTTATAAGCTTTGATTTGAGTGGTGATTTGAGTGGTGAATTAAGTGGCGACTTGGGTGATGAATTAGCGGATATTGAATTAGACGAGCATTTGCTTCAACACATACTCGGCAACCTTTTATCCAATGCGCTTAAGTATTCCCCGCCGGGTAGCACAGTATTTTTTGCTGTGGCGTGTGGCGCACAGGCGATTAAATTTACGATTAGCGATCAAGGCATCGGCTTGCCTGCAGAGGATATGCCTCGACTGTTCGAGTCTTTTTTCCGCGCCAGTAATGTCGGTAATATTTCGGGGACGGGTTTGGGCTTGTCGATTGTGAAACGCTCGGTGGAATTACACGGCGGTTCCATTGAGGTTGAAAGCACCGTGAATGCGGGCACCTGTTTTGTTGTGAGCTTGCCGCGCGTTAAGCATAAAAACGCCGACGCCAGCCTTGGCACAACGCTTCCGCTTCTCTAGGCTTAGAACTCTAAATTTGGATCTCTAGGGTTTTCCGCAGTGCAAGTAGACGGTAATTTCTTCGCGGTCGTGATAAAGCTGCTTCATGCGAATTCTAAACGGCACACCGGCTTTCTTTAAACGCGTAGAGATAATCTGCTCGCACTGTTTGGCTTCTTCGTAACGCTTTTTCATCGGCAGTTTGAGATTGAAAATGCTGTCGCGGCAGAGTTTGTTCGCCGCCCATTCCCCCACTAGTGTGGCGATTCTCGATGGGCTTTCAATCATGTCGCAGACCATCCAATCGACCGGTTTATTGGGCCGATAATGAAATCCATCTACACGCAGATGATCCACCATGCCGCCAGCCATCAAAGCTTTATCCATCGTGCCGTTATCAATGGCGGTGACCAGCAAATTTCTTTGCGCTAGACACCAGCTCCAACCGCCGGGCGCTGCGCCTAGGTCTACCGCCTTCATGCCCTGTTTTAGCCGGTCTTCACGCTCTTCGTCGGTGAGCAGAATGTAAATTGCTTCGACCAATTTCAACGCCGAACGGCTAGGTGCTTCCCGTGGCATTTTCAGGCGTGGAATACCCATCGCCCAAGGCGAGGAAGTTGCGGGGTACGAGAGGCCCACGTAAGCCGCCCCAGAACCAAGAAAAAATAGGTGCAAGCGAGGTAAGTCGCTTTTTGATCCCATTGTTACTTGGGTGGGTTCAGTGATTTCAACGGGGCTTAACAGCTCAGCCTTTTCCAAAGCTTTGCGCATGTGGGGCGCGAACTGGCGGCAAAACCCCAGCGTTTCTTTCGCTTCGTTGGTGTCGGCTGTTTCTAGCAGTAATTCACCAAACTGTGGGCCTAATTGGCGAGCCGCTTCCATTAAGGGCAAGGTGCGGTGGGCTAAAGGCAAATCGCTGACCAGCGCAGAACTGAAAATAATTTGGCGGGCAAAAATTAAGTAGTCGAGTTGCAGTTTGTCCGACAGGGCCACCATGTCGTCTGCGTTATGTGGGGTGAACACCACGTAAGCGCTGTCCGGCTTGGATTTCACGTAGCCCGATATTCCCCAGTGACCGGCCACCGCCATGATCTCCGTCGAACACTCTTTCTCAAAGCCAGGTCGGCAGTAGAGCAACAGCATGGTGAAGATGTAGGGTGAAGTCGGCGAGGGAGAGGGCGTGGACGAGGACGTAGAGCTGGAAATGTTCATAGCCATGAGCGGTGAGCCGCTTGGGAACTTGGATGTGCGGGACGCGCATGATACCGCATCGAGCTGCGACGACGAATTACAGCGTCGAAATTACAGCGTCGAACTAAAGAAAGCCCAATGAAAACCCAATTAAGCTGTGGCTTGTTCTGACACGGCTCCAGTTTTCACTTCATCTGAAGCACTTTGCATGGTGCGGGAAATGAGTTGATAGGCGGCAGCCCATGCTGCTTCAACTTCTGTAGTGAATCGTTCAGCCAACCCTGATTTAAGCATCCACATGAACGCTTCTCCAAACAAATCGTAATGCCGACTTTGTACGCCGTAGACAGCATGACGGCGACCTAGGGTGCGCACGATGGGGAGTAGTACGCTGGCTTGATCGAGTCCGCGAACTGCGATGCCCATCATTTGCAGGAGTAGCTTGCCTTGCTCGGCGATGTCATTGCGGAACAGGCCGCGAAGACTGGGGTCGAGTTCGAACAGTTTGTTGTAAAAGATTTGTGCGGCGGTTTCAGCATTGGGATGCACCAGCTCCCAAGTGGATTGCACGAGCATGATCTGTTTGAGTTTCATTGTATTTACCCTGCCGCTGCGTTAAATGGAATGCGTAATGCAACAGGCATCGCAAGCGCCATGCCAGATAAACCCCGCCATAGAGAACAGGGGTTTAGAGCGGCTGAGTTGGGGGTGTCGACAAATAGACTGTTGGTGATTACCAACACGATTGAGATGAAAAAATGCTAAGTGCTTGTAATGAAAAACAAGGCTAGTGTTGGCGAATACAAACAATCAGAGCGCTGTTACAAGGATTTGAAGAGCGCTGGCTCGATATGATGGCGATTGATGAGCGAATAAAAATCGCTGCGATTACGTTTGGCAATTCTGGCCGCTTGGGTCACATTGCCTTGAGTCAGTTTGAGTAATTGCATGAGATAGTCGCGTTCGAAACTGCGGCGCGCATCGTCGAATGAAGACATGTCTTCGGCGGGACGATTGAGTGCTCGCTCGACGAGGGAACGCGGGATGATGGGTGTGGTAGAAAGTGCGACACATTTTTCCACCACGTTAAATAGTTGCCGTACATTCCCCGGCCAGCCGGTATGTACCAACGCATCAATGGCTTCTGCCGCAAAACCATTGAGAGGCTTGTTATATTTTGCGGAGAGCGTGGCGAGAAAATGTTGTGTTAAAAGAGGGATATCTTCCTTACGTTCGGCCAGTGGCGGAAGCTTGAAATGCACTACGTTCAGACGGTAATAGAGGTCTTCGCGGAAACGTCCAGCCGCAATTTCAGTGTCAAGATTACGGTGTGTGGCGGAGATTAAACGCACATCGACCGCCACGCTACGGGTCGCACCCACTGGGCGGATCTCACGTTCTTGCAAAACCCGCAGCAGTTTGACTTGCAGTGGCAAGGGCATGTCGCCGATTTCGTCGAGAAAAATCGTCCCGCCTTGGGCTTCTTGAAAAAGTCCGTGATTGTCACGCACCGCGCCGGTGAACGAGCCTTTAACGTGACCAAAAAGTTCTGATTCCAGTAGATGCTCAGGAATTGCACCGCAATTCACCGCAACGAAACTTGAGCCGCGACGCGGGCTAAGATCGTGCATGGTTTGTGCCAACAACTCTTTGCCACTACCCGTGTCGCCAAGAATCAATACACTCGCATCGGTCGCTGCAACAACGCGTGCTTCGGCCATTAAAGCCTGCATAATCGGGCTGCGAGTCAGTATTTGCGAGTCGATATTGATGTCGGCGCTCTCTCCATTTTTGATATTTTGTGCGTGTCCTTGTAGCGAAGGCGCACCATGCGCCAAGGCCTTGGTAATTTCCGCCAGCAGGGTTTTTCCTTCGTAAGGTTTAGTCAGGTAGCCGAATACGCCGCGTTTGGTCGCTGACACCGCTTCGGGAATAGTGCCGTGAGCCGTGAGGACAATCACCGGCAACATCGGATGGCTTTTACGCACCGCATCGAACAAGGCCAAGCCATCCATACCACCCATGCGCAAATCGGTGACGACGACATCTGGCTTTTCCGTACCCAGCAACGCAAGGGCCTTCTCGCCGCTATCCGCAGCCAGGACACGAAAACCTTCTTCTCGCAGCAATATGCCGAGCAGCATGAGCAAGGTTGGGTCGTCGTCGACGATGAGAATATTTTTAGTCATACGTTTTTATTCTGGTTTTATTTTGGTTCACTGTCAGCGTGAGCTGAGAGGCTTTATAGCTAACGAGCAGGCCAAGTCTGACGGCAATTCTAACGCTCTTCGGGGATAATGATGCGTCGAACATGAAAGCGGTAACTCGGTAGCAACTCAGCAGTAACTAAGGAGCACAAAAATGAATTACCAAAAACTAGGTCGTAGTGACCTGAATGTTTCTGCAATTTGCATCGGCACCATGACTTTTGGGCAGCAAAATAACGAGGTGGAAGCCCGCGCTCAGCTTAATCATGCGGTTGAGCAAGGGATCAATTTTATTGATACCGCCGAGATGTATCCCGTTCCAGCCAAAGCTGAAACTTGCCATCGCACTGAAGAAATTATTGGCAAATGGTTGAAAGAAAAATCGCGCGACAAAATTATTGTCGCCACTAAAATCGCTGGCCCTGCGCGCGCAACCAAATGGATACGTGGTGGCCCGCTGGCCTTAGATCGCGCTAACATTCGTGAAGCGGTGGAAGGCAGCCTGCGCCGTTTAAAAACAGACTACATCGACCTGTATCAAATTCATTGGCCCGAACGTAACCTCCCCTTGTTTGGCGCAGGCAGTTTTGATGCAGCCAAAGAGCGCGTGTGCACTCCGATTCTTACCCAGCTAGAAGCGCTGGATGAATTGGTGCGTGAAGGAAAGGTCCGCCACATCGGCCTCTCCAACGAGTCCCCCTATGGCGTGAGTGAGTTCGTGCGTCTCGCCGATCAACGTGGGTTGGCGCGTATTGCGTCATTGCAAAATGCCTACAGCTTGCTAAATCGCAGTCTGGAAAGTGGGCTGACAGAAATCTGCTTTCGCGACGAGGTGGGAATCTTGGCCTACTCACCGCTGGCAATGGGGCATCTAACAGGAAAATATTTAACCGAGCCGAAAGCGCAAGGCCGCATCACATTATTTGAAGGGTTTGGTCGCCGGTACGAAAAACCAAATGTGGAACCAGCCGCCGCAGCTTACGTTGCACTGGCGCATAAGCAGGGGTTAACGCCGGTGCAACTCGCTTTGGGATTTGTGGCTAGTCGTTGGTTTGTGACCAGCGTGCTAATCGGTGCAACAACACTAGATCAACTTAAAGAAAATTTGGCTGCCTGCACAACCCAGCTCAGCCCCGAGGTGTTGGCCGAGATTGAGGTTTTGCAACAGCGCTTTACTAATCCAGCGCCGTGATAATTAAGGAAGCGACAAGGAAGCTTCAAGGAGGCGTCAAAGAAGCGACGACTGTTTACGGAGCCACATTAAAAACGGCATCGTAAGCAGCGGCAGAAAAGCCCTGCGTCTTTTGTCCGTTGCGTAAGAGAACGGGAATGCCCCCGCCGCCCACAGATTCTACAAAAGCCTGTTTCCCCGCTTCTGTATCTATATCGTATTCCTGATAGTTGATCTGCTTGGCAGCTAAATAGGCCTTGGCCTTTTTGCAGTAGCCACACCAATCTGCAGAAAATAAAATGGGTTGGCTGCTACTGTGTCTCGGTGCGGCCAATCGGGCCTGCATGCTTTTTTCTAATTCTTTTCGGTAACGGGTTATTGATTCTGGTACGGCCGAAGAGGGTAAATCTGCGAAGTTCAGCGTTTTGTTTGATTTACTTTCTTTTGCGGGCGCTTGGTCGCTATACACAGTCTTGCCGTTCGCATCGATCGTTTTATAAACGGTGCCAGCCCAGCACAGAGAAGTGAAGACCAAACCCGCCACCAGTAAAAAAATAGGCTTGCTGAGGCGACTAAGGGATGGGGCCTTAAACATAATTTGAGAGCCAGTATTCAAAACTTAATCCTCCACCCGCTGACGTGGGGTTCGGTAGTGTTTGTAGAGATCATTAACCCATTTAATTTTTTCTGCATAGGGCGCAATCATTTCTTGAAGTTTTTCAGGGTATTGGGCCGGCCATTCCAAACCGTATTGCGGCGGCCTGCAAAAGGGGGCCAGAAGTGATGCAGCAGCTATGTCCGCACGAGTAAACTCATCGCCCACTAAAAACCGCTGCCCTTCTTTTTTGCTCATTAGATGGGTGTGAATTTTGTCGAGTGCTTTTGTCAGTTGTTCTTGAGAAGCGCGAACAGACTCGTCATTAATTTTCAATAGGTGCCGCATTTTCTTGCGTAATGTGGAGAACATCATCTTCATGTAAATCGGGCCATACCAAGGGCCGTTGATGGTGAAAAGCGGGATGACAATTTCAGGGTGCTCCAACAAAACGTGGTAGCAAATACGGCGCACATGCGGGCCAATTTCTTCGTCTGCAAACCGTTCCCATTCCAGCGCTTCTTGCAGTAAGTCATTGTCTTCCGGCGTGAGTGGGTCTTCGGGAAAGGCTTCGTCTAGATAGCTAATGATCGTGCTGGAATTTTGTACGGCCTTACCCTTAAACACCACCACGGGAAGAGATGATTTTCCGCCCAATCTTTCAGCCGTTTTTTTATGTAATCCCGGCAGCAGATTGATAACCTGGTATTCCAGTTGTTTGTAATCTAATGCCCAGCGAACTTTTTCACTGTAGTGAGAAATGGGGAACTGGTAGAGAGTAATCATAATTTTTCCTTCACAATTCTTTGGGTTTTTTTATTTTTCGATACGACTATTGGGAATAAACCACATGACCGTAACCAAAAACGTATAAGCACGAAGCGAGCCATTGGCTAAAGGAATGAGAGTGGAATGCCCAAGGTGTTGAAGCACTTTCATTTCCAGCACCATCATGGTGATGATAAATGGCAAACATACTGTCGCTGAAGGCATCTAGTCGCGCTTTGTCCACAATGGCTCTCTGTTCTTCGTTCTTTGATGTCTCTTGAATTAAACCACTTGCCGTAACTTAAACCGTTGTAGCTTACCCGTCTCCGTGCGGGGTAACTGTTCAACAAATTCGATAGAGCGCGGATATTTATAGGGTGCGATATTGTTCTTTACAAATATCTGTAACTCCTTAGCCAGCGCGGGCGTTGGCTTGGTTTCGTTATGTACAACGACGAAGGCTTTGACGATCTGACCCCGTTCCTCATCAGGCAGGCCCACCACTCCACATTCTGCAACTGCAGGGTGTTGGAGTAGGCACTCTTCTACTTCAGGGCCGGCGATGTTGTAGCCCGCTGAAACAATCATGTCATCGGTACGGGCTTGGTAGAAAAAATAGCCGTCCTTATCCATAAGGTAAGCATCGCCGGTGAGGTTCCAGCCGTTTTGCACATAGTTTTTTTGCCGTTCATCGGCGAGATATCGACAACCCGTCGGCCCCTTCACGGCCAAACGCCCCACTTGACCCGCGGGTAGGGGATTGCCGTCATCATCCAAGATGCAGGCTTGATAGCCAGGAATGGCGTATCCCGTGGCACCTCGGCGTGTTTTTTCCGGCGTGTGAGAAATAAAAATATGCGCCATTTCTGTGGCGCCAATGCCATCAATAATTTCGATGCCGCTGGCAGCTTTCCATATTTGCCGTGTGTTGTCCGGTAGCGCTTCACCTGCCGATACACAGTTTTTTAAGCTGGAAAGATCGTAGCGCTGGGCGAGTGGCGCCATTTGTCGCCAAAAAGTGGGCGCGGTAAAGCAGATAGTAGCTTTGCAATCTTGGATAGTTTGCAACAGCGTTTCTGGCGTTAGTTTTTCTATGAGTAGTGTGGAAGCACCAAAGCGCAACGGAAAGCACAGCATGCCGCCCAAACCAAACGTAAACGCCAGGGGTGGTGTGCCGCAAAAAATATCGTCCGGATTAGGTTTGAGGATAGAACGTGGAAAGCAATCACACATAGCCAGCACATCGCGATGAAAGTGCATCGTGCCTTTAGGTTGGCCTGTAGTACCCGAGGTGAAGGCGATGAGTGCGACATCCTCCGCGGCGGTGTCGGCATTCTGGAAAGTGGTGGGCTTGCTAGCCAACATCTGTTCTAGGGAGTTTGTATCACTGTGCCCATTAAAACTAATCACCTGTTTGATTATCGGACAGGCAGCTTGAGCAAGGCGCATTTCATCCATCAAGTTCGCATCGCACAGTGCAACGCTAACCTGGGCTTTATCAATGATTTGTTTTAACTCTTTGGCTCGCAGCAAGGGCATCGTAGCCACGGCGATACAACCTGCTTTGATAACAGCCAGCCAGCAAGCCGCCATCATGGGGTTGTTCGGGCTGCGCAGTAGCACGCGATTACCGGGGATGAGTTGCAAGTTGTCGCGTAACACATGCGCTATCTGGTTAGCGCGCACCAAAAGCTGTGCATAAGTACAAGCGCCATCGAGTGTGCGCAGCGCAATGCGCTCGCCGTGGCCTGAGGCGACCATGTTGTCGAGCAGTTCGGCAGCGCAATTGAGGCGCTCAGGATATTGCAGGTCGGGCAGGTCGAAAATCAGTTCCGGCCATTGATCGCGCGGAGGTAAATTGTCTTGCGCGAAGGTGTCTTGGCGTCGTTTTTTGGCGGAAGGTTTCGTCGCTAATTTTGGGTGCGGACTCATGTTTGGAATGAGGAAATAAGAGTCGTATGGTTATTTAGTTTTCAGGTGAAGAGTTAGCCACATTTTGTTTTAGTCGAGCAAGCAGCTCATAGAGCTGTAGTTTTTCGGCCTCACCTAAGCCTTCAAATAAATCGACGACCCATCCTTCATGGGCTCCGGCCATTTGTGTAAACAGTGCGCGTCCTTGAGAGGTCAACTTCACAATGTAAGCGCGTCGATCTTTGGGGTTGTCCTCACGCACGACTAAACCTTCAGCGGCGAGTTGGTCGGTGATACCCGTGACATTCCCACCCGTGACCATCATGCGCTTGGAGAGCTCGCCCATTTTCAGGCCATCGGGGTGACGTTCTAATTGAGCCATGAGATCAAAGCGTGGCAGCGTGGTTTGAAAATCCAGCCGTAAGCGATTGCGAACCTGTGTTTCAACGAGATTGGTGCAAGCCAAGAGGCGCAACCAGAGCCGTAACGATTGATGATGGTCGTCGGTAACCCGTGTTTCGTGGTCCGGCCGATAGGCGGCTTGTTTGTCTGTAATCAATTAACTCTCCCTGGGTCTGACTTTGCTGCACTCAGTCTTGTGCCGAGTATTTTTACGTTACTCCATAGTTGAACATTTTATGCCTAAATAATGAAGTCGTGCCCATTAACCCATTTCAAATCACTAGCTGGGCGCGGAGTTCCGCATATAAAGCATCAAATTCTGCGGGGGAGAGTTTGAGTTGTTGTCGTAAAACCGCTTCGGTATGTTCCCCCAGTAGCGGTGGGGGCCGTATGCAGTCCGTGGGTGTGAGCGAGAAGCGCATGGGGCTGGCGACGAGCGGCACGCTGCTCTGAGAGGCAATCTGGGTGCGGGTTTCGGGGGCAATGATTGTGAGAGTTAAGTGGTTTTGAGTAAAAAACTCAACCTGACCTCTTGTTGACCCAAAAACGGGTGGCCATTACGTTTGTCTCAAAACCTTCCGTTGTTAACCGTGCCACACCAAGTCGCGCGCGACTTTATATTTGCTTAGGGGAGGTCTGTGGAGTCTGTAGAGCTAGGGGGCGCGGCGTTTACGACTCACGGGTGGTGTTTGTGGAGTTGGCGTTGGCAATGTAAGTGTTGGCGGCGGTACTGTGGGCAAAGTGGATGGTGGTGGTGGTGAGGAGGGCGGCGCATAGATTGGAGAGTCCGGCGCGTGAACAACTCTTCTCCCTGGGGGCAGGCTGAGTTGCGCCGTTGCGATTGCTCCAGGGTGATCTACTGGAAACGACGTGTGTCCGGCAGATCCACCACCGCCAAGATGGGTTCCAAACAATCGGAATTCGGTAGGATCGCTTCTCCTTGGTACCAAGGTGCCCTGATTCTGAGGTCCGTTAGGTGAAAATCTGAAAATACCAGCGTCAAGCGCAAATGACGCCTGTGACTGTGTCGAAGCAACGACTTCCGGTGTGATGGTCGTTTTCGGTGTACCTAGGGCAGCGTTGGCTCTTACATGCGTCTTGCCCATTACCATGCCTTTAACTCTGTTCTCTGCAGCCGAGGGTGCCCTCGGCGTCTGTGGGGTCAACAGTGGTGGGGGCGTTGGTCTTGGCGATGGATTGGAACCGCTTGCCAAGGCTCTTGGGCTTATTGGTGCGGTTAGCAAGCTCGCTGGTGAGCTTGGCGGTGTAACCGATGATCTTGGGCTACTCGGACGCGGAATTGGTGGCGTCAGCGGGGTGCGGGAAATGGGTGTGGGTGGGCTTGAAAGCGGCGTTAAATGTTGCGAGTGAGAGCTTGGTGCGATTGGGGTTGGAAGAGGTGACAACCGTTGCGAGTGGGAACTGGGTGATCGTGGCGTCGGAATTGGCGGCGTCGGTGTGAATGGCGCGCTAATCGGTTTCGGCGAGCTTGATCGTCGCGGTGATTTTGGAGGTGCGCTCATGTTCAGGTGGTCAATACGTATAAAAATTGCAAAAGGTTATTGATGGCTCGACACAATTTATCTAAGGAGGAGGCCGCTACTTTTTTATCTTTGGGCCGCGTGTGATGACGTTTCAAATAAAAAAACTCCGTCGCTTCATTGACGATGCGCGTGAAGTCAATTGAGGCAGACTCTGAGCCAGTTCATTGCTCCGTTGTCGTCACTTGTGTTCTACTTCCTGGGGCTCGTCGCCCAATGTATCGCTGTCTGCGCGAAGGCTGTCACTGCTTTTGCTCTTAAGGTGCCTGGACCTAGAAACATGCCCATGTTCGGCTGGGTGACTTTGTGTGCTACCTGCGCAACAGCTTGAAATAGGTGGAATGGGCGATACGCCGCTGGCCTGTTATTACCGTTCATTTTAGTTTCCTCGCTTTGGGTGTTTTTTTTAACTGGTTTAATTGTCGCAGGTATCAATGAGATCAGCTTCGATTGATATTGGTGCTTTCATTTAGCCTGCGTTTGAAAATCTGCTATCAAAAATTGGGCACATTAATACTTTCTCGAATTCAGCATTTTTGAATCTAACTTTCTACTAAGGACGGGGCATTTTAAGCATAAACGGTAAAACATGGTGTGTTCAGATGACGCTCTGGCTGCGTAGTTGTTCAAGCAACTCACCAAACTTCTCTGGCGATAACTTCAGTTTTTCTCGCAAAACTGCTTCTGTGTGCTCGCCCAGTAGCGGTGGAGGTCGTGTGCAATCCGTAGGTGTAAGTGAGAAGCGCATGGGGCTGGCGACGAGCGGCACGCTGCCTGCGGTGGGGTGAGGCAGCTCGACACGCAGGCCGCGATGCTGCACTTGCGGGTTATCAAACACCGCGTCCAAAGTATTGATCGGCCCGCAAGGCACGCCCAATGGGCCACATAGGGTGATCCACTCGGCGGTTGTCTTTGTCAGCAATACCGGTTCTAGCAAAGGAATCAGCGCATCGCGATTAAGCACACGAGCGCGATTGGTGGCGAAGCGTTCGTCGTCGGCAAGGTGAGCAAGCGAGGGGGTCTGAGAGGCGTGCTGAGAGGGGGTCTGAGAAGGGGTCTGAGAAGCGTGCTGAAAAGCGTCCCGACTTAATTCACAGAAGCGACGAAACTGGCCATCATTGCCTATCGCCAAAATGAAGTGACCATCTGCTGTAGCGAAAGCTTGATAGGGGACGACATTCGGATGGGCATTGCCCTGACGACCAGGCGCAATGCCGCTAACCAAGTAGTTCATGTTTTGATTCGCCAACATCGCGACCTGACAATCGAGCAGCGAAAGATCAATGTGTTGCCCCAAGCCGGTACGCTCGCAGTGATTAAGCGCAGCCAGAATGGAAACAGTCGCGTACATGCCGGTCATCAAATCGGCCACGGCGACACCGGCTTTTTGTGGGCCACCGCCGATTCTGTCGTCCCTTTCGCCGGTCACACTCATCAGCCCGCCCATGCCTTGAATCATGAAGTCGTAGCCAGCGCGCGTGGCGTATGGCCCGTCTTGGCCGAAACCGGTGATGGAGCAATAGACGAGGCGCGGATTTTCAGCGCGCAGGGTGGCGTCGTCCAAGCCATATTTTTTGAGTGCGCCGACTTTGAAATTCTCTACCACCACATCACATTGCATCGCCAGAAGCCTTATTAGACGCTGGCCTTCAGCCTGTGCCATATCGATGGTGATCGATTTTTTTCCGCGATTGGCAGACAGAAAATAAGCCGACTCAGTCGTGTCACGGCCCTCGCCATCTTTCAGGTAAGGCGGCCCCCATGCTCGCGTGTCATCGCCCACACCAGGCTTTTCAACTTTGATAATTTCCGCACCGAGATCGGCGAGGTTTTGTGTGCACCAAGGGCCAGCCAGTACGCGGGAAAGATCGAGAACACGAATATGAGAGAGGGGGCCGGACATAGGTATCGTTTCAAATTAATTAGTGAGAGGCTGAAGGTATCAACAAGCGCGAGTGCATCCAAGATGAGCGTAAAAGGGAAAAGAGGGAGCGTCAATAGTTTCAGAAACATCCTCTTGGCAATTCGCGGTTTTACGCTAAGATCGAGAAGATGACGGATCTGTGGCGTGAGGCAAGAGAGCAGGGCCGACCACGAGCGGAAGAGGTGTCGGCAATATAAGTATCGCAGGAGCAAGGTATGCAGGAGTTCTTAAAAAATCACGCTGATTCCTCTCCTTTCCTTGTCGATTCAAAAGGCATGACATTTGTCAAACTTGAGGGAGGTTTTTAATGGAAAAAAAGGCAATTGAGGGAGCTCGCGCGCTAGCTGAAATTGCTATCCAGAATATGCCCCGTTTAATAGATAAGATACGTTATAGGCGTAAGCCTATCAGCCTTAAAAGTTGTTATAGCTCATTGGGTGGTTACCACTTAAGGCTTGGCATTTACGACTACTTTGTTGAAAAAAATATAGCTAGTTTCAAACAGCATCTGTATGTCGCAAGCCGACTAAAATTGGCTTCTACAGATTTAGATAGCTATCAGCAATTCGAGACTTGCACCGATATTTACTTCGCGCTTTTGTCGGATAGCCAAGAAGTTATAAACGCTATGGCATGTTTGGAAACCCCGGAACTTCTACGTGATCGCCATAATCCGCTCAGTCCCCACTTTATTGTACATATGTGGCAACTCGCCATTCTTGGAGATTATGAAGCGCTGGATACTAAAATAGAAAAACTCGCCAAAAATGGTCGTAAAGCAGAGCGTGAGCTTGCGGCGAAGAGACAAGATTTTTTCTCCTTACTTATCCGTAGCGATAAACAAGGTCTTGAAGACCTGCTTTTAAGAGAAGTTAAAAAGAAAATGGGCAACCCATTAGTAGAGGATTTCATCGCCGAGACGAGTACTTACCGCACTAAACTCTGCTGGTTTAAAGGTATTCCAGTACAGATTGAAAGTCCCTTAGTGCCTATGGAACTGATGCCCATAAAACCGTTAGATCACTACAATGATGTATATGATTTTTTGCGACCAGATTGGGTTCCGTTGCGGGAGAACTGGTTTGCGAGCATGAAACATCGGTTCAAGGAAAGGCAAGAGTTTCGTTCGAATGTTGGAAAATTGGCTAAACCATTGCCCAAATTCCCAAACAAAGACTAGCAGTTCCATAAGTGGTAATTTTTAAAGCGGTAACTAGGTCCTTAACAAATCACGCTGATTCCTCTCCTTTCCTTGTCGATTCAAAAGGCATGACATTTGTCAAACTTGAGGGAGGTTTTTAATGGATAAAAAGGCAATTGAGAGAGCTCGAACGCTAGCTGAAATTGCTATCCGGAATATGCCCCGTTTAATAGATAAGATACGTTATAGGCGTAAGCCTATCAGCCTTAAAAGTTGTTATAGCTCATTGGGTGGTTACCATTTAGATATTGGTGTGTACGACTATTTTGTGGAAAAAAATATAGCTAGTTTCAAACAGCATCTATATGTCGCAAGCCGACTAAAATTGGCTTCTACAGATTTAGATAGCTATCAGCAATTCGAGACTTGCACCGATATTTACTTCGCGCTTTTGTCGGATAGCCAAGAAGTTATAAACGCTATGGCATGTTTGGAAACCCCGGAACTTCTACGTGATCGCCATAATCCGCTCAGTCCCCACTTTATTGTACATATGTGGCAACTCGCCATTCTTGGAGATTATGAAGCGCTGGATACTAAAATAGAAAAACTCGCCAAAAATGGTCGTAAAGCAGAGCGTGAGCTTGCGGCGAAGAGACAAGATTTTTTCTCCTTACTTATCCGTAGCGATAAACAAGGTCTTGAAGACCTGCTTTTAAGAGAAGTTAAAAAGAAAATGGGCAACCCATTAGTAGAGGATTTCATCGCCGAGACGAGTACTTACCGCACTAAACTCTGCTGGTTTAAAGGTATTCCAGTACAGATTGAAAGTCCCTTAGTGCCTATGGAACTGATGCCCATAAAACCGTTAGATCACTACAATGATGTATATGATTTTTTGCGACCAGATTGGGTTCCGTTGCGGGAGAACTGGTTTGCGAGCATGAAACATCGGTTCAAGGAAAGGCAAGAGTTTCGTTCGAATGTTGGAAAATTGGCTAAACCATTGCCCAAATTCCCAAACAAAGACTAGCAGTTCCATAAGTGGTAATTTTTAAAGCGGTAACTAGGTCCTTAACAAATCACGCTGATTCCTCTCCTTTCCTTGTCGATTCAAAAGGCATGACATTTGTCAAACTTGAGGGAGGTTTTTAATGGATAAAAAGGCAATTGAGAGAGCTCGAACGCTAGCTGAAATTGCTATCCGGAATATGCCCCGTTTAATAGATAAGATACGTTATAGGCGTAAGCCTATCAGCCTTAAAAGTTGTTATAGCTCATTGGGTGGTTACCATTTAGATATTGGTGTGTACGACTATTTTGTGGAAAAAAATATAGCTAGTTTCAAACAGCATCTGTATGTCGCAAGCCGACTGGTGTTAGCTTCAACTGCTTTAGATAGCTATCAGCAATTCGGGACTTGCACCAAAATTTCTTTCGCGCTTTTGTCGGATAGCCAAGAAGTTATAAACGCTATGGCATGCTTGGAAACCCCTGAACTTCTACGTGATCGCCATAATCCGCTAAGTCCCCACTTTATTGTACATATGTGGCAACTCGCCATTCTTGGGGACTATGAAGCGCTGGAGACTAAAATAGAAAAACTCGCTAAAAATGGTCGTAAAGCGCAGCGTGATGTTGCCGCTAAGAGACAAGATTTTTTCTCCTTACTTATCCGTAGCGATAAGCAAGGTCTTGAAGACCTGCTTTTAAGAGAAGCTAAAAAGCAAGTTGGTAATGCAGTAGTAGAGCTTTGCATCGCCGAAATGAGTACTTACCGTACTAAGCTCTGCTGGTTTAAAGGTATTCCTGTACAGGTTGAAAGCCCGTTAGTGCCTATGGAACTGATGCCCATAAAACCGTTAGATCACTACAATGATGTATATGATTTTTTGCGACCAGATTGGGTTCCGTTGCGGGAGAGCTGGTTTGCGAGCATGAAACATCGGTTCAAGGAAAGGCAAGAGTTTCGTTCGAATGTTGGAAAATTGGCTAAAACATTGCCCAAATTCCCAAACAAAGACTAGCAGTTCCATAAGTGGTAATTTTTAAAGCGGTAACTAGGTCCTTAACAAATGATGCTGCGTTTCTCCTTCTTTTTGCCAACCTTTTTTTGTTTCATAAAACTCAGGAGAATTGCAATGCAACAAAATCTTAATGGCCCCCAATTCAACCGCAAGAAATTGCCGATCAAGCATTGTTCCACGCGAGTGATCGTTTTTGCGGCGACAGTTTGTGTCAGCGTTTTTGGTTCCTGAGTTGTGCAACCTCGACAGGAGTCGAGCCGGTTTGAGATGGGCGTAATATAACGACTTCACATTAAGTAATCTTAGGAAAAAAACATGCTGCGAAAAATAAGTATTGCTGTTCTTCTGGTCGTTTTCGCTACTACTAGCTTAGGTACAGTGGCTAAAGAAAAGAAGGGGGAGTCGACCCCAGCAAGCTCAAAGTCAACTACAAAGTCGGATGGAAAAAATAAAGCCAAAACCAAAACCAAAACCAAAACCAAAACCAATGCAAAAGCCAACGACTCGGCTAAAGGCAAGGTTGCACAATCAACGCCACCCGGTATTTTGTTTCGCCATGCTTTATCGGGTGAGTCCGCAGCGACACTAGTGGGTTTAGTGACACGTTATAACGAAGAAAACAAAGGCGTGCCGATTGTTCTGCAGCATATAAGCATGACGGATAATTTACGCTTTCTTCCCCACATTGCTTTGCTAGAGCAAAACGAAAGCTCAAAGTTTTTCGACACTCTGCCGCGCATGGTGCCGTTGTTCAAAGTGATGGCAGACGCGAGCGAGAAGTTTGATGCAACGAGTTTTTATCCTGTGATCGCTGACGTAGTCGATGACAGCAAAGGAAAAATCCAAGCTTTGCCGCTCGCACAATCAATCCCCGTGCTGTTCTACAACAAAGACGCGTTGCGTAAAGCAGGTGCTGATCCCGACACGCCCCCCAAAACGTGGCTAGATTTGCAAGTGATGGCAGGCAAACTATATGACGCAGGCTATACCTGCCCTTATGCCTCGTCGAACACGCAATGGGTGCACATTGAAAATTTAGCAACCCAACAAAACGCCCCGCTTATTAATAGCGAGCGCGGCAAATCAAAGTTGGCGGTGAATGGATTGATCGAAGTTAAACATATCGCCTTATTATCGAGTTGGTATAAGAGTCGCTACTTCCATTATTTTGGCCGTGGACGTGAAGCAGACGAGAAATTTGTATCAGGTGAATGCAGCATGCTAACGAGCGACTCTGCGCTTTATGCACAACTTTCCCGTGATAAGAAATTTAATGTCGGTGTAGCCGCATTGCCTTATTACGACGACGTATACGGCGCAACACCTGGGCGTGTATTACCCGATGGCGCCGTGCTTCGCGTGGTAGCTGGAAAAAAACCGGCTGAGTACAAGCGGGTGGCGAATTTTGTGAGCTTCTTATTGCGTAGCGATGTACAAAAGGAGTGGGTTAAAGCCACCGGTTATTTGCCTATGACCCCGGACGCTGTGGATGCTTTAGTCGCAGAGGGGGTAGAGCCGGAAGTGTTGAGGAAGGTATCCGCAAGCTTGGCTAACAAAACGCTGGTTTCTGCCGCGCGCCCCAAAATGTTTCTCGGTATGGATCGTTTTCACGCCATTTTAGGTGAAGAATTAGAAGCAGTATGGGCAGACAAAAAACCAGCTAAAGAAGCACTCGATAATGCGGTGATTCGCGGTAATGCTGTGTTGCGACCCGCCCCAAAGTAATTTTAAAAGAGTTGATCCAGATACAGGGCGATTGGGTATGAGATTTTGGGTCTGATTGATTTGTTATGAGTGCTTGGCTATGAGTGAGTGGCCATATCCTCGACTGATCGCGCATCGTGGCGGAGGGGTTCTTGCTCCAGAAAACACTTTGGCTGCGCTCAACACCGCGGTAGCGCACGGCTACCACGGTGTTGAGTTTGATGTGATGCTCTCAGCGAATGGCACGCCCGTCGTTATTCACGACGAAACATTGGAACGAACAACCAATGGCCATGGGCTTGTTGGGCAAACGCAAGACGTAGATCTAGCTCGCTTAGATGCAGGGAGTTGGTACAGCAGCCAGTTTGTGGGGGAACCGCTACCGCTTTTTTCGACGTTTGGTGCGCGATGTGTCGCTTTAGGCTTATGGGCTAATGTAGAAATAAAACCGGCTTCTACAGACAGTAAAACTGAGGCAGAGACGGGCTATAAAACAGCAAAATTGGCGAGCCAAATCTGGCAGCGTGGGTCAGGTGCACGCTTATCACCGCCATTGATGCCGCCCTCGCTTTTACCATCACCTCTGCCTTCACCTTCCTCTCCACCACCGTTGCCACCCCTCCTTTCCTCCTTTTCCACCACTGCCCTGCAAGCCGCACGCGAAGCGGCTCCCCAGCTACCACGGGGTTTGTTGTACGACAATGTGCCGAGCGACTGGGTTCAAACGCTTACCCAGCTTGGGTGCGTTTCCTTGCACTGCAACGCACGTCATGCGACGGTCGATTTAATTGTCGAAGCGAGAGAGCGGGGTATCCCGATTGCGCTTTATACGGTGAATGATTTACAGGCTATTCAAGACTTTTTTCAGCAAGGCGTCTCCGCCATTTTTACAGATCAACTCGCCTTAGCGGCACCCTTACTGCGTCGATTCAAGCAACCGGGTTAGGATTAAGTTCAATCCTTACCATTCCACGTTTTTGAAGCATCCCTGAGTCATCGCTCAAGCGTGTATTACCTATTTGGGTCTTGGTAAGTCACGTGCAACCATCTAATTTGCGATAAATCCCCATAAAAAAGCCCACTGAAATCAGTGGGCTTTTTTATTTTAAGACTTATTAAGTTCTAACGATTGTGCGGGTTTCCTCGGCCATGTTTGCCGCTATTGCCATTATCTCGATCCTTCTTCCAATGTTTGTTTTTCTTGGTTTTCTTCATTTGTCCATAATGATTGCCGTTATCGTGCTTCCAATGGCCCACTGAACGATAGTAACCATTGTCGCGCTTCTCCCAGCGATCAGGTTCCCAACTGTAACCGGTGCGTTGATAAATAGGGCGGCCACGTACCCAAACATGGCGGTCGCCCGCCCAGCCCCAGTAACCTGGTGCCCACACATACCCCGGTTGCAATACTGGTACAACTTCGCGCTCGGGTTCAGGTGGGGCAAGATTAATTGTAAAAATACTGTCTGCAAATGCGGGCGATGCAAGGACACTTGCAGCTACCAAAAGCGACAGCGACAATTTTCGTAAGGTATTGGTGTAATTCATAATTCCCCCTGATTTCCCCTGATGGTTGAATCTTATAGTTTCATTTTATGTTGATCCGCTCTGTGCGACAGCACGCTTAGCGGCGACTTAAAACTTATTCACCACTCATTCAACGCCTAAAACATGCATTAAGCGATGATTGCTAACCTTCTTTTTCTTTCCCCCCAGGTGGAACGGGTGCGACATAGCCAATCACCATTAGCAGTACGCCGACACCAATAAATGAAACGATGCGCGCGACTGTGCCGGAGTTACCGAGATCGACAAGGAATAGTTTTCCCACAACAACGGCAAGTAAGCCAGCGCCCGTAATCCAGATTCCACGACGTGCGGTGTGTGTGGCGTAGAGCATTAACGCCAGTGCCGTTGCACTCCAGAGAATGGAAAACGCGGCCTGTACGAGAACTGAGTTGAAGAGCGCGCTTGATTCAAATGGTATTTGCGCCCATTGGTGGATGCTGCGAAGAACAACACCGTTAATGCCGACGAAGCAAAGAAAACCGATCAAAGCACTGAACTGTGATGGGCGTGTGCTTAAAGTATCTGCATCTGAATGCGCGCTTAGGGCGCGGCGCCAACCCCACAGTGCAAACAGCATGGCGATTAATGTGATATCCAGCGGATTAAGAATGGGCAGATAAGACCACGGTGCACTATCGCCGGTGTTACTCAATGTGGCCAGCAGAAACCATAAACCGCCAAACAACGCTAAGGGGGATAACGCGCCGGTGACATAAAGTTTTCCATGCGCCGTAAAAGGCCAAACAATAGGCCGGTAATTTGCATTGCTGAGGCGGCTCACCATAAACAAAATAATCGCGGTCGGCAGGCCCCACGCAGCGCTAATCCAGGTGCTGCCTAATTGCGGCTGTACGGTGCCGACCAATTGGTCACTTAGAGTTGAGTGGCCAAGTTGCATGAAATGAGTAATCTGCCAATGTGCTTCCCAAGTGACGAGTAGGGTGAGCAACCATAGTGCGCCTATGTGCTGAATACCAGACCAAATGGCAATCTCATCACGCTCATGGCGTTTAAGCGTGGTGTAGAGCACGATGAAGGCGAACGGCCAACTTAAGCTGCCGTATTGGGCCAAAGGATGTGTGTTGTCGGCAGATTGAGCGACTGCCACTATCAGCATGACAGCGGGCAGCAGCCATTGCACTCGCCGTAGGCTGGCCCAGTTCAGCACACACCCGCACAGCTCGTAGAGCACGATGGAAGCCGCCACGAAACCCAGCGCCGCCATGGGGAAATCACTGTGATGGACAAGCGCGTGATCAATCACGTGCAAGCCGCCAACAAACCACCACAGCAAGCCCCAGAGCATCATTAAATGACCGGCACCGAGTTCTCCTGCTTTTAGAACGACGCTGTATTTTTGCATCAAATAAGCGGTGATGAGTGAGGCAACGGAAATGATGGCGCAACCGAGTGTGAAGTCGTTGAAGTAAGGGTTGAGTAGCGCATAGCTATCGTATTTGCTAAGGAAATACAGCGCCCCCACGATTTGCAGCAATAGGCCGAAGGCCCGCGCCAGTGGGCGTTTTTGGCGTATTCCTATCCATACGATAGCGGCGCCTTCTAGCGTCCAAAGCGCAAACGTGGGATAGGCATCTAGCGCAAAGAAAATGGTGAGTGTGCCAAGTACGGTAGCCAGCGCGATGTAGGTTTCACCCAGCAAGCGTGTGTTGGGGCGGCGCACCGTCATGGTGGCTAATACGGCGTAAAGAAACGCACCGACTCCGGCACTCCACGCCAAAGCGTTATCGCCCATACCGCGCACTAGGGCGGCTTGCATGAAGGCAGTGGCGAGGGGCGTACCAAATACTAAAGTGCCATCGACAAAGCCAGTGAGCTCGGGCGGTTGGCGTTGGGCGAAGAGAATCGGAATCACCAAATACATGGCGAAGAAAACGAGGAGGAAAGGTTCCACTGTGGCGAAATTGGCGGGCTGGTAATTAGAGGCACCCCAAATCGCGGCGATGATGAACGTGAAAATAAATCCGGTGAGATTCAGTTCGCGCCACGATTTAAACCAACTAATGGTGAGAATGAAAGCGTTGAGCAGTGTGTAATACGAGAACAGCACTATGTAATTACCACTGCCGCTGGAAGCCAATGGGGGCGCTAGAAACGCGCCGACTAGGCCCAAGACGGCCAATACACGGGCGTCTTGGCGCACCGCCATAAGAACCGTGGCGACACCCAGCGCCATGAATAAAGCGAAGGCGGGCGTGGAACCGATTAAGGCAAAGGTTTTCAGTGCGAAGAACACCACCAAATACAGCAGGCCCACGCCACCACCTTGAAGGATCAGGCCGTATAAGCGCCGTGTCGCTTGCATGCGCCAACCAAAAACCAGCATGGCCACGGCAACGATTGAAACGCCAATCAGCCGATATTCCGGTGGGAAGACTGCGTGGTCGTAGGCGTATTTCAGCAAGAAGCCAACGCCAAAAAAGAGAATGATGACGCCCATTTTGGCAACGAGATTGCCGGAGATGAGGCGCTGCCAGAATGACGGAGTGTCGTCGGCGTTTTCTGCGTCTGGTTCACTATTGACGTGGGTGCGATGGGTCGAGTTTTCCATCCGTTCTGCTTTACGTATTGCCGATGCAGAGTGAGTTGTTGTGGCTGTCGCTGTTGTTTTTTCTAGCGCTACGGCAACTGTAGGAATCGGCGCTAAGTGAGCGAGAGGCGTTTGGGATTCTAGTCGCGGTGCCGCCTCGCTTGGATTGATTGCCGGTGAAGTAATGATGTCGGATGTATCTGGAGTCGTGGTGCTGGGTGACCCCTCAGCTGAGGTGGGGTCGGAGGGAGTAAAGACAGAAGCTCCCCCATTTTTTTGCCAACCCTGTTTCAAACGCGCTAGTTCTTCTTGCGTTTCTTGATGTCGGTCATAGAGCCAATCGAACTTTTCTTCGATCTTAACAAGCTGCGCCTTGATCGTTCCGCCGTTGCTGGTTTTGCTTCGATCCAGTGCCAATCCCACCATAAAACCGAGAAAAGCGCCAAGTGCGACGCCGCTGCCATTGTCGATGAAGGCACCCAGGAGTGCGCCAATAATTAGGCAGATGATGGACATGACTTTCCTTTTAAATTTTTATTTTTCTGCGAAGACGATGGCGCTGCGCACTGCACGCCGCCATTCTGACATGCGTGCCGCAACAACGTCCGGCGATAAATTGGGTGTGTAACGTTGATCACCTTTACAGTTGGCGGCAATACAGGCAGCAATGTCCGCTTGATCTTTCCACACCCCAACGGCAAGACCCGCTAAATAAGCGGCACCCAGCGCCGTGCTTTCTACAACGTGTGGCCGTACTACAGGCGAACCAAGGAGGTCAGCTTGGAACTGCATTAACAGAGCGTTGGCAGATGCACCGCCATCGACGCGCAGTTCGCCTAAAGCACGCATGGCACCTAGGTTACCCATAGCACCCAGCTCACCTAAGTTCTCCGAAGAAACCCCGCCGTTTGCGCAATCAGCCTGCATCGCCAAGAACAGCTCAGCCGATTGAAACGCAATGGCTTCCAGCGCAGCGCGAGCGATGTGGGCGGCTGTGGTTCCACGATTGATACCAACCAAAGTGCCGCGTGTGTGTGGGTTCCAGTAGGGCGCGCCCAAACCTGCAAAAGCGGGCACAAAATACACGCCGCCACTGTCGGCAACACGGGCTGCCAAGGTTTCAATCTCGTCTGCCGTTTTAATGATGCCCAAGCCATCTCGCAACCATTGAACGGCCGCTCCGCCAATAAAAACGCTGCCCTCCAAGGCATACTCTTGTAGATCGCCTATCTGCGCGGCACACGTGGTGATGAGTCCGTTGTGCGAAGCCACTGCTTGATTGCCGGTATGCATCAGCAAAAAACAACCCGTGCCATAAGTGTTTTTGGCTTGGCCGGCGTGATGACACGCTTGACCAAAAAGTGCGGCTTGCTGATCGCCGGCCATTCCACCTAGAACGATGGGCGCACCAAAGTGTTGATTACTGGTTTCGCCATAGTGTCCGCTGGAACGCACTACGCTGGGTAGCACCGAGCGAGGAATGTTGAATAGGCGAAGGAGTTCGTCATCCCATTCGCCCGTGTGAATGTTAAAGAGCGAAGTGCGTGAGGCATTGGATGGATCCGTAATGTGGAGCTTGCCACCGGACAAATTCCACATCAGCCAAGTATCCACCGTGCCAAAGGCCAGCTCACCGCGCTCGGCTTGTTCACGTGCATTGGGAATGGTGTCGAGCAGCCATTGCAATTTTGTAGCAGAGAAATAGGGGTCAAGAACGAGACCGGTTTTCTCGCGCACTATTGCCTCCAAACCCTCTGCTTGCAAACGCTCGCAAATGTCGGCAGTGCGCCGGTCTTGCCAAACAATGGCACGGTGTAATGGCTGACCGGTCGCACGATCCCACAGAATCGTTGTTTCACGCTGATTGGTGATGCCGATAGCGGCAATGTCGGCAGCCGAAAGCTGGGCTTTTTCCAGCGCTTGTTGGGCGACAAGCAGTTGGTCGCGCCAGATATCCAGCGCGTCGTGTTCCACCCAACCCGATTGTGGAAAATGTTGAGCGAGTTCTTTTTGCGTCTGAGCGACGATATTTCCTTCGCTATTAAAAATAATAGCGCGTGAGCTGGTGGTTCCTTGATCCAGTGCGAGCACAAATTTCATTGACATTTAAACCAAATAATTAAATGGAAACTAAACGAAAGTTATAAAATTTTAAGCGTTTTAGTATGGGGTCGAGCAATAAGTCACAGTAATCAAAACGCCAGAAGCCTATATTAGCTAGCAGTGTAGTTAAAGAGGACAAAAAGTGCCCACACACTATCAAATCACTCTCTCTGGTGGCCAGACCAGGGCAATGCGTGAAACGTGTCTTAAAGCTTACCTTGCCGCCTTTCAAAAGTCCGGCCAAAAGGCCGGCTTGTGATGAGCTTACGCCTCAAATTAGCCATCGGCCTTGCGGTCACTATGGCTTTATTGATTGCGGTTGCTACCACTTACTCCTCTATCCTGATTCACTTATCCGCATCACCGCTGGATGCGGCTTATGGGCCTGTTCAAGCGGTATTGAAAACACTGATTCCCGGCGTGGTGTTAGCGCTGATTATTTGTGCTTTGGCGGCGTGGTTATTAGCAGGACTGGTTACACAGCCACTACAAAAACTCACCCGACAACTGCGCGATTTAAGCAACCGAAATGCTTCGTCACAGGAAAACCCAGGTGACGAAATTGCGCAACTTAAACAAGCCTTCACGGTATTGATCGACGATCTAAATCAACGCCAAGCCTCATTAATCGAAACCGCTGAGGCGAATCGTATTCTTCGTGTTGCCTTAGAAAAATCTGAAGAAGGCATCGTGATGGCCGATACCGAAAATCGTGCAACCCTATGGAATTATGGCGCCGAACAAATGTCAGGCTGGAGCGCCGCGGAGGTGTTAGGAAAGACACCCGCTGAATTGGGCATGCAGGCGCTGGACGAAGAGCTATTTAAAATTATTCAAGCGGATCTTAGGCACGGGAAAATTCTACAGGTGGATGGAATACGTCCAAAAAAAAATGGAGAAATGATTTTCATCGGTAGCACGGTGTCCCCCTTGTTTGATGCCCAAAACAATTTTACGGGCACGCTCACCACCATGCGCGACATTACGGCGCTTAAAAAAATCGAAGAAGCCTTGCGCGTTTCTGAGGAAAAATTCTCTAAAGCCTTCCACGCCAATCCCGATTTCATCATGATTAGTCGTTTGAATGATGGCCTAATTATTGAAGTGAATGAAGGTTTCGAGCGGCTTTCAGGTATGCCTGCCAAAGAGGCGGTAGGAAAGAAAACTTTAGACTTTAGTTTTTGGGCGGATCCGCTTGAGCGCGAGGACATGATCGCCAAGCTGGAGGCCGATGGCTTGGTTCGAGATTTTGAGTCGGAATGGATTTCCAGCACGGGTGAACGACACACCGTGCTGAGTTCGGCAACCAGCTTTGAGCTTGCGGGCGATCAACACATCATCAGTAGTGCGCGGGATATTACTGAGTTTAAGAAAGTACAAGAAGAAATTCGGCGGCTTAACGATGAACTTGAAGACCGGGTGAGCGAGCGCACGGCAGAGCTGGAAAGTTTTAGTTATTCCGTATCCCATGATCTGCGTGCACCCTTACGCGCCATTAATGGCTTTGCCCGAGTCATCGAAGAGGATCATAGTCAGCAGATTGGCGAAGATGGTCGTAATTTACTAGAACGCATTATTCGTAATGCAGTCCGTATGAGTGGTTTGATTGATGATTTACTGGATTTCTCGCGCGTCGCACGAACCCCATTGAATCTACGCACCATAGACATGGCGGCCATGGTGCGAGAGGTGCTTTCAGAATTGCAAGAGGATGAGGCAGATAGAGACATTGAGTTGCAATTAGGTGTATTGCCCGCAGTGCGTGCTGACATCAGTTTAATGCGGCAAGTGTGGGTTAATTTTATCTGCAATGCGTTGAAATATTCGCGCGGTCGAGAAAAAACCGTGATTTGTATTGAAGGTGAGTGGAAGGCCGGGGAGGCTCACTACTCCATTCGAGATAACGGGGCGGGATTCGATATGCAGTATGCAGACAAGCTGTTTAAAGTTTTCCAGCGGCTACACAGCCCCAGCTCTTTTGAAGGCACAGGAATTGGCTTAGCGATTGTCTCCCGGATTATCACTCGACATCATGGCCGAGTCTGGGCCGAAGGCGCGCTTGAACAGGGCGCCACTTTCCACTTTTCCTTGCCAGATTTATTGCCAGATGGGACTGCCAGAGTACTGTAGAGCGCAGCTATAGTCTGTTCCAGAGAGTATTTGTTGATTTCCCGCTCAGTTTTTCCACCACATTCCAATAGGTATGTCTAAGCCTAGCAATCCCGTTATTTCGCGAGGTTCTCCTGTCCATTCCTGCATTAGGGTTCAATGTTACAATTTGCCCCCTGATTTACCTCCTATTTTTGCATCAAAATCTGCCATGAAAAGCGCTGAAATCCGCCAGAAATTTTTAGACTATTTTGCCGCCAAAGGTCATACGGTTGTTCCATCCAGCTCGCTTGTGCCGGGTAATGACCCTACCTTGTTATTTACCAACTCCGGCATGGTGCAATTCAAAGATGTATTCACGGGTAAGGACAAACGCGCCTATAGCCGTGCTACTTCTTCACAGCGCTGTGTGCGTGCTGGCGGCAAGCACAACGATTTAGAGAACGTCGGTTACACAGCGCGTCACCACACCTTCTTTGAGATGTTGGGCAATTTCAGCTTTGGCGATTACTTCAAGCGTGATGCGATTCAATTTGGCTGGGAATTACTGACTAAGGTTTATGGTATTCCCGCCGAAAAACTTTGGATTACGGTTTATCACGAGGACGACGAAGCGCTAGAAATCTGGAATAAAGAAATTGGCGTTCCACTTGAGCGCTGTATTCGGATTGGCGATAAAGGCGAACAAAAATATCAGTCCGACAATTTTTGGCAGATGGCCGACACCGGCCCATGCGGGCCATGCTCAGAAATTTTCTACGACCACGGCCCCGATGTATGGGGCGGGCCACCGGGCAGCCCCGATGCGGATGGTGACCGTTACATCGAAGTGTGGAACTTGGTCTTCATGCAATACGACCGTCGTATTGATGAAAACGGCGTGGGTGTATTGCATCCGCTGCCCAAGCCAAGCGTAGATACCGGCATGGGGTTGGAGCGTATTGCAGCGGTCTTGCAACATGTGCATAGCAATTATGAAATTGATTTATTCCAAGAGTTGATTCGTGGTGCAGCGAGAGAAACAGGCGCTAAAGACCTAGCCGATAACTCACTTAAAGTCATTGCCGATCACATCCGCGCGTGCTCCTTTCTTGTTGTGGATGGCGTGATTCCTGGCTCCGATGGGCGCGGTTATGTGCTGCGTCGAATTATTCGCCGCGCTATACGCCACGGTTATCAGCTAGGTCAGAAAAAGCCTTTCTTCCACAAGCTGGTGGATGATTTGTGCTCAGCGATGGGCGCGGCGTATCCCGAGTTGGTTGCTGCACGCGAGCAAGTTATCGCGGTGTTGAAGCAAGAAGAAGAGCGCTTCGCAGAAACCATTGAGAACGGCATGCAGATGCTGGAGAACGCGCTGAAATCAGCGAACAAAACACTGGATGGCGACACCGCCTTCAAGCTCTACGACACTTATGGTTTCCCTCTCGACTTAACAGCGGATATTTGTCGCGAACGCAGTGTGGTAGTGGATCAAGCGGGATTCGATCTAGCCATGCAACGTCAACGTGAAATGGCGCGCTCGGCATCACAGTTCAAGATGAAAGGCGCGATTGAATACGACGGCAAGTCTACGGAGTTCAAGGGTTACGACACCTTAGAAACGGAAGCCAGCATTCTTGCCCTGTATCACGATGGTATGCAGGTAGAGGCGCTTACCGCAGGGCAGAGCGGCGTGGTGGTGCTGGATACAACGCCTTTCTACGCTGAGTCCGGCGGGCAGGCGGGGGATAGTGGGGAGCTGGCTGTGTCGGGAAGCTGTTTGAGTTTGTTTGCTGTGGATGACACGCAAAAAATTCAGGCCGATGTGTTTGGTCATTATGGTGAAGTGAAAAGTGGCGAATTACGCATCGGGCAAAAAATTGCCGCGCGCGTGGATACGGCGGCGAGAGCGCGAACGGTGTGGAATCATTCCGCCACCCACTTACTGCATGCCGCATTGCGAACAGTACTCGGCAAGCACGTTACGCAAAAAGGTTCGTTGGTGGATGCAAGTCGCACGCGTTTTGACTTTGCACAACCACAGGCGATGACGTCTGAACAAATTACCGAAGTCGAAAATTTGGTCAACCGCGAGATTCGTCGTAATACCGATGTGGCTGTGAATAGCATGGCTTACGACGATGCAATTAAGCATGGTGCAATGGCTTTGTTTGGTGAGAAGTATGGCGATGAAGTTCGCGTGATCGGCATGGGCGAGTTTTCAACCGAACTTTGTGGTGGTACGCACGTAAAACGCACGGGTGATATCGGCCTCTTTAAAATCATTTCCGAAAGTGGCATTGCGGCCGGAATACGGCGTGTAGAAGCGATTACCGGCGAGGGCGCACTCAGCTATGTTCAGCAGCAAGAGCAAGAGTTGGGGCACATCGCTGCGACGCTTAAAGCACAACCACAGGGCTTGGTAACAAAAATTAGTGCCATTCTTGATAACGTAAAAAGCCTAGAAAAAGAACTAGCCAAACTGAAATCAAAGCTAGCGGCTAGCCAAGGCGACGACTTGATCAGTAAGTCCGTGGACGTTAAAGGTGCAAAACTGTTAGCGGCTATTCTTGAAGGTGCGGATACGAAAGCACTGCGCGACACAATGGATAGCCTTAAAGACAAACTCCCTCATTCAATTATTGTGTTGGGTGCAGCGCATGACGGGAAAGTTTCACTCATTGCGGGCGTTACCGCCGACCTCATCAGTAAAGTTAAAGCGGGGGATTTAATTAATTTCGTCGCTCAACAAGTAGGTGGCAAGGGCGGAGGGCGGCCAGATTTAGCGCAAGCAGGCGGAACGGAACCCGCCAAGTTGGGTGCTGCAATCGACTCAGTGCAGACTTGGCTAAGTGAAAAGCTCTAATTCAAATCTTAAAAATGAACAGAGAACAGGTGTAAAACACATGGAAAAAAGTCAATCTCCGCAAGCGCCTAAGCTGCGGGCCGGCATGGACTTGGCAACACTCAATGAGCGAGGCAGGGGTTACTTTCCCGGCCTGCTAGGAATCGAAATACTCACGTTAACACCGGGCAAACTTACTGGTCGTTTACCCGTGCGCCAAGAGCTCATCGCCCCGAACGGCTTTCTACATGCGGCTTCCGTGGTAGGCCTAGCAGATACAGCGTGTGGTTATGGCTCTATTGCGCATCTGCCGGAAGGCGCATTATCTTTTACAACCATTGAACTCAAAAGTAATTTTGTGGGGACGGTGCGTGTTGGCGCTATTGCTTGCGTGGCAACGTCGGTTCACCTCGGACGCAACACGCAAGTTTGGGATGCTACAGTGAGCGATGAGGGCACAGGTAAATTGGTCGCGTTATTCCGTTGTACGCAAATGGTTTTGTGGCCTAAATAAGTTTGCTTTTATAGCCATTGCGCTAAAACCCAGAGTTATGAAACTAAGATGGAAACCAAGATAGAAAACAAAACGCGTTTTGACAACGCCTTTTTACTGTTCGATGCGGCGAATAGTGAAGACCCAAGCCATGAAGTGATTAACGGACTACCGACGCCTAAAGCCCTGATTTATAGCCAGCGCATGAGCGAGATGTTGACGCGCTTTGCACCGAACGCGACAGAGGCAGTTCAGCTGGCTGCGCGGTGTCAACACATACGCCGCTGGGAAAGCCCACGGAATAGTTATCCGATGGATATGACCGGTTACAAAAAATGGCGTACTGATTTACAGAAATTTCATGCGGAAACTGCTGGGCAGATTTTGCGCGAAGTCGGTTATGAAGAAGATTTCATTGTGTGTGTGCAATCCTTGTTACGCAAAGAGTCACTGAAGCAAAATCCTGAAACTCAGTTGCTAGAAGATGTCATTGCGTTGGTTTTTTTAGAACATTACCTTACAGAGTTTGTAGCGCAACATGCTGAGTATGACGAGGCGAAGTGGATCGATATTCTGCAAAAAACCTGGCGGAAAATGTCGCCACAAGGACATGAGGCTGCGCTGAAACTGATTAAATTACCGGAAGCCTTGGTACCATTAATTTTAAAAGCAGTCGGCTAATTTTAAATTTTGGCGAACTTCGCTGTTAAGGGGATTCACGTCCGATACTGTTTGCCCATGTCATAGCTTGGGTCAGGCTCGAGTTCACCGACTCAATACTTAAACCCGGCAATTGTTTAATGAGTTCGTAGCAGCTCACCGGATCACTTTTCTCCAGCTCTTCAACCAGCAACAACATTCGCCCTAGCAGTCCATTGTGGTTTTCTAATGCGTCTCGTACATCAGGCGAAAGTGGCAGCGGCTTGATAATTTCTTCTAACGGTACGTTTAATAAAGCGGGCATGAGCGACATGATGCCGATCATGAAAGCGTGGTCTTCCATGTCGCGGCTTTTGCGGCGCATCGTCCCTGCTAGAAGTTCCATAAGACGCCCGCGGGTGGCGGCTAATTGCAAAAGTGCACTTGGAATAGGGCTGCTGGAGGTGGGTAAGGTATAGAGCAGAAGTTGCAGCCAGCGTTGTAACTGGCTACGGCCCAGCACGGTAATAGCATGGCGTAGAGAGGTTATTTTTTGACGCACGCCGGTTGCAGCAGAGTTGGTCAGGCGGAGTAAGTTGAGCGATAAGCCGGGCTCTTGCTTAAATATACTTTCCATTTCTGCAGTTTCTGAGTCCCCCATAATCATGCCGAGTAACCGTATCAGTGAAATCTCAGATTGCGATAGTTTTTTGCCCGCAATAATGGCGGGTTTAGCAAAGTAGTAGCCTTGAAAAAGATCAAAGCCCAGCGCTTTACATTGTTGTGCTTGTTGTTCGCTATCTACTTTTTCAGCCAGCAAAGTAATTCTCCACGGACGCAGCGACTCGGTGACTTTAACGAGCGTGGATTGATCCATGCCGAGTATGTCGACCTTCACAATGTCGACGATGTCGAGCAATGGCCGGTTTTTTTCATCGAGACTCACAAAGTCATCAATCGCAAGCTTGAACCCGGATTCTTTGAGTGTGCGGCAACGTTCTAGAATTTCTGGCGTCAGATCAACCGTTTCTAAAACCTCTAAAACAAATTTGTCGCGAGGGAGTATTTCCAAGACGTCGCTCATGAGCATCTTGGAATCAAGATTCACAAAGCCAAGATAAGGGCCCAGTGCAGCCTCTAGCCCCATTTCGGAAAAGACATGAGAGAGGACTGTCGCGGTGGCAGCAAGATCATCGCTAATGACCGCTCTATTTTGTTGTCCTGAACGAAACAGTAGCTCGTAAGCATAAAGATGTTGGTGCCGATCCAGAATAGGCTGGCGGCCTATAAAAAAATCTTGAGTTTCCGAGGTCATTGTTGAGTTTACGGCTTTTGCCAGCTCAACTTAAGCCTGATTTAGCTTTGGTGAATTCGCGGCAGATTTTTCACGATACCCACGATTCATTCTCAATTAATCGAGGGCGCCACAAACCCCAGATTAACCCCAGCTTTAAAAGGGCAGATTAATCCCTGGGCGGGCCGCACTCAGAACACGTCGAAAATCGGCTTGAATACGCGCAATAGCCGCATCGCTATCGGCCTCAAAGCGCAGCACCACCACCGGTGTGGTATTTGAAGCACGGGCCAACCCAAAGCCGTCGGGATACTCAACGCGTAGGCCATCAATCACAATGACTTCATCCGCGCCGGTAAATTTGGCAGTCTTTTGAATTTCTGCAATCAACTTATGCGGCTCGCCTTCTTGCATGCTCAGATTGAGTTCCGGCGTACAAATAGAATTAGGGAGTGATTTAAGCGGTGTTGCTGCATCGGCGCTGCGCGACACAATTTCCAACAAACGTACTCCCGCATACAAACCATCATCAAAACCGAACCAGCGTTCTTTAAAGAAGGTGTGGCCACTCATTTCACCCGCAAGAGGCGCGCCGGTTTCACGCAGCTTGGCTTTAATTAATGCGTGGCCGGTGTTCCACATCAAGGGTACTCCGCCATGTTTGCGTATCCACGGTGCCAGATTGCGCGTGCATTTCACGTCATACACAATCTCGCCACCGGGAACGCGCGACAATACATCCGCAGCGAATAACATTAACTGACGGTCGGGATAAATAATTTCACCGTCTTTGGTTACCACGCCTAATCGATCTCCGTCACCATCAAACGCCAGCCCTAATTCGGCGTCTGTTTCAAGTAGGGTGCGGATCACGTCTTGCAAATTTTCGGGTTTGGATGGGTCAGGATGGTGGTTAGGAAAATTGCCATCTACTTCACAAAATAATTCCACCACCTCGCAACCCAGGCGACGAAACAGTTCTGGGCCGATCTCTCCGGCTACGCCGTTCCCACAATCCACCACAATTTTCATTTTTCGGGCGAGCTTTACATCCGAAACAATGCGTGAAATATAGGCTTCACGAACGTCAGTTTTCTCGATAGCGCCAGACCCTTCCGCCAAACGACCCTCCACAATACGGTGGCGCAGAGAAGTAATCGCTGCGCTATGTAATGTGTCACCAGCCAACATAATTTTGAAACCGTTATAGTCAGGCGGATTGTGGCTACCCGTTACCAAGACCGCGCTACCCGTGTTGAGATGGTGTGCCGCAAAGTAACCCACTGGCGTTGGCACCATGCCCACATCAATCACACTGACACCTGCCGCACATATCCCTTCCATCAAGGCTTGCGATAAAGAAGGCCCAGAAAGACGTCCATCGCGACCCACCACGATTTTTTCGACCTTGCGATCGCGCGCCTCTGAACCTATAGCTCGGCCGATTGAATAAACCGATTCCGGCGTCAGCGTTTGTCCAACAATGCCGCGTATATCGTAGGCTTTAAAAATTTCTGGGGCAGGAATTCGCATGATGAAAGGGTGGTGATTTAAGTGGCTGAGTGGGTTGAGTGGGATGCATGGGATGCATCGAAGAATGCGAGCAGTCGCTGTGGCAGCCAGTTTAGATGGCCAATAAAAGGATTGCTGGCGAAGCCCACATGGCCGCCGCCGGCTGGATATTCGAGCGTTACGACAGACGATACCTGCTTATTTTCTGGTAAATGAGAGGCGGGAAGAAAAGGATCATTTAGGGCGTTGATAAGTAGAGTCGGTATGCGCACATCGACTAACCCGGGTTTCGCAGAAGCGCGAGCCCAATAGTCGTAAGCACCCAGATAGCCATGCACGGGTGCGGTGTAAATGTCGTCAAAATCATAAAGCGTTTTTGCAGCCAACATGCGATCACGGTTAAAGAGACTGGGGTAACGATCCAGCTTGGCGAGTGCTTTGGATACCAGTGTGGCAAGGAAACGTTTCGAATAGATGACGTTAAAGCCTTGTTGTAGTGCCATACCTGATGCGGTGAGATCCACTGGCGCGGAAATGGCGGCAGCAGCTTGAACGACGCCTAGAGCGGCAGCCCCTTGCTCACCCAGCCATTTCAGCAACGCATTGCCACCGAGTGAAACCCCCGCTGCGACTATGCGTCGCTGCGGAAAGCGTTGGCGGAACCGACGCAGTATCCAGTCTATTTCAGCCGTATCACCCGAGTGATAAGCGCGCGCTAAGCGATTAGGCTCGCCCGAACAGCCGCGGAAGTTTGGCACAGCACCGGCCCATCCTCGTGTAGCCAACGTGCGCATTAATGCGCGAGCGTAGTGGCTGTGTGAGCTGCCTTCAAGGCCGTGAAAGAGAATAAGGAGCGGGGTGTTGTTGCCTGTATTTTCAGCCTTGTTTTTGGCTGTGTTGTCCGGTATTTCAATCGAGTTATTGACGACTAGAAAGTCGACGTCAATAAAGTCCCCGTCCGGCGTCTCCCAACGTTCTCGCTGATAGTTCGGCATTGCCCCGCCAAGCAGGACGGGGTAAATAGTTTGCGCATGCCCGCCAGGTAACCAAATCGGTGCGCGGTAAGACATGGCGTGATTAGACGAGGTTTAACTAAACGAGGTTTAACTAAAGAGAGGCTTAATGCAGAACAGAGGGCGAATCAACATCGACGTTTTTAGGCGCAAACGAAGTGTGGCGCGAAAGCAGATGCCAGCCTTGCGCACCGCGCACATAGACGTGGGAAGCGATGACCGGTGCGGTGGATTGTGTTTCGCCGGGCACTGAGTACTGCTCTAGGAGGTTGTGCATGGCAAGCAGCACACCTTGGCGATGCACGGGGTCAACGTGTCGCACCGTGGCTAATGGCCCGGTAGAAAAAATTCGCTGCCAGCTTTCACGCACCGCCGCAAAACCCACGGCGCGGTCGCCCTGCGCGTGTATGCAAACCACTTCTTCGTCCTCTGCCCAAATACGCATCATGGCATCGACATCGGCGCGCTCTAAGGCATCGTAGAACGCTGCTTCAGCGTCTTGTGGCGTGGCAAAAAAACGCATCATTTTTTAAGACTCCTTCAAAATTCTATGGGCTGTGCTCAGCACTTGTGCCGGACTTAAATCTTTCATGCAGCGAAAATAATCGGCTGGACCGAGTGGACATTCACGCTTAAAGCACGGACTACATTTTAATTCGAGCCAGATAATTTCTGCTTGTGAAGAAATCGGCGGCGTGTAGCGCGGCGTGGATGAGCCGTAAAGCGCTACCAGCGGGCGTTTCAGGGCAGCGGCCACATGCATGAGGCCGGAATCGTTGCTCACCACCAAGCGCGCGCAGGAGAGTAAATCAATCGCTTGGGCGAGATTAGTTTTACCGCTGAGGTTGAGACATGCGCTGGCTTCTAGTTTGGCTAAGGCAATGATCTCGTTGCATATGGTTTGGTCTTTGTTAGAACCGACCAACCAAATGGGATGACCCTCTTGCGATAGCGCGCGCGCGAGTTCCGCAAAGTGTTCAGCGGGCCAACGCTTGGCTGGTCCGTATTCTGCGCCCGGGCAAAAAACAATCGGCGCACTTTCTTTGGAAAGATTGAGTGCAGTGAGGGTACTGCGAATGGCGTTTTCGTTAGGGCTTAAATGGGGTTCTGCGAGTTTTTTTTGTTCGTTTTTTTCTGGCGATGCAGTTAAACCAAAATCTTTTGGAGATGCTAACTGTGCATAGCGTTCCACCAACAACGGCACGGCGTTTTCGTCGAGAGGGTGAGCGCGATTGAGTAAGCCGTAACGCGCTTCGCCCAGATAACCTATGCGAATGGGAATACCTGCAAACAGCGGTAACAGCGCGGACTTCCAAGAGTTGGGCAAAACAATGGCTGCGTCGTAAGCTTCTTGTTTAAGTGCTCGTCCGGTTTTCCAGCGTTCGCCTAACTTGAGCTGTCCATGAGCGAAAGGATTGGGGATGACTCGTCGCACCTCTGCCATGCGCGATAGCACGGGAGCTACCCACGAAGGAGCAAAAACATCGAGAGAGAGGCTAGGGTGCTGCTCGTGAAGCCGCGTAAACAGGGGCTGTGCAAGGATCGTATCGCCGATCCACGAGGGGGCGACGACGAGGATTTTCAATGATGGCCTGTTGGGATGTCGCCGCTAAACACATATCGTGTGCCGCAATAGGGGCAAAGCGATTCACCCGATTTTGTGGGGTCGAGAAAGACGCGTGGATGGCGTGACCACAGTGGCGCGTCTGGCAACGGGCAATGCAAAGGCAGGTCATGCGCCGTGACTGTCACGAGACGCGCTGCGGCGTGTGCCGGGTCTTTTGCTTCGGCCATGTTGAACCCCCGTGATTTTGATGAGTCTGTGAAGATTTTAAAGTTATTTTTCAAAAAGCAGTGTTTTTTAGGTGACTTGTTCAGCAGAAAACCGATGATTTTTATGCGCTATATATTTTTTTATCGCTGCTGTTTGGTTTGCATGTACACGCGCAATAATTGATTAATTCGCGTCTGATAGCCTTGACCTTGTTCTTTGAACCACTCCAAGACATCCGCATCCAAGCGAATGGTGACCGCTTGTTTTGGAGGTACGCGCAATTCGGCACGTCGAAAGAAATCATCACCCAGTTCAGCAATATCGCTGGTGTCGATATCTTTGTCTTTCGTGACTGATAAACGTTCCCAGTCGGTTTTAGATGCTTTTTTCATAACGCTGTACCTCACTTTTTGTTGCTTTTCGTGCAGAGATAATCCGGATCACATCACCTACTAGCTCGACATACACCACAACACCCATGACGGATTTGATCCATCCCAGCGCAACCCAACGCTCTTCTCCGTAGTCCTCACGATCGTCTCACAAAGTCAAAACGGGATGCTTGAAAATATCAATCGCATCAACAAAGTCGATCCCGTGTTTGCTGATATTGATCCGATTCTTATTTTCGTCCCACTCAAAGCGCATCACATACCTACACGAATCATTATGGATACGCTATATTTACAATGTGTATGTACATTGTAGTCGTCCCAAGGAAAACCGCAATCACTTTTTTGTGGCCCTCAGTGAGTCGTGGGGAGTGAGAGTTGTATCAGAACTTGGAGGAGCGAAGACTAAACCTTCGTCAACCAATCCTTGTACGCAGGTACTTTGCCATTCACCGCATCAAAGAACACGCTTTGAATTTTCTCAGTGATGGGACCACGTTTACCTGTGCCAATCAGTCGATTATCAAGCTCACGAATTGGCGTGACTTCTGCGGCCGTGCCGGTGAAGAAGGCTTCGTCAGCGAGATAGATGTCGTCACGCGTTAAGCGCTTGGCTTTAACTTCGTAGCCGAGGTCTTTCGCAATTTGAATGACCGATGCGCGGGTAATACCAACCAGTGCGGAGGCTATTTCTGGTTCGTAAATTTGCCCATCTTTAATCACAAATAAATTCTCGCCCGCGCCTTCAGCTACAAAACCATCCACATCGAGCAACAACGCTTCGTCGTAGCCATCTTGCGTGGCCTCCAAATTAGCCAGGATCGAATTAGCGTAAGTGCCGGAATATTTGGCGCGACACATCGAGACATTGACATGGTGGCGCGAGAAGCTCGACGTTTTTACGCGGATCCCTTTTACCAAGCCTTCTTCACCCAAATAAGCACCCCACGGCCAGGCGGCGATGGAGACGTGCACTTTAGCGCCGCGTGGTGAGACGCCCATTTTTTCGGAGCCGTAATAGGCAATCGGGCGGATGTAACAAGATTCTAAGTTGTTCGCGCGGACGACTTCTTTTTGCGCTTCGAGCAAAACTTCTTTCTCGTACGGCATCTGCATCATGTAGATGTGCGCCGAGTTATAGAGTCGATCTGTGTGTTCTTTCAGGCGGAAAATGGCCGTGCCATCAATTGTTTTGTAAGCGCGTACACCCTCGAAAACAGCCAAGCCATAGTGTAAGGAGTGGGTGAGGACGTGGGTGGTGGCGTCGCGCCAAGGCACGAGTTTGCCATCGTGCCAAATAAACCCGTCGCGGTCGGCCATAGACATGATTGTTTCTCCAGCGTTTTTCAAAGGCGAAATTTTAGCCGATTTTGCCTCTGATTAGGACTTATCAGCGCTTCTTGTCGGCTAGTTGGGCTATGAATTGTGGAGACTCGCCCCGAGTAAGGCGAAAGAAACGGTAAAATGCCGGGGCCTGTGAACATATGTTTTGCGGGATGCGTTGTTTTCCAATGTGCCGGCTGTAAGGCGCAGGGTGCCGCCAATGGTTGTTCCATTGGCAAAGCGTGCAACGCCGCAGCCGGTGCATTGGAAAACAACCCGGAGGGAACATGGGTTTCAGGACGCAGGGCTGCGTTGCGGCTCGCTTGTAGGGAATGACCATGCGGCGCGATCCACGCCTTGCCCTGCGCACTGAAACCCATGTTCGCACTCACAAAACCTATATCCACAGGCTTAGCTATGGAAACGATCTGGAAACCTAATACAACAGTGGCGGCCGTTATCGAGCGAGATGGTAAGTTCTTGCTGGTGGAAGAAGAAACGGATGAAGGCGTCCGCTTTAACCAACCCGCAGGTCATCTTGATGAAGGCGAGTCGCTGTACGACGCTGTGATCCGCGAGACGCTGGAAGAGACCACACATCACTTTGTGCCACGCTTTATTGTGGGTATCTATCAATGGCAGCGGCCGGCACTCGATGCCACGCAAAAAACCACCTATTTGCGCTTTGCTTTTGGTGGCGAAGTCACCGAAGAGGTGGCTGAAGATGTGGCTGGAGAGGTGGCTGGAGAGGCCCTAGACAAGGGTATCTTGAGGGCATTGTGGTTGACGCTTGATGAGATTAAAGCAGAGAAAAAGCGCCACCGTAGCCCGTTAGTCATGCAATGTATTACCGATTACTTGGCAGGCAAGAGTTACAGCCTGGAGCTCATCCAAACCTTACCCCTTTAATCTCAAAACCTAGCCCCCTAATTAGATGAAAAATAAAACTGTAGTCGTGGGTATGTCTGGCGGTGTGGATTCTTCGGTTGCCGCACTTTTGCTCAAGCAACAAGGCTGGAACGTCGTCGGTCTGTTCATGAAGAACTGGGAAGATGATGACGATGAAGAATATTGCGCATCACGTCAGGATTTAATTGATGTGGCGGCGGTGTGCGACATCATTGGAATCGATCTAGAAGTCGTGAATTTTTCCAGCGAATATAAAGACCGCGTATTCAGCGAGTTTTTGCGCGAATACAAAGCAGGGCGCACGCCAAATCCGGACGTGTTGTGCAACGCTGAGATTAAATTCAAAGCGTTTCTCGATCATGCGATCACATTGGGCGCGGACAAAATTGCGACCGGCCACTATGCGCAAGTCAGGCAAGTGCAAAAAGAACTCACCAATGAGTTCCAATTGCTCAAAGCTGAGGATGGCACCAAAGATCAAAGCTATTTTCTGTATCGGCTGAACCAAGCGCAGCTTTCAAAAACCCTATTTCCGCTGGGCGAGATTTATAAGCGCGATGTGAGGAAGATGGCGGAACAAGCCGGTCTACCCAATTTCGCCAAGAAAGACTCGACCGGAATCTGCTTTATCGGCGAGCGTCCATTCAAAGAATTTCTAGAACGCTACTTACCCCGCGAGCCAGGTGAAATTCGTTCGCTCGACGGAAAATTGCTTGGGCGACATCATGGTTTGATGTACCACACGCTAGGTCAGCGTAAGGGCTTGGGGATTGGCGGAGTTGCTGGTGGCGATGCTGAGGGCGAGCATGACGCATGGTATGTGTGTAGCAAAGACATGGAAAAAAACGTGCTCCATGTGGTCCAAGGCCACGACCACCCGTCCTTGTTTTCAGATCGATTGAGTGCGATAGATTTATCTTGGGTAAGTGGTGAAGAACCGCATACCCATTGGGTTTACACCGCCAAGTCACGCTATCGCCAACCCGATGCGCCGTGTGAAGTAGAAGCGGTGAATGCAGAACAATGTGAAGTGGGTTTCGCCGCGCCGCAGTGGGCGGTCACGCCGGGGCAGTCGGTAGTGATTTATGAAAGTAAGGTTTGCTTGGGGGGTGGGGTGATTGCCTAAAAGATTCAAAATCAAGTCAATTGAGATATCAATTAGAGATGATAGGGCTGTTGGCTTGAATACCTACTTAATTTTACTAAAGCTTAGCCAAGGTAATAGCTCCTTCTCAAGTTCCTTCATCAGAAAACTTGGATCTTTTGTAGCTTGTTTTGCTTTGTATAGAGCTTTACGAGTTTCTTCATTGGATGCATTAGATGCATCTTTAGATTGAACCAGAAAGCTAAGCGTGTCCTTCAGTTCTGTAAGTTTTTTGAACACCTCTGAGTTTTCCCCAAATAAAAATATTGCCTCTCGATATGCGCAAATAAATTCATTGGTGATCGATCTAGCGTCTTCAACAGGAAAATAATATGACTGATGATAAGCCAGAGTTTTCTCATAGACCTCAAATCTTCTGTTGTAAAGCTCGAGTCTAAATTTGTGTTTATTGACTGTGTATTGCCGACAGCTAATGAGGAAAACGGCGAAAGCAATGAGGAGAGGAAAAATAGCAAGAAACCAGTCGTAACAATTCTTTTGTACTAGGCTGCACAACATACTTTATCCCCCAATAATTTTTATTTCCAGGCCCGCTCGATTTCCAAGTGCAACATTTTTCATGAAAGAATGTTGCGATGGTAAAAACATACAAACACATCACACTGGCTGAGCGCACCTTAATTCAAACGCAACTTCAGCAAGGATTTAAGCCTG
>Ga0209181_10000868_pt1 | contig 54464 bp, 49 predicted proteins | sample MAT05_FD_187208 | JGI IMG/M metagenome (GOLD analysis project Ga0209181, IMG submission 187208) | Freshwater microbial communities from Lake Fryxell liftoff mats and glacier meltwater in Antarctica - MAT-05 (SPAdes) (version 2) | ecosystem: Environmental > Aquatic > Freshwater > Ice > Liftoff... | reverse complement strand
AAAAAATTTGCGTATTTAAAGTAGCCTAACAACGCTAGGTTTGAAGTAATGCCAAAAACGAGTAACCAATAGCGAGATAGGCTGAGTCGACCCAGGCTGAAAGATTTGGCGTGAGGAGAAAGGCTAGTACCAACTGCGAAGTTAAAACAAATGGAGAGGAGTAAGAGAGGTAAATACTTAATGCTCCAGTACGAATAAAAAATTAGGCTTGCTGCGACGAGCCAAGCTTTTCCTGCCGTAACTAGCTTTATACGGTTTAGGAAGAAATATCCAAAGAAGACTATTGGTAAAAATAAAAAAATGAAACGCCAAGAGCTAAAAATCATTTAACCACCATTATTAGTTTGCATTGCATTTTACCTCATTAGAGGTTTCAACTGAGTCTGGTAAACCTTTGCTCTTTCCCAGTATTCCTCGCAGACCCTCCGTGTTCTGGCGACTTCTTCATCGGTAAGCTGACGGACAACTTTTCCTGGCGATCCCATAACGAGTGAGCGGTCGGGGATGGTTTTGCCTTCGGGGATAAGGGTGCCTGCGCCGATTAGACATTCTCGACCGATGCTGACGTTGTTGAGAAGGATGGCTTGTATGCCGATGAGGGAGCCGTCGCCGATAGTGCAGCCGTGGAGCATGGCTTGATGCCCGACTAAGACGTTGTTGCCTAGCGTGAGGCGGATGCCAGCATCGGTATGGAGGACGGCGCCGTCTTGTATGTTGCTGCCGCTGCCTAGGGTGATGATGTCGTTGTCTCCGCGAACGACGGCGTTGAACCAGACGCTGACGTTGTTTTCGATGACTACGGAGCCGATGACGCTGGCGCTGTCGGCTATCCAGCAGTCACCGCGAAGTTCTGGGTGGCGGTTGCTTAGTGAGTAGAGTGACATGGGTGTTGTCCTTGTGTCGTGCTTGTTTTGAGGTGTGTTGGGTTTCTAATGGGTTTGCTGGGAGATGTGGGTCATAGTTAGCTCGTTATTCCCGCGCCCCGTACCCGTCCGGGTATCTCCATCGACAGGAAGTACCCCGCACTAGAAGAAGTGGCCTTGGGCCATTAGGGTGCGAAGGCGGGAATCCAAGGGTTTGCATTGATTATGCGCGAAGCTTGAGGACGTCGCTGGATTTAAAAAACACCCCGTCATTCCCACCTGCGCGGAATGACGGGGGGCTTCGCGGGAACGACGGGCGTGTTACTTTTTTGGCATTGTAAAGGTTTTTTAATGGTGCTATTGTTAGTACGTTTAATGAGTTTATTGGAGTAATCATGGCAAATTTGATCCTTGCAGAAACGTCCGCAAGCGTTTCTGAGTTGAAGAAAAACCCAATGGGTACTGTTGCTGCGGGCGACGGTTTTCCGGTGGCGATTCTGAATCGTAATGCACCTGCGTTCTACTGCGTTCCTGCCAAGGCCTACGAGGCGTTGATGGATAGGATTGAAGACTTGGAACTGAACGCAACGGCCGATGCCCGAGCCAACCAATCTGTCATCAAGGTTGCAATTGATGAGCTTTGAGCTTGGCTTTTTGGAAGAGGCGTTAAAAGAATGGAGCAAACTTGATGGCAACACAAAGGAACAGTTCAAAGCCAAGCTAGCTGAGCGCCTTATAAATCCACGAGTACTTGCCGCCAAACTTAGCGGCCATAAAGATCGCTACAAAATCAAACTACGCAGCGTGGGCTATCGACTTGTCTATGAAGTACGTGACCGCGAGCTTGTCGTCGTTGTTGTTGCCGTGGGCAAGCGTGAACGAAATGCTGTTTATCTGGCAGCTATGAAACGATAGCCAATTCAGCATCTCTGACTCGCCTAAGGTTCATCGAAGCCTTTTCATTAGTTCAATTAGTTCAATTCGCTGAGTGCTTTATCTTTCTTCATCTTCAATTTCATCCATTCGCACGCAAGCGCAGAATAAATTTCGGTCGCCGATAGACATCGGTCATTCCCGCGAAGGCGGGAATCCAGGGGTTTGCGTTGATTATGCGTAAATCTTGAGTAAGTCGCTGGATTTAAAAAACACCCCGTCATTCCCGCCTGCGCGGGAATGACGGGTGCCTGCGCGGGAATGTCGGGTGCCTTCGCGGGAATGACGGAGGCTTCGCACCCCAATGGGCCAAGGCCACTTCTTCTAGCGGGGTACTTCCTGTCGACGGAGATACTCGGACGGGTACGGGGCGCGGGAATGACGGTGGTGTTCAATCATCGTTGCCTCATCGATGCTATTAGTCGCGATTAGTTATGCCTCGCCAGGTACCTCATCTTCAGTTTCATCCATCGGCACGCAAGCGCAGAATAAATTTCGGTCGCCATAGACATCGTCGATGCGATTGACTGAGGGCCAGAACTTATTGTCGGCCACCCAAGCCAATGGGAATGCGGCTTGGCGACGGGTGTAGGGGTGATTCCATTCGTCGTCGGTGAGATCGGCTTCGGTGTGTGGTGCTTGTTTCAGCGGGTTGTTGTCGGCGGGCCAAGTGCCTTGTTCCACTTTGTGGATTTCTTCTCGAATAGAAATCATGGCGGCGATGAAGCGGTCGAGTTCGGCTTGAGATTCTGATTCGGTTGGCTCGATCATGAGCGTGCCAGCGACTGGAAAACTCACTGTGGGTGCATGGAAGCCATAATCCATGAGGCGTTTGGCGATGTCAGTTTCGGCGATGCTGGTGGCTGACTTGATGGGGCGGATGTCGAGAATACATTCATGGGCAACGCGCCCTTGTTTGCCGACGTAAAGCACAGGGTAGTGTGCAGCCAGCCGCGTGGCGATGTAGTTGGCGTTGAGGATGGCGATTTCAGTGGCGCGCTTTAAACCTTCGCCGCCCATCATGGCAATGTACATCCACGAAATTGGCAAGATAGATGCGGAGCCCCACGGTGCGGCGGAGACTGCGCCTTGCCCGTGATGGGGACCATCAATTTTTTGCACAACGTGATTGGCCATGAACGGCGCCAAATGGGCTTTTAGGCCAATCGGTCCCATGCCGGGACCGCCGCCGCCGTGTGGGATGCAAAAAGTTTTGTGGAGGTTCATGTGGCTAACATCCGCGCCAATTCTGGCGGGGGAGGTGAGGCCGACTTGCGCATTGAGGTTCGCGCCATCCATGTAAACCTGTCCGCCGTGCTGGTGGACGATGTTGCACATCTCTTTCACGGCTTCTTCAAACACGCCGTGCGTGGAAGGGTAGGTGAGCATCAAGCAGGAGAGGTGGCTGGCGTGTTGGCTGGCTTTGGCGTTGAGATCATCAATATCGACGTTGCCCATCTCATCGCAATTGACGACGACGACATTGAGGCCGCACATATTCGCTGTGGCGGGGTTGGTGCCGTGCGCGGATTTTGGGATGAGACAGATATTGCGATGACTTTCACCGCGACTGGCTTGGTAGCGTTTGATCGCCACGAGACCGGCGTATTCGCCTTGTGCGCCAGAATTTGGCTGCATACAAATTGCATCAAAGCCGGTGATCACCTTGAGCCAAGTTTCCAGACCCGTAATCATCTCGAGATAGCCAGTCGCCTGATCGAGCGGCACGAAGGGATGAATGTCAGCGAACTCGGGCCAGGTGATCGGGATTAACTCGCTGGTGGCATTGAGCTTCATGGTGCAAGAACCCAGCGCGATCATGGAGTGATCGAGCGCGAGATCTTTGTTCTGCAAACGCTTCAGGTAACGCAGTAGCTGGTGTTCGGTGTGATGCGAATTGAAGACGGGATGCGTGAGAATGGCGTCTTGACGGAGTAGGTTTGTGGGAAGTGAGGAGTCGTTCGCAGCTATTTGGGTATCGAGTGTTTCGACGTTTTTATGCGTGCCAAAACCCACACCAAAAATATTGAGAAGCGCGGCGATATCATCACGCGTTGTTTTTTCGTTGAGAGAGAGTCCCAGTACGCTGGGTGAAACACGGCGTAAGTTGAAATTGGCGTTGAGTGCAGCTTGATAAATTGCGTCACAGTTTTTATTGCAATCGACCTGAACCGTATCGAAGAAGTGTTGCGTAAGAACGGTGACGTTTGCTTCGCTCAGCCCTTTCGCCAAAATGGCGGTGAGCCGATGGATACGCATTGCGATGGTTCGCAAACCTTGTGGCCCGTGATAGACGGCGTACATGCCAGCGATGTTGGCGAGCAAGACTTGCGAGGTGCAAATGTTTGAGTTGGCCTTCTCGCGGCGGATATGTTGCTCGCGTGTTTGTAGCGCCATGCGCAGGGCGGTATTGCCCCGAGAGTCAATAGATACGCCGATGATGCGGCCAGGCACAGAGCGCTTGTACGCATCTTTGGTGGCGAAAAATGCTGCGTGCGGGCCGCCAAAACCGAGCGGTACGCCAAAGCGTTGTGAGGAACCCAGCGCAATGTCAGCCCCCATTGCTCCAGGGGATTTCAGCAACACCAAAGCCATTAAATCTGCGGCTACTGCGACCAAGCCTCCCTTGGCTTGTACTGCGGCAATGGCTGTGCTCAGGTCGGTAATTTCGCCTTTGTCGTTTGGATATTGGAACAGCGCTCCGAAAACTTCCGGTGAAGTAGTGTTGTTATCCCAGTCCGCGGGCTTGCCAAAAACTAACTCAAAGCCAAAATACTCAGCGCGAGTTTTCAATACGTCGATCGTTTGTGGGAAGCAGTCTTCGTCTACAAAGAAAGCGCTGGAAGGCGATTGGCTGATGCGTCGTGCCATCGCCATCGCTTCGGCAGCGGCGGTGGCTTCATCGAGCAGCGAGGCGTTGGCGAGTTCTAGTCCTGTAAGGTCAATCACCATCTGCTGATAATTCAGCAAAGCCTCTAGCCGTCCTTGTGCAATCTCCGCTTGATAGGGCGTGTAGGCGGTGTACCAGCCGGGATTTTCCAAGAGATTGCGGAGGATGACTTTGGGCGTGAGTGTGTCTGCATAGCCCATGCCGATGAGCGATTTGTTGACGCGATTTTTACTGGCGATAGTTTTTAGTTTGTCCAGCGCTTCATGCTCGCGTATTGCTCCCGCTAGTTGCAGCGGTTGCGATAAGCGAATTGCGTTGGGGACGGTTTGCGCAATGAGATCGTCGAGACTGGCTGCACCAATGGCAGCAAGCATATGCGCAATCTCGCTTTCACTTGGCCCGATGTGTCGGGCGATGAATTCGTCGTGTTGTTCTAGGGAGGGGAGTAGAGATTGATTTTGCATTTTTAAAGGTTTGTTAAGGGCTATTACGTTTGGCAGGTGTTGTTGTGATTGGGTGGGGGTTTTTGCTGTTGTTAAACCTCTGGTTACCCGCCGCAGCCTGCCCTCGACTCCGATGGGGGGCGAGGACGACGCATGTGCGCTGTAGTTATTCTTGTCGGGACTTCCGTCATTCCCGCGCCCCGTACCCGTCCGGGTATCTCCGTCGAAAGGAAGTACCCTTGGGGTGCGAAGGCGGGAATCCAGAACCGGCGGACATTATCCGTATGAACGTTTTGCATTGGCACGCTGCAAGACTATAGGGTTCCATTATTTAGGAACGACGGAGCTTGTTATCCCGCTTACTAGCTCTCCGCCACCTTGGTATAAGCAGCAGCATCTAGGAGCGCATCAAGATCCGCCACGTTATTTGGCTTGATCTTGAACAACCAATTGCCATAAGCATCTTCATTGATAGTCTCAGGTGCGTCGGCCGCCGCTTGGTTATTCGCGATGACTTCACCTGAAATGGGTGCGTAAATATCCGACGCTGCTTTAACGGATTCCACAACGGCGCATTCTTCACCGGCTTTGAGTTTGCGTCCTACTTGGGGCAATTCAAGAAACACGATATCGCCTAAAGCTTCTTGGGCATGGTCGGTAATGCCAATTGTCACTGTGCCATCGGCTTCGAGCTTCGACCACTCGTGAGAAGAAGCGTATTTCAGATTATTGGGTACGTTCATTTCAACTCCAGAAAATAAAATGGGGTTCAGAAAACTGGAAATACAAAACAGCAATTAGGCCAATATTTTTCCATTGCGTACAAATGGCGGCTTGACCACGCGGGCTTTCAGGCGTTTGTCGCGGATTTCTACGTCGAGGGTATCGCCGTAAGCAACCTGGATGGGCACGCGGGCGAGTGCGATGGATTGGCTCATCGTGGGTGAAAAACTGCCGCTGGTAATTTCACCTTGCTCATTTTTCGTTGTAAAAACTTTTTGGTGAGCACGCAGGACGCCTTTGTCTAACAGTACCAGTCCCACCATTTTTTGTTTCGGTGAGCTAGGTAAGGCTGCTTTACCTATGAAATCACGCGCACTATCGAGTGCTATGGTCCAAGCCAAGCCGGATTCTATGGGTGAGACTGTCTCGTCCATATCTTGTCCGTAGAGGTTCATGCCTGCTTCAAGACGCAGTGTGTCTCGTGCGCCTAAACCGACAGGCTTAACGCCGGCTTCGAGCAGGGCATTCCAGGTTTTTTCTGCTTGAGTTGCAGGTAGGATCAGCTCAAAACCGTCTTCGCCTGTGTAGCCTGTTCGGGCGATCATGACGTCATCACACCAAGCGGCGGAAAAAGGTTTGAGCGCTGAACTAGCGGCTTCAGAACCATTCAACGCTTGCCAAGTTTTGACAAGGGCATTGGGGCCTTGCACGGCAATGATGGCAAGGTCGCGGCGAGGTTTAATTGTGACGGTTTTGGTGGCGGCGTTGATTGTGGACTTTACGTCGTTGGCATATTGAGTGATCCATGCCAAGTCTTTGTCAGCCGTTCCGGCATTAACGACTAAACGATAAAAATCAGCGCGGAAAAAATAGACGATGAGATCGTCGATAACGCCGCCTTGAGGGTTCAGCATGCAGCTATAGAGCGCTTGTCCGGTCTGCTGAAGCTTGTCGATATTGTTAGCAAGCAGGAGACGCAATAGGGGCGCGGCTCCTGGGCCTTCGATGTCCACGGCGAGCATGTGAGAGACATCGAACATACCTGCATCGCGGCGAACATAGTGGTGCTCTTCAATCTGAGAGCCATAGTGCAGGGGCATGTCCCATCCGGCGAAGTCGACGATTTTTGCGCCGAGCTGGCGATGGGCAGAATTAAGCGGGGTTTGTTTGTTCATGAAAAAGTAAACAAAAAGGGCAAAGCTGTTTGCTTCGCCCGGAGTGATGAGGGATGTTAGGTTTTAATAGCGCCGAGACTATAACCTGTGAGGCAACGGTGAGCAAGGATCATTAGCTGGCAAAATCACGCAAGGGATTAAGAGAGGCTGCGAGACTTGGTTGGAATTACACACCTTCAGTTAAAATCAGCAACTTATGAAAACCATGAAACCAAGTGCTTCTGAATTCGTCACGCTGAGGGGCTTGCGCCACCATGTCCGCACTTGGGGTTCGGCTTCGGCTAAGGTTAAGGCACCCCGGGCACCCCGCCTTTTTCTGTTGCACGGTTGGATGGATATCTCGGCCTCTTTCCAGTTTCTAGTCGATTCTTTCCAGCAGGATTGGCACGTAATCGCCCTGGATTGGCGGGGTTTCGGGCAATCCGAGCAACGCAATGAGCCTTATTGGTTTCCTGATTATTTAGGTGACTTGGATGTGCTGCTTGACCACTATTCACCCGACGAACCGGCGTGTTTGGTGGGTCACAGCATGGGGGGGAATGTAGCTTGCCTTTATGCGGGGGTGCGTCCTCAGCGGGTGTCGAAGCTGATTACGTTGGAAGGGTTTGGCATGAAGGAGAGCGACCCTACACTGGCTCCGGCGCGGGTTGCTAAATGGCTGGATCAACTGAAAACGACGCCGAGCTTCCGCGACTATGCAAATAGAGACGAGTTTATACAAAGGCTTTTGCAGGACAATCCACGCTTAAAACCGGAGCAAGCAGTTTTTTTGATGGAAAACTTCTCGGTTGAAAATGAGGATAGAAATGAAGAGAAGCAAGGGAGCCTAGAGAAGCGAGATAAACGTTTGGGCTACGATGCCGATCCGTACCATAAGCTAACCAATCCTGTGCCTTATCATTTAGATGAGGCCAAGGTTTTTTGGCGTGCGATTACGGCGCCAGTGCTTTGGGTCGCCGCGCAGGATTCGTTCATTATGAAAGCCTTTAAAGGCTATGAAGCGGATTACGCAGCCAGACAGGCTTGTTACCGCAATTTGCAAACGGCCATGCTGGAGGACAGCGGACACATGATGCATCACGACCAACCCCAAAAGCTGGCGGCGCTGATCGAAGGATTTCTGCTGGCGCAGGGGAGTGATTCGGTGAGTGATCCGATGAGTGATACAAATGACTGACCCCTCGAGTGATACCATACGCGTATGAGTACGACTATGAACAAGGTTGATTTACATTGCCATTCCACTATCTCTGATGGAACGTTACCGCCCGCGGATGTAGTGCGCCGCGCCGTAGCGAATGGCGTTGATTTACTTGCCCTAACGGATCACGATGACATTGCGGGTCTGGCCGAAGCACGCGCCACTGCCGAGGAGCTTGGCCTGCCTTTTTTGAATGGCGCTGAACTCTCTGTTTCTTGGCGCGATACGACCATCCACATTGTAGGTTTGCGTTTAGATACAACCAACGAAGGGCTGATTTCAGGCCTCGCCACAATCCGTAGCGGTCGTGATGCCCGCGCTGAGCTGATCGGTAAGGCTTTAGACGAAGTGGGTGTATTCGGTGCCCACGAAGGGGCGTTACGATACGCCAAAAACTCCACCATTATTGGCCGCGCCCACTTTGCCCGTTATTTAGTTGAAAAAGGTTTTGCTAAGGACGTAAAAAGTGTTTTCGACCATTACCTAGTGCAAGGCAAACCGGGCTATGTGTCGCATGAATGGGCGAGCTTGGAAGAGGCGCTGAGTTGGATACATGGTGCAGGAGGTGTGGCGGTGATCGCTCACCCAGTACGCTATCGAATCAGCCGCGATACGTTGCGTGAATTTATTACCGAGTTTAAAGAGCGTGGCGGCGATGCCATCGAGGTCGCGTGTGGTGCGCATACGGCTCAGCAAGTGCAAGAATGTGCCGGGTTCGCGCGTCATTTTGGTTTGATGGCATCGAGTGCATCGGATTTCCACGGGCCAGATGAAAGCTATGCGGATATCGGCGTAATGCCGCAGATGCCGGATGGTTTGGTACCGGTTTGGAAGAATCTAATTTAGTAGAAATGTGGTTTTAGGTTGGTCCTAAATAACCTTTTGTATAAATCATATAACTCGAACAACAACTCGTCGCAAAAAAGGTTTTACTCGTTATGTCGCAGTTTTTTTCTGTACACCCTGAACAGCCTCAACTCAGATTAATCCGTCAAGCAGTTGAAATTATTCGAGGAGGCGGCATCGTCGCTTTCCCGACCGATGCGGCTTACTCACTCGGTTGTCACATTGGTGATGCCGATGCAGTGGCGCGGATACGCAAAATTCGTGGGGTGGATGAAAGCCATCACTTCACTTTAATGTGTAGAGATCTTTCCGAAATTTCTAATTTTGCCAAGGTCGATAACGCTCAGTTTCGTCTGCTGAAAACGGTTACGCCCGGCAGCTATACCTTCATCCTGGAAGCGACCAAAGAATTGCCACGTCGATTGCTTAACCCCAAGCGCAAAACGATCGGCTTGCGGATTCCTAATCACGTGTTGGTTTTAGCTTTGTTGGAAGAGTTGAACGAGCCGATGCTCACGTCCACCTTAAAGCTACCCGACGATGAATTACCTTTAAATGACGTGGATGAGATTCGTGCACGTTTGGAGCACCGCGTAGATTTGGTCATTGAAGCAGGGCACTGCGGGATAGAAATGACGACAGTAGTGGATTTAAGTGGTGCCGCCCCTGTCTTGATTCGAGAAGGGTGTGGTTTGGTTGCGCCGTTGGGTTTGGATTGACGTTCAGCCGCATTTAACTTGCTGATTTAAAATAAATTTCTCGTAAATAAAGAGACGCATCGCCGGTCTGGTAGAATTGCCGACCCGCTTCGAGTAGCGCTATTAGGCTTATCTCAGTTTTAGCATCGATTTTTCAATTATAAATTCACACTATGTACGCAGAACGAGTTCTATCCGGCATGCGGCCCACGGGCCGCTTACATCTTGGCCACTATCACGGGGTTCTGAAGAACTGGGTGAACCTGCAAAGCGAATATCCTTGCCTTTTCTTTGTGGCGGATTGGCATGCGCTGACCACGGCTTACGACGAGCCAGGCACCATCGAAGAAAACACGTGGGACATGGTGATCGACTGGCTGGCAGCCGGTGTTGATCCCTCGCAAGCCACTTTGTTTATTCAGTCTAAAGTACCTGACCATGCGGAACTACATTTGTTGCTGTCGATGATGACGCCGCTGGGCTGGCTGGAACGCGTGCCGACCTACAAAGATCAGCAAGAGAAGTTGCAACATAAAGATTTGGCGACCTACGGTTTTCTCGGTTATCCCTTGCTCCAATCGGCCGATATATTGATTTACCGCGCCAACCTTGTGCCGGTGGGCGAAGACCAAGTCCCGCACATTGAGTTTTCTCGCGAAGTAGCACGCCGCTTTAATCATCTGTATGGGCGGGAAGCTGGTTTTGAGGAAAAATCGCGTGAAGCGGTGAAAAAACTGGGGGCTAAGCGCGCCAAAATTTACGACGAACTCCGCACCCGTTTCCAGCAGGAAGGCGATCATGAAGCGCTGGAACAGGCTCATGCCATGTTGGACGAAACGCAGAATCTCTCTATGGGTGACCGTGAGCGTTTGTTCGGGTTTTTAGAGGGTGTCAGCAAGATGATTCTTGTGGAGCCAGGTGCGTTATTAACGACATCGTCCAAAATGCCGGGCTTGGATGGGCAAAAAATGTCCAAGTCGTACAACAACACCATTGCGTTGCGCGAAAGCGCAGATTCAGTGACCAAAAAAATTCGCACCATGCAAACCGATCCAGCGCGTATTCGTCGTACTGATCCGGGTGATCCTGATAAGTGTCCCGTTTGGCAGTTTCATGTGGTGTATTCGAATGAAGACACCAAGCAGTGGGTACAGCAGGGCTGCCGTACTGCGGGGATTGGCTGCATAGAGTGCAAGACACCGGTGATTGAGGCTGTGTTGAAAGAGCAGGAGCCTATGCATGAACGGGCACAGATGTATTTGGATGACCCTAGTTTGGTGAGAAGTATCATTGCTGACGGTTGTGAGAAGGCGCGTAAATTGGCCCAAGACACCATGCGTGATGTGCGTGAATCGATAGGGCTGGATTACAACTGAGCTTAGTTAGGCTTGAATAGCGCGAGATAGGCTGAATTACAACCGAGCCTAGTTAGCGCTTGAATAGCGCTAGGCGGGCCGATTACAACTGATAGCTTGGTTACTAAACAAAATTCTTAAATAGCGATGTCGGAAATAAAGAACAAAAAACCGGAAGACGCTGACCTCGCTGTTGTGGTTGAGGTGACGGAAAGCACGGAAACGGTAGCAGCGGCTGAAGTCGCTGCTGAGGCCGTTCGCGATCTGCCGCATGTCGTCAAGCTCTATGGCGAGCCGATGGCGAACATGCCGAAGGATCTTTATATTCCGCCCGATGCGCTGGAAGTGTTTTTGGATGCTTTTGAAGGGCCGCTCGATTTATTGCTTTACCTGATTCGCAAGGCGAACCTCGACATTCTCGACATTCCAATGGCGCCGCTAACCCTGCAATACCTCAAGTACATTGAGGCGATGCGGGCGAGTAATTTGGATCTAGCGGCGGAATACCTATTGATGGCGGCCATGTTGCTGGAGATTAAGTCGCGTATGCTCCTGCCTCGGCCGAAAAAGGTAGAGGAAGAAGAGCGCGATCCACGCGCTGAATTAGTGCGTCGTTTGCTGGAGTATGAGCAGATGAAAGCCGCAGGAGCCAAGATCGACGCGCTTCCCCAAGCATTAAGAGATTTTCACTCGGTGTCGATTTGGATTACCGACGAAGTGGCTGAACGATTGCCCGATGTGAGCTTGCATGACTTGCAAGTGGCGTGGCTGGGTTTGATGAAACAAGCCAAAGTGATGCAGCACCATAAAGTAGGGCGAGGTGAGCTGTCGGTGCGCGAGCACATGAGTATTATCCTGCGTAAGTTGCAAGATGGAGCGTACTTGGAATTTGTTCACCTATTCGATATTAAGTTAGGTGCGCCGATGATGGTAGTGAGTTTTCTAGCTGTATTGGAGTTGGTACGTGAGCGCTTGATTGAGATTACTCAGCGCGAAATTTTTGCACCTATTTACGTTAAATTGGCCGACGCTACAGGTTCGAACGATGTCACAACTTTACACAACTGAAGAATATAAGCGCGTTTTGGAAACGGTTTTGCTCGCAGCAGCAGAGCCTTTACAGATTGCGGATCTAAAACAACTTTTCGACGAAGAGTTTGATAACGATACCCTGCGCGTATTGCTCGATGAGCTGCGTGCAGATTGGTCGGGGCGGGGCATTGAACTGGTTCCTTTGGCGAGCGGATGGCGCTTCCAAACCAAGCCCGAGTATCAGCCTTACCTCGATAAACTGAAACACGAAAAACCGCCTAAATACTCCCGCGCCGTGTTGGAGACGCTCGCCATTATTGCTTATCGCCAGCCGGTCACACGCGGCGATATTGAGGATATACGCGGAGTGGCGGTTTCTCCCACGATTTTGAAGTCACTGGAGTCTCGCGGCTGGATTGATGCCGTGGGTCATCGTGATGCACCGGGTCGGCCGGCGTTGTATGCCACCACACGAAAATTCTTAGATGATTTGCGCTTGCGTAGTCTCTCCGAATTACCACCGCTCACCGAAATAGAAAAGGTAATGGATCTTGCCGACACGGCCCAAGCGTAGTCCCATCAGGCAGCCTCTGAAGAAAACCGAGAAACCGATCAAAGGTGGGTTTTCCTCGGACGGCGAGGTTGAAACTAAACGGGGAGGTGCGCGTGGCGCATCTAGGACAACCCCAAGAGCAACTCCAAGGACAGCTCCAGGTGCCGCGCCTAGTGCGGCTCCCCAAGGTGCTCCCAAGGGAAATCCTAGAGGTGCGCCTAAAGGAGGAGGACGGGCGAATGCCAGGGGTCCGAATTACTCTAATGACCCTAATGCTTCTTCCAATTCGGTGGCCTCTGAACCCCCAATAAAAGGGCGCGGCAAGTCCGCGAGTGGATTAGGACGTCCCCCAGTACATGCCGGTGGGCGGCGTGGGCGTGGCTCTTCACCCGATCAAGAGCAGGATGTGGAGCCGCAAAAGCTCCAAAAAGTACTGGCCCAGACAGGGCTTGCATCACGTCGAGACATTGAAGAGTGGATTGCCGCCGGACGTGTAACGGTGAATGGCGAGCCCGCACATATCGGCCAGCGCGTCGGCCCGAATGACCGCATCCGCGCCAATGGGCGTCAGGTCAATTTCCGCTCTTCGTCACGTGCCCCTCGTGTGCTGATTTATCACAAACAAGAAGGTGAAATTGTCTCGCGGGACGACCCAGAAGGCCGTCCCACCGTATTTGAGCAATTGCCGCGTATTGGTGGCGGACGCTGGGTGGCGATTGGGCGACTCGACTTCAATACGGAAGGTTTGCTGATGTTTACCAGTAGTGGTGAGCTGGCCAATCGGATCATGCATCCCCGTTATGAGTTGGAACGGGAATACGCCGTCCGCGTGATTGGCGAGCTGTCACCCGAGCAAGAAACCTCATTGAAGGAAGGTGTAGAGCTTGAAGATGGTCCGGCTAAGTTCAACCTGCTAGTTGCTGGTGGTGGCGAGAAAACCAACCGCTGGTATCACGTGACGTTGAATGAAGGACGTAACCGTGAAGTGCGTCGAATGTTTGAAGCGGTGGGCGTGACGGTTAGCCGACTTATACGCGTTCGCTTTGGCCCGGTGAGCCTGCCCCCGCGGCTTAAGCGGGGCATGTGTGCAGAACTGACTGAACAAGACGTACAAGCCTTGCTGAGAGCGCTGCCGGAAGTCTAGAAAGAGTTAAAAAGCAACTGAAAGAAGCTAGCAGAAGCTCGCACATAGAGGGAAAAGCTCGCCAAGTGCTTGTTTTTTGATGGCGTATTCTGTTACAATCCCGCCGCTGCATTCGGTTGTCAGTTGTTTTTTAATGATGTGGTGATGCCCATAAGTGGTGCGGTCATTAGAGAAGTTAGATTAGACCAAGGCGGGTTGTAGTGTTGTTGGTTGAAAAAATGAATATGGGCGTTTCGCCCATTTTTTTTTGTATTTTTTATTTAAGTAGTTTGGTTTTTAAGGTTTTTATAATCGTCATCGAATATGGGTCAAGAACAAATCATTGAGCAAGCCGTTAGCGGCTTGGGGTACGAACTGGTGGATGTAGAAACCAGTCCGCGTGGTCGGCTTTTGCGTGTCTTTATTGATTCGCTTCAGCCCGAGGGCGGTATCACGATTGAAGACTGCTCTAAGGTGAGCCAGCAGTTATCGCATGTTTTTGAAGTTGAGGGGATTGATTACGACAGGCTCGAGGTTTCCTCGCCTGGCTTGGATCGTCCTCTTAAAAAACTCGCTGATTTTGTGCGTTTTGCTGGCGAAGAGGCGCAAATCAGATTGCGCTTGCCAGTGAATGGTCAGCGCAATTTCACAGGAACAATTGGGTCGGTTGAAGATGGAAAATTACGGTTCGACTGCAGTGGGGTCGAACACATATTCGAATTGGCACAGGTTGATAAAGCGCGACTGGTGCCGAAGTTTAAGGAATTTGGAGGAGTGAAATGAGCAAAGAGTTGCTGTTGCTGGTTGATGCTTTGGCGCGCGAGAAAAACGTGGCCAAAGACATTGTTTTTATGGCGCTTGAATCTGCACTCGCCTCCGCTACAAAAAAGAAGACTAACGAAGAAGCCGATGTGCGCGTGTCGATTGATCGTGAATCGGGTGAGTACGAGTCTTTCCGTCGCTGGCTGGTGGTGGCTGATGAGTTGGTGGAAACCCCTGAAACGCAGATCGGGTTCAGCGAAGCACATGCTGATGTGCCCGATATTCAGCTTGATGAATACATCGAAGAACAATTAGAGCCGATTGATTTTGGTCGGATTGGCGCACAAGCAGCCAAACAAGTCATTGTCCAAAAAATCCGTGATGCTGAACGTGAGCAGGTGTTGAACGACTTCTTGGAACGTAAAGAATACATGGTGACGGGCACGGTGAAGCGCATTGAGCGTGGCAGTGCCATCATTGAAGCAGGGCGTATTGAGGCAGTTTTGCCGCGCGATCAGATGATTCCGAAAGAGAATTTGCGTGTTGGTGATCGTGCTCGTGCGTTCTTGCTCAAAGTAGATCGTCAGGCCCGTGGCCCACAGCTCATTTTGTCACGTACTGCGCCTGAATTTATTATTCGATTGTTTGAACTTGAAGTGCCAGAAATGGAAGACGGCCTGCTAGAAATCAAGTCGGCGGCACGTGATCCTGGTGTGCGTGCAAAAATTGCAGTTAAGTCAAATGATCCGCGTGTTGATCCAATTGGAACTTGCGTCGGTATGCGCGGTTCTCGCGTTCAGGCAGTCACCAACGAGTTGGCGGGTGAGCGAGTTGATATCATTCTTTGGTCTGCTGATCCAGCCCAGTTCGTCATTGGCGCTTTGGCCCCGGCCGAAGTGAGCAGCATTGTGGTGGACGAAGAAAAGCACAGCATGGATGTGGTGGTGGACGAAGATAACCTCGCCATTGCGATTGGGCGTTCAGGCCAAAATGTCCGTCTTGCTTCTGAGCTAACCGGTTGGACAATCAACCTGATGACGGTTGAGCAATCGGACAAGAAAAACGAGGAGGAGTCTTCTTCGATCCGTGCGGTATTCATGGCAAAACTGGATGTCGATCAAGAAGTCGCTGACATTCTTATTCAAGAAGGATTCTCTAGCATTGAAGAAATTGCCTATGTGCCTCTGAATGAAATGCTGGAAGTGGAAGCATTTGATGAAGACACGGTGAATGAACTACGCAATCGTGCGCGTAATGTTTTGCTTACAGAAGCCATTGTTGATGAAGAGCAATTGGAAAATGTGGCTGAAGACATGCTGACACTGGACGGCATGGATAAATCTTTAGCTGCCAAACTGGCGCGCGCCAATGTGCGTACCCGTGATGACTTGGCAGATTTAGCAGTAGATGAGTTGATAGATATTTCTGGCGTTGACACCGAACGTGCGACGAACCTGATTACCACGGCGCGTGCGCATTGGTTCGAATGATCGTGAGGAACTGAAATGGGACAAATGAGCGTAATGCAATTCGCTGGCGAGCTGAAAATGCCCGCTGCGTCACTGCTTGAGCAGTTACAAAAAGCGGGCGTCGATAAAAAAGGCGAGAGCGACACGGTAAGCGACAGCGATAAAACGATGTTGCTTGAGTATCTGCGTAAGTCGCATGGAGCAACTGAGGCGAATGCCAAGATTACGTTAACGCGTAAGCAGACGACTGAGATTAAAAAATCGGATGCGTCAGGTAAGGCTCGCACGATTCAAGTTGAAGTTCGCAAAAAGCGTGTTTTCGTTAAGCGTGATGATGCTCAAGTTGCCGCAGAAGCTGCTGCAGCGGAAGCACAAGTTGCCGCAGAAGCCGCAGCAGTAGAAGCCAAAGCGGCCGCTAAAGCTGCTGAATTTGAAGCACAAGTTGCCGCAGAAGCCGCTTTAATTGAAGCGCAAATGGCGTTGGAAGCTGAAGTTGCCGCAACAAAGGCAGCAGCAGAAAAAGCGGCTGCCGAAGTGAGTCAGGCAGCGATTGATTCTAAAGCTAATGCAGAGCGCGCCGCTGTAGGTGTGTCTGATGATGCGGCTGCAATAGCCAAGGCCAGTAAGGAAGAAAAGGCAGAAAAGGGAGATAAGACAAAGAAACCCCCCGCCAAAGGTGATGCGCCTGTTGAGAATAAAGCCGAGGCACAAGCTAAGCCAGCCGCAGCCACTGTTCGTCCTTCGATTATTGACGAAAAAGAGATGCGTTTCCGGGAGTCTGAGTCCAACAAGCAATCCGCACTGTTAATGCATCAAGCGGCTGAGCTGAAAGAGAAACAAGCGCGTGTTCTGAAAGCACGTGCGGATGCTGAGCAACGTGTGCTTGCACAGCAAGCCGCGGCCGCCGCTGCTGCCGCCGCCGCCGCAGCGCCCGTCGTCGCTAAGGTTGTAACGCCAACAGGCACGCTGCATAAGCCTGCTGGCAAGGTAGATAAAAAAGTTGAGAAGCCTAAAAAAGTGGCAGCGACACCGTGGAAAGATGACGCAGCCAAGCGTCGCGGTGGTCTGAAAACACGCGGCGATACAGGCAACTCAACCGGTTGGCGTGGTGCTAAAGGTGGCGGTCGTAACCGTCATCAAGCCGACGACCACGTGCCAGTGCAAATGCCTTCCGAGCCTATTGTTCGTGAAGTGTTGGTTCCAGAAACTATCTCTGTCGCTGATTTGGCGCACAAGATGGCGGTGAAGGCCACCGAAGTGATTAAGACGCTCATGAAAATGGGCAGTATGGTCACGATTAACCAAGTACTCGACCAAGAAACGGCGATGATTATCGTCGAAGAAATGGGGCACATTGCCAAGATCGCCAAGCTGGATGATCCTTACGCGCTGCTGACCGAAGATGTGCCGCATCCCGACATCGTGCTGCTTCCTCGCGCACCGGTTGTTACCGTGATGGGTCACGTTGACCACGGTAAAACGTCGTTGTTGGATTACATCCGTAAATCCCGCGTTGCTCACGGCGAAGCGGGCGGTATTACCCAGCACATTGGCGCATACCACGTTGAAACACCGCGTGGAATGGTCACCTTCCTTGATACGCCAGGTCACGAAGCATTTACAGCTATGCGTGCTCGCGGCGCTAAAGCGACGGATATCGTTATTCTGGTTGTAGCAGCGGATGACGGTGTGATGCCGCAAACCAAAGAGGCGATTCACCACGCTAAAGCAGCCGGTGTGCCGCTGGTTGTCGCTGTGAATAAAATTGATAAACCGGATGCGAATCTTGAGCGTGTTAAGCAAGAGCTCGTCGCTGAAGGCGTTGTGCCGGAAGAATACGGCGGCGATTCACCCTTCGTACAAGTCTCTGCAAAAACTGGCGCAGGTATTGATGACTTGCTGGAGCAATTGCTGCTGCAAGCCGAAGTGCTGGAACTCACCGCACCGAAAGATACGCCTGCACGTGGCTTGGTCATTGAGTCTCGACTCGATAAAGGTCGCGGCCCAGTAGCTACGATCTTGGTGCAAGCCGGTACGTTAAGACGTGGCGATGTGTTGCTCGTCGGCGCTGTGTTTGGCCGCGTGCGCGCCATGCTTGATGAGAATGGTAAATCGGTTGAAGAGGCTGGTCCATCTATCCCAGTTGAGATTCAAGGTTTAGCTGATGTGCCTATGGCCGGTGATGATGCAGTCGTGATTGTCGATGAGCGTAAAGCGCGTGAAATTGCGCTGTTCCGCCAAGGCAAATTCCGTGACGTTAAGCTTGCCAAGCAACATGCTGCCAACCTCGAAAACATGTTTGAACAAATGGGCGAGGGCGAGGTTCAGTCGCTTCCGCTCATTGTGAAAGCTGACGTACAAGGTTCGCAAGAAGCTTTGGCTCATGCTTTGCAAAAGCTTTCCACGGACGAAGTGAAGGTCAATATCATTCACGGCGCAGTAGGTGGTATTAGTGAGTCGGACGTGAACTTGGCGGCTGCTTCTAAAGCCGTCATCATCGGCTTTAATACCCGAGCCGATGCTCAGTCACGTAAGCTGGCTGAAAATCTGGGCGTGGATATTCGTTACTACAACATCATTTACGATGCGGTCGACGAAATCAAAGCCGCTATGTCGGGCATGTTGAAGCCAGACAAGAAGGAAAACGTCATTGGCCTCGTCGAAATTCGCCAAGTATTCAAGATTTCCAGTGTGGGGACTGTAGCCGGTTGTTATGTGCTGGAAGGCACGGTACGCCGTAACTCGCAGGTGCGTTTGCTGCGGAACAACGTAGTGCTACATACTGGATTATTGGATTCTCTGAAGCGCTTCAAAGACGATGCGAAAGAAGTGAAGTCGAACTTTGAGTGCGGTCTCAGCCTTAAGAACTACAACGAGCTTGAGGTAGGCGATCAACTCGAAGTATTCGAGATTCAGGAAATCGCACGGTCGCTTTAGTTCGTTTAATAAAATGTAATAAGTAGATGAAGAAGGGGGTGGCAAGAATCCCCTTCTTTTTTTCTCCAGTCACTCATCGCTGCTATCCCGTTTTCTAATGCCAAAAGAATTTTCGAGAAGTGGTCGTGTTGCCGAGTAAGTCCAGAAAAGAATTCGAGCCTGGCCCCTTTAATTAAGTTTGTCAGCGCAGGTGGAGCGGTCAATAGCTCAGCGAACAAGCATGACACATCAGGGCGTCACTCTCACGGAGGGAGGAATGCAAGGCCTTAAAAGGGCCAAATTGAATAATTACCGGTTTCCAGTTATTAATAAGTGCGAATTAGAAAAGGGCTAATGTTCATGCTGAATGATAGGACTGAACTTAAACTTAGTCGCAACGCTGGGCTAATAAAACACTTCGCCACGGCATTTTTGGTGTTTTTCTCGCTGGCTACAAGTGCCACAAGTGTTCCGATGCAACGTGGTCCAGTTCCGGTAGTGACAATTAAACGTGATGACCATCTTTATGACATTTATGTCACCACGCCCCCTATTACCAAAAACTACAAGCCTGGTAGTCTCAGCATTTACCTTCGTCGCGACTATCCAGACTACATGCATGTGCCGATAGCTATAGATAGGCTGCCTGATGGCCGTATTCATGCTCGGATTGCGATTTCTGCAGAATACGCACCTATGTACTCAATCTATATTTATGATCATCAGCCACCCGGCGCCCAAGATCTATTGCTGTTGTCAGAAAAGTTAGATAGTTTTTGAAATTACAATTAAAGGGGCCGTGTTCGACTTGTTTTCAAGCACGGAACCCCTCCAAGACCCGCGCAGAATGGCGCTCTCCAGCCTTGCCATCGAAGGGCCAGAACCCATACGGCTTCCAGCCTACCTCCTAAAAACCGCTTTCATTACACCTATCCATCGAACACTTATGTGTGTCCTACAACGAATCGCAGTACGATCAGCAACGCCTATAGCTACGCCCCGTACTTACTTCTCTCATTTTAATTATTGTTAATTTGCCTTTCTATTATGCCAAAAGAATTTTCAAGAAGTAGCCGTGTTGCTGAGCAAATCCAGCGCGAGCTGGCACAGCTTATTAGCCTGGAGCTTAAAGATCCCCGTATCGGTTTGATCACCCTGACTGGTGTTGAAGTAACGCCGGATTACGCTCATGCCAAGGTGTTTTACACCACGCTCGCTGAGTCTGAGGATCGAGGCGAAATTGAAATTGGCTTGCAACGCGCTAAGGGCTTTCTGCGCCGCGAATTGGGTAAGCGGATTCGCTTGCATACTTTGCCTGACTTACATTTCTCTTACGACGCCTCGGTTGAGCGGGGCGACCGTCTTTCTCGCCTTATCGATGAAGCACTTGCCTCTGACAAGAAGAACGCCGAAGAATAGCTAGAGTTGTAGCTATTCTTTTAGCTAGACTCATAGCTAGACTCATAGCTAGGTCATAGCTAAATTCGTAGCTAAACTCGTAGATACATTTCCGCACATCAGCGCCCGTTTTTTCTGCATTTTTTACTTCTGTTTTTCTGTATGGCTAACAACAAAACACAACCTAAAAAGCTTCGCCGTCGAATAGATGGCGTGTTGTTGCTCGACAAGCCAAAGGGCATGAGTTCGAACACCGCGCTGCAAATAGCCAAGCGACTGTTTAATGCGGCTAAAGCGGGTCATACAGGCACGCTCGACCCAATGGCCACGGGTTTGCTGCCTTTGTGTCTGGGCGAAGCAACTAAGTTTGCAGGTACTTTGCTCAATGCGGACAAATGCTACGAGGCCGTGATCTGTTTGGGTATCAGCACTGATTCAGGCGACGCAGAAGGCCAGATTCTCGAGCAGCGGCCAGTCAATGTGACGCCAGAACAAATTGATGAGGTCATTAAAGAATTTACCGGCAATATCCTGCAAGTTCCACCCATGTATTCGGCGTTGAAGCGTGATGGAAAACCCTTGTATGAATATGCACGGCAGGGCATAGAGCTTGAGCGCCAACCTCGGCCTGTCACTATCCACACGTTAAAAGTCACTGCATTGAATGATCACCTTCTAAGCATTTTGGTGGATTGCAGCAAGGGCACATACATCCGAACCTTAGCGGAAGACATCGGCGAAGCCTTAGGTTGTGGCGGCCATTTAATTGCCCTCCGACGCACGCGCATTGCCAGTCTGCATATTGAACACGCTCTTAATCTGGACGCCCTAGAAGCGCTCACCCAAGAGGCTCGAGATGCCCTATTGGCGCCGGTCGACAGCCTATTAAGCCCCTTAAAGGCCGTGGAGCTTGATACAGCGGCAGCCGAGCGATTTGGTCATGGGCAAGCCGTAACCAGTGAAGCAAACTTTGAGTGGCTGGGTGAGGAGAGTGGGGCGCTAGTTAGGGTTTATTGTGATGGACAGTTTCTTGGTCTAGGCAGTTATCAGCCAGATGGCCGAATTGCGCCGGAGCGTGTGCTAGTGATCAGCCCAGCACTGCCCAATTCAGAGCAACCCGAATGATTTCAACAAAGCCTTCCTTGCAGGAAAACTAGGGGTGTTGGTATAATGCGCGCCTCCTGCGAAGTCTCGTTCGGGGGCGCTTATAAAAAGCGCATAGGATGCAGTGCTCTATCAAACCGGGGCGGCATTTTTTTAATCAGTGTTTGAGAAGAAAGAAATCATGGCATTTACTCACGTCGAAAAGGCTCAAGTTGTAGCCGACTACCAACGTATTCAAGGCGATACAGGTTCATCCGAAGTTCAAGTCGCTCTGCTAACACACCGCATTAACGATCTCACAGGACATTTCAAGACACACGTTAAGGATCATCACTCACGCCGCGGTCTGCTGCGTATGGTGAGCCAACGTCGCAAGTTACTTGATTACCTTAAACGTACGAATGCTGAAGGCTACCGCGCACTGATCGCGCGTCTTGGCCTGCGTAAGTAAGGTGGTCAATTTTACGTGCCCCGTTATTTTGCGGGCATGAGCAAATACGCCGACGCCGCCTTTTAAGGCAGCGTCGGCTTTGTCGTTTTTTGGGGCGCTATTGTGTGCCCCTGTTGATTTGAGAGGATCTCACTTGTTTAATTCTGCTAAGAAAAGCTTTACCTTAGGCGCACACACTGTCACTTTGGAAACTGGCGAAATTGCTCGTCAAGCGCATGGTGCTGTTGTAGTTACGATGGACGAAACTGTTGTGTTGGCTACCGTTGTGGCCGCTAAAGAGCCTAAGCCTGGCCAAGACTTCTTTCCATTGACGGTTGATTACATGGAGAAGGTCTACGCCGCTGGCCGTATTCCGGGTGGCTTCTTCAAGCGTGAAGGCCGTCCTTCCGAAAAAGAAATTTTGACCTCGCGTTTAATCGATCGTCCTATTCGTCCGCTCTTCCCCGACGGTTTGTACAACGATGTACAAGTAGTGGTGACTGTTCTGTCGAGCAATCCTGAAATTGATCCGGATATTCCTGCCTTGATCGCTGTGTCGGCCGCTTTGTCGATTTCTGGCTTGCCGTTCAATGGCCCAGTGGGAGCGGCTCGTGTGGGTTACATCAATGGCCAATACATCATGTGCCCAACGATGTCACAGGTTAAAGAAAGTGCCTTGAACCTCGTGGTAGCCGGTACTGAAGGTGCGGTGTTGATGGTGGAATCCGAGGCGCAAGAGCTGTCTGAAGAAATTATGCTGGGCGCGGTTGTTTTCGGCCACGAGCAAATGCAAGCTGCAATTAAAGCTATTAACGAATTGGTTGAAGTAGCTGGTAAGCCTGAGTGGAAATGGCAGCCGCCAGCGCGTGACGAAGCGCTTATCAGCAAAATTGCTGATTTGGCTGAAGCCGGTCTGCGTGAAGCTTATCGCATTACACAAAAACAACTGCGTACCGAGAAAGTGAATGCGCTGCGCAAAACGGTTATTGAAGCGGTTATTCAAGGTGAAAACGCACCGGAATTGAACCACGTTAAAAATATTTTCTTTGATATCGAAGCGAAGATTGTGCGTAACCAGATTTTGGACGGCGAGCCTCGCATTGATGGTCGTGATACGCGTACTGTGCGTCCTATCGCGATTCGCAATGGCGTGTTGCCACGTACCCATGGTTCTGCACTATTCACGCGTGGCGAAACACAAGCTTTGGTTGTCGCCACGCTGGGCACAGGTCGTGACGAGCAAATCATTGACGCGCTGCAAGGCGAGTTCCGTGACCGCTTCATGTTCAACTACAACATGCCTCCCTACGCTACGGGCGAAACTGGTCGCGTGGGTACGCCTAAGCGTCGCGAAATCGGCCATGGTCGTCTCGCAAAACGTGCGTTGATTGCTGTGTTGCCTTCGGCTGAAGAGTTTAGCTACTCGATGCGTGTTGTGTCTGAAATTACCGAGTCGAATGGTTCCAGCTCAATGGCGTCTGTGTGCGGTGCTTCGCTCGCCATGATGGATGCAGGCGTGCCACTCAAGGCGCACGTTGCCGGTATTGCCATGGGCCTGATTAAAGAAGGTAACCGTTTTGCTGTGCTGACCGACATTCTTGGCGACGAAGATCACCTCGGCGATATGGACTTTAAAGTAGCCGGAACCGACAACGGGATTACCGCGCTGCAAATGGACATCAAGATTCAAGGCATCACCAAAGAAATCATGCAAGTTGCGCTTTCTCAAGCTCACGAAGCCAGATTGCATATTTTGGGTTTGATGAAAGGTTCGATGGGCGAGCATCGTGGTGAAGTGTCCACCTACGCACCACGCTTGATCACTATCAAAATTAATCCAGAAAAGATTCGTGATGTAATCGGCAAGGGTGGTGCGGTTATTCGTGCGCTGACCGAGGAAACAGGTGCGGTTATCGATATCGGCGACGATGGCACGATCACCATTGCTTCCGTGAGTGCGGAAGCGGCTGAGCTGGCGAAAAAGCGTATCGAAGACATTACGGCCGAAGTTGAAGTCGGTCGCGTGTATGAAGGCACGGTTTTACGTCTCTTGGATTTCGGTGCGATTGTCAGCATCCTGCCGGGCAAAGATGGCTTGTTGCATATCTCCCAGATCGCCAATGAGCGCGTCAATCAAGTGTCTGATTACTTGAAAGAAGGCCAAATCGTTAAGGTGAAAGTGCTGGAGGCCGATGATAAAGGCCGTGTGCGTCTTTCCATGAAAGCGGCAGCAGAGGAGGGTGGAGTGCAGCCTGAAGGTGCACTAGAGGGTGCTGCAGAGGCTCCACAAGCCTAGTTTAATCAAGACTGGCTTAACCAAAGCCGGCAGACAAACAAAAAGGACGCTACGGCGTCCTTTTTGTTGTGTTGCTGAAAACTACTTTAAAGCGTGTTTGTGTAGAACGTGCTTAAAAGCAGAGGCCGCTATTTGGTTTACTTATTTTGCGACTTGTTTCTCGCGCAGTTCTTCCAAGGTTTTACAGTCAATACACATAGTGGCGGTAGGGCGGGCTTCTAAGCGCTTCAGGCCGATTTCCACGCCACAAGAGTTGCAGTACCCATACTCACCCTCTTCGATGCGTCCTAGCGCTTCATCGATCTTCTTAATGAGCTTGCGTTCGCGGTCACGGTTACGCAGTTCTAGGGCAATATCGGATTCTTGGCTTGCGCGATCATTAGGATCCGCGAATGCGGTCGCTTCTTCTTGCATGGTATGAACCGTGCGCTCTACGTCTTGCAACAATTCATCTTTCAGCGTTTGCAGAATCGTCTGGAAATGCTTGAACTGCTTGCTATTCATATACTCCTCGCCCTTTTTAGGGACATAAGGAGGGAATTGCTTGTGGAGAAGATCTTCAGCCATTTTTACGATCCTAAAGTTACACGCGTAAAGCGATAAAACCCGATTAAATAGCAGGAATATCGCCATGCCGCAAGTAAAACTTTTAATCTTCTATATATCGCTTGATTAGATTGACCTATGCGAACCTCGCGAGTAGAATGCGCGCTCCTCGGGGTGTAGCGTAGCCTGGTAGCGCGCCTGGTTTGGGACCAGGATGTCGGAGGTTCGAATCCTCTCACCCCGACCATATTTGAAGTAAAGTTGTATCAGAGATCAGTATTTAGCAAGCCAGTCTTGCTTTACATGTGAGCCACATCATCACAGGCTGATACAAAGTGTAACGAGCATTGACCGGCGCCCGTAGCTCAACCGGATAGAGCACCGGCCTTCTAAGCCGGGGGTTGTGAGTTCGAGTCTCGCCGGGCGCGCCAAGTTGATAATAGCGCGCCTATCCTTTCAAAGTGGTGGACGTAGCTCAGTTGGTAGAGTCCTGGATTGTGATTCCAGTTGTCGCGGGTTCGAGTCCCGTCGTCCACCCCAAATTCCTCGCTATTATTAAGATGGAGCCAGGTCCGCTTTTCAGGATTTGCATGTCCTCCATTACTCAATCCACTATTTGCTACACTTACCCAAAGTTGCTGATCTAAAAAAACAGCAACCGGCTTGGTCAGAATTCAACTGTACCTTGGTCACGATGCAATCAGCGCGTACAGATTGGTCACGCGAACGGCTATTTATCTGTTACTTCCCCGTAATTTTCACGGGTATTTTTGAATATGTCGGTCAGTTTGAACACGGGTGCTCCTCCGTTAGGTCTTATTTCTCGCCCGAACATCGCACGCCTGATCCGGTATGCGTTGTGCGATTGGTGCGTGATTGTTGTGGCATGGTGTGCCATGGGCCTGCTGCCGACTTGGCTATACGCTATTGAGATTTTAATCATTGCTGGACGTCTGCATGCACTTGGGGTGGTATTGCATGATGCTTGTCACATGAACCGGCGGCAGGGTTTTTCCATGTTGCTTGAATTGCTTGCCGCCTATCCAATCGCCACTACTCTCGATGCGATGCGATACCATCATCTACGCCATCATCGCAACAACGGCATGCCGCTTGATCCGTATTTCAAACTTGGTGTGTCACATGATCCAATCAAATTTAGCATCGCCTGCATCCGAGGCTTGCTATTGGCGCCAGCGTGGATAGTAAGATGCTACTTTGGTAGCGCCGCGATTGTCTTGCCCAGGCTGCGAAACAGCTATGCACGTGTTTTTCTCGGTGATCGATCCGGTCTTGATCTGACCCACAGTCCGGAGTTACTCAGATGTTTGAGGAGCGAGCCGAGGCAGGCGATCTTTTTTCTTGTAGTACTGACGTTGGGTTGGCACTATCCGGCTGCTGTGATTTTCGGTTACCTGATTCCACTGATTATTGCCGGAGTGCTGAATGCCCATCGTGTCATCGCAGAACATATCCACGTCGCCTGCCACGACAGGCGAGCGGAGACCGTAATTGCGACTACCGTCACGCATGACTGGGGAATTATTGGCAACCTGATATTTTTCCCGCGAAACATCGGCTATCACACCGTGCACCATCTATTTCCATATGCCAGCCTCGATTGTCTGCCAGCATTGCATGCATGGCACATCGGCAGCGGAAGTCGTACGAATCGTACCAAGGATGCGAATTCAGCGACGACGCAAAAAAGTGAGTTGGGCCAGTCTGAACCCGCCTTGGTCGAATCAATGGGCAATCCGGAACAATGAAAACTCCCGCCGCCGCGCAGACCCTCGAAACTGGGCGCACGTCGCAAACAACGACGCAATCATCGATTCTCGCCGGTACGTTTTGCTTGCTGGTGGCGGGGGTCGGCTATCTGCTTTCCAACCATCTTCATGTCAGTGCCGCCACGCAGCTGCCTTTGAGCTGGCTTGATCATGCAATTCCATTCTGGCCCGCAAGCGGGTGGTTTTATGCGCTTCAATATCCGCTGCTAATCTGGGCATTTTTCAGCTTCGATAATGCCGACCGGCGCACACGCTTTTTGTATGCCTGCATGTTGATGCAGACGATCGCAGTGGCGATATTTGTCATTTATCCGATTGCTTACCCTCGTGAGCTTTTCCCGATGCCTGCAGAAACTCATTGGATCAACCAAGCGCTGGTGAATTTTTGGCGCACGCTCGATACCCCGGCAAACTGCCTGCCAAGTTTGCATGTCAGTAGCGCGGCCTTGTCCGTAAGTGCCTTCAAAAGCGGCAAGGCCCGACGCTTCTTTGGCGTCAGCGTGCTGCTGGCATCACTGACGGCAGCAAGCACGCTCACATTCAAGCAGCACTATTTCGTTGATATCCTTGCCGGTCTGGCTCTTGCAGGCTTCTGCTACTGGCTAATGTTTCGCCGGCAGCCGCTATCCATTCCCAGGAATCAGATGCCGTCTTGATCGCGGCAGATTTTTCCCTGCGCGCTGGATTGCGGTACCACAACTACCAGTACTACTACCACTACCATCACCTCAAACATCGGATTTTATTCCATGCTCTTGGTACCATTTTTTAAAACGTACTATATATTTCTTGCCGTAAGGCGATCGAACGATAGCCCATAGAATCATCTGGTTGATCATCGAAAGTGGAAATCGCATCGGCCGCACGAAATCGATGAATAACACCACCCGATCTTGATTGCTGTGATTCCACGCTGAATGCACATAGGTGTCGTCAAAGACTAGAGTTTTCCCCTGTTCCCATTCATAGGTATTCCCGCCGATTCGAATCCCACATTGCGGTGGAATGAGTAGGCCCAAATGACAGCGTAGCAAACCTTTGTATGGCCCGCGATGTTCCGGGATCAGGCTTTCGCCCGCAAGGATCGAAAAGAAAGCGGTTTTCAGCCCTGGAATTTTCTTAAGCGCTGCCGTCGTCTGTGGGCATTCAACACAATTGCGCGCTGCCTGGACGCCATACGCGTAAAAAATGAAAGTCTTCCACGTGTCCCCTGCGGTAATCGCAGATTGTTCAGGCGAGACTTCTTGAAAATTGGGAATCGGTTCGCGCCGCGCCAGAATATTTCTCAGTTCGCTGCAAATATTCTGGGCTTCGGACTCAAGTTGCTTAGTCCACGGAAAATCTCGGGACGCATAGACCGCCTTTTCGGCATGAATAGAAAACAGCGAAAATATTTTTTCAACTGCGTGCAGCAGGTGAAAAAAAACTGGAAAATTCTTCGTAGACTTTTCTGCCGTCATGCGCGTTTATTTGTTTGTAACTGGAGTCGAATGGTTTGAAAGGGTGTTTTTGATCGCAAGTCTGGCCAACGCCAGCCAGAAACGTCCATGATCGAATTGCGCGCCGCCAACCGTAGGTTGCGAATGGTCAATTTCAGCCAATAAAACTTGCTTACCTGTCGGCCAGATCATGCTTTCCAGCAAAAATAATCCGTCATGCGCACGACCCGGCCATATCTGTTGCATCCGGCCATGCTGCGAATCGAGAATGGCGCTCGGCTGTTGCGACCAACTTGCGACAGAAATCAGCGGGCAGGGACACGGCACTGCATCGAGTCTGGCAATCCAGCGTGCCAAATTTTCGCCTGTCAGGTCAAGGCAGGCCGCGCGAGCACGCAGCATCGAGATCGTGGCGCTTGCGATTCTCTCGCGAATTGCCTGTATCCGACTGCTGTAGCTTGAACGGAAGGCATTGAGTAGCACACTCTCCAGCACAGGGCAGCCGGCGCGCGGCGTTTGGCACAACACGATGGCGCTGGTGCGCGCCATCAAATGCGGGAATCGCGCAAGCATGGCCAGCGTGTCCAGTCCGCCCTTGCTATGACATAAAAAAATAATTTGATGTTGCGACGGAATGTGTCGTTCAAGATCGCGTCCGATCAGGTTCGCATTGTCACTTATCGTTCCGGCGGCATTACTATTTGCGATGTGCAGTGAAAAACCGGCTTGCCGCAGACGTTTACAAGGAGCAGCAAAATGGCCCGGCATCCAGCCACCGAATAGTCCGCGCACCAGCACGAATGTGGTGTGCCTAGGCACGCTAACGCATCCCGCCTGATCCGACCAAAGAGCCACGAAGTCCTGGCTAATGTCGCTAGAAACCAACGACGACAGATCGGCAGGCGCAGAATAGAATCGCTTATAATCTTCAATATCAGACGGCTGCCATGGCGCTGTAGAATGCATCAACAAAAAGCTGTAAATGGAAAGTTCAATGATACCTCACGATACTTTGGCAACAGACGAAGCACGACGCTTCGGAACCATGAACCTGCTGGTCGGCATCGCACAGTTCGCAGCATGGGTGGGACTGATTTCTCTTTTGCATGTCGAGGGCAGCTATTACTGGAAGATCCCGCTTACCCTGTTATTTTGTCTGATGATGCAGGGTGTGTTTTCGTTGATGCACGAATGTTTCCATGGTCTTGGTCATCCTTCCCAACGCCTCAATTGGCTACTGGGTGCAGTATCCGGCGCGATCTTCGGCACCTGCTACACGCTGTACCGTGTCAATCACGAAGCACATCATGTGCGTAATCGCTCTCGCGCTGAAATTGCCGAATATATTTATCCCGACGAAAACGCGGCGAAGAAAATTTTTCTGTACTATTTTGCGGTGTGCGGTGGAATCTGGCTCGGCTCTTTTATAGCCGCGTTGCTGTTGCCCTTTGTTCCTTACCGCTACGTCAGCAAGCTCAATCGACCGGCCACCTCAATGAATGGCTACTCTCTGTCGTTCAGTGAGTTTTCAGAGCGCGACTGGATGCTCCTACGTTTAGAATCTGTGATGGGCGTGCTGCTGTGGCTAGTGGCGATCGTGGTATTGGACTGGGACTGGAGAATCCTCTTGGCGTTGTATGCCGCCTTTGCTTTTACGTGGTCGTCGCTACAATGGGTTTACCACATGCGCACTCCCTTGCATCGGATTGAAGGCGCCTACGACCTGCGCTGCCCACATTGGGTGCGCCTGTTATTTCTTAACTTCAATTTCAATTTGACCCATCATCGTCACCCGAACCTACGCTGGCAGAAAGTCTACGCTAAGGTAAACCTGAAAGAGACGCAGCCATTGTGGTACCGGTATGTACTCGTATTTCAGTGTCCGGAGCCAATGCCGTCCGATCCGTCATCGATTCGCAAGTCGTACTTTTAATGACTGTATTGCCTGCCGATCATTGGCGTATTGCATGTTTGTCGAGCGAAGTTCGACGCTCCCCACGCGCAATCGTTATTGATCGCTTGCCGCTGGTGCTGTTTCGCGATCAACACAGAAAAATCGCGGCCCTCGAAGATCGCTGCGCACATCGCAATGCGCCCTTGTCGCAAGGACTGGTTTGCGCAGGCCGGTTGCAGTGCCCATACCATGGCTGGGAATACGATGGCGAAGGTAGCGTCGTCAACGTACCCGCATTGTCGGCTGAAAATGCCTGTCCGCAGACCTTGCGGATCAAGCGCTTTCACACACGCGAAAGCGAAGGCTTCGTCTGGGTTTCGCTGGCACCGGAAAATCCGCATTCGCCGCCACCGCTTTTTGCAAATTTCGGCTCCAATGGCTGGACAAGTTTCGTTATGAAAACACGTTTTCGCGCGACCATTGACGCCTGCCTGGAAAACTTTCTAGATTGTCCGCACGCGACGTTTGTGCATCGCTACTGGTTCCGTGCACCGACTGCAAAAACCGTGAAGGCAGTCGTCACCAATCTTGATGATGGCGTGGTTGCGGAGTTCTTTGATGAGCCGCGCGAAAAGAGCGCTGTCTGGTGGCTGCTTTCTCCCAAGCGGGGCAGTATGCGCCACACCGACCGTTTCATTGCGCCGTCAACCAGTCGTGTTGATTATGATTTCCCTGGCGGATTGTCCTACATCATCACCTCGTCCTGCACCGAAATCGATGAGAATGAAACTGAGGTCTTTACTGTAATTTCATTCAGGTATGGCAGGCTCGGTTTTCTGGTTCGCCTGTTTTTCGAACCATTGTCCAGGCTGATTATCCGCCAAGATGCACGGATGCTGGCAGCCCAGAGCGCAAACATTAGACGCTTTGGTAAGCCGCAATTCAATCACACCGACGCAGATTTGCTCGGCCCTACGATTAGCGCGTGGCGCCGTGCCTGTAAGCTTGGAAGCGAACCGCCGCCGAGCGGCGTGCAAAAAACCGTGGAGATTCGCCTCTAAAAAATGGGCAAGCTCAACGCACATATTCGGAAATGCAGTGAACTGGCACGCGATGAAATCGACGCGATGTTCGAGCTCTACCGCAGCTATTACGATGCTGTCAGCCTAGAGGTATTTCGCGAAGATTTAGCCGGCAAGAGCCATGTCGTCGAAATGTTGGCCGATGGCCAGTTACGTGGCTTTTCAACGCTTGCGCTGATGCCGTTCGAGCTATCAGGGACGCCACAATTGGCAATTTTTTCCGGCGACACGATCATTCATCAGGACTACTGGGGCGAGCAAGCGCTGGTCGCGGCATTCTGCCGATTTGCCGGTAGCTTGAAGGCTGAAGCGCCTTCCAGGCCGCTGTTCTGGTTTCTGATTTCAAAGGGCTATCGCACCTATCGCTATCTCGGCCTGTTTGCCAAAAGCTATTTTCCGCATCATCTGGTTTCGACACCGGATTGCATGCAGGAGCGGATTAACTATCTGGCCCGCACTAGGTTCGACCAAGCCTACGACCCGGAAGCAGGCTTGATCCGGTTCCCGCAATCGCGCGGGCATTTGAAGTCCGAGTTTGCAAGTGTCAGAAATGCGCTCGACAATAATCCGGCCGTACAATTTTTTATGCAAAAAAATCCACTCTTTCATCAAGGCGAGGAAGTGGCTTGTCTAGTTGAGCTGAGCGCGGAGAATCTGCGTTCATTCGCAAGGCGCTCGTTTACAGAAGGTCTGCATGTCCCCATCGGCTAAGATGCTTTGCACTAACACCGATGGATACGCGAAATACTTCCGAACCTTGATCGAGCGTCCGCTTCTGGCACAGGATGCACAATTGCGCGATATCCTTGCACGTAATGCGCAGTGCGAATATGGTCGGCACTACGGCTTTGCTTCAATCTCAAGCTACGCAGAATTTTGCGAACGAGTTCCAATTGTCGCTTACGACGATCTGCGCAATTCGATCGAGCGCATGGCTAACGGTGAGCAATCAGTTCTAGTTCAGGAGCCGGTCATCGCCTTCGAGGAAACCGGCGGCAGCAGCGGCGGCCGAAAACTGGTTCCTTACACAGCCGCGTCACTGCAATCCTTTCAGCGCGGCTTGTTGCCCTGGCTCGATGACTTATTTGTCGAAAATCCGGAGCTCGCTGCTGGCTCTGCATACTGGTCGATTTCACCGGCGTGCCGCGATCTGAGACACGCTGCTGGCGGCTTGCCGATAGGTTTGTCGAATGATGCAGCGTATTTTGGCGAAGATATGGCTCAGGCAATTTTCATGTCGCTTAGCGTACCGCCGGACGTCGGCAAGATACGCAACTTGGATCAATGGCGACGCGTGACGCTGCTCTATCTGCTGACGGATAAGAGCCTCTCGCTGATCTCGGTGTGGAGTCCAAGTTTCATTCTGGAGCTGTTACGCTTTGCGCGTAAAAATGTCGCGTCGCTGGCCGCCTGCATCGCCGATGGACGGTTCGAAAAATTGGACTCTGCGGACGATTCGTTATCGCTTTCATTTCCGCTTGCACGACGATCGCCTGATCCACAGCGCGCTGCATTGGTCGCTGCCGTACTCGCAGATCCGCTGCCCCGTTACGAGCGCATCTGGCCGAATTTGCGGATCATCAGTTGTTGGGATCATGCATCGTCGCGACCGTATGCCGAAGAATTACGGCGACACTTTCCATCGGTACTTGTGCAAGGCAAAGGGTTGCTTGCTACAGAAGGTATGACATCATTTCCGCTTTGTGATTTTGCAATGCCAGTGCTGGCGCTCGAATCCGGATTTTATGAATTTGTTGGAATAGATGGACTCGTTAAACGCGCACACGAGGTCGTAAAAAATGAAGAATATGAACTATTATTAACTAACCATTCCGGCTTCTATCGCTATGCGATTGGAGACAGGGTAAGGATAGACGGCTTTGCCGGAAATACGCCGACACTTGAATTTGTCGGACGTGATCAGTTGCAGAGCGATCTGTGCGGGGAGAAGTTGACTGAAGCCTTTGTGTTGCAGGTGTTGCGGAAATTCGATCTGGGCTTTTCGATGTTGGTTGTTGAAGCCAAAACCAAAACCCAAGCCCCACCTGGCTATGTTCTGCTGGTCGACGGTCAACAGATTTCAAAGACAGATACGAATGAAATGGCAAAGGAAATCGATCTGGCATTGGGTGCGAATCCGCAATATTCGTATGCGCGGCGCATGAACCAACTTGCACCGTTGCAGCTCACCCGCTGCATAAATCCACAGGCGAGCTGGCTGGCCCTTGGCATGCGCAACGGGCAACGTCTCGGCGATATAAAGCCTCCTGCATTGTGCACGCGCCACGATTGGCGCGATCACTTCGAACTTGAGTAATCTATGGGCAGATTTCAATTTTCTCTTGCAAGCAGTAGCGATGATGCGCAACTGCGCGCAAGAATGCGGCTGGACCGGATGGAAGGGGATATCGCGATTAGTTTTCGCCGTGAGCCGTCTTATTTTGCCGCCGCGAAACTGCACGGAGATAGCGTAGAGGTCATCAAATGTGTCGACACCGCGAGTGATGAAATTATTGGACTGGGAAATCGCAGCACGCTAGATGCGTTCGTCGACGGCAAGAAGCAACGGATCGGCTATCTGTCTGATCTGCGCGGTGCGCCGCAATACCGCAAGGGGATGCTATTGGCGCGAGGCTACCAATATCTGCGCAAATTGCATGAGCAAGACCCTGTTCCGCTTTACTACACGGTCATCTACGAAGGTAATCATGCCGCATTTGAAAACCTGCTCGGCGCGCGCGCAGGCTTGCCTGCCTACCATGACTTCGGCTCGATATTGACGCCTGCAATCCATCTTGATTTTCCAAAATCCGCATTGCGCTTACAGGGGGTAAAAGTGGTATCGGCGCAGCGCAGTGACTTGCCGAAGATAGTCGAGTTCCTCAATGCGGCGCAAAGTGAAAAACAATTCGCGCCGGTTTATCGCGAAGCGGATTTTTACGATGGCCGCTTTGCCGGCATGGTTGCGGAAGATTTTTTTCTGGCGATTGCGAATGACAAGATAGTCGGCAGCCTAGCCGCCTGGGACCAGAAATCGTTGCGTCAAACTCATGTCGAAAGCTATTCGTCGCGACTGGCCGGGATTCGGCCATTCTACAATCTAGCGGCGCGTTTCAGCCCCTTGAAGGCGCTGCCAAAAATTGGTGAGCGCATTCCGTATATATATTTTTCCTGCTTGGCTGCTGCGCGGAATGACCAGCAAATCATGCGGGTCTTATTTCGCTCTGCGTACAATGCTTTGCGCAAAGGGCCGTGGCACTATGCAATTGCAGGTCTGCACGCAACCGATCCTCTCGCTTCCGTGCTGCACGAATACCGCCGCATCCCAGCCGCCGGACGTCTGTTTGTAGTCAGCTACGAGAGCCAGGATGCGCAGCTTGCACAACTAAAACATCGGGTGCCGTATCTGGAGGCAGGGTGTCTTTGACATTTATTGAATCCCAATACGTATGTCTTTTTTAAATTCATCACACCTTGCGCTTGTCTTCCTAGAACCAGCGGAGATACTCTTAGGATGGATTTGGCTGTGACGTTTACTCATCGGAGTCTGCTTGCCACAGAATGCAAACAAGGAGAAACGTTCATTAGTGCGATTGCGACGGCTCGAACCCCTTAGATTCCGAACTTGATTTTGATCATGCAAAGCAGAAGGGCCGCATAATGCGGCCCTTCTGCTTTTGCTGTGATTAATTTTTATCCGCCAGCAATCATTGAAAAAACGGTGACACGATCGCCGCTCTTTAATGCCATTTCTTTTTCCCCGGATAAAACCATTTCCCCATTGATAGCCACATTTAAGTTGCGATCACCGAGTTGATCTGCGGCTTCTGGCAACCAGCGGCTGAGGGATTTGCGTAGTTCAATAACATTAGCAACGGGCTCATCCACGATAATGGCGTGTTCAGGTGCGCCAGGGATATCGTTAGGAAGCTCGACACGTAGGGAAAAACCGGTTGTCACCTTGGCGAGCTTTTCGTGCCAATCCACGGACGGTGCGCCTTCCTCATTGAGGCCGGTGAGATGGTAGAAGCGTGCTTTCAGCAGTTCAAACTCGGCACGATCAATTTTTTCGCCTTTGAATGGGCCGAAGGTATTGCCTTCATCAAACCACCGTTGGGGCAATGTGTCGTCTTTACTGCGTAGGCCGAAACGGAAGTTGAGCAGGCGTTCAAGTCCAGTAATGTTGTGTCCGCTAGCCTCTAAGTCGTCGTTGCTCATTGATACACCTGTAAGCGAGCTAACCTCTAAGGCGAAGTCAATCGTATCGGGCAGGGTAGGGGAGTTGAATAACTTAGTATCAAAACGACACATGCCTACAGCGTCGCCAATGGCATAGGCATCCTCGCATTTACGCACCGCGAATTCTTTACCGGAATAGCTATTAGGCTCGGCTGAAACCACGCCACTATAAAGTGCAGTTTTGTAGGCGGGGTCGTCATTAATCCGCGCATTAATTTCTAGCGTGGCGCGATTACGCAAATGATCCATACCGCGTGTGGCGACAGCCAATCCCAACGCAAAGGCTTTAAGGATGCGTGCATCGTGCGGATCAGACTGAAATAACCCCTTTATCGCCATACGGTACTGAAGAGCTTCTTTAGGGTAGTGACCCAGATCAACCGCACGGGCGGAATCGGCAATCACATTGCCGAAGCCTTCTCGCTTCGCGGTCATGAATAACAGTTTTTCGATGACTTCGTAATTACCCCAAGTTAGGTCTAGCCCGCCCGTGGTTTCTTTGTTGATAATCCCGCGCTGGTAAAGCTCCATTGCCCAAGAAAGTGAGCTGCCTGTACTGGCCGAGTCCAAACCTAAATCATTGAGAATATTGTTAAGTCGCAGTACTTGCTCAGGTTCTTTTAGGCCGATCATCGGTCCGAATTTACCTAGGGTTACATATTCAGGGCCATCCCCTTTATCGTATTTATCGTAGACGCCATCGTTGTTAATCCCGTTATAGGTGTGTTTTTTCTCGTGATCCACATCGGCTTGGCCTTTGTCGTAGCTGGCATTGCCCTTTAGGCCCATCAGCGCACCTGCACCCCAGCCGCCTTTAGCGCCGGGGTTCATGTCGTTTAAATTGCGACACTGCACGGGACACTTGTAGCAACCATCCATACCGGGACGATATACATCGAAATTATCCGCATCGAGAGTGTCTACCCAGTGGGTTTGCTGATTATTCAGGGTGCTCATAGCACCTAACACTCGGCTAGGCTTGTAGAGATAAGGCGTTCCGGTCATCTTCAGCGCATTCTTGATGACGCTTGCACTGGTAATTTTTTTACCCACAATCTTGTTTTGCGCTTTAACGTCAGGGGGGAAGCTGGCGCTTCCTGGCTTGCCATGAACCATAATGGCTTTAACATTCAGGGAACCCATTTTGGCCCCTGTGCCACCACGTGCCCAAATGGCTTTAACGCCACCCATAATGCCCGCGCAACGCGCTAGGTTTTCTCCCGCGCTGGTAATACGGGCTAGGGCCATGTCTTTACGTTCTTTACATTCGAAGTCACGCTCTACAGCTGCGGTGAAGTCAATGTTGTCCATACCGGCATAGGCTTGGGCATCGACAAAGCTTACTTCGTCGTAAGCAATTTTTACTATAGTTAGTTTGGCGGCACGGCCATACATTACAATATGGTCGTGGCCATGCAATTTAACGAAAGCGGGGAAATAGTCGCCACCATTAGAATCCATGATGGCGTAGGAATCAGGTGATTTGCTGGTGAAATTGCCGCGAGTGGCAGAGGGCATGACGCTGGTGAGAATGCCTGAACCAAAAATCAACGGAATTTCTGGATCTAGCGCGTCTTTTTCTTCTTGAACTAAATTGTAGAGCAGCCACATGTTTGCACCACGGCCACCAAGGAAATTCTGCAACACTTCAACCGGCAAATACTTACGACGAACTTCGCGTTTTTCAACGTCGATAAAAAGAGTGGTGCCTTGAGAGATGAATTGTGGAGTGTCATGCAAACGGTTACAAAGACGATCAACGAGGGTATGGATACTCATATTTCCTCCTACTCAAGGTGTTCAAAGATGCAAAGGGTTGGCAAGTTGCGTAAACAATTTTTAAATTGGATTTAAAAGCGCATTCCATTCATTAATAAATGCTTGATACCAAATTGTTTGAAATCAAATTATACTTAAAACTTGGTTGATGTCACTCCCTCATTTGAGGCGTAGTAGATGTACATCTGTATATCCAAAGTTAAGTGCAGATACGTGTTAATTAGGAGCAAGGTCATGGCAACAGTGGAGCAAACCGAGGCAAGCTCGGCCGCTGCAAAAAAATCTCACCAGATTGAAGAGTTAGATAATGTAGTCATCCGTTTTGCAGGCGATTCTGGTGACGGAATGCAGCTTACGGGTACAGAGTTTTCCAAAGCAGTGGCCCAAGCTGGCCACGATTTCGCAACACACCCAGACTACCCTGCGGAAATTCGTGCTCCAGCCGGTACCTTGTTCGGCGTTTCTGGCTACCAGATTCAATATTCATCACAACCTGTTTTTACCTCAGGTGATGCCCCCGATGTGCTCGTGGCGATGAATCCCGCCGCACTCAAAACCAATTTAAACGATGTAAAGCGTGGTGGTATGGTCATTGTAAATACCGGCGCTTTTAGTGAAAACAATTTAACCAAAGCCGGTTATAAAGCCAATCCTCTGGAAGATGGCTCACTCAGCAATTACCGTTTGTTTAGCATCGATATTTCCGAGCTAACGGCTAACGCCTTGCGCGAACTCGGGCTAGGTAAAAAAGAAGTTAGCCGTTGCAAAAACTACTATGCTTTAGGTTTGATGCTCTGCTTGTACAGCCGTCCGCTGGAAAAGGAGATGGAAGAGATCAAGACGAAGTTTGCTAAAAAGCCTGAGTTGGCTGAAGCAAACATTACCGCATTGAGAGCGGGCTATGCCTACGCAGAAGTCACAGAAATGTTTGCAACAACTTACCTTGTGCGTGAATCTCATGCCGTGCCGGGTAAATATCGCAGCATTACTGGTAATCAGGCTGCTGCTTTGGGGTTTGCTGCAGCGTCAGATTTGTCGGGAGTGCCCCTGTTTTTAGGTTCTTATCCCATCACGCCAGCGACCGATATCTTGCAAGAGCTTGCTGCATTACGTCACTTCAACATCACGACGTTCCAAGCGGAAGACGAAATCGCAGGTATTTGCTCGGCACTGGGTGCGTCTTATGGTGGCTCGCTGGGGCTGACCACCACTTCCGGCCCGGGGATGGCTTTAAAGGGCGAGTCGATGGGTTTGGCGGTTATGTTAGAGCTACCCCTCGTTATTGTGGACGTGCAGCGTGGAGGCCCCTCTACAGGCTTGCCTACCAAGGTAGAGCAGGCTGATCTGCTCATGGCAATGTATGGGCGAAACGGCGAATGCCCTATTCCAATTATTGCAGCCAGTTCGCCATCCAATTGCTTTGATAGCGCGATGGAAGCTGTGCGGATTGCAGTTAAATACATGACTCCCGTTGTGTTGCTAACGGATGGCGGTATTGCTAACGCGGCTGAGCCGTGGCTCATTCCTGATGTCGCTGATTTACCCAAAATTGAAGTGAAATATCGCACTGATGCTGAGGGATACCAAGTTTATGCGCGTGATGAAAACTTGGCCCGTGCATGGGTAAAACCAGGTACGCCAGGCATGGAACACCGCGTGGGTGGTCTGGAAAAAGACTTCATCACAGGTAACATTTCATATAGCCCTGAAAATCACCAGAAGATGATCGATGTCCGCGCTGCCAAGGTAGCCGGAATTGCTAAAGAATTGCCACCTACCAAGATCGAAGGTCCAGAGTCAGGTGATTTGTTAATTCTAGGCTGGGGTGGTACTTACGGCAGCATTGTGCAGGCACGCGAACTGGCTGCCGCCAAAGGCAAGTCTGTTGCGCATGTGCATTTGCGCCATATCAACCCAATGCCATCTGATTTGGGCGACATACTCAAACGCTACAAAAAGGTGTTGGTACCTGAATTGAATCTGGGTCAGCTTTCGCGCCTTGTGCGCGAACGTTTCTTGGTGGATGCCGTGTCATTCTCCAAGGTACAAGGCCAGCCGTTTAAGGTATCTGAGCTATACAACCGTATTATCGAAATGTGCTAAGGAGTCGATGATGAGCGCAATGACAGAAATTGCAGTACTAACCAAAAAAGATTTTGAGTCCGACCAAGACGTGCGTTGGTGCCCAGGCTGTGGTGACTATGCCGTACTGGCACAAGTGCAGAAACTCATGCCAACCTTGGGTATTCCGCGTGAAAACATTGCCTTTGTATCGGGCATTGGATGCGCCAGCCGTTTCCCTTACTACATGGAAACTTATGGCCTGCACAGCATTCACGGCCGTGCTCCGGCCATTGCCACCGGCCTTAAACTCACACGCCCTGAGCTTTCCGTGTGGGTGGTGACAGGAGACGGGGATGCCTTGGCTATCGGCGGTAATCATTTTATCCATGCCATGCGCCGTAATATCGGTCTCAAAGTGATTTTGCTCAATAACCGTATTTATGGTTTGACCAAAGGCCAGTATTCGCCGACCTCTGAATTAGGTAAGAAAACAAAAACCACGCCTATGGGCAGTATTGATACGCCATTCAATCCGGTTTCTATGGCACTCAGCGCTGGTGCAACCTTCGTGGCTCGAACCATAGACACCGATATGGCTCATATGAACCAAATGCTTGCTCGCGCCGCCGCGCATAAAGGCATGGCACTGGTCGAAATTTTCCAGAACTGTATCGTATTTAATGATGGCGCTTTTGAAGGCGTGACCGACAAAAGCACGCGTGCTGATGCCCGTGTGTTGCTAGAGCATGGCAAGCCGCTTATTTTCGGTAAAGAAAATAACAAAGGCATTCGCATGAGAGGGCTGGAGCCTGAAGTCGTCACCATTGGTGAAAATGGCGTGACTGAAGCCGATTTGCTGGTACATGACGAAAAAGCGCCGAGCAGCGGCGCTGCATTCCTCATTTCCCAATTCGACAGCCCTGCGTTCCCGGTGCCGCTTGGGGTATTCCGCGCGGTAGATAAGCCGAGCTACGAAGAGATGAATACCAAAATCTCAACCGATGCACGCGCTGCTAAGGGGCCGGGCAACTTAGCTAAGTTGTTGGCTGGCGGGGATACTTGGACTATTGAGTAGGACTCGCTAGTTTAAGTAGCCTTAAATAACAAAAAGCCGTTCCGATTTATATCGGAACGGCTTTTGTTTTTACGAGCTTAGGTTTTAAGTCTGATATTACGAGAACGCTTGTAGTCCTGTTTGAGCACGGCCCAAGATAAGGGCGTGTACGTCGTGCGTGCCTTCGTAGGTATTAACCACTTCCAAGTTCACCAGATGACGGATTACGCCGAACTCGTCGGAGATGCCGTTACCACCGAGCATGTCGCGGGCGAGTCGAGCGATGTCGAGTGACTTGCCACACGAATTACGCTTCATGATGGACGTGATTTCTACAGCGGCAGTGCCTTCGTCTTTCATGCGACCAAGACGCAAGCAGCCCTGGAGGCCGAGAGTGATTTCGGTTTGCATGTCAGCCAGTTTCTTTTGGATTAACTGGTTGGCGGCGAGTGGTTTGCCGAACTGGATGCGATCCATGGTGTATTGACGGGCACGATGCCAGCAATCTTCTGCTGCACCTAATGCGCCCCAAGCGATACCGTAACGGGCGGAGTTAAGACAGGTGAAGGGGCCTTTAAGACCGGTTACACCGGGCATGAGATTTTCTTCAGGCACAAACACTTCGTCCATGACGATTTCGCCGGTGATGGAAGCGCGCAGACCGACTTTGCCGTGGATGGCAGGGGCGGACAGGCCTTTCATGCCTTTGTCGAGGATAAAGCCACGAATCTTGTCGTCTTCTGTCTTGCCCCAAACGATGAATACATCAGCGATCGGGGAGTTGGTGATCCACATTTTGTTGCCGGAAACAGAGTAACCGCCGGGCACTTTTTTAGCGCGGGTAGCCATGCTGCCGGGATCGGAGCCGTGGTTAGGCTCAGTTAAACCGAAACAGCCAATCCACTCACCGGAGGCTAATTTAGGCAGGTATTTTTGCTTTTGTTCTTCTGTACCAAATTCGTTGATAGGCACCATTACAAGTGAGGATTGAACACTCATCATCGAGCGATAGCCGGAATCCACACGCTCTACTTCACGCGCAATCAAGCCGTAGCAGACGTAGTTCAGTCCTGAGCCGCCGTATTCAACGGGGATGGTTGCGCCGAGCAAGCCTAGCTCGCCCATTTCGCGGAAAATTTTTGGGTCTGTGGATTCGTTACGGAACGCATCCAGCACACGCGGAGCGAGCTTTTCTTGCGAGTACTGTTGGGCGGTGTCCCGCACCATGCGCTCTTCTTCGGTCAGTTGATCATCAAGAAGTAGGGGATCTTCCCACTTGAAAGAGGCTTTGTCGTTTTTGCTCATGGTGATTCCAATCTGGGTCGTTGGCGAGAGGTTTAGAAGTGTTTTGTTATTTGGTAGGGAAGATAAAGTGTTGCTTGACACTTAAAGCAATCAGCTCGGATTTTGCATGATGTCGCTCAATATCGCAAGCATCTAGCGAGTGAGTGTGTGATGTTACTCGTAATTGTTACTCTTTATTTTTTTCTCGTTTCCAACTGGGTTTGCGCTTCTCCATAAAGGCAATCAGTCCTTCCAGAGCATCTGGGCTTGCCATAAGCTCCTGTAGATAAACATTTTCCACTAGAGGTAATGCCTCGGAGAATGGCTTTCCATAAGCCTCTCGGACTACTTTTTTTGCATGAATTAAGCTGGTACGCGATAAAGAAAGGAACTGGGCGAGGAAGTTTTGTGTTTCTTGCGCAAATCTTGAGCGTGAAAACACATGGTTGAGCAAGCCGAGCTGTTGGGCCTCAAGTGCATCCAGTGATGCGCCACCTAGGATGAGTTCCATCGCTTTTGGGAGCGGTAAAATTTTAGGTAGAAGAATCACGGCAATCGGAGGGAAAACGCCTAACTTAATTTCAGGCTGGCCAAGTTTGGCGTCTTCTACAGCGATAGCCATATCACAAGCTAGAACCAGCTCGCAGCCGCCTCCTAGCGCTGAACCATTGAGTGCGGCGATGGTTGGGACTGGAAAGGCCATCAAGCGCCTCACAATGCCGTGGATGAGTTCTAGCATTTGTTCCACTTTGTCCGGCAAGTGGTCGGCCACATCGGCCCCTGCGGAGAAGTACTTGTCGCCAGACGCTGTAATCAAGAGGGCTTTGGCGGTTTCGTCTTGTTCGGCAAGTTCCAGCACCCTATTCAACTCGGTCATCAACGCAATGTTGAGGATGTTGTAGGGAGGACGATTGAGGGTGATGGTGATTAAACCACCGACACTGCTGTGGTTTAGGGGCCGATCATCAAGCATGAAACGCTAAAAACGAATCTCTAGGTAGGGTACGCAGAAACGTCAATCGGTTCGTTCAATGACAACCAGTAAACGCCGAGCTGCCCAACTGCATGGATAAATTTCTCGAAATCCACGGGTTTTCGAATGTAACTGTTGGCACCCAGGCTGTAGCCCTCGTAAATGTCTTGTTGTTCTTTCGACGTGGTGAGAATAACCACAGGAATAAGACGGGTGCGTTCGTTGGCTCGAATACGGCGCAACACTTCTAAGCCATCAATGCGGGGTAGTTTCAGGTCTAACAGAATAACCGCAGGCATGACGTTTATATCGCGGCCGGCATGCGTGCCGGTGCAAAATAAATAGTCCAATGCCTCAACACCATCTCGTGCTACGACGACAGTATTGGTGATTTTGTTTTTGTTAAAGGCGCGCAGGGTTAGCGCCTCATCGTCGGGATTGTCTTCTACTAGTAGAACTGGACGATCACTTGCCATGGTTGCTTGCTTCCATTACTAAAGTTGGAAACGTTGATGCCACCTTAAAACGGCGATTTATTATTATGCGTTCAACGTGTGTAAGCCATGTTCATCATAAGCGCAATAGTATGTGTTAACACAAGCTATTGATTGATAATGAAGACCGCCAATTAATTAATCAAATTGGATATATTTTACTAACTTTTAAAGTAACTGGGGTAATTGTTCACGTTGCAACAGGAAAACCATGCCTTCACCACTTTCAGATTCAAGCCAAACGAACTCTAGTTCGGGGAAGGCTCTTTCAACAATCTGTTGGTTTCCGCCGACTTCTACAGCCAGAAGACCATTGGGATTGAGGTAGTTGTGTGCCTCACTTAAAATTCTTCGTACGATATCCAAACCATCTTCGCCCGCAGCCAATGCTAATTCCGGTTCGTGATGATATTCAGACGGTAACGCACGCATAGAGGCCGCCGTTACATAGGGAGGATTGGAGATAATGATGTCGTAGCTGCGGCCATGTAGCCCAGAAAACAAATCGGAAAGAAGGGGGCGAACCCGCCCTTCAAGTTCATAGGTATTGATGTTCTTTTTGGCAACTTCTAATGCGTCTTTAGAAATATCTACTGCATCTACTTGAGCGTGAGGAAATGACTCTGCTAAAAGCACTGCCAGGCAGCCAGAGCCTGTGCAGAGATCGAGCACGTCAGCCACGTCATCACTATCTGCTAGCCAAGGCGACAAGCCGTTATTCATTAAAATTTCAGCGATGTGAGAGCGGGGAACAAGGACGCGCTCATCGACGTAAAACCGATAATCACCCAGCCAAGCTTCGTGCGTTAGATAGGGTGCGGGGAGACGTTCGCGCACACGGCGATCGAGGATGTTGAACAGGGTTTCGCGTTCGGGGGACGTGAGCGACGCATCCAGAAAAGGTTCTAAGCGATCAAGGGGTAAATGTAAGGTGTGTAAGATCAAGTAAGCCGCTTCGTCATAGGCGTCTTGTGTGCCATGCCCGAAAAATAGCTTGGCTTCGTTGAATCGGCTGACCGCCCAACGTAAAAAATCACGGACAGTGATGAGTTCATCCGGCACGACACCCTCATCGCTTTCATTGCCTTCGTTTTCGTTGTCGTTATGGTTGTGATGCGGGTGATCGTGATGGTCGTGGCTCATGGTTAGGATAGTAGGCCAATCAAAGTTTGTTCGTAAATGCGTGAGAGTGGCTCTATATCGGCCACAGCAACGCACTCGTTTAGTTTATGAATAGTGGCATTCAACGGGCCAAGCTCAATTACTTCAGGGCAGATGTCGGCGATGAAGCGGCCATCAGACGTACCGCCGCTAGTGGAAAGTTCTGTCTCAACGCCGGTCACGTTACGAATTGCCTCAGCCACTACATCGACCAAACGACCGCGTGGTGTGAGGTAGGGTTTGCCGGAGAGAGTCCATTCCAGTTCATTTTTAACACCATGACGGTTCAAAATTTCATGAACACGCGTTTTGAGGTTTTCCGGTGTGCTGGCGGTTGAAAAACGGAAGTTGAATAAAATTTCCGCCGTGCCAGGCACCACATTGTCTGCGCCCGTGCCAGAACGGAAGTTGGATATTTGCCACGAAGTAGGAGGGAAGTATTCGTTACCGTTATCCCAAACCGTGGTGGCAAGCTCGGCAATGGCTGGCGCCACCATATGGACGGGGTTCTTCACCAGATGCGGGTAGGCAATGTGCCCTTGAACGCCTTGGACAAGGAGCTTGCCGGAGAGTGAGCCACGTCGGCCATTTTTGATCGTGTCACCGAGTTTAGCCACGCACGTTGGCTCCCCCACAATGCAGTAATCAATTTTTTCACCACGCGCTTTCAATGCCTCAACCACGCGCACGGTCCCATCAACCGCTTTGCCTTCCTCGTCGGAAGTGAGCATCAATGAAATAGAACCCGCATGGTTTGGGTGTGCGGCGACAAAGCGTTCAACGGCGGTCACAAAGGCGGCGATAGAGGTTTTCATGTCAGCCGAACCTCGACCATACAGCATGCCATCGCGCACTTCAGGCTTGAAGGGGTGTGAATGCCAAAGCTCTACAGGGCCAGTGGGTACTACATCGGTATGGCCTGCGAAACAAAGTGTAGGGCCAGCAGATGCGGCGCTATTTTCGCCACCTCGCCGCGTCCATAAATTGGATACGCCATTACTATCCATACGCTCTAGCGAGAAACCGAGCGGGGTTAAACGGGCAGAAATTAAATCTAAACAACCTTTATCGTCGGGCGTTATAGAGGAGCGGGAAATAAGTTCACACGCAAGATCAAAAGTGGAGGACATGTTTTTTAGCCGGTTGCATCTTCAAGGTTAAGGGAGAATTCTTTAAATGACGCGCCACCTGGGGTGGATTTGTCAAAATCTGTTGCGCCGGAGGGATTCATTTGACGGTTGTCAGAACCAGTCGTTGTACTGAGCTGGGCATTATTGATGAGCCAAGATAGATTAGTTGGAGACTCTGAGTTGGCTAGGGCTTCTTCAAGCGTAATGACCTTTTCGTGATACAGACGGAAGAGATCTTGTTCGAAAGTCTGCGAGCCAGGTGCCATGCTTTGTTCCATGGCTTCTTTAATGGCGGGGATTTCGCCACGCTCGATCAATTCTTGAATATGTTGCGTATTGAGCAGAATTTCTACAGAAGGAATGCGTTTACCGTCCGGCCGTTTAACCAAACGTTGAGAAACAATACATTTCATACTGACCGAAAGATCGAGATAAAGGGCAGGGCGGTTCTCTATTGGGTAGAAGTTGAAAATACGGTTAAGCGCGTGATAGCTGTTGTTAGCGTGGAGTGTGGCGAGACAAAGGTGGCCAGTTTGCGCGTAGGAAATGGCCGCCGTCATGGTTTCTTTATCGCGAATTTCACCAATCAAAATACAGTCCGGTGCTTGCCGCATGGCGTTCTTCAGTGCGTGATCCCAGCCTAGGGTATCTAGCCCAACCTCGCGCTGATTCACTATGGATTTTTTGTGCTTGAACAGGTACTCAATAGGGTCTTCCACTGTCAGAATATGGCCCGAACGGCTGGCGTTCCGGTGATCCAACATTGCTGCCATGGTGGTGGATTTTCCTGAGCCTGTGGAGCCAACGACAAGAACTAGCCCGCGTTTTTCCATAATAATATCGGCCAGCACTTTGGGTAGGCCCAACTCGTCAAGCTGCGGAATAATGCCTTGAATAAAGCGGACCACCACGGAAATGCTGCCGCGCTGCCAAAACATATTGACACGGTAGTTCCCTGCGTCTCGAACACCGAAGGAAATATTGAGTTCTTTAGCTTTTTCAAAATGTTCAATTTGCTCAGGACTAAGAATCTCGTAGGCCATCTTTTGAATGGTTTCCGGTACCATGATCTGCTGATTAATGGGGATGGTTGAACCTTGAATTTTGATGTGGATCGCTGCACCAGCCGAAATGAAAATATCGGAGGCTTGCTTCTCCGCCATCAATTGAAATAGTTTTTCGAAAATCATGGGTTCTCCCAATTCTTGACCGTTAAAACCGCTACTAATGTCTGCTCAGTAATTTTTAAAGCGTGCTTACAACCTGAGTAGTTCATTGATGCCCACTTTGGCGCGAGTCTTAGCATCGACCTGCTTAACAATGACAGCGCAGTATAGGCTGTACTTGCCATCGGCGGAGGGTAGGTTGCCGGAAACGACAACCGAGCCTTCTGGCACGCGGCCATAGCTAATTTCACCCGTTTCACGGTTGTAGATACGCGTGCTTTGACCAATAAAAACGCCCATCGAGATGACACAATTGTCTTCGAGAATAACGCCTTCAACCACTTCAGAACGCGCACCCACAAAGCAGTTATCGCCAATAATGGTTGGGTTGGCTTGTAACGGCTCTAATACGCCCCCAATACCAACGCCGCCGGATAAATGCACATTTTTACCAATCTGTGCACAGGAACCGACCGTCGCCCAAGTGTCCACCATCGTGCCCTCATCGACGAATGCACCAATGTTGATAAAGGAGGGCATAACCACCACGTTTTTACCAATATAGGAACCACGTCTCACCGAGGCGCCAGGAACAATGCGGAAGCCGCCGCGAGCGAATTGCTCATGGTCGTACTGAGCAAATTTGGTTGGGACTTTGTCAAAGCAGCGCATTGCGCCGTCTTCCATCACGCTGTTGTCTTCTAGACGGAACGAAAGCAGAACCGCTTTTTTAATCCATTGGTGTGTCACCCATTCACCGGCGATTTTCTCTGCAACGCGCAGTGTGCCGGCATCTAAATGGCCAAGCACCACATCAACGGCCTCACCCAGCTTGGCGGGTGCTTCTTTAGGTTGAATAGAGGCACGGTTTTCCCAAGCTTGTTCAATAATGTTTTGATATTCCTGCAACTGCGACATGGTGTTCCTTTAGCTTTATGTTTCGAGGGTTGAAGTTGGTATAAGTTGATTTAGGTTGCTTTACAAAAGGCTTGAATACGGTGGGCGGCTTCTACACATTCTTCGAGTGTGGCGACAAGTGCGATACGCACGAAATTTTCACCCGGATTGATGTCATTAATTTTTCGACCCAAATAACTGCCGGGTAATACTGCAACATTATATTCACGCAGCAGCCCTAGAGCGAATTCAGTATCGGTTGTATGCTTGCCCACTTTTGCCCATAAATAAAAACCCGCATCAGGCAGTGCGGTTTCTAAGTATTCGTTAATCAATGGCGTAACGGCCGCAAATTTTTCGCGATACAACCGACGGTTTTCCTGCACATGCGCTTCGTCATTCCAAGCGGTAATACTCGCTTGCTGAACAGCTGGACTCATCGCACAGCCATGATAGGTACGGTAAAGCAGCAATTTTTTGATAATGGTGGCATCGCCCGCTACAAAGCCGGAACGCATGCCGGGCACGTTAGAGCGCTTCGACAAACTAGAAAAAACCACTAAATTACGAAAGTCGCTGCGTCCTAACTGATGGGCGGCTTGCAGCGCGCCCAGCGTGGGATTGGCCTCATCGAAATAAATTTCGGAATAGCACTCGTCGCTGGCGATGACGAATTGGTGGCGGTCAGACAACTCAAACAACAGCTTCCAATCTTCCAATCGCAAAACTTTGCCGGTTGGGTTGTCGGGCGAGCACACATAAACAAGCTGTACACGCTTCCAGATATCCTCGGGCACGGATGAATAATCAACAGCGAAGTCATTTTCCGGCAATTGGTTGAGGAAATAAGGGCTGGCACCGGCCAAATAGGCGGCCCCTTCATAGACTTGGTAGAAAGGATTCGGACACACGACCAGCGTGTCTTTGCGGGAACCGTCGATCACACATTGCGCAAAAGAAAACAGCGCTTCGCGTGAGCCATTGACCGGCAGAACTTGTGTCGATGCATCGGGTGCGGGGATGCCATATCGTCGCGCTAGCCAATCTGCTATCGCAAGTCGCAACGCGTCGCAGCCTGCTGTCGTGGGATAATTCGCCAAGCCAAACAGATTTTGCGTGAGCGATTCTTTAATAAACACGGGCGTTTCGTGCTGTGGCTCGCCAATGGACAGACGAATTTCTTTCAGTTTTGGATTGGCTGTGACACCCTGCAAAAGCAAGCGTAGTTTCTCAAAAGGGTAAGGCTGAAGTGCGTCTAGATTTGGATTCACGTTTTTAGCGGCTTAGGTAGCTTAGGTAGCTTTGGTAGATTAGGTGGGACAGAGAGTTACGTAAAAATTTACGCGGGTTAGCGATGAGTGAATGGGACGCAAGTTGCGCACCAGTTATGCTCATCGGTGATGGAACATAACGAATTATAAATGGGCGCGCCATGTCGGCCAAGGGAAATAGCCACGCCATCATTGCTTTACTGGTTGGTGCCACCATCTGGGGCCTGCTTTGGTACCCCTATCGGGTGCTTCAAAACGCAGGAGTTTCGCCGACGCTGGCTGTCACACTGACGTATTTTGTCGCATTTATCCTAGGCTTGGTTGTATTGCGTCGTCGCTTGAAGGGCGAGCTTTCACACTCCATATCCAAAGGCCGGTTTCCTTGGATGCTGATACTCATCGCCCTAGCAGCCGGGGCTTGTAACACGGGCTATGTGCTGGCCACTGTGCACGGCGTAGTAATGCGCGTCATGTTGCTCTTCTACCTTGCGCCTCTTTGGACGATCTTACTCTCGCGGTTATTACTGGGAGAGCGCCTGAATCTCGCGGGTGCAGGCGTAATTGCCCTATCGCTCACCGGCGCAGTCGTGATGCTCTGGCAGCCTAATTTTGGTGTGCCATTGCCAGAAAATACGGCTGAATGGTTGGGGCTGATGGCTGGCTTTTTCTTCGCGCTGACCAACGTGTTAATCCGCAAAACAACACAACTTTCCATCGAACTTAAATCGATGGCAGTTTTTGCGGGTGGGGTAACGATTGCACTTTTTGCCTTGCCCTTTGAATCTGCACAAGTTGTTTTGCCTAATCTGTCCAATGGCCTAGAAGCTTGGACAATGCTACTGATTATTGGCGTGATTTTGCTTTCCATCAATCTGGTTGTGCAATACGGGCTGAGTCACACCTCTGCGAACCAAGCAATCGTAATTTTTTTGTTCGAGTTGGTTGTTGCCGCGATTTCGTCTTGGTTGTTGGCCGGTGAGCTGATGGGCTTAAAGGAGTGGATAGGTGGTGTGATGATTGTTGCGGGCAGTATTTTTTCAGGGAGCTTGGAGGCAGATTCCAATGCCAAGCTCAAGGGAGAGAAGGTTAGAACACAGAGCGGCCCAGCTTAAAGCGCCATCTCTTTCCGATAGAATCAAACCATGCAAAACTCAAATAACGTCACCATTGCCCCCAAGTCCCGTTATTTCGCTCTTGTTCCCGCTGCGGGTATAGGGGCGAGAATGGCAGAAGGCTTGGATAGTGCGGTACCCAAACAATATCTCCCGCTGGCCGGTTCACCCATGATTCATCATGCGCTTCGCACGCTCTGTGCTTCGCCACAAATCGAGCGTGTTTTTGTCGTGCTTTCCCCGCAAGATACGCAATGGGCGCAGCATGCACATGGTTTCTCGAATAACAAACTGGCCATGTTGTATTGCGGTGGCACAACTCGGGCAGAAAGCGTGCATAACGGCCTGAATGCCCTAGCTATCTTTACCGCGGAACATGACTGGGTGTTGGTGCACGATGCGGCGCGTCCCTGCCTATCCTTAGCGCATTTAGACAACCTAATTGAAGAAGTTGGCAATGACCCTGTTGGCGGTATTCTGGCCGTGCCCGTTGCCGATACCTTAAAGCGCGCAGGAGCCGATGGTCGCATTGAAGCGACCGTGCCGCGTGAGCACTTGTGGCAAGCACAAACACCACAAATGTTTCGCTACGGCTTGCTTCGAGAAGCGCTCACCTCGACTCACATACTTTCTGGACTCATTACTGACGAAGCCAGCGCAATAGAAGCGGCGGGCCATCATCCCAAATTGATTCCCAGCGATAGCAGCAACCTGAAAGTTACCTATCCATCCGATCTCGAATTGGCAGCACGAATATTGCAAGAACGAGGAACGATTTAATGAAAATACCCATGATACGGATAGGCCAAGGTTTCGACGTACATCAATTGGTGGAAGGCAGAAAGCTCATCATTGGCGGCGTAGACATCCCCTATGAGCGCGGTTTGCTAGGCCATTCCGATGCAGACGTGCTCCTACACGCCATTACTGACGCGCTTCTCGGGGCAGCAGCCCTAGGCGATATTGGCAAACATTTTCCTGATACCGATGCAAAGTTTAAAGGTGCAGACAGTCGAAAGCTACTGCGCGAAACCGCCAAACTGATCCAGCAAGCGGGCTACAGCGTAGGCAATATCGACGCCACCATCATTGCCCAAGCGCCCAAGATGGCACCGCATATTCCGCAGATGGTCGCTAACATTGCGGCGGATTTGGGTGTGGAGGTTGGCAGCGTGAACGTCAAAGCCACTACGACAGAACAACTTGGTTTCACGGGGCGAGGCGAGGGGATTGCTGCACAAGCTATTACGTTGATTGAGCGCACTAACTAAGTGTGCCCAACATGTAATTTAAAAAACGGTTGCTTGTGTTGAGTGTCTTATTTTCAATGGTATTGGCAAGTCATCCGTGGCACTCAACCTGAAACATCTGTTCTCGAGAAATTTCAGGCTGTGTTCGTCACCTCATATCTGCTTCTAAATTACACGGCAAGCGACTTGTAAAGATTGAAGAGGCTGACGATGACGATCAGCGTGCCCACCAATATCAGCAATGTCCGCGCATGGAGTTTCTTGCATAACACCGCCGCGAACGGCGCGGCGAAGAGCCCGCCGAATACCAAGCCAACGATGATAGGCCAGGTGTTGGTTTCCATCAGCAGCGCAAAAACTGCGGCACTGGTCAATGTCAGGAAGAATTCCGCAAAATTGACCGACCCAATGGTGGTACGCGGGTCATTGCCTGAGCTAACTAGCGTAGACGTCACTACTGGCCCCCAGCCACCACCGCCGGCCGCATCAACGAATCCGCCAAACAGGGCGAGCTTGCCGACATGCCTCGGCGCTTCTTTGCGCAAACGCAATTGGCGAAATGCCTTGCTTAGGATGTAGATACCCAGCAACAACAAGTAGGCAGATATGTAGGGCTTGAACATTGCGCCATCAATCTGCGTTACCAATATTGCACCCAATATTCCGCCCAAAATACCTGGCACCAGTAAACGCACGAACAATTGTTTATTCACATTGCCGAATTTGGCGTGGGCGATACCCGAAACGCCCGTGGTGAAAATTTCCGCAATGTGGACGCTTGCGCTCGCCACCGCCGGATTGGCGCCTGTTGCCAGCAGAAACGTAGTCGCTGTGACACCGTAAGCCATGCCCAGGGCACCATCCACCACTTGCGCGAAGAAGCCGACTGCGACCGCACTCCAGAAAATTCTGCTTTCGAGCGTCTCGCCGATAATCTGCCAGCTATCGAGCCAGTTATTGGAAAGAAAAAAACGTCCGGTCAAAAACAGGGCTAACGCGATTAGCACCGTAACGGCAAACCACACGGCGGCGCGCAGAAGCGGGTGAGTACCAGGGTGTGCGACAGGTTCCTCGATCGGTGGAATCCCTAGTTGCTGGTGTTCCTCATTGATTGGATTTTGCGTTAAATCTAAATTGCGGAGTTTCATTTGCCAGTTTCCATATTTACGTTAGAGTTGTCCTTTACTGCGCAGCAATATACCGATGCGGACACACAACGAGAAAGAACCTAATCGAATATGTTTATTACTTTGATGTCGCACAACGCGACATCAGACTGAATGACTTGGTTTTACGGGGCGAGGAAAAGGGGTTGCGGCGCAGGCGATAGCGCTATTAATTAGTTTCTAAATTAAACTTTCGTAACAAGGCTTTAAGTTAGCTCCACATAAAAAAAGGATTGTATTGTGAAAATTTTTATAAGCTGGTCAGGAGACAAAAGCAAGGAGATTGCTTCCGTTTTTAAAGATTGGATTCCAGCTGTTATTCAAGCCGCTAAACCTTATTTTTCTCCAAGCGATATAGATAAGGGGGCTAGATGGTCAAATGAAATTGCAAAAGAACTTGAGGCATCGACAATAGGGATCATATGTCTTACAGACGATAATTTATTAGCTCCTTGGTTAATGTTTGAAGCTGGAGCCTTGTCTAAAAGCATGGAAAAATCGAGAGTATGTCCGATGTTGTTTGGTGTTGCTCCAACGGATCTTTCGGGACCCCTTGTTCAGTTCCAAGCAGCTCCATTTTCTAAAGAAGAAGTCCATAAAGTCATAAAAACTATTAATGCTCAGTTGGGAGATCAAGCTTTAGAGCCATCTGTTCTGGAGTCTGTATTTGAAAAATGGTGGCCTGAGCTGGAAGAGAAAATAAATAAAGCACTTGCTAAAGAACGCAAGAAATCAAATGCTGAAATACGATCTGACCGCGAATTAATAGAGGAAGTGTTAAAAATTAGCCGTACTTTGTTGAATTCCCGAGACCGAGACCACCCTCGCTGGAGAGCAGAACGCTATGACACGTTAGCCAACATAGCACCCGATTTAGTTGAAGCGCAGGTAGCGTTCGCCTCCGAACTTCTGTGGCGATCTAACGACATGGAGGTATTAAAGCTAGCCCGTGAGAGTTTGTCGAATACTGTCCAATTGTTAATGAGATATGTTCCAGAACTTCTTGAACATCAGATATCGCTGCAAGTTCTTAAAACTAGTGACGCGCTACATATGAAAATTAAAGAACTAGATGATATTCCATTCTAGGGCGGGTACAAATCTGATGAGGTTTAGCCTCTATTATTTATGGGTTATCTGCTTTTCTACTAAACAATTCAGTACCCGCTGGTCGCGCTCATTCAAAACTGGCTCTACATCGCTTTGCACAAAATGCAGTTTGAAGGCTTGGATGGCGGCGTTTACATCGCTGGTGTCGTAGCCAAGCGTAGCTAGGGCTAGCTTCGAGTCAAAGCTGGTGGGTAGTTCCGCTAATGCAAGTTGTTGTTCATCACACCAAATTCCAAACCCTTCTTGCGCTAGGCGTTGCCAAGGGAAGTATCGACTTGGGTCGCTTTTTCGACGTGGCGCTACATCGGCGTGGGCTAGGTAGTTTGCGGTGGGGATGGGGTAGCGCGTTGAGATGTCGCGGAGCAGGGCTAGGAGGGCGGTGATTTGGGGTTCTGCGAATGGCTCTTCGCCGTTGTTGTCTAGCTCGATGCCGATGGAGGCGGAGTTTAGGTCGGTGCTGTTGCCCCATTGCGATGCGCCTGCGTGCCATGCGCGGTGGCGTTCATCCACCAGTTGCATGATTTTTCCGTCGCGGCTGATGAGGTAATGGGCGCTGACTGCGCGGGTCGTGTCCGGCCCAGCGAGGGTTAAGGTATTGAGTGCGGCTTCTACGTTGTCGTTACTGGTGTGGTGGATGATGACGTAGTTCGGACGGCGCTCGTCGTAGTTGGCTGAAGGCCGCCATTCTACGGGCGTCTTGGCGTGGCTCGCCATGCCCACTACAAGCATTTTTTGAGGTGTGGAAGCACAGCCAGACATCAAGACAAGCAAGCTATTCAGCATTACCCATAATAAAAACTGGGATGAACACCGAGACGAATACCAAGACCAACAACGAGACTTCATTTTCCTAAACAAAACCTTACTAACTCTACTGAACCTGCAACTGAGACATCAACTCCGTCTCTAGTCGCAGCCGAATGGCGGTTTGCGCTAATTCTCCACCGCTAATCAAAAAGGTATCTTCAACGCGCTCGCCCAAGGTGGCGATTTTGGCGGTGTGTATGTTGATCTTGTTTTCGGTCAATAAATTGGAGACGGTGAAAAGCAAGCCAGCCCGGTCTGCGGCATTAACAGAAAGTAGATATTGATCGCCTTTTTCCGTGGGGCGAATCTGCACTTCAGGCGTAATCGGAAAGTTTTTTACCTGACGTGATAAACGGCCCACGCCCGGGCGTTCCATCTCGCCACCCTTGGTGAGTTGCTCGGCGAGGTTATGTTCGATCAAGCCGATCATGTCGCGGTAGGCCAGTGTTTTATCTGGGTCTAGCAGCATGAAACTATCCAGCGCATAGCCATGGCGGGTGGTGTGAATTTTAGCTTCGGCGATGCTGTAACCCAGCCGCGCGAAAA
>Ga0209181_10000867_pt1 | contig 54473 bp, 48 predicted proteins | sample MAT05_FD_187208 | JGI IMG/M metagenome (GOLD analysis project Ga0209181, IMG submission 187208) | Freshwater microbial communities from Lake Fryxell liftoff mats and glacier meltwater in Antarctica - MAT-05 (SPAdes) (version 2) | ecosystem: Environmental > Aquatic > Freshwater > Ice > Liftoff... | reverse complement strand
ATTTTCGATGCGAACGCAGCTCGCTGCCTTTTTCGGTAAGCAATCATCTTAAAATGGTCAAGATATGTTGACTGACCCCAAAAACCAAAAACCCGTGCTGGAGGAGCAACCCGCCAAAGGAACCCGCGCGTCCAGTCGCCGGATTTTGCATCCGGCCGCGGAAACAGCCGGTCGACCGGTTGAGGGTCAGCGAGACATCAGGTTCCGAAGCGACGAATCAATTCCCCGGTAGGACGGTGAGTCCGATGTCACGGAAGGCTCCAAAAATATCGCCTTCGTCGAGCAGCAGGGGCGCCGTCGGTTACTGACTGCTAGGAATCTGCTTTCGCGCCCGCCGCACCGTGGGCGGTCAGAACGGGGATCGGCGTCGGGGAGTGAGGGGGTCTGATAAAAACGATCCTGGATTTTCGATGCGAACGCAGCTCGCTGCCTTTTTCGGTAAGCAATCATCTTAAAATGGTCAAGATATGTTGACTGACCCCAAAAACCAAAAACCCGTGCTGGAGGAGCAACCCGCCAAAGGAACCCGCACGTCCAGTCGCCGGATTTTGCATCCGGCCGCGGAAACAGCCGGTCGACCGGTTGAGCGTCAGCGAGACATCAGGTTCCGAAGCGACGAATCAATCCCCCGGTAGGACGGTGAGTCCGATGTCACGGAAGGCTCCAAAAATATCGCCTTCGTCGAGCAGCAGGGGCGCCGTCGGTTACTGACTGCTAGAATCTGCTTTCGCGCCCGCCGCACCGTGGGCGGTCAGAACGGGGATCGGCGTCGGGGAGTGAGGGGGTCTGATAAAAACGATCCTGGATTTTCGATGCGAACGCAGCTCGCTGCCTTTTTTGGTAAGCAATCATCTTAAAACGGTCAAGATATGTTGACTGACCCCAAAAACCCCAAAAACCCGACGCTTAATCCAGTGCCTTTCCCGCCTGACCCTATCGCCCTGAAAAAGGCCCCGTCCAGACTTGCCAATCTGCCTCATAGACGCGGATTTAAGAAAGACTGCGGGTGAATCTGCGTTGAATGGATCCTCTCGAAGCGTCATCGTTCTAACGTTAGTCCTTCGTTTTCTTCAAACTGCGAGGCAACCCAGGCGAGAGAGCGTGGCTAACAATGGATGGTATCCGGTCTTTTGCCGGTCCTGATCTAAGGATAAACCCGAAAAGGATTTGGAACCATCGAGCTCGAGGCAAAAAGCGATTTCCTCCTCTGCTAGTTGGATCGCACGATGATGGGCATCCACGAGATTCCCGCGATGGCGACACATGGCTAGATTAAGTGGCGTGAGGCTAGGATATTCGGGGATAGTTGAAGGCGGGGTAAAAGCCAGGGCTCCAATTTCGATCTGACGTTTTGCGACGAGATCGAGGAGGTTTTCGGCGAGCTGCTTTTCCTCGGTTTCGTCCAATGTTTTTCCGAGAGTTTTCTGCACCTTGCTAAAAACGTCTCGAAATGGCAGACAGGCAGTTGGCTGGCTGCTTAATGCTTGAACGAACTCAACTAGCGCTACTCCTTGGAGCGTAAACTTTGCGCCTTGTTCTGACTCAAAAGCACCTTTTTGGGCTCCAGAATTTATCCGCTCGGCAGGCTGTAAAAGCGAACGCAGACAAAGCTGCCTCAAGGGCTGGGCGTCTAGTTTCGCCTGCCACGACACCTCTGTTTTGACTAATAAAGAACAGCGAAATGTGCGGTTGGTGATGTAATCGATCATCTGTTCGGTTTCAAGGTGATCCAGTTCCATGTCAGCGAGTTCCTGAGCCGATTGCGGTGGCAGATTTTCCAGGAGCATGGTGTGCAATTCACTCTCGGCCAGATAGCGCAGACCGTGCTCGGCGGCCCAGTTAGTAAATTGCAAGAGATAACACGGATCGCGCTCCACGCCGAGATCGTCCAGCAACAGGAAATGCGGTTGTTTCCGCCGAATGCGGCCAACTTCTTCCCGCAGATGGGTGGCGTGTGGAAACTTGGGCAGACGTTGCCAGGCGCGATCCAGGAAATCGAGGGTCTGGTGTGCAGTGGCGACTTTTTCCGCCGGGGAAACCAGCGAATCAGTGCGTAATTTCAATAAATCGCGTAGAGCCTCGGACTGTTTGCAGCCGGGATAGGTCGCATAACTCACGCAGGCGATGCCCTGTGGGGCGAGACACTCGGAAATCAAGGCCAGCAGGCGATCTTTCACCTCGTCTGCCACCCAGGAAAACACGCCATAAGCTATGATGTAGTCAAATTTGGCTCCAGCCGGGTTCCAAGTTAGGAGGTCGGCCTGTTGGAACGAGACGTTGGTTAGCCCGGCCTCCCGGGCCAAAGCCTGGGCCGAAAAAATGTCGGGTGTGGAAAAGTCGATTCCCATTAACTGGCTTTGCGGTAACCGTGCCGCCATGGCCAGCAGACTGCTGGCAGAACCGCAACCAATGTCGAGGATGCGAGCCTGGCTCGGAGGAATCGCAGCGAACCCTAGAAGGGCGCCGATTGCCGCAAGCCGGGCGGGATGGCTTAAGGGATGGACGCAATGCGGGTAAGGGAGAGATTCGTAGGATTCCTGGACAGCATTCAAGCTGCCACATCCCTATGACTCCGATTGCGTCGATAGCAAATTATCGCGAGACACAACCCGACAAGCAGGTAGGCGGATGGCTCGGGAATGGCCGCAGTTGAAATCGATGCACCCGTGTCTTCGTAGGCGTAATCCACCAAAGTCACTGCTTGTCCGTTTGCTGATACAGTGAGTTGCCCCCATCCGTAAAGTGTTAGGCTGGCGGTGGGATTAAATTGGAAACCGAAATAACCGGATGCGCCGTTTGCCCATTGCCCGCCGTTTTCTGACCCGATAGAGGCATTCGCCGAGGTCGTAAATGTGGAGCTGCTACTAATTGGAACCGATGACGAAAGCTTGCTCAAAATACTCGCATTGCTGGTCGGAGCCACATAATCGAAGTCCGTTGAAAAAGTGCTTAAACTGAAAGAGAAACTACCTTTGCCCGAAAAATTGCTCAGACTAAACTCAGAACCTCCTTGGCTATCCACGTTGATCGCGGTCGGTTGATTGACTTGAGGCGTAATATTGACTCCGCCGCTGTAAATGATCAATGCATGAGAGGTCGCGATGGCAGCCGCCGAAATGGTGGCAACTGCGAGTGGGCGATTAAGTCCACTTTTACGGAGGCGGCTGATAGGGCGGAGAGGCTTGTCCATGTACGATTTCGGAATCTGGCCAGATCGTGTCAAATCTACAATGGATTTATTCTGACTTGTCGGCGACGATTCAAAAGTTGCCGGAGCAAAAGTGAACTCGTTTTTCAGAGGGTGAAAGCTCCCAAACCCGTGGGCAAGGTGTCTTTTGGTCGATGTTCAAGGACCCAGAAGCGTTTGAGGGGGTGGTGCAGGATGGTGACCGTTTGGCGTTGGGTGTTTACGATCTGATAGTTACGGCCTTCAAAGTCGATGGTGTTGTCGTGGTTATTCTATTTCACCCGCAGACAGTGCATCCAAGCATGCCGCATCCATCGCCGCGCTCGGACTCAGCCGCAGCGATCCGCCCGTCGTCAGGCGCACCCATTCGCACCCATTCGCCCCCTTGGGTCCGCTGGTCCACGGTCACCGAGGCGACCACGGAAGGCGTGCGGATTTCGAAAGGGACTGCCGAAGCGCGGTTTGGCGCGGCGGTCCAACGGGCGTAGACCTCGTATTCTCCCTCGGTGAGGCCCGCGGGCTGAAACGTCGCCATCGTCGTTTCCTTCCCGGTGTTGTCGTCGTGGAGATAATCGGCCCCGACGAATCCTCCGACGGAGCTGCTCGCGGTCCCCGTTCCCGTGAGCGTCACGGCAGCGGTATCCGCGTTGTCCACGATCGTTTCCGTCTCCGGATTTCCACTTCCGCCTCGGGGCCACCCGGCCTAGTTTCGCCGCCCTATGTCTCTCGAAAAAATCGCCGTCGTCGGCGCCAGCGGCTACTCGGGTGAGGAACTGCTCCGGCTGCTCATCCGCCATCCCGGCGTGGAGCTGGTTGCGGTCACTTCGCGGCAGCTCGCGGGGCAGACGATCGCGCAGGTTTTCCCGCGGTTTGCTGGGCTTCGGTATGCGGACCTCGCGTTCATCGAGAGCGACGTGGAGAAGATCGTGGCCACCGGCGCGCGGATCGTTTTCCTCGCGCTGCCGCATGGCGTAGCCACGGAGTATGCGCGGCCGCTGGTTGCCGCGGGATTGAAGGTGATCGACCTGAGCGCGGATTTCCGGATCAAGGACGTGGCGGTCTATGCGGATTTTTACGGCGAAGCGCACGCCGCGCCGGAGTTGGCCGCGCTGAGCGTTTACGGAATGCCGGAGATTTATCGCGAGCAGATCAAAGCGGCGCAGATCGTCGCGTCGCCGGGCTGTTATCCCACGAGCATTATTCTCCCGCTGCATCCGCTGCTCCAGCGCGGGCTGATCGAACCGGAGAGCATCATCGTCAGTTCGCTCAGCGGCGTGAGCGGTGCGGGGCGCAACGCGAAGGTGGACTACCTCTACGTGGAATGTAACGAAAGCCTCCGCGCCTACAGCGTGCCGAAGCACCGCCACCTCGCGGAAATCGAGCAGGAGCTATCGCTCGCGGCGGGCGCGCCGGTGATGATCAATTTCACCCCGCACCTCGTCCCCGTGAACCGCGGAATCCACTCCACGATCTATTGCGAGCCCGCCGCTGGCATCGAGCCGTGGCACATCGCCAATGCCTACACCGAGACCTTCGGCCGCGAACCCTTCATCCGCCTGCTCGGCGAGAATGGGCTGCCCGACACGAAGAATGTAGTCCTGACGAACTTCGTGGACATCGCCTGGCGGCACGACCCACGCACCGGGCGGTTCATCCTGCTCAGCGCCGAGGACAATCTCACCAAGGGCGCCGCCGGCCAGGCCGTGCAGTCGCTCAATCTCCTCGCCGGGCTGCCGGAAACGACCGGGCTGCTGTAGTCCGGCGGAAAAGAGGGTCCACGAAAAACCCGAACGGACGCGAAACGGGAGTCCGGCTTTCGTGCCCTTTCGGGTCTTTGGTGGACATCCCTCCCGCGCCTGCGCAGGGAAACATGAGAACCACGAAAAAGGCGAAATAAACGAAAGGCCGCTGCTTCTTTTTCGCCTGTTTCGCCTATTTCGTGGTTCCCAACCTGTCCGCCGCGGCGTGGGAAAAATTTTCCCGCAAAAGGTATCGTCGCCTCCCCGCGAATCCGCTTTGCTCTCCCCCCGCTGGCGCGCCGAATCGCCACGCAGAATTCGCGAAAATCGAGCCATGTCCTACTCCGAAATCAAAGGCGGCGTCACCGCGCCGATGGGTTTTCTCGCTGGCAGCGTTTATTGCGGCATCAAGGCGACCAATGAATCCAAGCCGGACATCGCGCTGATCCATTCGCCGCAGCCCACCGTGGCCGCCGCGACCTTCACCACGAACCGCGTGAAAGCCGCGCCCGTTCGCGTCTCCATGTCGCATCTGCGCAGCGACGACATCCGCGCGATCATTGCCAATGCCGGCAACGCCAACGCGTGCACCGGCATCCTCGGCCTCGAAAACGCCAAGCGCATGGCCGCCGCCACCGCCGCCGCGCTCAATCTGCGTCCGCGCCAGATCCTCGTCTGCTCCACCGGCCGCATCGGCGTGCAGCTTCCCATCGAAAAAATGGAGGAGACGATCGCCACGCTGCCGCAGCACTTGCGCGCCGACGGTTCGCTGCGCGCGGCAAAGGCGATCATGACCAGCGACTCCTTTCCCAAGGAATTTGCCGTCGAGTTCGAGATCGGCAGCAAGACCGTCCGCATCGGCGGCATCGCCAAAGGCGCCGGGATGATCGACCCAAACATGGCGACGATGCTCTGCTTCATCACCACCGACGCGGCGATCTCCGGCGCAAACCTCCAGACCGCGCTGAGCGTCTCCGTCGAGCAATCCTTCAACCGCATCACCATCGACGGCGACATGAGCACGAACGACACCGTGATCATGCTGGCCAACGGTTGCGCCGGAAACCCCGAGATCAAATACGGCACCGCCGCCTTCAAGCTCTTCCAGGAAGCGCTCGATTGCCTCACGCGCAACCTCGCCCGCATGATCGTGGAGGACGGCGAGGGCGTGACGAAATTCGTCGAGGTCCATGTGAATCGCGCCGCCTCGCTCAACGACGCGCGCCGCGCCGCCGAAGCCATTGCGAACTCGAAACTCGTGAAGTGCGCGTGGTTCGGCCAGGACCCAAACTGGGGCCGGCTCATGGACGCGCTCGGCTACTCCGGTGCCCGCATCCGGGAGGAACTCATCGACATTTACTACGACGGCGTGATCGCCGTGAAGGGCGGCGTCGCCAGCGCCACGCCCTTTTCCAAGCTCCAGGAAATCGCCCACGAAAAGAAGTTCACCATCATGGTCGACCTGCATCTCGGGAACTCCGAATACACCGTCTACACCACCGACCTCAGCGTCGATTACGTGAAGCTGAACATGGGAGAGTGAGGGGCGGATGAGATGCGAGGCCTGCCGAGAAGTCCGTGGCGCGGCGGGGACAAATGAGGATTGAGAGTTGAGAGCCGTGTCGCGACAAACGTCGCCGCCGCTCAACTCTCAGCCCTCAACTTTCAACTCTCCCCCCCGCATGGCTCTCCCTCTCCAACGCGCCGAGGCGCTCATCGAAGCGCTGCCCTACATCCAGCGTTTCCGCGGCCAGCTTTTCGTCATCAAGTACGGCGGCAGCGCCATGGAGGACGACAACATCGTCGAGCGTTTCCTCCGCGATGTCGTCTTTCTCGAAGCCGTCGGCATCAACCCCGTGCTCATCCACGGCGGCGGCAAGGCGATCACTCACCGCATGCGCGAGGCGGGCTTGAAATCGCAGTTCGTCAATGGCCTGCGCGTCACCGACGCCGAGAGCATCGGCATCGTCGAGGACGTGCTCGACAATCATCTCAACCCCAGCATCGCCCGACGGCTGATCGACTTTGGCGGGCGCGCCGTCGGGCTCCACGGCAAGAACGTGCTCGTGGGCAAAAAGCTGCCGCTTCAAACCGAGGGCAAAGTGACCAACATCGACCTCGGTTTCGTCGGCGAAGTCATCGACGTGCGGCTCGAGCCGATCCTCGACGCCGTCGGCCAGGAGATGGTCCCCGTCATCTCCCCCCTCGCCCGCGACGCCGAGGGCCGCGTGCTGAACATCAACGCCGACATCGCCGCCGGCACCATCGCCGGCCGCCTGCAGGCCACGAAATTCATCTATCTCAGCGACGTGCCCGGCATCATGCGCGATCCCACGAACAAGGAGTCGCTCATCCCCTCCGTGACCCGTGAAGAAATCGACCAGCTCCGCGAAGACGAAATCATCACCGGCGGCATGATCCCCAAGGTCGAGAGCGCCCTCCACGCGCTTTCCGAAGGCGTGAAAAAAGTCCATTTCATCGACGGCCGCACCCCCCACTCGTTGCTGCTGGAGATCTTCACGAATGCGGGCGTCGGCACGGAGATCGTGCCTTAATCCGGGCGGATCATCTCGAAGCGGTCGCTCGTGCGGCAGTACCAGTGCGGGCTGGCCATGCGGCCCACGGTTTTCAGCAGGTCGCCGCGGACGCGCAGGTTTTCCGAGTCAAAGAATTCGTCGCGGATGTGGACGCGTTTGACGAGGCCGATGATCAGGCGGTTGCCGCCGATCTGGAGCGTGCCCCATTCGGTGCATTCGAGGCTGGCCGGCGCTTCGGCGATGCGCGGTGGTTTCACGGCGGAAGACGGCGCGGTGGTCAGGCCCGCGTGCTGGATTTCGCTCACGCCGTAGGGGAGCGACGCGGCGGTGAGGTTCATCGCGTCGGCCACGGAATCGTCCACGAGATTGACCACGAACTCATGCGTGGTGCGGACGTTGCGCGCGGTGTCCTTGGGCGTGCCGTCTTCGCGATCGCCGGGGCAGAAGCCGACGATCGGCGGATTCGCTCCGAGCACATTAAAGAAGCTAAACGGCGCGGCATTCACCACGCCTTGCGGGCTGAGCGTGGTGACCCACGCGATGGGGCGCGGCGTGACGAGGGAGGCGAGGATGGCGTAGGCGCGTTCGGCGTGTTCGCCTTCGAGGTCGAGTTCCATGTCTCAAGCTACGCTGCAAGGAATCGCGCAGGGAAGCATGGCGATGAAGCGCCCTCCGCCTCGCCGCGATTTCCAGCCGATTTCACGCTTCGGCTGGCGGGCGGGTGATGAGCAGCTTGTCCACGCGGTGGCGGTCCATGTCGATGATCTCAAAACGGTGCCCGCGCCAGTCGAACGTCTCGCCCTCCGCCGGCACGCGGCCGAACTCCGCGAGCGCCAGACCGGCCACCGTCTCGTAGCTGCGCGGCTCCGCGTCCACGATCGCCAACTCCGCGCCGATCTCGCCGAAGCGCTCGATCTCGAAGGTGCCATCGACGAGCCAGGTGCCGTCCGCGCGGCGTTTGGCTTCGGGCTTCAAACGCTCCGCGGGCGGCGCCATCTCGCCCACGATCGCTTCGAGCACATCGACGAGCGTGATCATGCCCACGATGTCGCCGAATTCATTCGCGACGAGCGCGACGTGCCGCCCGTTCGATTTGAAGGCGTCCAGCAATTGCGTGACGAACTGCGTCGCCGGCACGACCAGCGGAGCCGAGGTCAGATCCGCCACGTTGGCGCGCGCGCCCGCGGCGAGGTTGGCGTAAATCGCCTTTACGGAAACCACGCCGATGACGTTGTCGCGCGTGGTTTCAAAAACGGGAAAGGTCGAGTGTCCGCTGACCACGATCTTGTGCCACACGGCTTCGTGGGCATCGGCTTTGTTCAGGAAAATCATCTTGGCCCGCGGCGTCATGATCTCGCTCACCGGGAGCTGATCGAGCGCGAGCACGCTCTCCACCATCTTCGGTTCGGTGTTGTGAAAAATGCCCGCCCTCAGCCCTTCCTGCATCAGCACCTGGATCTCTTCATCGCTCACCTCGGCCTGGGCGCGGGCCTTTACGCCGAGCAGCTTGAGGACGAGTTCGGTGGAAATGCCGAGCAGCCAGACGAGCGGGCTGGCGAGCCGCGAGATGGCGTTCATCGGCCCGGCCATGACGCGGGCGATGCCCTCGGGATTACCCAGCGCGAGCCGCTTGGGGACGAGCTCGCCGATGATCAGTGAAAAATAGGTGATGCCGAGGACCACCAGCGCGACGCCGATCCCGTGCGCATGCGGGGCGAGCGCCGGAAAGTGCGTGAGCGGGCGGGCAATTTCCTTCGCCAGCGTGGTCCCGCCGAAAGCGCCGGCGAGCACGCCCACGAGCGTGATGCCGATCTGCACGGTGGAGAGAAAGCGGTTTGGCTCCACGGTGAGCGCGAGCGCGGCGGCGGCACGGCGGTCACCGTCTTCGGCGAGTTTTTTCAGCCGAGTTTTCCGCGCGGAGACGACGGCCATCTCGGTCATGGCGAAGACGCCGTTGCCGAGCAGGAGGAGCAGGATGATGAAGATTTCGGTGCCGACGGCGCCCATGGCGGATGTGATCTAGCGTGTGCGCAGGGAAGCGCATCTCAAAACGCACTCGCCGAAAAAATGCCGGCATTCTCGGATAACATTTCAGCCAGCTATCTTCGGCAATCCCGGCAATCCCGCGATCCCGGCGCAGCAGATCGAAATCAACCCGAAGAGCCAGGCGACCGCGACGGGCGCGAACGCCAACAAGGTGAAGATCACACTCGCTCCAGCGACCGGCGCCTTCAGCGGCAGCTTCAGCGCGGGCACGCCGGCAAAGACCTACAAATCCAGCGGCCTCATCCTGCCGGGTTCGTTCGTCGGCGCGGGGGGCTTTTTCCTCGGCCAACCGGCCACGGGCACGCCGGTGGAAAGCGGCTCGGTCAGCTCGCAGTCGAGCGTTTGCTCACGAGCGGTAGGGCAGCCTGGGGCAGATCTCGACCCACGGAAGCTGCCGGAGGCGGCACTCCTGGAAGAACGTCTCCGCGTGGCGCTCGAGCACGATCTCGACGACCGCCGCATCGTCGGTGAATCCCACCCCGGGCAGATCGTCCGGAATGAGTTCCATGTCCCGCGCCGCGTAGAGCAGCGCGAAGGCGGTCTCGTGGATCAGGCGGTCTGAAAGCAACGCGCGCTGCCGCTCAACCGCGCGCTGGAAAAAATCCGCGAGAAATTCCAACTGCCGGGCGAGCCGCGGTAACTCGGGGCGGATGGTTTCGATCTTTTCCCGCAGATCCGCCAACCCGGCGCGCAGGCCTTGCAGATCTTCGGCGGAGAGCGAGCGGCCCCCATCCTCGACGAAGCGGTCGAGGTCGAGGCCATCGTCGGCGACATAGGTCATGGCCCGGTCGAGCGGTGATTCGCGCCGCGGCGCGGGCAGGAGGTAAGGGTGCGTGATCATGGTGTCGTGGGGAGGGGTTTAATTGCGGAAACTGGTGCGCCGGGTCGCGCGGGCGCCCGTGTGACGGAGGCGTTTCAGGAGGCGCTGGCCGACTTTGTTTTCGAGCGAATCGAACGTCTTGCGGACTGCCGCCCGCAAGGTGTGATCGACGGATTGGGCGAGCAGATCCGGGCCAGGCGTCACGAGGTGGACCGCCACATGGAAGGCCGGACTGACGCCCGGGCGCCGTTCGATGAGCACGTGGGCTTCGTCGATCTCCAGCGACGGGAGCAGCGCTTCAAGTTCCTTCTCAACCATCGCGGTGAGAGAGGCGGAGGGATGATGGAGGACGTAGCGAAGGATGATGTTCATGATGGAATGAAGTTGTTTCCCTCGAATTAGCGCCCCTCCATCGTTTGCCTTTTACGAAATAGAGCACGAACGGTTCCGATAAATGGAAGCCTCCACTGCCCCGCAGTTTCTCAACTACCACCACCTCCGCTACTTCTGGACCGTGGCTCGCGAGGGCGGCCTGCGCCGCGCAGCCGATAAGCTGCGCATCTCGCAGCCATCCATCTGCACCCAGGTGAAGCTGCTCGAAACCGCGCTGGGCGAGAAGCTCTTCCGCACCAGCGGCCGGTCGCTGGTGCTCACGGAATTCGGCCAGCTCATCTTCAGTTACGCCGAGGAAATTTTCGCCCTCGGCAGCGAGGTGCTGAGCGCGGCGAAACAGGCGCCGACTTCCCGCGCGCTGCGACTGAACGCGGGCATCGTCGATTCCTTTCCCAAGCTGATGAGCTACGAAATTCTCCGCCCGATCTTCGAGCACGAACCGGCCGTGCAACTCTCCTGCCAGGAGGGCAAGCTGCCCGATTTACTCGCGCAGCTCACCACGCATCGGCTCGATGTGGTGCTCGCGGATGAACCCGCTTCGCCGGGGCTTGCGGGCAAGGTTTTCAACCACCCGGTCGGCTCTTGCGGTATGACCTTCTGCGCCGTGCCGCTGCTGGCGAAGCAGATGATCGGCCGCTTTCCCCGCAACCTCGACCATGCGCCCGCGCTACTGCCCACGCAGAACTGCCACCTCCGGCGCGATCTCGAAAACTGGTTCCGCAAAGTGAACGTGCGCCCGCGGGTCGTCGCGGAATTCGAGGACGCGGCGCTGACCACGATCTTCGCGATGGAGGGCGCGGGCTTTGCGGTGGTGCCGACGATCGTGGCGGCGGAAGCGATCGAGCGCCACGGGGTGATCGCCGTGGGGCGGACGGACGAGATCACGGCGAACTTCTTTGCCATCACCGCCGAGCGGCGGCTGACGCATCCCGCCATCCTCGCGATTACCAAAGCGCGCGCCGTCGCACCGGCCAAACGGGCGAAGGCCAGAGCCCGCCGGAGTTGACCGGTCGCCGCAGCGGGCATTCGGGTTGAGTGCTCCACCCGGAGACATGGTGCGGTGCGATTTTTCCGAAACAGCGGCTAGTCGATGTAGCGGAAGTCGAGGCAGGCGAAGAGCGAATGGTAGACCTCGGACCAGGCCTCGCGGCGCGCCGCTTCGTCGGTGCCGGCGCTGGCGAGCCGGCGGGCGCAGGCGGTGCGTTCCTTGGCGGTCGGCGGGCGGGCGAGCGTGGTGCGGAAGGCGTCGGTGAGTCGTTCGTCGTCGCTGGCGGAGGAGGCGAGCGCGCGGTCGGCGGCGAGGCTGGATTGCTCGATGACGAAGGGATGATTGAGGAGATACAGCGCCTGCGGGGCGACGGTGCTGACGTTGCGCTGGCCGAAGGATTGATTGATGTCGCCGAAGTCGAATGCCTCGAAGAGTTCGAGCCGTTTGTTGCGGAAGGCGGGGGTGTAAACGCTGCGGCGTTTGTCGGCGAAGACGTAGCCGTACTCGGTGTTTTGCGCGCTGAAATCGTTGGCGTCGATCTCACCGGCACCGCCGATGTTCAAGCCGCCGAGCTTTTGCTCCAACTGGCCGCTCACGCTGAGGATGGTGTCGCGGATTTGCTCGGCGTCGAGGCGGCGGCGGTTGGCGTGGGCGAGGAGGCGGTTGTCGGGATCGCTGAAGTTCGGATTTTCCACCACGCTCATCTGCCAGGTGCGCGAGAGGACGATTTCGCGGACGAGTTTCTTCACGCTCCAGCCCTCGGCGATGAAGCGCGTGGCGAGGTGATCGAGCAGCTCGGGATGCGTGGGTTTTTCGCCGGTCGTGCCGAAGTTATCCACGGTGCGCACGAGGCCCGCGCCGAAGAGCCACGTCCACACGCGGTTCACGAAGACGCGGGCGGTGAGCGGGTGGTCGGGGCTGGCGATCCACTCGGCGAGCTGCACGCGGCCGCTCGCGGTGTCGGGCACCGCGGGCTGGTCGCGCCGGGCCACTTGGAGGAAACCACGCGGCACCTTTTCACCGCGCTGTTTCTCGATGCCGCGGACGCGGATCGCCGTGCCCCCGAGGTCGTCGAGCGCGTCGTGCACGGCCATCGCGGTCTCGCGGACGGGGCCGTCCTTCGCCAGCTTTTTCAGCTTCCCTTCGAGCTGCTTCACGAGCTTCGCGGCGGCGGCGCGGTCCGGGGAATCCTTGGCGTTTTCCTCGGTCTCCGCGCCTTCGGGCAGGAGCTGGAGTGCGTCGACGGTCACGTAGCCTTTCGTGCCTTCATTCGAGATCAGCACGTAGCCCGCGCCATCTTTCTCGAAGCGGAATTTTCCGAGCGAAATGAAGCGGCCGTCGATCGGCGGCGTTTGCGATTCATCGACGTAGACAGTGTCCTCGCCGTCGGCGTGGAGGATGTTCACGCGCACGTTCGTGGCGCGGCCTTCGAGGGGGGAATAGGCGAGGCGCACTTGATAGCGCGCGGTTTGCGGAATGGTCGGGGTGAAGGTGACGGTCTTCTCGCCTTTGCCCGTGTTGTCGTCGGAAAGATAACCCTCGCCGATGAACGTGCGCACATGCCGCGAGTGCTTCCAAAAACCGACCACCCGCGCCTGCGAGTCGTCGATCACGATGCCGGGCAGATCGCCCGGTGCGATGGCGGTGCCGGGTTGCGCGGTGGACTGGCTGAGGCTTTTGGAAAGCTCGGTGAGCGCGGTTTTCGCGGTGGCGACTTCTTTCTCCAGCGCGGCGAGCTTCGTCTCGTGCTCGCGGAGCGCGGCTTCGTTGGGACCGTCGGCGGGAAGCGGTGAGGAGATCCAGCGGGCGACGTTGTCCTTGTAATTCAGCAGCGTCTGCGTGGAGGCGAGGATGCCGGCCATCGCGTAGTAGTCGCGCTGCGGGATGGGGTCGAACTTGTGATCATGACAGCGCGCGCAACTGATGGTCTGGCCGAGGAAGGCGCGGCCGAGCGTCTCGAGCTGTTCGTCGATCACATCGAAGCGGAGCTGCTGCTTGTCCTGCTCTTCGTAGTTGGTGGGGCCGAGCGCGAGGAAGGCGGTGGCGGTGAGCTGGCGGCGGGTGTCGGCAGGCGTGGCGGCGGGGAGCAGATCGCCGGCGAGCTGTTCGCGGATGAAGCGGTCGAAGGGCACGTCGGCGTTGAAGGCATCGATGACGTAGTCGCGGAAGCGCCACGCATCCTTGAAGAGCAGCGTGCGTCCGCCGCCGCTGGACTCGGCGAAGCGCGCGACATCCAGCCAATGGCGGCCCCAGGCTTCGCCGAAGCGCGGGCTGGCGAGGAGCGTTTCGGTGAGCTGCTCATAGGTCGGAGGGGTCTCAGGCGACCGACGCGACCCATCCAGAAACGCATCCACCTGCGCAGGCGTCGGCGGGAGGCCCGTGAGGGTCAGGTAAAGCCGGCGGGCCAGCACCGCAGGCGCAGCGTCTGGCGCCGGGGCGATGCCCTGCGCCTCGAGCTTCGCGAGGATGAAGCGGTCGATGTCGGTGCGCGGCCACGCGGCGTCTTTCACGGCGGGCACCGCCGGCTTGCTGAGCGCGGTATAGCTCCAGAACTTGCGACCGTCGGCGATGCTCAGGCCGGGTTGTTTCTTCGCCGTGGTGGCGTCGCGCGGGTCGGGCGCGCCGAGCCGCACCCACTCCTCCAGCGCGGCGATTTCGGCCGCGGGCAGCTTCTTCTTGGGCGGCATCTCGAGGTCGCGATCCTTCCAATGCACGGCGGTGAGCAGCAGGCTCTCCTCGGGTTTGCCGGGGACGATCGCCGGGCCGGTGTCGCCGCCTTTGGCCCAGCCTTCGCGGAGGTCGAGGCGGAGGCCACCTTTCACCTTCTTGTCTTCGCTGTGACACTCGTAGCAGCGCTCGACCAGGATCGGTCGCACCTGCTTCTCGAAGAACGCGACGCCAGCGTCATCGGCAGCCCGGATTGCCGGTGCAGTGGCAGCGAGCAGGGCGAGGGCGAAGGCTCGGGGGGAGGCAGTCATGGCGCGTTCTATTACCATAAGTCCGCAGCGCGCCCGAGTTGGACAGGTTTTTGCGGCTTTCGCAATGCGCCCGCCGGCCCCATCCTCCCTTGCCTTGAAACCCTTTCGCAACCTCGCCGCCACCCGCACGCCCGACGGATCGACCTTTACGCTCCACGAGCACGACGGCGAATTTTTCCTCAAGCTCAACGGCCGCCAGCTCATGAGCACCACCTCTACCAGCTCCGAGCTGCTCCTCGCGCAGGTCGCCTGCGAAGGCCTCTCGCGGCATCGCGAACCGCGCGTGCTCATCGGCGGGCTGGGGCTCGGTTACAGCCTGCAGCGCGTGCTGGAGATCGTGGGGCCGGGGGCCACCGTCGAGGTCGCGGAACTGCTGCCCGATGTCGTGGCTTGGAACCGCCAGTTCCTCATGGGCGTGAATGGCCGGCTCCTCGCCGACCCGCGGGTGAAGGTGCTCATCGACGACGTCTACAAAGCCATCAAGAAAGGCGGCCCCGGCGTCTTCGACGCGATCCTTCTCGATGTGGACAACGGCCCCACCTCCTTCGTCCAGCCCAAGAACGCCCGGCTCTACGACCGCAACGGCTTCGCGGTAATCCGCAATTCCCTCACCCCCAATGGCAAGGTCGCCTTCTGGTCCGCGGAAAAGGAGCCCGACTTCGAGCGCAACCTTGGCCGCGCCGGGTTCAAGGTCGAGGCCGTGCCGGCGAAGGCGAACGATCACGCCAAGCGCTACGCCCACATGGTCTACGTGGGCACCAAGGCCGACCTCCCGCCACCGGGGAAAAAGTAGCGCGGTAGGGAAGCCGCGCCGGTAGGGAAGCCGCGCCGCGGGTTCCGTGATCGTTCACCCTTAGCGAGGGAACCCGCGGCGCGGCTTCCTGAGCGAGGGAACCCGCGGCGCGGCTTCCCTACCGCGGGTTCCCTACCGCGGTTTCGCTTTTGCGGCTTCCGCTTGCCTCGGCTCGCGGTGAGCGCCAGTCTTCCGCGGCAGCAAAACCTCCGCAATCTTCCCTCATCAACATGGCTGAAAAAATCGCATTCGTCGGCGTCGGTCGCATGGGCGCAAACATGGCGCGGCGCGCCAAAGATCAGGGCTTCGAGATTGTCGCCGTCTACGACGTTCACCGCGAAACGGCCACGGCGCTCGCGGCGGAACTCGGGGCCGCCGCGCCGGCGACGCTGCCGGAGGTGACACAGCTCGCCGAGATCGTGGTCACGGTGGTGACCGATGACGAGGCGATGGACAATATTTTCGGCTCCGTGGGTTGCGGTAGCGATTCGCTGCTCGCCAGCGCGAGCGGCGTCGCGGTCGCGGAGGGCACGCTTTTCATCAACTGCGCGACCGTTTCGCCCGGGACGCATGTGCTGGTGGAGAGCCGCGCGGAGGAAGCCGGCGCGCAATCGCTCGAAGCCTGCATGGCGTCGAGCATCACGCAGGCGCGCGAGGGTTCGCTGTATCTCATGTGCGGGGGAAAACCGGAGGCGTTCGAGCGCGCGCAGGCGATCCTCGCGGCGCTGGGCGGCACGGTGAAATACATCGGCGCCGCGGGGCAGGCGGCGAAGCTGAAGGCGCTGGTCAACATGGTGATGAACATCAACACCGCCGGGCTCGCTGAAGGCCTCGGCCTCGCCGATGCGCTCGGGCTGGACCTCGCCACGGTGCGCGAAGTTTTCTCCCAGACCGGCGCGAATTCGCGCGTGCTCGCGACCGATGGCGAAGACATGCAGAACCGCGATCACTCGTGCTTTTTCAGCTCCGCCCATGCGGCCAAAGACAGCGGGATTGCGTTGCAGCTCGGGCGCGAAGTGGGGCGGACCCTGCCGCTCGCCGAGGCGACCAAGGCGCAGTACGACAAGATGGTTTTTGAAGGGCTCGGAGCACTGGACAAGAGCGGCGTGGCGGAGCTGACCTTCAAGGGCCGGCATACCGCGGACTGAGCGGCGCAGACCTCAGAGAATGGACCGGAAGTCCGGCCGAAGAGCTGAATTTGAGCCGCGGATGGACGCGGATGAAACGCGGATACAGAGAATGCGAAGGTTTTCTTATCCGCGAAAATCCGCGTCCGTCTGCGGCTAAATTTAGTTTCGGTACATACTCTCAGCGACTATGTGAAATGTCGCGGTTCAAGTCGTTCCCCTCATCCTCTCCCTCATCTTCATAATCTTCCTCCCGACCGCACGAGGAAGATTATGAGGAAGAGGATGAATCAATCGGGCGCAGCCGGGACTTATCTCACAGCCGTTCAGCGGCGCACCATCGAAGGCGCCGGTTTGACATCGAGGCCGCGATCGAACGGCGTGTTTTCTGCCGCGAGGAAAGTCGCCAGATCCTGCCGCGCCCCATCGGCGTCGCCGAGGCCGGTGCCGTGGAAGAAAGTGTAGCGGGCGCGCAGAAAATCCGCGGTCCACACGGGCCAGCGCGCAAACGGCTGATAGACGTCGGCGGTCACCGTGCCACCGGCGCGCCAGGCGCAGTGCGTGAGCTTCACCAGCGTGTCGAGCCGGGCCTGCTGCATGAGGTAGCCGGGGAAAGGCGCGGCGGAAAGTTCGCGGGCGAGCGGGGCGGCGGCGGCGGGGAGCAGGCTCGCGGTGACGAGCGCGAGATTGAAGCCGCGTTCCTGAATGGTGGGATCGGCCCAAGGGTCGTCGCGGTAGGCGATGAACGCCGCGGTGAGCGCGGCCTGCGCGGCGGCGGCCTTGTTCTGCCGGAGCAACAGCGCGGCCTCGAGGATGCCGGCATCGCCGGGAGCCGCGGGGCGGATGCGCTCGATGAACGGCAGCGCTTCCGCATTGCCCGCTTCGGCGAGGGCGAGCGCGAAGGTCAGCGTGTCCTGCGGATTCAGCGGCGGCGGCCGGTGCTGGAGCCAGCGACGGCCGGCTTCGGCGAAATGGCCGGCTTTGCTGAGGCGCCGAATTTCGCCGCGCTCCTGCGTGAGTTCCTCGGCGGGAGTGGTGGGCCGCCGCGGCGGGGGCGGATACCCGGCGTAGCTGAAAATGGCTTCGGTGCCTTCGCTGACCTGCGCCCAATCGACCGCGCCGCGGATGTGCATTTTATCGGCGCCGACATCGCGCGCGGCTTTGAGCAGCTCGGGCGTGCGGAAGCCGTCGCCGTGGCCGACGCTGCGGGCGAAGGCGAACTCGAGCAGCGTGTTGTCGTCGGTGTTGCGCTCGATGCCGGGCAGCGCGGCGATGCGCCGGGTGAGTTCCGGGCCGGCGTGGAAGTGCGCGAGAAATCCTTCCGCCGAATCGACCCCCCATACGCGGTTGCACGCCGTCTTGAACGGCTCCTGCGCGAGGCGCTGCCGGAGCAGATCGGCGTCCCACGTCCGCGGAGCGGCGGAGGCGATGAGCAGCAGGTCGCCCGGCTGGGTGGTCCACACTTCCACATGGGCAAAGACGCCGCCGAGCGTGGCGAGAACCATACGCACGGCTTCGCCATCGATCTCGTAGGCCTGCACCCACTGGAGGAAAAGGCCGCCGTCTTTCAGCCGCGCGCGGGCGGACTGGTAAAACTCGGTGGTGAAGAGGCTGGCGATGCCCGCGCGGTAGGGGTTCGAGGGTTCGCTGAAGATGAGGTCGTACTGCTCGCGCGAGGTGACGAGCAACTCGCGCGCGTCGCCGAGCAGCAGGCGGCTTTTGGGATTCTCCAGCACGTTGAGATTCGCGCGGGCACAGACGCGGGCCATCTCGCGGATCGCGGGTTCGAGTTCCATCGTATCCACACGCTCGATCTCCGGGAGCGCGGCGAGCCAGCCGGCGGTGGAACCGGTGCCGAGGCCGATGACGCACGCCTTCTTCACCTCAGGCAGAAGCGCGGCGCCGATGAGCCCGCCCATGACTTGCGTGCCGGCGTCGGTGCGAATGTTGCCGTCGGATTTTCCATTGACCACGAACGACGCGGCGCTGCCGGTGTAGATCGCGACGCTGCTCTCCACGCCGTCCGCTTCCCAAAGCACACCGAGGCGGAGCCGTGAGATGCGCTCGAGGAGCTGGTTGCGCTTCTCCGTGGTGAAGGCGGAACGGCCCACGCCGACGCCGCTGTGCCGCCACGCCGCGGTGGGGCCGAGGGTGAAAAAGAGCGCGACCGAAAGCGCCGCCGTGGCGAGCACGCCGAAGCCGGAACCGAAGTGCAGCGCGCCGCGGCGGTGCTGCACCACGAGCGCGGCGAGCGCGAGCGCGGCGAGGAGCAGCGAGACGAACCGCCAGAGGCCGGGGGCGGTGGCGAGCGACATCAACCCGAAGCCGCCCGCCAGCGAACCAGCGATGGCCCCGGCGGTATTCAGCGCATAAGCGCGCGCGGTGTGGCTGGCCACGCCACGACCGCCGCGGCCAAGCAGCGCGACGAGGAGCGGAAACTGATAACCCGCGACGATCGCCGCGGGCAGGATGACGATGGCGATGATGAGTGACCAGCCGGCGACATGCGCGCCGAAGCCGACGGCGGCGAGCGAACGCAGATGCGCGGCGAACACGGCGAGCCGATCGCCGAGCGCGTAGGGAATGGCGATGGCGAGCGCTTCGAGCGCGCAAGTCCACGCAAAGACGGTGAGCGTCGCGGCCGTGCGGCGGCTGCCCGCGGCGTAAAGCGCGCCGCCGAGGCCGATGCCGAGCAGCGCGACGGCGAGGATGAGACCGAAGGTGAACGTGGAACCGCCGAGCAGCGGGCTGAGCATCCGGTACCAGACGAGTTCCATCATCATGAACGCGAAGCCGACGATCGCGGCGGCGGCGAGGACGAAGCGGGCGGGCGCGACCGCCGTGGCGGCGGTGGTGGAGGTTTCCTCCGGAGCGGCATCGTCCGGCGCGGGCATGCGCATGGCGAGGAGGGCGGCGAGGAGCGCGACGGCGAGGTTCAGCGCACAGGCGGACCACAGCGTGGCGCGGTTTCCCAGTGCCTCGAGGGCAAAAAAAGTGGCGACCAGCGCGCCGGTGACGGCACCGAGGGTGTTCACGCCGTAGAGCAGCGCGAGGCTGCGCCGGCCAGCGTCTTCGCGGCCGACGACGGCGCGCGCCACGGCGGGCAGCGTGCCGCCCATGAGCAGCGTGGGCACGGCGAGGACCAGCGCGGAAAGGGCCAGCCGCACGGCCATGCTGCCGCCTTCGCCGAGCACGGCGGAGCCGCCGAGCGCGATGTAAATCTGCCGCACCAGGGTGACGAGATACGGGGTGGCCGCCGCGGCCAGGGCGATGGCGATTTCCAGCACCGCGTAGACCGCGAGGGGACGCCGCGATTTCTCCACCCGCGAGCCGAAAAGCATGCTGCCGACGCCCAGCCCGCCCATAAAAATTCCCAACACGGCAGCGGTCGCCGCTGTGGAGGCTCCGAAGATGAGACGGAACTCACGCAACCAAACCGTCTGGTAAACAAGGGCGCACAGGCCGGATCCAAACAGCAGGGCGCAGGCGGCAAAAAGTCGCTGATTCATGGGCAACGGCGCAACATCGCAGGATTTGCGCCACGCCGCGGGCGGACTTGCCCTTTACCTCGCCGCGGGCCGGACCTGGTCGATCAGCACCACCGGCTTGTCGCGGTCCTGCTTGCGCTGGACGAACGTGTTGTTGTTCCCATGCGTGGCCCACGGACCTTGCGGCACTTCGGAAAATTCGACGAACCGCCAGTCGGTCACGTCGGTGTCGCGCATGCCGAGGAAATCGCGCACGGCGGGGGAAACATCGAGGCCGGCGCCCTTATTCAGGTTCGGTTTCGGGCGCTCGGTGCCGAAGACGTAGGCCGAGTGATCGGTGCGGAAAGGGCCGCAATCTTCCCACTGCGCGTAGGCCACGCGGCCATTGAAATGGATCGCCACCCAGCGGTCCTTGAGCACCGTTTTCCCCGCTTGGCGAAAATCCTGCTGAAACCACGGCACCACGGCGGCGGCCTCCGGTTTGTGCGCGCCCTTGCTCACGTCGTTGTAGGGCAGGGCGATGTAAAAAGGGTTCTGCTGCGGGGTGAATGCGACGGGCAGAAAATTCACGCGCTGCTCGCGAACCGGCGTGTCGAGGCCACCGTAGCTTTTCGACCAGGTGGGATCCCAGGAACTCGCGTAGTTGGCGACCGGGTTGTTCCGTGCAGCACTTTCGCCGACCCAGAAGGTGGTGGTCACGATGTTCATGCGCCACGGGTATTTGCCCGCCTGCAGGCCGTGGATATCGGAAGGGCGCGAGGCCGGCTGCGCTGCGGAGCGGGAGTTGAGGAAAAGATTCGAGTCGCCCAGCGGGGTGATCAGCGCGGAATCGAGCGGGCGCGGTTTGTCCGCAGGCAGTCGCGGCGGGGGCGTGGACTTCCCGGCGGCGGCGGAGCGCGCGGCGCCGGCCGCAGCGGTCGAAGGTCGGACTTTTTTTCCCTCCTTCATCTCTTTCGCCGCCGCGCCGGGGCCGAAAGCGGCGAACGAGGTGGCCAGCATGGCTGTGGTATGAAAGAGACGTTTGCGCTTCATGGTCGGGAATGAATCGCGCCTGGTGGGCCAAGGGGATGCCCGCGCCGCATGCGCTCCGCGGTCGTGCCGAAGGGCGCACAAAGCGAATTTGCCGGGCGCGCGGTCGCGGCGTATGCAGCGAGGGTGAAATCGCCGCTGCTCCGCGCCGGGCTCGTGCTCTTCGTCCTCGCCGTCGGGCCGGCCGGCGCGCGGGCGCAACAAGCGGACGCCAAATCGACGCAGCAATTCATCGAGGAAGTGCCCATCGGCTTCCTCCCTATCGAATGGGTCAATGCCGCCGTGCGCAAAACTCTCTCGCCACAAAGCCGCGCCGCGCTGACCAGCCCCACTGGGCCGCTGCGCATCACGGATACGGCGGAGCGGCTCGAGTTGTTGAAAAAGACGCTGCTCACTTTTCAACGTGCGCCCGCGCTGGTGCCCATCGAGCTGAGCTTCGCCGCCCGCGCCCAGCGCACCGTGCAGCGGCTCCCGGCCGAGCAACCCGTGTCGGATCGCGCCATTCCCGTGCCCGACCGCTACGATCCCCCGCGCATCATCGCTGGCGCGGGCGGCGTGACGGTCGTACCCGCGCATCCGCGCAGCTTCACCACGCGCCGCGTCGGGCCGGGCGCCACGGTGAACCTCAACCCGACCGGTTACACCACGGGCGAAGCCGAGGTGCGGCTGAGCGAAACCGGCACGGTCACGCTCGGCGCGCGGAGCTTTGTCATCTCGGGCGTCATCGGCAAACCCTCGACCATCCCCGTGCTGCGGCAGGTGCCCGATCCCGCGGCGCTCCGCGAACTCGCGCTGCAACGCGGCGCCATTCCGAACACCGGGCCCGCCTGGACTGCCGCCGCCACCGAGCTACTCGTCACGCCCGAAATCTCCGGCGGCGCGCTGGTCGTGAACGTGGTGCCGCAAATCGTCCTCCCACCGCCCGCGGCCGGTCAGCCACCCCGGCGGATTCCCCTCCCCGCGTGCGCCGCCGCGGTGCTCGCGGCCCGCGGCGCCCCGCCCAGCACCGGCCTGCTGCCAAAGACCGATCCCGAATTTTACCGCACCTTCCTCGGTCTCGCGCAGGCGACCGACGAAACCTTCACTTCACTGACCGTAAAAGCCGACGTGCAATACCTCGGCAACCCGCCGCCGTAGCGCCGCTCAGCTCATCTCCAGCCCGCGCATCGTGCCGGTAGCGGAGGCACTCGACGGGCGCCGCGGCTCGATGGCCGAAGCGAGGACCGAGATCAACTGCGCCGCGCCGATCTCAGGGCTTCCACGTCTTGCTCCAGAGCACGTACGTTTCGTGCATCGCGCGGCGCTCGAGCGGCGTCCACTCGGCGGTGCGCTCGTCGAGGGTTTTGAATTCGCCGAACCGCGGATCGCGCTCGACCGCGAGCTGGTAATTTTCCAGCGCCTCTTTCGTTTTCCCGAGGCCCCAATAGCCGAGCACCAGCGAGTAAAAATCGTAGTGCGCCTTGGAGTTGCTGAACTTCACCGCCACCTCGAACTCACGCACCGCATCGGCGTATTCGCCCATGTTGAAATACGCCCAACCGGCGCGGTTGTGCATCGGGCCGGTGTCTTTGAGGGCGACCGATTTCTCGATGTCCCCGCGCGCCTCCGCCTTGCGGCCGAGCAGGGCCAGCGTGTAGCCGCGGTTCGCGTAGGCCTGCGCATCCTCGGCATTGGCCGCGATTTGCTTGTTCAGGTTTTCCAGCTTCGGAGTCATCGCGACGGGCTCCGCGCGGGCGGCGATCACGATCAGGCAAAGGCACAGTCCGACGAAACGCAAAGTGAGCATCCGGGGATTCTTCATCGAGAACGGGCCGGGGTGAAGCCCGGATGTGGGTGCATGCAATGCGCGTGGCAAACAGAGACAGCGGCGTTCGCGTTCGTAATCAGAAACCGCTTGCCGCTCGCCACTCCTTGGCTATTTAGCCAAGTAGCCAAACGAAAGCGTCGCCATGCCCGCCACCAAAACCGTCTCCAAAAAACGCGCCGCCGTGATCAAGTCGCTCGCCCATCCTTCCCGCCTGCTCATCGCCGAGGCGCTCATGGACGGCGAGCGGTGCGTGTGTGATTTGAAGGATCTGGTGGGCGCGGACATGTCCACCGTCTCCAAACATCTGAGTATGATGCGCGAAGCCGGCGTGCTGGTCTCCGACAAGCGCGGGCTGAACATTTACTACCGCCTCGCCTGCGACTGCCTCGGCGATTTTCTCCGCTGCGTCGATCAAATCGCGCCCCGGAAAGCCACCACCAAACCCTGCTGCACGCCCGGCTCCAAGGGCCGCTGATTTTCCCGTGAAAAAGCTCCTCGCGGAATTCCTCGGCACCTTCACCCTCGTCTTCGCGGGCACGGGAGCCATCGTCGTCAATGCCGCCAACCCCGGGGTCATCGGCCATGCAGGCATTGCGCTCACCTTTGGCCTCGTCGTGCTCGCCATGATTTACACGTTTGGCGATGTCAGCGGCGCGCATTTGAATCCGGCGGTCACCCTCGGCTTCGCCGCCGCCCGCCGCTTCGCCTGGCGTGAGGTTCCGGGTTATGTCGGCGCGCAGATCGGCGGAGCGCTCGCCGCCAGCGCCTTGCTGCACGTGCTGTTTCCGCAGGACCCCACACTCGGAGCGACGCTGCCTTCCGGATCAGTCTGGCAAAGCTTCGTGCTGGAGGTGGTGCTCGCCGCCGTGCTCATGCTCACCATTCTCAGCGTCTCCACCGGAGCGCAGGAGAAAGGTGTGACCGCCGGCATCGCGATCGGCGGCGTGATCGCGCTGGAGGCGATGTTTGCCGGTCCGGTCTCTGGTGCGTCGATGAACCCCGCGCGCTCGCTCGCCCCGGCGCTGGTTTCCGGCCAGCTCACACACCTCTGGATTTACCTCGTCGCGCCGGTGCTCGGTGCGCTCATCGCCGTGCCGCTGTGCGTCGGCGTGCGCGACTCCGCCTGCTGCGGCGGCGCCCCCAAACCCTCCAGCGCATCCTGACTCATGCCCCCCACGATCCTCATTCTCTGCACCGGCAACTCCTGTCGTTCCCATTTGGCCGAAGGCATCCTGCGCCGCGCCTTGGGCGACGGCTCCATCGTCGCCAGCGCCGGTTCGAAGCCCGCTGGTTACGTTCATCCGCTCGCCATCCAGGCCATGGCCGAAATCGGGATCGACATCTCGCCGCATCGCTCCAAGCACCTGAACGAGTTTCTCCACGGCAACATCGAGACGGTCATCACCGTCTGCGGCCATGCCGATCAGGCCTGCCCCATGTTTCCCGGCCAGCTCCACCGCCATCACTGGGGCTTCGACGATCCCGCCCACGCCACCGGCACCGAGGAAGAGCAGATGAACGTCTTTCGCCGCGTACGCGATGAAATCCGCCGCGTCTTCGAGGCCTACGCCGCCGGTCGCCGGGATCAGGCCGCCGTCCGGCCTTTGCCCTGAACCAGAATCGCCTTGCCTCACCGGCGCGCGGCGTTAGCCTCCGCGCCCAGTTCTTTGCGAGTTCATTAGTGTCAGCGGATCGAGTCCGAGGAATCCCGTGAAAATCGGGAGCAGTTGCGCTGCTGTAACTGGAAACGACTTCCCAAAATGCCAATCGCCGGAGCACCCGGCGGTGAAGGCGGGAAGAAGGTCGGCCGGCGAACGAGCCCATGTTTTTCGAAACAAAATCGAAACAGAAGCCCGCGCGCCAGCCGGTAAACCAGGAGCCAGAACACTCGTCTCGATCCAGCTCTCATTCGTGCCGTCCCGTTAGAGCAGCAAGTTTGCTGCAGTGCGCAGCACTTCCGCTGCGCACACGGAGCTGCGCGCCAAAACTTCTTCGCTAGAAAGAAGCAATGAGGGATCAGTCCCGCTCGCCGGGGCCGGCTCATCCGGTCCCGTCGTGTCCTGGTCTCTCGAAATCCATCGACAGACCAGACCATGAAAAGAATCCTCCTCGTGGCAGCCCTTGTGGCCGCCGTTCATTCCGCCTCCGCGGACAGTTCCTATCTGCTCATTCAAGGGCCCTTCGGCATCAGCGGCTCGCTGGAGACTCACAAGTGGAAGGTGAACTACAATACCGGCCAGATCGCGACCGGCTTCGATCTGCTCACCGCCGTCTTCGGACCCGCGGTCAATACTGGCACGACGATCGGCACGACGCCCATCTTCCGATCGGGCAACAGCCAAAACGGCGCGACCTACCAATACTTCGCGAGCTTCGACGCCTACATCACCCTCAGCTTCACTCTGAACGGGAAAAACGTCGCGGCGGACTCCAGCGGCGACCCGGGTTGGAACTACTACGTGGCGGGCGGCACGGGCTTTTCCCCTTACCCGGCGGGCTTTTCCCCTTACCCGGCGGGCACTTGGACCTTTGCGGACGACGGCACGGGCACCCGCGGCCTGACGAATCAAAGCTTCGACGGCTGGGTCTACGGCGGCACATTCATCAATCCCACGGCGACCATCGCCAATGGCACCACGACCTTCGCGCCGCTCGTGGCGAATTTTTCCGACGCCACCGTGATCACGGTCGTCCCGGAGCCCGGCTCGGCCTTGCTCGTGATGTGCGGCGCGGTGATGCTCTGGCGGAGAAGATGAGCCGCCGTTCCGCATTCACGCTCACCGAGCTGATCGTGGTCATCGCGATCATCGGCATCCTCGTGGGCTTGATCCTCCCGGTGCTGAGCCGGATCCGCAGCTCGATGTGGCGCGGGGTGTGCGCACACAGCCTCCAGCAGCTCGGCGCCGCGGGCGCGTCGTATCGCGCGGAGAATGACGGGCACTTCTGGAAGTTTCGCGAGGATCGCAAGGATGGCGTGGACTGGTGGTTCGGCTTCGAGCCCGCGGCGAGCTTTGGCATGAAGGAAGGCCAGCGCTTCCTCGATCTCTCGCGCGGGCCGCTCGGGCCTTACGTGATCGCGGGCGGCGGGGTGAAGACGGACCCGGCGTTTCTGCAGTTTCAGCCGCGGCACAAGCCGAAGTTCAAAAATGGGAACTTCGGCTACGGCTACAACGCGCTGCTCGGCGGCGGGGTGATGGGGCTCAAGCCGGCGGCGCGGCAGTCGCAGTTCACGCGGCCGGCGGAGGTCGTGGTCTTCGCCACCTGCGCGCAGGTGAATACCTTCCAGCCGCCGGCGACGGGAAAGAATCCGATGATCGAAGAATTTTACCTCATCGACCAACGCGAGCGGACGGTCCACTTCCGCTTCGGCGGCAAGGCGCTGGCCGCGATGATGGATGGCTCGGTGCGGGAACTGCCGATGGATCCCACGACGCTCGACCCGCGCATGCCCGAGGCGCAGATCGGCCGCTTTGCCCCCGCGGGCAGCTCGCTCTACCTCGCGAACCCCGCCGATCCCGACGAACGCTGAACTGCGCTTGGCTTCGCCGCGGCGCCCGCCTAGCTTCGCGGCCCTGCCGCCATGACCACGCTCGAACGCGCCACCCAAACCGCCGTCGCCGCGCTACAATCGCTCGCGCCGCTCCAGTCCACGCTGGATCGCGCCGCCACTGCGGTGGGTGAAACGCTGACCCGCGGCGGCAAGCTGCTCGTCTGCGGCAATGGCGGCAGCGCGGGCGACAGCGCGGATTTTGCGACCGAGTTTGCCTGCCGTTTCATCACCGACCGGCGGCCCTTCCCGGCGATCAATCTCGCGGCGTGCGGCAGCCTGCTCACGGCGCATGCAAACGACTATGGCGTGGAGGAAATGTTCGCCCGCAGCGTGCGCGCGTTTGGCCAGCCGGGCGACGTGCTCGTCGCGCTGACCACGAGCGGCAACTCGCCGAACATCCTCCGCGCCCTCGAAGTCGCCAAGGCCGCGGGGCTGCGCACGATCGCGCTGCTCGGCCGCGATGGCGGCCAGGCGCGCGGGCTGGCGGAGTTCGAGTTCATCGTGCCGTGCCACGAGACGGCGCGCATTCAGGAAGCGCAGCGTTTTCTCCTCCACGTGCTCTGCGAGATGGTGGAAGACGGCTGGCTGCTGCCCGCGAGCGCGGCGGCGAAGTAGCGGCGAGTTTGCAACGGATGGGCGGCGGAAGCGGCTTCCGCATTGACCCTCGCGCAGGCTCGGCGTTGAGTCGCGCCGGTGCCTCCCGCCTATTACGAAACTGTTTTCGCCACGTTTGCCTTCCTGCTTGGCGCGGCGATCGGCTCGTTCCTGAACGTCTGCATCTACCGGCTGCCGCTCGATCTTTCGGTCAATGAACCGAAGCGTTCCTTCTGCCCGAGCTGCAAGTATCAGATCCCCTGGTATCGCAATCTGCCGCTCATTTCCTGGCTCGCGCTGCGCGGCAAATGCGCGAATTGCGGCGCGAAAATTTCCTTCCGCTACTTCGGCGTGGAACTGCTCACCGGGCTGCTCTTCCTCGCCATCTGGTGGCGCGTGTGGATCGCGCCGCGGCCGGAATGGCTCGGCCAGGGCTGGGTGCTCGCGCTGCCGTTTTGGATTTTCGCCAGCCTGCTCGTCGTCGCCACGTTCATCGATTTCGAGCACTTCATCATCCCGGATTCCATCACCTGGGGCGGCGTCGCGGCCGGGGTGGTGCTGAGCTTTGCCATCCCGCCGCTCATGGGAGAAAGCAATCACCTGCTCGGGCTCGCGTGGTCGGTGGCCGGCGCGGCGTTCGGCTACCTACTGCTGTGGGGCGTGGTCGAGGCGGGCAAACGGGTCTTCGGCAAAAAAGCTTTCCGCCTCAGCGGACCCACGCCTTTCACCTGGACGCGCCGCGAAGTGCCCGCCGAGCAGGGCGGCGGCCACGACGCCGACCTCGTGGTGGGCGACGTGAGCTGGAAGGCCGAACCGCGCAAAAAATCCGCCGCCGCCCGTGGCGAATCCTGGGTGTGGAGCGAGACTTTTTCGCGCGACGACGACCGACTCACCCTGCAAGCGGTGTGGGTGGAAGTGGACGGCGAACGCTTCGTCGAGGCACACCTCGTTTTCCACCACGAAACGCTCACCATCGGCGACCGGAAGTGGCAGCTCGAAGCGGTGGACGTGATCCGCGGCGACGCCCGCACGCTCATCATCCCGCGGGAAGCGATGGGCTTCGGCGACGTCAAGTTCATCGCCTCGATCGGCGCCTTCCTCGGCTGGAAAGCGGTCGCCTTCACCATCATGAGTGCGTCCGGCGTGGGCGCCATCGTGGGGCTCGCCAGCATCGGGCTCGGCCGCCGCGAATTCTCCGCGAAGATCCCCTTCGGCCCCTATCTCGCGCTTGGTGCGCTCCTCTGGATTTTCTGCGGGCCGGAACTCGTGCGCTGGTATCTGAACGCCGTCGCCCCGCCGCTCTGAACCCTGCGGCTCAGAGTATTTACCGAAACTCAATTTAGCCGTGGATGGACGCGGATTTTCGCGAATCAGAAAACTTTCCAATTCTTTGTATCCGCATTTCATCCGCGTCCATCCGCGGCTCAAATTCAGCGCTTGGGCCGGACTTCCGGTCCCTGCTCTCAGAGCAGTTTGTTGCGGAAATACTTCACCTCGAGCTGCCGATCCGGCGGCACCTGGAAGGAGTATTGGTCGATCAAATTCTGCACGGTGGAGAACATCCACGGGTGCATCTGAGTGTCGCCGTTTTTGGTGAAGACGATATTGGCCGCGAGGTAGACCGCGGAGTGGATCATCGAACCATCGGGCGTCACAAAGACGACGAGATCGCCGTAACGCTGATCGCTGAGCACCGGGTAATAATCGTCGCGCAGCTTGTGCAGAATGAATTCCGGGCTCGTCACCTGCTCGTCGCCCGCGTCGCGGAAGAAATTGAAGGCGCTCCAATGGCAATCCTGGCGCACCACCGGACCGGCGAGCGGATTCGCCGGGAGCGGAAAGCTGTAGAGCCGCGACATCGACCCCGACGGGAGGAGATTGTCCAGATTGAGATAGGTGCCGCCCGGCACCTGCGCGAGCGATTCGAGCAGCGCGCGTTCATCCATGCCACGGCCGCCTTTCGCCCAGTAAGCCGAGAGCGCGCCGACATCGGATTTGGAGTTCACCCGCAGGCGCACCAGCATCGTGGGCTGCCGGGTGAGTGCCTTGAGGAAGGCGACCCGCTCTTCGTAGGTGGGGATGATGCTGAAGATGCTCGCGACATCCGAAAAGACGAGGTAACGGCCGTATTCGCAGCAGAGCCGTTTGAAGGCGCCGATCGTCTCGGGGCGCACCGTGGTGCCCGCGAAACGCTCGTCCACGGTGCGGGCGAGCACGAAGATCAGCGAAGAGTTGTTCTCGGGAAAACTGGCCAGCAACGAGTAGAGCGCGAGGCGGGACTTGGCCGGCAGATTCAGCACGATGTCGGAGGTCGGCGTGATGTTGATGCCCCCCTCCACTTCGTTCCATACTCCCGGCGCGCGAAAACGATCGCGCAACTCCCCGACGATCCCAAATTCCGTGAGCCGCGGGAGCAGTTGCTCCGCCGTATAGCCCTTGAAAAACCAGTGCGTCACCTTCTTCTCGAAACCCTGCACGGGCAGCAATTCCTCCGGACAGGCGATCGAGATCGGCGTGACCTCCAGGTCGCCCCATGGCCCCGGCGCGGCCATTCGGGTGCCTTCGGGCACCACGGGGATGGTCTCATCGGTCGCGCGCCGGCCGAAGCGGCCGATCACCAGACCCAGAGCCAGTGCCGCCAGTACGATGAGGATCGTCAACCCGCGGGACCAGGCGTTCGAGAGGAGGAGTTCGGTGCGGAGGAGAGCGGACGTCTCCCTCATGCGCGGCAGAGATGAAGCCCGAAAACGCGAGAGAACGGAGCAAGGGAGGAGGGCGGAAATGGAAGGGATGTCACGGAAAGCTTTCGGCTGAAGTGGCGGAAAGTATTACAAATCTCACCACCCGCAACCGTCCGGGCCAATTTATCCGTAGTTTCCCGGACTAAAGTTCTACCGAGGGCGTGACGAGAGCTGCAAAGCGGTGCCGCCGCATCGGGCGGGCGGCCGGATGCGGGCGGCGGCTACTGTTGCGCATCAGCCGGGGCTTCGGTGAGCAGATAGGTCATCAGGTCGCGCAGCTCTTCTTTGCTCAGCACCTTGTCGAGGCCGGCGGGCATGAGGGAGACGGTCATCGGCTCGGTTTTGGCGATGCCGGTTTTCTGCAGCCGGGCGACCGCGCCGCCGGGTTGCGCGATCTGCAACTCAGCGTCGGTTTCGGCGAGGCGCGTGCCCACGACCGCGCTCCCGTCCTTGAGCATGACCATGTAGCCGACGGCGTCGGGATTGATCGAGGCGTTCGGGTCCGCGATGTTTTTCAGCACGCTGGAGTAATCGGCGTGGACCAGGTTATCCAACGGCGGAACGAACTGGACGCCATCGCCGCGCAGTTGGTGGCAGGTCGCGCAGGCGGCTTTGGTCTTGAAGAGTTCGCGCCCGGCGGCCCAGTTGCCGCCGCGGATTTCTGGGAAGTTGCGCGTGCGATCATCGGGCGGGCCGGGCTGCGCGAAAGGCACGAGGAAGCGCCGCACCGGCAGCGCGCGCGGGCGCGGGTCGCGCGCGGTGGTGAAGGAAACGTCGAGCGTCTGCGCAGGCGTGACCACGGTGACGGTGAGCGGCTGCCAGTGGTTTTCCCGCGGCCCGGCGACAGTGAGCCGTGACTCGTGGTCGCCGATGCGCTCGAGCTTCGCGCCCGGCGCGTCGAGCGTGAGCGGGGCGTCGCTTTTGAAAACGACGGTGACGGTTTCCGGCTCGGGCTCGTAATCGAGTTTTGAAAGCGGCTGCGTAGCCGGGGCGGATGGTCTCGAGACGATCGGCCGCCGCGACGGAACGGCCCGAGTCGATCTTGATCTGCCCGAGGCGATCCGCCGTCACCGGCCGATCGAAGGCGATGACCGTTTCCGTCGCGCTCGCGGGCCAGGTCAGCACGGGCTGCGGCGCGGCCTTGTCGGTTTAGCTGATTTTGAAAATGCGCCCCTCGCCCTTCGGCCCATTGCCCCAATCCGGCGCGCCCGTGTGGCAGCACACCACGAGATCGCCCGATGGCGACACCGCGCAATCCACCGCCATCAATCCGATCGCCGCGAACAACTCCGTTCGGGCGACGTAACCCGCCGCCGTCTTCGCGAGCTTCGTCCGCCAGAGTTTGCCGCGCGATTCCCCGGTGACGAGGGCATCGTCGCGCCAAAACTCCGGTCCCACGCTCAACAGCAAAGCGGCGGCGCCGTATCTCAATCACCGCCGCGTCGACAGTTCGATGGCGCTCGCCGCCGGCCCTGAGATCTCTTCGGCAGCGAGCAGGAGGGCGCGACGTGGGTGGTAAATGGCAATCCGCTCGACGAATCGGTTCGGCGAGCGCCTGGACCAGGCTGGGCGGCAAATTTCATGACCCCGGGTCAGTAATAAAACTTTTGAACTGCAAGTATTCCGGCCGCATCGTGCTCCATGCCCAAGGCTCCACGATCCAAATCACTGGCGAAGAACCGCGAGCCGGCAACGCGCCGATCACCCTGTCCGGTGGCCTGTGCGCTCGATGTCTTCGGTGATCGTTGGACGCTGCTGGTGGTGCGCGACCTGATCCTCGGGCGTTCGCGCTTCAAGGATTTCACCGCCTCCCCCGAAGGCATCCCAACCAACATCCTCAGCGACCGACTCGTGCGGTTAAAGGAGGGCGGCCTCGTGCGCCAAATTCCTGCCCACGAAGGCCACAAGCGCCTCGCCTACGAACTGACGGACAAGGGCCGGGCGCTCCGCCCCGTCTTGAAATCCATTCGCGACTGGGGGCTGCAGTGGGAACCCGGCACCGAGGCGCGCCTGGGATCGGCGTAATTTCCATCCGCTGACCGAGCCGCTTCGATCAGCCCCTCATACCATCTCTCATAAATCATGTGACGCGAGCGCGACGGGCTTGTCTCGGGTAGGGTGGGCGTCCCGCCCGCCGTTCGACCGATCCTGCCGCGAAGGACTTTTCGCGAGGGCCAGCGGGCACCCGGGGCTCGGAAGATCGTTGCGGCGAGACGCCGAAACCGGCGGGCGGGACGCCCACCCTACCCGAGATCTGCCTCCCCCGCTTTGGCCGGTTATTTTGCCGAGTTGGTATCAGAGGATGTCCTGAAAGTCCCATTTTGAACGCAGAGGCGCAGAGACGCAGAGGAGGTGTGATCCACCTTCCTAAAATATACCGACACTCAGGCAGCCCGGAGGGCTGAAGGAAATTAGCCCCGGGTGAAACCCGGGGTTCCGGAGGAAAACGCATGCACCCCGGCAGGGGTGCCGGAATGGTTTATGCCGCCTGCTTCCGGCACTCCCTCCGGGGTGCATCCTTTGCCTGCCCCATTCCCCGGGTTTCACCCGGGGCTATTTTCCATCGAGCCCTCCGGGCTGAGCGAGATGTCCGGGTATTTGATGAATTTGGTATCAGACGAACGGCGAACTAACGCGCCGTGTCGCCAGGCGGCGCGAGCGGAAAGACGGAGACATCCACCGCCAGCGCGCCGAGCAGGGAGACGGGCTCGCCGGAAACCGCGAGCCCTGCCTGATCGGCGAGCGCGGGCGAAACTTCAGTCACCTCCGGCTGATGCACGCGATAAGGTGCGTGATGGATGCGTCCCATGGCGAGCCGGCCGGCCGAATCCGTGGCAAAAAGTGCGTAGCGTTCGACCAGGAAAAACTCGAGTGAGCCGGGTTCGACGGGAGCGGCATCGGGTCCGGGGCGCCACGAATATCGGGACGGTGGGGCGCTCGTATTGCGGCGGTGGGATTCGTAGCGAATCTCGCCGCCGTGGCGACGCGCACTCATTTGCGCGTGAAAATACGGGAGGTGGAAGAAACGGCGCGCGAGGATGACGGCGACGGGCTGATTGCAATCCAGCGAGTAGAACCACACGCCGGGGCGCCCATGGGTATCGTGAACGTAGGTGCGGACATTGAGTTCCAGAAACCAGGAAATCCACGGCAACGGCGGCAGCCACGCGGGGCGGATGCGCTGCATGAAAAATGGCACGACGCCCACGTAGGCGGCACCCTCGAAGGTATCGACGAACAGCCCGGGCGGGAGCGTCGCCTGCACTGCCTGGGCGTCGACTTTCCAGTGCGCAAAGAGCAGATGATTCCATCGCTGGTATCCGACGGCAGCCCCTGCGGGACGCTCCCGGGCGGCGAGACGCTGCGCCATGGTGGGATCTGCCACACCGGGCTCGCTGACCGGGTTCACGGCGACGCTGCGGGCTCTGGCTTCGGCGAAAGCAAGATCGCGATCCGCGGCTGCAAGCGCACCGTGCCGTGAAGGCCTTCCACAAAACGCGCGGGGATTCCGGCCCGTCCGGCAGCCGCTCCCAGCAGGGCGCCGACCACGGCACCGCGATGGCAGTTGTCGCCGCCGACGTTGGCGTTGGCGACGACGCCGGCTTCGAAATCGGCTGCGTATTTCCAGGCGAGATAGAGCGAAGCGGGAAAGGCGTCGGCGATGTAACACGCCGGGCTGACGCGCTGGCCGATGACGACTTCATCCGCATCGCGCGACCACAGCTCGGCTTTGCGTTTTGAAAACCAGTCGGGGCCGAACTCGAAGAGGGTCTCACGAAGATCGGCCCCACCCGCGACCTGGCACAACATGCGGGCCAAGGCGTCTCCAGCGGCGGTCACCTCGTCGGTGCGGTGGGTGAGGAGGATGTGTTCGCGCACGGCTTTGCGGGCTGCCGGCGGATCGCCGGCGAAGAAAGCGCAAAGGATCCCGACATGCGCGAGACCGCCGATGTGGATGTCGCTGCCGGCACATTTCCGCGGCGCCGAGCCACGGGCGTAGGCGGTGAAGAACTTGCGGTGATACTCCTCGACGTAGGTATCGCGATGCTGCCCCGGCGTGAGCATGAAGTGGATATAGCGATCGAGATAGTCGTCCGCATCGTAACTGCCGCGGGCGATGAGCGATTCGCAGAGCACCTTTCCGAGTTGCAGGTTGAGCGTGTTTTCGCCGGCGTGCAGGAACTGATGGTAGTGGATGCCGCGTTGGCCCCAATACTGCGCCTGCTCGCGGAGGATGTCGCCGCGCTCATTCGGCGGCGTGTACTCCGAGCGCCAAAGGATGCTGTCGGCATGCGGGTTTCGCGGCGCCACGTAATCGCGAACGACCCCATAGTCACGATGCAAAGCCGCGCGGTCGTAGTACCAATGGACTGGCATCGCGAGGGCGTCGCCGATCAGCGATCCCCAGACCATTCCAGCGCGACGATCTTCTTGCTCGGGCGGAAAGCTCATGGTCAGGCGGAGAAATCCGTCGGCGCGCCCGTCGCCTCCCAGGCAGCCCGTTCACGTTCGAGATCCACGCTCTTTTTACGCGCCTTTTCGTTCGCGTATTTGCCCAGCACGAGGCGGAGCGGCGGGGTTTCGGATTCGACGGCGGCGAGGATGGCTGCTGCCGCCTTCGCGGGATCGCCGGGCTGTTTGCCGTCCACGGTTTCGAGGTAGCGAAGGAACTTCCCGCTCGTGCGGTCATAGTCGGCGAGGTGGTGCTCGGGGCGCTCGAGCGAGCGGCCGATGAAGTCGGTTCGGAATGGGCCGGGCTGCACGAGGGTCACCTTGATGCCGAGCGGTTTCAGTTCTGCGGCCAGCGATTCGGAGACGCCTTCGAGTGCCCACTTGCTCGCGCCATAGATGGAGAATCCCGCGTAGTTCGAAATCGCCGCGGCGGCGGACATGTTCACGAGATGGCCACTCTTCTGCGCCCGGAAAGCAGGTAAAGCCGCGCGGATCATTTCCAACGCGCCGAAGAAATTGACGCTGAAGTTTCGGGCGATTTGGTCGGCGCCGAGTTCTTCAAACGCCCCGATGAGCCCGTAACCGGCATTGTTCACGAGCACATCGAGCCGGCCAAAAACGGCCGTGGTCTCAGCAACGACGGCCGCAATTTGGCCCGCGTCCGTCACGTCCAGCGCGAGAGCGCGGCACGTCTCGGGAAATCGTTCCGCCAGCGCGGCGAGACTCTGCGGCTGGCGCGCGGTGGCGACGACGCGGTGGCCGCGTTCGAGCGCGGCGGTCGCGAGCGCCAGGCCGAAGCCGCTGGAGCATCCGGTGATGAGCCAGACGCGGGAGAGTGGATTGAAGTCGGACATGGGAAGCAGTTCGAGGAGCCACGGATTACGCTCCCCCTAATGCATCGGACGTGAAGCGCTCCGGGGTTGGCAAAATCACCGGAGCCGAGCGCCGTCGGCGGTGCCGCGACTTTACGCGGGCACCGTTTCGCCCGTGGCGGGCGCGGGCTCGACCCACTTGCCGTGTTCGCGGATGAGGTCGGTGAGGCGCTCCACGGCTTCGGCTTCGGGGATGTTGAACTTCACCGGCGTCTTGCCGACGTAGAGGTTCACCTTGCCCGGCGCGCCGCCGACGTAGCCGAAGTCGGCGTCGGCCATTTCGCCGGGACCATTCACGATGCAACCCATGATGGCGATCTTCACGCCCTTGAGGTGCAAGGTGGCGGCTTTGATTTTTGCGGTCGTGGTCTGCAAGTTGAAAAGCGTGCGGCCGCAGCTCGGGCAGGCGACGTAGTCGGTCTTGAAGATGCGCGTGCCAGCGGCTTGGAGGACGTTGTAGGAAAGCCGGAGTGCCTGGCCGGGAGCGTGTTCGCCTTGGACGAGAATGGCGTCGCCGATGCCGTCGCAGAGGAGCGCGCCGAGGTTCGTCGCGGCAGTGAGGAGCGTGGGCAGGAATTCGGCGTTCGGGTTGTCGCTCGGGGTGAGCGTGTCTTTCAGGAGAATGGGATGCCGGGCGTCGAGCTGCGCGGCCAGCAGGCGGAAGGCGGCGATGACGGGCAGGTCGAGGCCGTCGCGGACGGAAAAGAGCATCGGCCCAGGCCGGGCGTTTTCGGCGCGCACCAGCGCGGTGTCGCGGGGATCGAGTTCCACCACACGAGCTTCCTCGTAAATGATCTCGGGCTGGTAATCGCCCATCGACTTCACCTTGTGGGCGATCTTGTCGAACTGCGCCTGGCGAATGACGACGCGGACGAGTGCCTCGCCGCCGAGCGCGACGTCACCGACGATGAGGCGAGCGGTGGCGCGGCGCTGATAGGAGAAGGGGTCGTAGGTGGGAGGCGGCAGCGATTGAAAATTGAAAATTGAAAATTGAAAATTGGCCGCGGCCAGCGCCTGCGCGACGGGGATCTCGTGGACGCTGTCTTCGGTAAGCGAAACGCGGACGGTGTCGCCGATGCCATCGGCAAGCAGCGAGCCGATCCCGATCGCACTCTTGATTCGGCCGTCTTCGCCGTCGCCGGCTTCGGTCACGCCGAGGTGGATGGGATAGGCCCAGGAGTCCGGAGTCAGGAGACCGGAGTCAGAAGCAGCGACTCCTGACTTCTCCTCCCCCAGCCGCGCGACGAGCAGGCGGTAGGCTTCGATCATCACCTTCGGGTTGCTCGATTTCATCGAGAACACAAAGTTGTGATAGCCGAGATCACGGGCGATCCGGGCGAACTCCAGCGCGCTCTCGACCATGCCGAGTGGCGTGTCGCCGTAGCGATTCATGATCCGGTCGCTGAGCGAACCGTGATTCGTGCCGATGCGCATGGCACGGCCGTGCTCTTTGCAAAAACTAACCAGCGGCGAGAAGCGCTCGCGGATGCGCTCCAGCTCTGCGGCGTATTGGTCATCGGTGTATTCGATGATCTTAAATTTCTTCGAGTCGGCGTAGTTCCCCGGGTTGACGCGGATTTTTTCCACCCACTTCGCGGCTTCCAGCGCGGCGTCGGGCTTGAAGTGGATGTCGGCCACGATCGGCACCTCGCAGCCACGATCGCGCAGCCCTTTCACGATGTGCTGCAAGTTCGCCGCGTCCTTCACCGTCGGCGCGGTGATGCGCACGATCTCACAGCCGACCGCCGCGAGGTCGAGCGTCTGCTGGATGCTCGCCGCAGTGTCCATGGTGTCGCAAGTGATCATGGACTGGACGCGAATCGGGTTCGCCCCGCCGATGCCGACGTGACCGGCCAGCACCTCGCGGGTAGCGCGGCGGCTGTAGCGGTAAGGGGAAGGGCAGTAGGTTGTCACGACCACGTTCCTGCGACCGGAACTTCATCGCCTTCGGCAAAGCGCAACGACACGATTTGCGCAATGTCCACGACCTCGGTCTCGTCCGAGGTCGGAACGTAAAGGGCGAGCACTTTCCCATCGGGAGAGAAGTTCACGCATTCAAAGCCATCGACCTGCAGCGCGCGGCCGTCCGGCAGGCAGAGCCAAAATGGTTTGAATGGCTTGGCCGAAACCAATGCCTCAAGGGGGCCAAGAGTCATACGCGCTCAGACGCGAACGGTGTCCGTGCTCTCTTGCAAACCGCGAATTCCGCGGACTTCCAGAAGACTGAGCTTGGTTCCGTGAAACAAACTTACCTCATGGCCGCGATGAGAAAGCGCGAGCCGCTCCGGCCGCTCGACTTCAAATAGACGACCATCATTCATCAAGATGCTGAAGGGTCGGAAGGGCTTCTGATTCCGCAGCGCGCGGATTTCTTCGATGCTCATGGCGGCAGATTATCGCGCGCGGGAGTGATCGGCAAGGCGCCGGCCGCTACTTCGTGACCTCGATGGGCGTCGGTTTCTGGAACTTGATGCCCGAGCTTTTCTCGCCAAAGAACGGCAGATCCTGCACGTCGAAAAAGGCGATGAAGACCATGAAGCCGATGATGGTCAGCGCGCAGGCGGTCTGGACGAATTCGAGGAAACGCACGTTGACTGGTTTGCGGCGGATGGCTTCCACGATCGCGAGCGTGATGTGGCCGCCGTCGAGCACGGGGATGGGCAACAGATTGAGCAACGCGAGGTTCACATTCAGCACCACGCTAAACCACAGCGCGCGCCGCCAGCCATCCGGGCTGACGAGGAAGTGGTAATAGGCGTTCATCATCATCACGGGGCCGCCCATGTGCTGCACGCTGATGCCGCTCTTGCCGAAGATGACGGCGTCGAGGGTGTTGACGATGCTCATCACACCGGCGCGCATCTGCTCGACGGGGCCGGGGTAGACGATGCGGGTGAGGCCTTCGGGCTCGAAGCGGAAGCCGTCATTTTCCTCCAGCACCATGCCGATCTTCGCGGCCTGGAAGACGGAGAATTCATCGATGCGGCCCTGAATCGTGGCTTGCGCTTTTTCGTCGGTGGTGGCGGCGAGTTCGGTTTTGAGGGAAGTGAGCTGCTTCTCCACGGGAGCGGGCAGCACGGGAATTTGCGGCGTCACTTTCACCTCCTGCGCGGTGCCGCCGCGGGTGAGGTGCAGGGTGATCGGCACGCCGGCTTTGGTGCCCACGTATTTGATGAGCTGCCCGGCGACGATCGCTTTTTCGTTGTCCACCGCGGTGATGATGTCGCCCGGTTTGAGCCCGGCGCTGCCGGCGGGGCTGTCTTTCTCCACGGAGCCGATCTTGATCCCGGTGGGATCGAAGTTAAGCGTTTGGTCGGCTTCGCCGCGGCGCACAGTCACCTGGTAGGGTGTCTGCGGATGTTCGGCGGCGTAGTCGTAGAGATCGGAGGGGCCGAAGACGACGGTGTCATTGACCTTCGTAATGACATCGCCCTTGAGCAGGCCGGCAGTGGCGGCGGGCGTGCCGGGCGTGACCTCGGCGACGAGCGCGGTCATCGCGGGCAGGATGCCGATCTGGCGGAGGCTCTTGCGGTTCCACCAGTTGCGTTTTTCGGGGATGTAAGGCTCGGGATATTTGGTGAGGATCGCGCCGTTGCGCTCCAGCTCGATGGCGATGGCCGCGCCTTCGCTGCGGACGACGCGCCAGATGATGCTATCCGTGCCCATGCCGCCGAAGCGGCGCACGTCGTGTCCATCGATGCGCAGAATGCGGTCGCCGGCCTGAATGCCTGCGCGATCGGCGGGCGATGCTTTCTGGACTTCGCCGACGACGGTGGCGCTCTCCGCGTCGCCCACGGGACGGCCCACTTTCCACACGATGAGCGCGAAGACGAAGGCGAGGCCAAAGCTGAAGAGCGGGCCGGCGAAGGCGACGATGATCTTATCGAGCGCGGAGATGGGCGGCAGTTTGTCGCGCGACGTTTCCACTTTCCCCTCCATGACCTCCATGGGAGCGAGCTGCGGCAGCGCCACGAAACCGCCCGCCGGGATCGAGCCGAGGCTGTATTCCACGCCACCGATGGTCTTTTTCCAGATCGGTTTGCCGAACCAGATGCCGAACTTCTCGATGACCAGCCCGCGCCAGCGGGCGGCGAGGAAGTGGCCGAGCTCGTGGACGATGATCATCAGGTTAAAGATGAACAGGACCTCGAGGATGATGAGGATGGTTTTGGCGACGGTGAAGAACATGAGGGAAGGAAAAGGGAGAGGGGTGTGGGTCAGCCGAGCAGTTCAGCAGCTTTCGCGCGCGCCCATTGATCGGCGGCCAAGATAGCAGCGAGGTCGGCCCCGGCAACTGAGCAGCAGCTACTGCCTCCGGCAACGTGCGCGGTCATGGTGCGTTCGACGGTCTGCCAGATCGTGGGGAAGGAGCAGCGGCGGGCGAGGAAGGCGGCGACGGCGACTTCGTTGGCGGCATTGAGCACGGCGGGGAGTGTGCCGCCGGTTTCGCCGGCGTGGCGGGCGAGATTCAGCGCGGGGAAGTCAGCGGTGCGCGGGGCTTCGAACTCCAGCCTGGCGAGTTTGGCGAAATCGAGCGGCGGGAGGCGGTTCGACACGCGATCCGGCCAGGTCACGGCGTATTGGATCGGGAAACACATGTCCGTCGTCGAGAGCTGCGCGAGCACCGAGTTGTCGCGGAATTCCACCATGGAATGGATGATCGACTGCGGGTGAACGATCACCTCGACGCGCGCCATCTCCACGTCGAAGAGCCACCGTGCCTCGATCATCTCGAGCCCTTTGTTGAAGAGCGTCGCCGAGTCGATGGTGATCTTCGCGCCCATCGTCCACGTCGGGTGTTTGAGCGCCTGCTCCAGCGTCACGTCGCCCAGTTTTTCGGCGGGCAGGCAGCGGAAGGGGCCGCCGCTCGCGGTGAGGATGAGCCGCCGCACATCCGATGACGGGCGGCCTTCGAGGCATTGGAAGATGGCGTTGTGTTCACTATCCACGGGCAGGACGTTGACCCCTTTGCGCCGCGCGGCGTTCATTACCGCCTCGCCGGCCATGACGAGGATTTCCTTGCTCGCCACCGCGATGTCCTTGCCCGCCTCGATCGCCGCCAGCGCGGGACGCAAGCCGCCGGTGCCGACGATCGCGATGAGCACCATGTCGGCCTCGGGCAACGTCGCGAGTTCGATGAGCTTTTCCGCGCCGCCGGATTCGGAGGAAACGGCCAGCTTCGCACGGGGAAACTCTTTCGCCGCCTCGCGCAGTAGCTCCGCGTTGGAGTGCGCCGACATGCCGACGATCTCCATCCGATCCGGAATGTCCTGCGCGACCTTCCGGGCGCTTTGACCGATGGAGCCCGTGGCCCCGAGCACGACGACTTTTCGCCTTCTCATCGGAAAAATGAACCGCGGAGACGCAGAGGCGCGGAGGAAGCATGGACGATCCGGAGGCTGGCACTTCTCTCTTCCCTCCTCTGCGCCTCTGCGTCTCTGCGGTGATGGAAAGTCATGACAGCCCGAGCACGAACCGCAGGTAAAAATACATCAGCGGCGCAGTGAAGAGGATCGAGTCGATCAGGTCCAGCGAGCCGCCGATGCCCGGCAGCAGCGAACCCGAGTCCTTCACGTCCGCGCTCCGCTTCACGATCGACTCCGCGAGGTCGCCGATCACTGCCGCAAAGCCGAGCCCGAGCCCGAGGATCACCGCGTCCGTTTGCGAAAGAAACGAAAACCAATCCGGCTTCAACCACACCAGCCCGCACGCGCCGGCGGTGGAAAATGCGAGCGCGCCGAAGAAACCTTCCCACGTCTTTTTCGGAGAGATGTGCGGCACGAGCGGATGTTTGCCGATCACCGAACCCGTGAGATACGCGCCCATGTCGCTGAACTTCGTCACCACCAGCAGCCACAGGACATAGAGATGCCCGGTGACGTGCCCCGCCGCATCGCGCGGCAGGAGGTAGACGATCTTCGAGACAAAGAGAAACATCCACGGCACGTAGAACAGCCCGAACAGCGTGTAAGCCATCGTCTCCAGCGGCGAGAGATCGCGCGTCTTCTGAAACATCTGCCGGCCGAAGACCACGAGCACGCAACCGATGAGCGCCAGCAGCTCGAAATCCTGCGCATGCGTCACCCCCCACTGGCTCATGTAAAAAAAGCTGCCCGCGCTCATCAGCGCCCCACAGATCATCCCGATGATCTTGAAGTTCGGGAGCCGTTTCTTATCGAGCATCGTGTAATACTCCCACAGCCCCACCATCGCGAGCAGCGTGAGCATCACGAAGAAGCCCGGCTCGTAGCCCGAAAAAATCGTCCACAACGCCAGCGTCCAGAGGACCGCCGTCGAGAAGAAGCGGCGGAGGAAAACGAGGCTTTTGTCGGTCATGCGCGAGGGCGCGCACCGGGCGCGTCGGGCGGGGAGAATCGGCAGCGCCTCACACGAAGGCAAGCCCGCGCAGTGGCTCAATGTGCGGAAATCCCGGTAGGGAAGCCGCGCCGCGGGTTCCCTCGATGCGCGCCGCGGTTGCGTCGATTCGCGCCGCGGTTGCGTCATCTGGGTCGCGCCGCGGTTGCGTCAGTTCGCGCCGCGGTTGCGTCATCTGGGTCGCGGGTTCGTTGAGCGCCCACCTTTTAGAGTGGGAACCCGCGGCGCGGCTTCCCTACCACTCGGGCCGGCGCGTTCCCTCAATCCTGGTCGTCGTCCGGACCCCAGAGGTGCTCTTTGATCCAGCGCTTTTCGTAGAGCTTGCAGAGCCCGATCGCCGGGGCGACGCCGCCGTAATAGCTCGCGGTGGTGGTGTATTGTTTGTCTTCGTCGTAGGTGCCGACGGCGATCACCACGTGATCGAAGTGCTCGCTGAGCATCTCGAACGCCTTGTCGATCATCTGCTGCTGGGCTTCGGTCATGGGCAAAAAGTGTCGAGCGAAAGGGACGGGTGTCGAGTGAGAAAACGTCCGGGCTGCCCGCGCGGCGGTCTATTTCCCGAAGAAGGTGAGATACGGCTTGTCCTCGTAGATGCGCTGGATGTAGAGCGCGAGTTCGCGGGCGTGGAAGTCGCCCCACGCGCTGGCTTCGCCGCACGGCACCATGCGACCGGGCGGGATGTGATCCCAGCCATTCGGGCGATGGTAGACGGTGTGAAGGAGGAGGCCCTGGTGATCGAGGTCGGTGGCGAGGTAGGGCTCGGTGAAAAGGTGGCTGACGACGGTGAGCCCGGCCTGGAAGTAACGCTCGGCCTCGCTGGTTTTGCCCAGCTTCGTGAGCACGCGACCGAGCCGGAGCAGGCCCTGCGCGGCGATGGCGGCAGCGGCGCTGTCGACGGGTTCGTGATCGTTGAAGGGGTCCGCGGGGCGATTGAGGTAGTCGCCCATTTTCGCGAGACCGGGCGCGCCGGTGTCCCAGTAGGGCACGCCGTCGGCGGGCGATTGATCGATGTAATAATCGCCGGCGACTTGCGCGGTATTGAGCAGCACGGCGTCGAGCGCATCGCGACCGCCCACCTTTTCCAACTCGGCGTCGCTCACCGTCGCCACGTATTCGAGCAGCTCCGCGTAGCCGAGGATGATCGACGCGAGCGCGCGGGTGCAGGTGGTGAAGGGCGAGTAACCCTGCTGCGTGGCCGGCGCGCGATAGGAGCCATCGGCCACATTAAAGATGCTCTCCTGCGCCACACGGCCACGCACGTCGTAGGTATCGCGGTGCGAGCCGTAGTAGATGGAAAATTTCGCCGTCGTGCGCGCGTGCTCGACCAGCCGGCGGAGGAGCGAAATCTTCTCGTCGCGTTCCCCGATCAGCCCGTGGCCGAGCCGGTGCGCGAGCGCGAGGCTGCGCAGCGTGCGGATGGATTCGGCGAAGAGCGAATGCGGCCCGTTGAAGGAATGGATGAAGCCCTCGCCATTCGCGATGTGCGTCCAGCGCGCGGCCTGCACGGCGCCGCTGGTTTTCAGCGCCAGCTCGTAGAGATCGCGCTCCCGTTCCGCGGCGGGGAGGCGGCTCTCGAGCTGGAGACGCCAGAGATTGCCGAAGGTGGAAACGACGTTCGAGCCGTGATCGTGGCTGCCGGTGTGCGTGAGATACGGCGCGATGCGCTGGAGCGTGCGCTCGCGGCCGAGCTTGAGAAATTGCTCATCCCAAAACGCGTCGAACTGCAGCAGCGCCGAACCCGCGATGAAGCCCTGCGTCCAATCCGTCCAGCCGCGCGCGACGTACTTGCCGTTCACGGTGAAGACGGGCGAAGCGCCACCGGGCAACTCGGTGCGATCGATCGCGAGGATTTTCGGTGCGGAGACTTCCCACAGTTTTTCGATCTTTGCGCGAAGGGCGATCGGCCGGAGGTCGGTTTGGATTTTGATCATGGAAGCGGCTCTCGGCGGATGGACCGAAAAGGGGCGCGCATTTCACCACGGACCGCGGCCCCTGTTTCAATTCAATTCCACGCCGCGGGCCAGAACGGACGCGGCGGCAGTCACCAGAGATCAGCGAAAGGCGCGCCGTTTCGGCTTCGCACCCGGCGCGACTTTCGGTGCCGGCGTGGCGCGCGGAACGTCACGGCCGGCGGCGAGATAGATCGTGCCGCGGGAGTCTGCGGGCATCACGGCCACGAGGCGCGGCGTGCGGGGGCGAGGCGTGGGCGCCACGGGCTGCGAACGACGCGAGAGGCTCGACGCGCGCACCGCCGCCGGTGTGGGAGCCACGGCGACGACCCGGCGCGCGAGCGGTTTCGGCGTGGGCGTCGGCGCGGGAAGGCGGGGCCGGGGAGCGGGTGCGGCTGCCGCCACCCTGGGCCGGGGCGTCGGAGTCGCCGCGGCGATTTTCGGCGCGGGCGCGGCGCTCTTCGCGGCCTGAATGCGCTGGTGATAGACGCGGTAGTAATCCGGCGAAAAGCGCCGCGCGGGGAGCACGGGTCCGTCGGCGGCCGAGCCCGCACCGCTGGCGGTGGCGGCGATGACGGCGCCCGCGGCCTGGCTTTCGACGGTGGAGAGCCCGCGCTCACTGGCGAGCGCGCCGGAAGAGCCAGAACGGCGACGCGCCTCGCTGGGCGTGGCGCCGGACAGCAGCAGGACGAACAGGAAAGAAACGGTGCGGAGCGGCATGCGAAGCGGAGGAGAAAAGGTCAGCGAAGGTTCGCGCGATAGCCGCGCGCTTCGTCGCGGTTGAGGAAGCCGTCGCGGTTGGTATCGATGCGATTGAAGACGGCGGCGAGCGAACCGTTCTTCTCCGCGGCGAGGCGGGCTTCCTGCGAGGAGATGCGACCGTTGCGACTGAGATCGCGGGCGCGAAAAAGGGCATCGTTTCCACCCGCCTCCGCCGTGCGCCACTCCTCGAGATCGATGAAGCCGTCGTGATTCCGTTCTGCTTGCGCAAAGGAAAGTTCCGCCACCGCATCGGTGAATTCGCCCCGCGAGAGCCGGCCATCCCGGTCGTGATCCATCTCGCCGAAATTCGACGGACCGCCGGCACAGCCAGCCAGGAGAAGAACGGCAAACAAAGGGACGAGGCAGGTTTTCAAAAGCAAAGCGGTCGGAGATGGAAGCGCGGGCTGATACACGACCGGTCGAGCCGCGGCGATGAAAATCCCTTAACGCACCAACGGGGCGAATTGACTCAAATCAAAAAACACCGGCGGGTGACTTGGAGAAGGGGCTCAGTTGATACGTTGACTCACGATCGAGGACACCTGGCGGATGTCCTTGAAAATGAGCGAAGCGAGCAAAACAGCAGTGTTGTTGATCATGCGCGGGCGCTACGCCCGGCGTGGGCGGCAGGCGAGGAGCCGGCGGCTGGATGAGTTGTGTGCGTTGTGCAGCTATGAGCGCAAATACGCGATCAAACTGCTCGGTGGAAAACGGCGGGCGGCGGGCAAGGCGCGAGGCCGCAGCGGATCGAAACCGACCTATGGCGAAGCTGAACGCACGGTGCTCAAAGTGATCTGGCTGGCCGCCGAGCCGCCGAGCCGCCGTGCGGCATGCGGCTGAAGGCGGCGGTGCCGCTGTGGCTGCCCGATTACGAACGCGAGCACGGGGCACTGGAAGGCGGGCCGCGCGGACGGGTCCTGAAGATGAGCGCGGCGACCATGGACCAGCTGCTGGCTCCGTGCCGGGTGAGCCTCGGCAGCCGCGGGCGGTGCGGGACGCGACCCGGCACACTGCTGCGCAAACAAATCCCCATTCGCACCGAGCATTGGGACGTGGCCGGGCCCGGCTGGCTGGAGGCCGACACCGTGGCGCATTGCACGACGCAGCGGTCGCGCGTCTGCCGCAGGGAGTCGAACCATGTCGGCGCCGAGCATTTCGGCGGCGAGGTTCGCGACGCTTTGCAGTTCGGGTGACTGGCGGTCGAAGGTGAAGCGGATGGTGCGCGAGTTCGGGAAGCGGAGTTGCGTGGCGTCGGTGTCACTCGGCGATTCCTCGGGGGCGCGGTCATTCGCGCCGGGGACAAAGCCGAGGCCTTCGCGGCAGTTCGTGGCGAGCGGGAGATCGCCGAGCAGTCGCGACGCGGCGGCGGACTATGGCAGTCTGCGTTTGGCGGCGGCTTCGATCAGCAGTCCCCACGAACTCGGGTCGCCCGCGGCCTTGCCCGCGGCGAGGCTGGCGGTACCGAGACGTTCGAGCGTGAGCAGCGCGGGGCGCACGCCGGTTTCGCCGAGGATCTTTGCGTGATCGGGCATGCGCAGTTCGAGCAGCGCGAGTGCTTCGCTGCCGGAGGCGATGTTCGGGGCGCCGTCGCGGGGAAAGGTGGGATTCCACGCGAGCAGCGCGCGGCGCAGGGCGCCGGCGATCGGCTCGCGGTCGGGATCGTTTTCCGCGAGGCGCGGGAGCAGGCACGCGAGGCTGCGCGTGAGGATGTAGTGGTAATTCGGACGCGCATTGTGCGGGTCGAGCCAGCGGCCTTCGCGCGGGCCATCGGCGAGCTGACCAGGGAGCACGCCGAGGCGCGTCTTCTCCTTTGCGGAATCGAGATAGCGGGCGTCGCCGGTCACGCGGTGCAGCTCGGCAAGCAGCCACACGGAGAAGCTGTTGTAGTTCCAGTTTGGCACGCACTCGCGCTTCATCGCCCAATCACCCGCGGCCTTCGCCGAGCGCAGATACTTCTCATCCTGCGTAGCCTCGTAGAGATCCAGCACGCCGAGCGCGCAGACGGCGTTTTCGATTTGCAGACCGCCATCGTCGCCGATGCCGGCATCATCGATGCACCAGCCGTTGTGAACGATTTCTGCGTAGCGTCCCTGCTTTTCGGCGATTTTCAGCGCCCGATCCACGATGCCCCACACCTTGCCTTCGCCGCCGCGTCGCGCTGGGACGGGAAAAACGCCGGCTCCTCCCCGCTCCTGCGCCCAGACGAGGAAGTCGCCCGCCTCGCGGGCCACGGTGAGCAATCGCTCTGGCTCGGCGCAACCAGCGCGCCGCGCGGCGAGCGTGCCCATGATCACGCTGCCGACGCCGCGCGGGAACTGGCTGAGCTTGGCGGGATCGAGGCCGATGTTCCAAAACTTCGCGCGCTCGATCCGCGTGAGCATCGGCGCGAAAGCGTTCGCGAGGTCGGCTTGGGTGAGTTCCTTGGCATCCGCGGGTGGACGCTCGGGCTTCACGGGCTCCTCGGGTTCGGCGAGCGAAGCGCCCGCGGCGGCGCGGCCCTCGGCGACGGCTCGCTCGATGGCGGCGAGATCCTTGCGCTGCATCGCCTCGCGCAGGGCGCCGTGCAGTCGGCGCCCGGTTGCTTTGTCCATGCCGGCCGCGGCGCCGACGGGCTTTGCACCGAGGGCGCGGAGGAGTTCGTTCACGAGCGGTTCCGCCTTTTCGATGTTCTTCTCACGCACCGCGCGTTCGAGTTCGCGGATCGCCTTCTCGTGCTCGCGCGGCGGCGTCCCGGCGCGCTCGCGTTCTTTGATGATGGCCTGGAGACGCTCGAGTTTTGCCTTGATCTCGCTCTCGCGGGAATCCGCGGATTTGGCCGACGACGACGCGCCGCCCTGGAACGTGCGCAACTTCTCAAACTGCTCCGGCGTCAGCACCGCACGGGCGGCGACGAGCGTGCGGAATTCGATCTCCTTCACCGCGCGCTCCGCGGCGAGCAGCGCGTCGAAGCGAACGGTCGCTTCCTTTTCATCCAGCGGCTGCTTTTCGAGCACGGCGCGGAGAGCGTTCTGCGCTTCGGGGACCGCGGCCGTCTTTTCGCGGTAGGCGGGAAAATTGGCGTCGTAGATTTCGCGCAGGCGCTTTTGCTGGGCGGTGTCGAGGCCGAGTTGCTCGCGGCTTTTCACGAGCTGATCGGGCGCGGCGAGGAGCCCGGCAAAGGGATCGCCCTTGGGCGGTTTGTCGGCGGCAATGGCGAAGGCCACGGGCACGAGAAGGAGGATGAGGAGACGTTTCATGGTGAGGAATCAGGGTTGCGGAAATGCAGCGGGCAGGAGGTCGGACGGAAGGGTGTTTTGCGCGAAGGTGGGGGCGTCGAAATCCGCGATGAGGGCGGCGATGCGGTCGGAGTAGTCGTGCGTCGGCGCGGGCTGTGGGCGCAGGAAAACGAACGCGCCAACGACGGCAACTGCCGCGGCGGCGGTTGGAGCAGCCCAGGCCAGCCACGGCCGGCGGGACTCCTGGCGCTGCGCGGCAGCGACAGTGCGGGCGCGGGCGCGGGCAGACATCGCGGCGAAGGAGGGCGCGTGGTTTTCGTCGCGCGCGCGCTGCCGCTGAAAGTGCGCGCGAAGTGAGTCGTCAGGCTCGTTCATGGGTGGGGCGCCGGTCATGCTTCATTTGCCGATGAGTGTGGTGAGCGGGCCGGTTGTATGACAGCGAGGCGGAAATTCCACGCCTGCCGATGAAAAGCTTGGAAGGCCGCGACGCGTCCTCCAAGCGGCAGCGTGCGGCTTTGGCTATCTGGCTTTCGCGGGGTTTAGGCTGCGAATTGAACGGAAGAACCCGCGAGACGCTCGCGCTCCTCGCCGACGCGCCGGTTTTGCGGATGGACTTCCTCCAAGCGCCGGTAATGGTCGATTCGATAACCGCCTCGCTCCAGCCCGTGCCCGCGCGCCTCTCTGCATGAACTCAGCCCAATACGCAGCCGCCGAAACACTGCTCGCGTGGCTCGCACCCAGCGACGCGAGTGACGACGCTGACGGCCTTGATGCGGTGGTCGGATTCGGGCACTTCGACCTGCGCATCGCGGATCGGTGCGCCGAGATTTTTCGCCGGGGCGGTGTTGCGCGGGTGATCTTCACCGGCGGGATCGGCGCCGGCACCGGCGACCTTGGACAGCCGGAGGCCGACGCTTTTCTCGCGCACGTCGCACGTCACCATCCCGAAATTCCCCGCGAACGGATCGTCGTCGAAAACACCTCCACCAACACCGGCGAAAACATTCATCACACCCTCGCCCTGCTCGCGGAGAAGCACCCGGAGGCGCGGCTGACGCGCGTCGCTCTAGTGGCGAATCCTTCGCGGCAGCGTCGCGTGGCGCAGACCTGGCGGCAGCTCGTGCCAAAAAGTGCGGCGCGCTCAGCCCCGCCGCGCACCACCCTCGACGAGGAGTTGAGCCTCTTCGCCGCGCGGCGACAGGATTTGTTCGCGCAGATGGTCGGCGAAGTGGACCGGCTCATCGCCTACCCGGCGCGCGGGTGGATTGCGCCCGGCGAGGTGCCCGATGCTGTGCGCTCGGCCGCCGACGTGTGCCGACCATGAGCGCGGTTGGAGTCCCCGTTGGAGTTCAGCCTTTGGGCTGTCTTCGCCGAGCCTTCAGCCTAAAGGCTGGACTCCAACGATACGCCGCCTGGCTATGCGGATGGGGTGCCTGCGTCTCGGAATCCGCCGGCGGGACGCCCTTCGCACGAGGCGGCCCCGACGGAAGCCCGTAAATCGCTTATTCCCACCCGCCGCCGCCTATGCCTGAAACCCACCAGCAGCTCGCCGAAACGACCATCGATGGACCGCGCACCCGCCGCTGGACCATCGAGGCGAAGGACTGCGGGGAACTCGCGGCGTGCCGCATTGCGCGCGTGGGACTGGATGATTGCGCTCCGCCTTATGCCCGCGTCCGCCTGCGGCCGACGGGCAGCTTCTTCCTCGAAAGCACGGCGGGCGAAGGCCGCATCCTGCTCGATGGCCGCTGGCAGCGGGTGCGCGCGGGGCAGCTCTGCCTGGCGCCGCCGCGCGTGCTGAATGCCTTTCAAGCCGTGCCGGGCCGCCGTTGGTCTTTCGCGTGGGTGCGCTGCGAGGAGCCGCCGTGGATCCAGCCGCTCGTCGGCGCGGCGTCGCCGCTGCGGGTGCGCGCGGAGACGGGGGAAATGGCGCGCGTGCTCGGCGGTCTGCGCGGCGAGTGGGAGGGCGCGCGCGATCCGCGGATGATCCACCACTGGGTCGCGCTGCTGCATGGGATGCTCCAGCGTTTTGCGCGGCCGTGGCGTGGCCAGGAGCGGCTGTGGCGGCTGTGGGAGGAAGTGGCGCAGCGGCCGGCCGCGGAGTGGACGCTCTCGACGCTGGCCGCTCGCGTCCACATGAGCACGGAACATCTGCGCCGCCTGTGTCTGCGCGAACTCGGCCGCACGCCGGTGCAGCAGCTCACCTATCTGCGGATGCAACGGGCGAAGGAGCTGCTCGAAAGCAGCGACGACAAACTCGAGGCCGTCGCTCCCACCGCGGGCTACCAGAGCGCGCTCGTTTTTTCGCGCGCTTTCAAACGCTGGGTGGGCTGCACGCCCACGGAATACCGCGGCGCGAAATAGTCGCGGCTGGCCGGTCCTGCGGGAAAACGTGCAGCTTGTCACCAAGGACGATCGCTGGCTTGGGTTGGTTCCCTGCCATGCTCCCCATTCCCTTCTCCTCTCGCAGTCTCGCCGTCCTCGCGCTTTCGATCGCCTGCATTCTCGCTCCCTGCTCCGCCGAACCGCCGAAATCCGCGGAGCCCACCAACGCGGCCGAGGCTGCGGCGAAGAAAGCGGCGGCGGACGCGGCGCTCGATGCGGAGTATCAGGCGGTAGTGGCCAAGCTGCCGCCGGAGCAGCAGGCGTGGGAGCGCGTGCTGGGGGAAAATCTCGGCTCCTTCTACCTGCCGATCCACCAGCGCGAAAAGGTGCTCGGCACGTCGAACGCGTGGGACTTTGTGGCCGACGATCCGCGGCTGCCGCGCGTGCTGCTCATCGGCGATTCCGTGTCCCGCGGCTACACGCAGGCGGTGCGAAAGGAACTCGCGGGGAAAGTAAACGTGCATCGCGCGCCGGCAAACTGCGGGCCGACGGCGAGCGGGTTGAAGCATCTCGACGCGTGGCTCGGCGACCCGGCGAAAAAATGGGACGCGATTCATTTCAACTTCGGCATCCATAACCGCGCCACCGCACCGGAGGTTTACGAAAAGGAGCTCGAAGAACTCATCACGCGGCTGAAGGCCACCGGCGCGAAGCTGATCTGGGCGAGCACGACACCGGTCCCGCCGGACACCAAGGATGGCGAAGCCGCGGCCACCGCGATCGTGGAGAAAAACAAGATCGCCGCCCGGGTCATGCAAAAGCACGGCGTGGTCATCGACGATCTCTACGCGTGGATCAAACCGGACCTCGCCAAGTTTCAGAATCCGCAGGACGTGCATTTCAGCGGCGCGGGTTACGACCGCCTCGCGCTGCGCGTCGCGCGGGTGCTGGAGACCGCGCTGCCGCCCGCGCCCGGCGTGAATCCCGCGACGGTGCCAGTGGGCAAGCTGGAGAACGACGGCTACGGCTGGGAGGATCGGCACGAGGCGGTGATGAAGATCAAGGATGCGCTCAAGCCGGAGATCGTGTTGATCGGCGATTCGATCACGCACTTCTGGGGCGGTGAACCGGACGGCGGGAAGCTGGGCAATCGCGGCCGCGAATCGTGGGCGACTTTGTTCGGCTCAAAGCAAGTGCTCAACCTCGGCTTTGGCTGGGACCGCACCCAGAACGTACTCAAACGGATCGAACTCGGCGAACTCGACGGTCTCGATCCGAAGGCAATCGTCATTCACATCGGCACGAACAATCTCGCCGCAACGCCCCAGCATCGCGTGGGAACCAACGACCAAATTGCGGAAGGTATCACCGCCGTCGTCGAACGCGCGCAGGCAAAGTGCCCGCGCGCGCAGGTGATTCTCATGGCCGTCTTCCCGCGTGGAAAAGGTGCGACGAATCCCGAACGCGAACGCCTCAACGCGATCAATCAACGGCTCGCTCCGCTGGCGCAAAAGCCACGCATCACTTTCCTCGACATCACCACCAAATGGCTCACGCCCGAGGGCGAGGTCGCCGCGGAACTCATGCCCGACCGGCTGCACCCGAATGAAAAGGGCTACGCCGTGTGGGCGGATGCGCTGCGGCCGCTGCTGCCATGAGCGGGCTGTGTTGGCAAAGTAGACGGCTCTTCCCTAGAGCCGCAGCGCCGCGGGACTGGGAAGTCCCGCCTACGTTCGGACGTTTGCCGTTGATTGCTGCGACCCAAGAAACGCGAGATTCCGCGGTCTTCTCGCTGGTGCCTCCATGTTGCATTTTTCTCTCCTAGCGCGCCCCGCGTTGTGTCTCTCGCTCTCGGCGTTACTCGGTTCGGCGCTGCAAGCGGCCGACGAGGCGTCGAAGACGGACCTGCGCTACCCTTTCCGCACCGACTTCGCGAACGCCAGTCTGCCGTGGTATCAGCCAAAGGCGTTGGAGTTTCCTCCGCACCACTCCGATCGCCGGGTCAGCGGGGAGTTGGTCAGCGCGGACTTTGTCCACCGGACGGGGCAGTTTCGGATGAGTAAGACGGGCGAACTCGTGGAGTTCACCATGCCACCGTATGGCGCGTTGAGTTACCTCAACGCCGAAGCGGACCTGCGCGACGTGCCGCTCGGGACCTATCTTCTTTTCTTTCTAAATCAGGACCACGCGGGTGGCTTCACGCGGTTGGCCACGATGCAGGACCAGTTCACGATGGATGCGTCGCACCGCTTTACCTATCGGCTCGACGAGCTGAAGCTGGGTGAAGACAAGCTGCTCACGACCAAGCAGAGCCTTTCCAAGAATCAGCCCGACCTCGGCAAAAAGGAGCTGGTCGTGAAGCCCGAAACACGGGTGTGGAAGGGTGACGCGCAGGTGAAGCTGAACGAACTCGCCACGGGCGATGAACTACTTTTCAACCTCACCGGCAAGACCGCGAACAACGCTGGCTGGTGCACAGACATCTGGGTCGGCGCGGATACCCACAAGCTGGCGACGAAGCTGCAGGCGAAGAAGTTCACCGAGTTCACGAAGCGCCGCGGGCTTGCCGGCTGGATCGAAAAAACGGAGGGCAATCTCGTGACGGTCACCTTTTTCAGCGGCGACCCGCGTGGCTTCAAGGAAGCGTGGATCAATGACTTAGCAGTCGGAAAAGTGGGCAAGCTCTGTGTCGCCAATGATGAGCTGCGCACCTGGAATCCGCCGGTGGACGGCGAAGGATTTTCGATCACGGAGGTTCGCAGTCTACCCACAGACAAATACGGCTGCAGCGGGGTGCAGGTCGTGGGCAAGGTGGGCAGCCTGCTCGAAGGCTTCCGCCGTGGCCGGGTGGTGCGCGTGTTCGGCATGGGCTGGAAGACGCAGGATCAATTCTACGGCGAGAGCCTCATGGGCTACGGTTTCGGGCGGATGCAGAATCAGGAACTTGTCGAGAACGTGGCGAAGGAATACCCGGAGCAATTCCCCTTTCGCACCGACGACGGCAACGACCACCTGCCGTGGTTCAAACTCCAGCCGGGCCAGCTTCCACCGCCTTTTGCCGAGCATCGGGTGATCGGCGAACTCCTGAGCGCGGATGCCGTGACGGGCACCGGGCGCTTTCGCACGGAGCGCACGGGCGAGACGGTCGAATTCACTCTGCTACCCGAGGGCGCAGTCAAATTCCTCAACGCCAGCGCGACGCTCACGGATCTGCCGCCCGGCACGCGCTGCCGCTTCAGCATGTTTCTGGATGCGAAGGGAGCGTTCACCCGCGCGAGTCTGGTCACCGATGAGTTCACCCGGCTCGCCGCAAACGTCATCACGCACCGCGTGGTAGCGTTGAAACTCGCGGAGGGCAGGCTGTTCGTCGCGCAGCAACTCCCCGAGGTGAAGGACTACAACGGCGACATGCAACGCCCGCCGGACATCGGCCACAGCGAACTGCGCGTGACCGACGCGACTCGCGTCTGGAAAGGCAAAGATCAGGTGAAGCTCAGCGACCTCGCGGCGGGTGATGCCTTGCTCGTGAATCTAACAAGTGAGCAGAACGGCGCACCGTCGGTCTGCACCGATCTCTGGATCGGCGCCGACACGCACAAGGTCGTGAGCGAGCAGCAGGGCAAGAAGTTCAAGACGGCGAAGAAATGAATCGAGCCACTCTTATCAACGGATGCGAAGTGCTGCTGGCCGCCATGTGCTTAGGGACAACGCTGCGTACGGCGGCGGCACAGGCCCCGCCGGATGCCGGGATCGACGCAGTGGTGAAGCCGTTCTTCGCCGAGCATTGCAACAAATGCCACGGCGAGAAAAAGCATAAGGGCGACCTGCGCACGGACATCCTGAAGATCGACTTCGATTCGCCCAAGACGATGGCGCACTGGGAGGAGATCATGAACCGGATCAACTCCGGCGACATGCCGCCGGACGACGAAAAGCGGCCCAAACCTGAGGACGTGGCGCGCGTCGCGGAGTGGATCGTCGGTCAGCTTCACGAGGCCGAAGTGGCGATGCAAAATTCGGGGCGCGAGCGCGTCGCTTTCCGCAAGCTGACCCGCGAGGAATATGCGAACACGATCCGCGATTTGCTCGGCGTGAACTTCGACGTGACCGCTCCGACCGGCCTGCCGGAAGACCCGGACTGGCACGGCTTCGAGCGCATCGGCTCGGTGCTCACCCTCTCGCCCGCGCATGTGGAAAAGTATCTCGCCGCGGCGGACACGGTGCTCGACGAAGCGCTCTCGATCCGACCCGCGCCGCAGCGCGAGGTGATCGCGTGGAAGGCTTGGGATTTGCGCTGGAAAGGCTTCCAAAAGGAATACGAAGCGCGCGGTATCGCCGACCAGGTCCGCATCGAGATTGTCCCGAACAATTACACCACCGACTCGTGGGATCTCACGGTGAAGACGACCGGCATGTATCTGCTGCGCCTGAAGCTAAGCGGGCTGCGACCCGAGGGCGGACGCGCGCCGCGGCTGAAAGTCTATATGTCGAGCATCGACAAGACGCTGCTCGAACAGGATATCGACGCGCCGGAAAACGCGCCGATCACCGTCGAGGCGCTGGTCCATCTCACGTCGGGGAAATATCCGATCCGCATCATCAACTCCGTGCCCGGCCCGAATCCCGAAGCTCGCCGCTCGCGGCACAGCGGCACGCCCAATGCCTTTACCAACACCCGCAGCCGCGTGCCGTGGCAGCTCAAGCTG